>FSUE01000318.1_pt1 | contig 12492 bp, 10 predicted proteins | sample 1637031 | NCBI WGS metagenome assembly FSUE01 (sample SAMEA3914819, study PRJEB12502) | metagenome | biome: forest; material: soil | place: Canada | collected 2010-06-26 | depth 0.3 m | reverse complement strand
TTGGCCGACGACATGGGCCTCGGCAAGACGCTGCAGACGATCGCGCATTTGATGCGCGAAAAAGAGTCCGGGCGCATGAACGGCCCGTGCCTGGTAGTGATGCCGACCAGCCTGGTCGGCAATTGGCAGCGTGAGCTCGCCAAGTTCGCCCCAGCGCTGAAGGTGTGCGTGCTGCACGGGCCCAAGCGCGAGCAACACCGCGGCGAGGTCGCCGGGGCTGACGTGGTGATCACGACGTACCCGCTGTTGGTGCGCGACATCGACGCCTTCGAAAACCAGGCGTTTTACCTGGTGATTTTGGACGAGGCGCAAGCGGTCAAGAATCCGCGCAGCCTGGCGGCGCGCACCGTGCGGCAGCTGTCGGCCAAGCACCGCATGTGCCTGAGCGGTACGCCGGTCGAGAACAACCTCGAAGAGCTATGGTCGCTGTTCGATTTCTTGATGCCCGGCTTTTTGGGCGACGCCGAGAAGTTCCGTTCGTACTTTCGAATCCCGATCGAGCGCAGCGGCAACCAGCAGCGGCTGGAAGCGCTGCGTGACGCCGTGACGCCGTTCATTTTGCGGCGCATGAAGGAAAGCGTCGCCAAAGATTTGCCACCCAAGACCGAGATCGTGCGGCCGGTCGAGCTCGGCGACGAGCAACGCGAGCTGTACGAGAGCATTCGCGTGGCGGCGCATGGTGACGTGCGGCGTGCGATTCGCCAAAAAGGCGTCACGGCTTCGACGATTGCGATCTTGGATGCGCTGATGAAGCTGCGCCAGGTTTGCTGCGACCCGCGCTTGGTCAGCGTGCCCTCGGCGCGTAAGGTGAAGCGTTCGGCCAAGTACGAGCTGTTCTTCGAGCTGTTGACGCAGCAGCTGGAGCAAGGCCGGCGCGTGCTGGTGTTCTCGCAGTTCACGCGCATGCTCGATTTGATGGCTGAGGGCCTGAAGGAGCGGAAGATTGCCTACGTGGAGCTGACCGGCGCCACGCAAGACCGGCAAAAGTCCGTCGATCGCTTCGAGGGTCGTGAAGTCGACGTGTTCTTGATCAGCTTGAAAGCCGGCGGCACCGGGCTCAACCTGACCAGCGCCGACACCGTCATCCACTATGATCCGTGGTGGAACGGCGCCTCGCAGGCGCAAGCCACCGATCGCGCGTACCGCATCGGTCAAACGCGGCCGGTGTTCGTGTACAACCTGATCGTCGCCGGCAGCGTCGAAGAGCGCATGCTGCGCCTGCAGCAGCGCAAAGCTCAGCTCGCGCAGTCGTTGCTGGGTCTAGCCAGCGCCCCCACCGCACTATCCGAGTGTGATCTGGACGACCTGTTCGCGCCGCTGGCGGACTAGCTCGGCCCCGCGCCTCGCCGGCTGGGGCGGCTCCTAGTCCGTTTGGGTGATAAAAACCGCTCGGTGTCCGTGATAGTCGCTGGAGCGTGAACTCAACATCCTTGGGCTTGGCCGTGGTGCTGCTCTTCGTCGGCTGCGGGACGGATCCCGCGGCTTCGAGCGACGCCTCGGCCGGAGCTGCGGGTCAGGCCGAAGGCGGCGCCAGCGCCGGCAGTGGCGGCAAACCCTCGGGCGCTGGTACTTCAGCTGGCGACAAGAGCGCGGCCGGGGACGCGAGCGACACGGGTGGCGCCGCAACGGCGGGCGCCAGCAGCGCGGGCGAGAATGCCGGCGGCGAACCCGCAACTGCGGCTGGCGGCGCAGCGACTGCCAGCGGAAGCGTCAGCCCGGTCGAGGGCTACCAGTACATGGGTCAAGAAACGACGAATTGCGACGCGGGTCACGCCGCCTACTGGGAAGCTACGGCCGCCCAAGACATTCCGGATCCCAGTTGTGTCAGGCCCACGGCTGGACCGAACATCAGCGAACGCTGGTGCTGCTCGGCGGCGTTTTGCAGCCGGATCTCGGTCGTTCAACAGGTGTGCGCCGCGGTCCACAAGGCGACGCCCTACGGCTACAGCTGCGATCCGAAGGTCGCCGAGCTTGCGACGTGCATGAAGCAAGCGAACAACGGCGCCTGCTGCCCGTTCGCGAAGTGACGGGCGGCCTCGCTGGTCGCAGGGCTAGCGCTTGAGCTCTTTGGGCTCGACATAGTCGTCCGGCTTGAGCACGAGTCGTTCTACGCGCTGGCCGTTCGCGAACGCGTCGATGATTTCCGGCAAGTCGGCTGCGGTCACGCGCCCGTAAAAATAGCCGTCCGGCTCGACCGCGATGCACGGCCCGACCCAGCACGTGTCGAGGCAGCTGGACGTGCACGCACGCGCTTCGGTTTCCGCTAGGCCGCGCTGCTTGAGCAGGCCCTTCAGCTGAGCGTGCAAGTCTTCCGCGCCGCGCGCGGCACACGAGCCTTTGGGCGTGCCGTCGGGACGACGATTCACGCACACGAACAAGTAACGTTTTCGCTCAGCCATGCAGTCCCCGCAACCTAGTGCGGCAACCTGAAGATGACCAGCCGGCGCACCGGGTAGGCGAAGGCGAGGAAAACCAGGCCGGTGCCCAGAAAGCTGACCAGCTCGGGCGCGACCCCTTGGATGCGGCGGATTAGCAGCTGAAAAATACTCCAATTCAGGCCCAGTGTGATCGCCTCGGCGGCGACGAAGAGCTTGAGCTGCCGGGAGAGCTGGCCGGCTTGCGCCCGAAAAGTGAAGCCGCGATTGCCGATGAACTGCACGCAAGCGCCGGCCAACAGCGCGGGCAAACGCGCATGGCTTGGCGCAATGTCGATCGCACGCACGCAGGTCGAGAAGATCGAGAAGTCGACGAGCGTGGCGCCACTGCCGACGACCAACGCGCGCCCAAAGCGCCACGCGCGGATCAGCCACGTTTCAGGCTTGGGCCGCGACTCGCTTCCCTCAAGCAACACGCACTGACTCTTCCACGATGCCGAGCAGCTCGTCTAGGTCGGCATCGGGAATATTCAGTGACGGAGTGATGTAGATGGTGTTACCGAGCGGCCGCATGTAGGCACCGCGCCGGCGCGCCTCCGCGCAAACCCGGCGCCCGTGCGTTTCGAGGTAGCTCTTGCTGCCAGCCAAATCGAGCGCGCCGATCATGCCCAAGCTGCGTGTTTCGACCACGCCAGGCAGCGCGCCAAACCGCTCGAAAGCTGCGGCGATGCGCGCAGCCTTGGCGCGGGCGACGCCCAGGACGTCCTCGTCCTCGAACACGCTCAGCACCTCGCGCGCCAGCGCGGCTCCGAGCGGGTTGCCGCAGAAGGTGTGGCCGTAGAAGAAAGTGCGCTCCGCCGCGCCCAGAAAGCCCGAAAAAATCCGCTCGGTCGCCAGCGTGGCCGCCATCGGCAGCATGCCGGCCGTGAAGCCCTTGGCGGTACACAAGATGTCGGGCGCAATGCCGGCGTGCTCGCCCGCCCAAAACGGTCCCGTCCGCCCGTAGCCGGTGAACACCTCGTCGCAGATCAGAAAGACGTCGTGGCGAGTCGCCAGCTCACGCAGCGCGCGCAAGAACTCCGGCGCGTAGAAGCGCATGCCAGCCACCGCCTGCGCGATCGGCTCGACGATCACCGCGGCCAGCTGGTCGGCGTGTTCGGCTAGCAAGCGACTCAGCACCTCGAACGCTTGCGCGTAGCCGCTGGCGCCTGGCGGAACGCGCAAGCAATCGAGCAGCACACCACCAAACGGACGCCGAAACACGTCGATGCCGGACACCGACGACGCCGCCATCGTGTCGCCGTGGTACGCGCCGTCGAGCGCCAGAAACCGCGTGCGCTGCGGTCGGCCGTTTTGCGCCCAGTATTGCAGCGCCAACTTCAGCGAGACCTCGATTGCCGTCGAGCCGTCGTCGCTATAAAAGACGCGCGAAAGGCCGCTTGGCGCGATCGCGCACAGCTCGGCAGCCAGCGCCGCGGCCGGCTCGTGCGCGATGCCGGCCAGCGCCACGTGACACATTTTCTCCGCCTGCGCGGTCAAGGCCTTGACCAGCCGCGGATGCTGATGGCCGAGCGTGCAGCAATACCAAGATGCGTTCGCATCGATGTAAGAGCGCCCGTCGACGTCGTAGAGCCGTGAGCCTTGCGCTCGCTCGAGTACGAGCGGATCCACCTGCTCCACGTACTCCTGCATCTGGGTGTACGGATGCCAGACGTGCGCTCGGTCACTGACCAAGATGGAGTCACGCGAATTCAAGCCGATTTTTCCTCTTGCACGCTGACCGTCGGCAAATTCGGGCTGGCTTCTTCTTCCGCAGGCGGGCCTAGCGGCAACAGCAGCGTCACGGTGGTGCCCTGCCCTTCTTCGCTGTCGAGCCGGATCTCGCCGCCGTGGGCCTCGATGATGCGATGCACGATCGGCAGGCCGAGCCCGGTGCCGCTCGGTCGCGTGGTGAAGAACGGATCCAATGCGCGCTCGCGCACGCCCTGTTCCATGCCTTGGCCGGAGTCGGCGATCTCGATGCGCACGGCTGCCTCGCCGCGCAATTGCCCGCGATGCACCAAGATCTGCACCGTGCCGCCGGCTTTCATGGCTTGGCAGGCATTTTCGACCAAGTTGTCGAATACCAAGCGAAACAGACTCGGATCGACCCAGACCGTATGCAGCTCCGGATCCTCGTCCATCCGCACGACGATTTGATGGCCATCGAGCATGGCCGAGGAGCGCGACCGATTCGCCAGCTCGAGCAACGAGACCGGTGAGCGTTTTACGCTGACCGGGCGAGCAAACCGCAGCAAATCGGTCACCAGGCGATTCAAGCGCGCGGCTTCCTCGTCGACGATACCGAGCAGCATCGTGCGGTCTTCGTCGCGCACCGCGCTGCGTCGCAAGCCGGCGACCGCGTTGACGATCACCGCCAGCGGATTGCGCACTTCATGGGCGATCGCGGCCGCCAGCTCACCGACCGCCGCCAGTTGCTTCTTGGTAACCAGCTCGTTCTGCACCAAGCGCAGCTCGGCGTACGAATGCCGCAATTCTTCGGTCTTTTCTTGCAGGCTGCGGGCGGCCTTTTCCAGCTCGTCTTTACCGACGCGGTAGCGCAGCAAAAGCGTGCCCGCGACCCCGAACGCGTACAGCAAAAATGCGTGCGGCAAGAGCGGAATGGCGTTCTCGATGAAGCCGAAGGCCAACGCGCCGTCGTTGCCCACGGCCGGTAAGATGCACAGGATGCCGATGATCGCCGAGCCGACTTCACGCTGCCCGGCGCGGTACGCCGAGACCAAGACGGCGGCCGCGAGCGCCGTTTCCAACGACGCAAAGACGTAGAAGCTCTTGCCCAGCCACGTCGCCTGCCCGACCACGTGCTCGATCCTCTGGCCGAACAAGAACGCATCGAGCACGCGTGGCGGCTCGGGCTGCCACCACGCCCCGCTCCACAAAACCAGCAGGTAGCCGAGCGCGACCCCGTACAACCAGACGGCGCGCTTCTGCGCGGTCGGCGCGCGCCCGAGGCACAGCGCAAAGTGCAGGTTCAGCGCCGCCGCCAAGATCATCCCGGTGTGCGTGACTTGGTTGGCGACCATCCGCGCCGGGATGCCGACTTGCGAGTAGTCGTACGCGACGCTGGCGCTGCCCACCGATAGCGACAGGCACAACAAACTGAAGATGAAATACTCGAGCTCGCGCCGCCCCAAGAAGTAGGCGAACATGAAAAACACCGAAAGCCCGAGCTGGGCGGTGGCCCAAGCCGTCAGCAGTCCAGAAAGGTACTGGGCCATCAGCGAATGGGTGCTGGGGTAGCACGCGGTAGCTCGCGATTCACGGTCACTGTGCAGCTGACGCCGTTCAGGCCGACCCGCAGCCGAAAATCGCCGCTCGGAACCGCGGCTGGACGCCAATCTCCAGGCACCTGCGCGGTGGCTTGGGCCACGCGCTGCCCCTGCTGGTCAACCAGCGCCACGTCGACCGGCAGTGTGGAGGCGGCGCCTTGGATCTCGAAAACGACCGGCTCGTTGCCGTAGATGGTGCTCGGAGCTGCGCGGCAACCGCTGGCCAAAGCTCGCGCCGGCGCTGGGTCGCGCGCAACGGCCGCTCGCGCGACCGGCGCGGGCGGGGTGATGACGCGCGGCAAGCGCATCGCGCACGCCGGCGCAAGGACAGCGACCAGATTAGCCAACAAAACCAGCGCGCACCGCACGACCCCACGATACACTACCCGCCCTCGATGAGTTACCTGGTCCTGGCCCGCAAGTGGCGCCCGCAGCGCTTCGAAGATCTCGTTGGCCAGGATCACGTGTCGCGAACGCTGGCCAACGCGATTGCGAGCGGTCGGGTGGCGCACGCGTTCCTGTTCACCGGCGTCCGCGGGGTCGGCAAGACGACCAGCGCTCGCATCCTGGCCAAGGCGCTCAACTGCATGGGGCCGGCTGACGATCCCAAGCACGGCATCGACTACGGCCCGACCATCACGCCGTGTTTGCAGTGCCCGGCGTGCCTCGAGATCGCGCTCGGGTCCGACATGGACGTGCGCGAGATCGACGGCGCCAGTTACAACGGCGTCGACGAGGTCAGAAAACTCCAAGATTCGCTGCCGTACCGCCCGGCGCGAGATCGCTACAAAATCTTCATCGTGGACGAGGTCCACATGCTGTCGACGAACGCCTGGAACGCGTTCCTGAAGACGCTCGAAGAGCCGCCGGCCCACGTCAAGTTCATCTTCGCGACGACCGAAGTACACAAGGTGCCGATCACGATCTTGAGCCGGGTGCAGCGCTTCGATTTCAAGCTGATCACGACACAGACGATTGCCACGCGCCTGCGCGAGGTGCTCAGCGCCGAAAACATCGAAGCTGACGAAGCCGCGATCTCGATCGTGGCGCGCGAAGCGGCCGGCAGCATGCGCGACGCGATGAGCGTGCTCGACCAGGTGATCGCCTGGGGCGGGCAGAAGCTGGTCGGCGTGGACGTGGCGCGCGTGCTGGGGGTGGCGAGCCACAAAGTGCTCTACGAGCTATGTTCGGCGTTGCTCGGCGGCGACGCCGCGCGTTGTTTGTCGATCGTGGCAGAGCTGGCCAACCAGGGTTACGACATCGCCCATGTCGCGCGCGATTTGTTGTCGCTGTTGCGCAACCTGGTGGTGGCCAAGGTCGTCAAAGAGCCGGTAGCCTTGCTCGATCTGCCGGACGAAGAGGCACGTGACGTCCAGCAGCTAGCGGCCGGCGCCGACGCCGACGATCTGAACCGGCTTTACCACGGCTTTTCGCAAGGCTTCGACGAGGTCGTAAAGAGTGAACGCCCACGCATGGCGCTCGAGATGCTGCTGGTGCGCATGGCCCGCCGCCCGCCACTTTTGCCGATCGATGATCTGGTGTCGCGTCTGGCCGCGCTCGAACGTCGCTTGAGCGGCGGCGGCACCGGCCCGCAAGCGCAGCAACGGCCCGCCCCCGCGCAACGGCCCCCGCACGACAGCGCGGCTGCCGAACAGCAGGGCTACGCCGGTCGCCAACGTGATCCACGCAGCCCGGCGCCGAGCAGCAAGGCGCCGGCCGACGATCGCGGCGGCGAACCCCCAGTAGCACCGCGCAGCGCGCCGGTTGCCAAGCCGCCCGAGCGCGAACGACCGCGCCCGCTGGTGCCGACGTCGGCGCCAGCGCCAGAACCTGCCGCCCTGGCTCAAAGCGTCGAGGAGCTGGACCAGCTTTACGCGCAAATCTTGGCAATTCTAGAGGCGGAGCGCCCGGATTTGGCCGCCATGCTCGGCCACGCCATCCCGCTCAAGCTGGTGGTCGAAAGCGTGATCGTCGGCTGGCCACCGGAGGCGATGTTGGTCGCCAGTGACAAAGAGAGCGTGGCGGCCTTGGGGCGCGCCGCCGAGAAGCATTTCGGCAAGCCAACCGCCGTGAGCTTCGAGTTCGATTCCGAGCGGTCGCGCGGCAGAAAATCGCTGGCCGCTGCCGACAGCCAAGAGCGTGCCGAACGCACCAAGGCCGCCTACGCCGCTGCTCAAAAGCACGAGCGCATCACCGAGGCCGTCGAGATTTTGGGAGCCAAACTGAAGGAGCTCAAGCTCGGAGGCGCTGCCTAAATGTTGCCGGACTCGCTACTTCACCTGATTGAGCTGTTGGCGCGATTGCCCGGTGTCGGAGAAAAGACCGCGCAGCGCTTTGCGCTGCACTTGGTCGCCGAACGGTCCGGCACGGCACAGGCGTTGGCTGATGCGCTAGGCCAGCTCGGCACGCGCGTGAAGAGCTGCGAGCGCTGCGGCAACATCGCCGAGGTCGATGCTCAGGGCAGAGCTCTGTGCGTCGTGTGCCGTGATCACCGCCGCGACAGCGCGCTCTTGTGCATCGTTGCCAAGGTGCAAGATCTGCTGGCGATCGATCGCAGCGGCGCGATGCGCGGTCGCTATTTCGTGCTCGGCCGGTTGCTTTCGCCGCTCGACGGTGTCGGCCCTGACGAGCTGCCGCTCGAGCGGCTGTTTCGACGCCTGAGCGAGGACGGCGTGCGCGAGGTGATCGTCGCCACGCCGCCGTCGGTCGATGGCGAAGCCACGGCGCTCTTGCTGGCGCGCGAGCTGACGACGCGCGGCGTGGTCGTCAGCCGAATCGCCAGCGGCGTTCCGCACGGCGGCGACCTGGAGTTTGCCGATCAGATCACGCTCGGCCGCGCGATCGAAGGCCGCCGCGCGCTCGACTCTCGTTGATTTCGGGGCGATTTTCCGGAACCATCGCCGGCCCATGTCCGAGAAAAAGCGCGTGATCCAGTCCCCGGATGCCCCGTCCCCGGGCATCTATTATTCGCAGGCGATCGCCTCCGGTGATCTCTTGTTCTGCTCCGGCCAAATCGCGATCGACCCGAAGACAGGCCAAATGGTCACCGGCGGCATCGAAGTAGAGACCGAACAGGTGCTCGCGAACCTGCAGGCGGTGCTGGCAGCGGCCGGCGCTACCTTGGCCCACGTCGTCAAAATCACCGTCTATCTCTCCGATTTCAGCGACTTCGTGGCCATGAACGCGGTCTATGTGCGCGCCTTCCCCACGGATCCTCCGGCGCGCGCTAGCGTGGGCGTCTCGGCGCTACCGCGCGGCGCCAAGATCGAGCTAGAAGCCATCGCTCGCTTGCCCTGACGCCACGGCCTGCGACGCCTCACTCAGGAACCCGAACATGAACGCATCCTCCGACTTCGACGCCAACCTGCTCAGCGCAGCCGCCTCCGACGCCCTTTCCTGCCTGAGCAAAGCCGGCCCGAAAGCGCCGCAGCTGGTCGAGGCCTGGGTCAAAGCCGGCAACGCCGCCGCGGTGGCCGAGGCGGCCGAGCGCGCCGAAGGTGCCGCGCGCAAAGCGGCGCGGCGCGGCCTGAACGTGCTGAAGGCGCGCGGTGTCGCGGTGCCGGAGCCGGCGCGGGTAAGCGCCGTAGCGGGCGCCAAGTCCGCCGAGCAGACCGAAGCCTTCCTGCTCGCGCCGGACAGCTTGGGTAACGTGCTACTCGCCATCACCACGCGCAGCCTGACGGCACGCGGCAAGGTGGCGTTCGTCTACCTGAACGACGAGCTCGGGATCCACCGCGTCGACGTCGGTGAGCTGAGCCAGTCTCAGCTCAAGGACGCGCTGGCCAAGGCGCTGCCGGGCGCGCGCTACAAGGCCGTTTCGGTACCAGTCGAGTGGGCACGCCGGCGCATCGCCGACGCGCGAGCGCGCCACGCCGAGCGCAAAATCCCCGAACCGCTCGGCTTTGCGCGCGCCGAGTCGCTGCTCAGCCCGGTGCCGAGCGAAGCGCTCGCGCATCCGTTCGACGCCGAAGGCTTGGAGCTGTCGCTGGAAGACGCCGCCGACATGGTCAAGAACTCCGCTCAGCTGCACAACCTGCCAGAGCTTGCCGGCTGGTTCCCTGACAAGGGCGCGGTCGACGAGCTGTTCGCGTTCGTCGGCAAGGGCTTGGCAGATGCCGGCCACGATCCCGGTCAGGAGCCGCCCGCCGAAGCGCTGCGCGACGCGCTCAGCGAGCAAATTGCCGCCGCGACCGACCGCTACTTCACGCCCGAACGCCGCGCGCGCTTGGTAGTGGCGCTGAAGGACGCAGCGCTCAGCGCGCTGCCGCGCGAAGGCGAAGAAATCGGGCTGCAGTTAGCGGCGTTGGCCAAGGTGACGGCCGAAGCCGGGCTGATCACCAACCCGCCACGCGAAATTCCATTTTTGCGCGGCTACTTCGAGAAAGCCGTCAGCTTGATGGCAATGCAGAACCAGGGCCGCATCCGCATCCCAGTCCCAGCCAAAGCAGTAGACGCCGCGGCACCATAAAGGCTCGAGATTTTCACAAAGAGACCAAGAGATCGGGAGACGAGCATTTGGGTGCCAAGGCATCTCGTCGCTCGCATCACCATCTACGGAGTCGTAGAAGCCGACGCTAGTGTCGAATCATCCCGGCGCAAAGAACCTCTCGATCTCCCCGTCTCTTTGTAAAATTCTCGAGCCGTAAGCTGACGTTACGGAGTCGTCGAGCGCCGGCACGATTCGCGGAAGGCCGTCAGTAGCCGCAGCGTCGTCGGTCCGGGTTGTCCGGTGCCGATTGTTGCACCGTCGACGCCGATGACTGGCACAAGCTCGCGGATGCTGGACGAGAAGAAGACTTCGGGCGCGCTTTTGACGGCGTCGAGCGGCAGGCTTTCGAGCTTGATCGGGATGCCGAGCTGGGCCGCGACAGCCAGCACCGCCTCACGCGTGATGCCGAGCAAGATGCCGTCGGACTCGGGCGGGGTCACGAGCACGCCTGCGTTCGTGACGACGAATACGTTCGAAGTGGCACCTTCGACCACGCAGCCACGACCGTCGACGATCAGCGCTTCGGCCGCGCCCGCCAAGCGCGCCTCACGGTTGGCCAGCACTGCCATCAAGTAGTTGCCGACCTTGGCCCCAGCGGCGGCGCTGTGGTCGGTGACACGCTCGGTGCGGTGGGTGATGACGCTCACACCATCGCGGTAGGTTTCGGCGGATGGAGACTGGAGCGGCGTCACGATCACGACCCGCAGCGCGTGCCGCGACAGCCCCGGATCCAGGCCCAGCGCTTCACCCACGCCGCGCGTCACGGTCAGGCGCACATACGATTCGGCGTTGCCGGCCCCGACGATCGCCGACTCGACCTCGCGCCCGATTTGCTCGAGGCTAACCGGCAGCTCGATGAAAACGCGCGCCGCGCTCTCGGCCAACCGCGCCAAATGCGCCTTGAGCGCGAACGGCCGCCCGCCGTAGGTCCGCAATGCCTCGAACACCGAGTCGCCGTAGAGAAAGCCGCGATCGAACACGCTGACCTTGGCTGTTTCCGGCGACATCGGACGGCCGTCGATCAGCACCAAGGACGTCACAAGACCGGCCCCACGCGCAGCACCTCGGTACCGCCGGCCCAGATCAACTCGACCTCGAGCGGCTCGTTCGCGGTCACGCTGACGCGCGGGCGCTGCATCGGGTCAAGGCGGGCCTCGACTCGCAGCTCGGCCAGACCGTCGGCGCTGAACGGGTAGCGACTCACGCCCAGCTCTTCGGTGCGGCTCACTTTCCAAGTCAGCCGGCGCTTGCGCGCGTCGTAGCGCAAGCCGAACAGGTACTCGAACAAGACGGCGATCGGCGTGATGCCGGTCCAGCCCACGAAGTTGCTGCGACCGCGGCCTTCACTCGGCTTGTCGGGCGCGTGGTGCTCCCACACCGCTTCGGTTTTTTCGAACGACTCGATCACGTTGAAGTAATGATTCTCGGCGATCTGCTGGGCCAGCTCCTCGTAGCCGCGCTCGCTGAGGCCGCGCAACACCATGTAGTTGGTCGGCGCCCACACGCCGCCGAGCCAAAGCCCGCCGTCGCCGTCGTAACCGGGCGTGTCAGCCGACAAGCTGGGAATGCGATGCAACCTGCGAAATTCGCTGTCTTGATCGAGGTGAGAAACGAAACGCTGCAAACGCTCGGGCGGCACCACGTCAGCCAACAGCGCCCAGTAGGCACCGATCGTCTTCACCTCGGTGAGCCGAGTTTGATCGCGGCGCAAGTCGTGGAAAAAACCAGTGCTGTCGTCCCACAGCTGCTGGTTGATCCACGGAACCAGCAGCGCGTTCTCTTCCTCGAAGTCTTGCACTTCGTCGCGCCGCCCGAGCACCTCTGCGAAGGCGAGCACGATGCGATTCGACAGCACCGCTTGCAGGGTGGCATCGACCCAGGTGCGGTGCGCGTGATCGAGCTGAGTCTGCGCGCCCGGGATCCGCGGCTGGTTATCCATGCCGCTCGACAAGCCGGTGCCCCAGTAGCTGCCGTTCGGCCAGGTGCGGTACTTGCGGTTCCAAAGGCCGTACGCCACCAACGCTGGGAAAACCTGGCTCAGCCGTTCCCGATCACCAAACTGCAGAAAATACTCGTATTCGCTGAGCCCCAGCACGTTCGGACCGCTACCGGCAGGATCGAAGCGGCTGTAACACTCGCTGCCGTTGCCTTCGCGGAACTGGCGACAGATGCCGCCGTCGGGGTGCTGCTTGGCGTAAAAATTGTCGAGCGTGTGCTGAAACTTGAACGCGCGGTCTCCATAGCGGCCGAACAAGGTGATGAACACCGAGTCCCACATGTACAAACAGTCATTGAACAT
>FSUE01000618.1_pt1 | contig 12532 bp, 11 predicted proteins | sample 1637031 | NCBI WGS metagenome assembly FSUE01 (sample SAMEA3914819, study PRJEB12502) | metagenome | biome: forest; material: soil | place: Canada | collected 2010-06-26 | depth 0.3 m | reverse complement strand
GCGCATACTGCAGGTATGTAACTGAGGAGCAACGAAGCCAGCTGGGATGGATCGGCCGCGAGGGCGATCGACTTAGCCATTCGCGGGCCCTAGGGCGGGTCGACTTCGGGCGGCTTTGGCACGGGATACACGATCGCGCTGGGCGCGCTGGGCGCGCTGGGCGCGCTGGGCGCGCTGTCCGCGGCAGGATGCGTAGGGCGGGCGACCGTGCGCGCCGGAGCCTTGGCCTTCGCTGGAGCGCTCGTCACGCTGGGTTGCGGCACCGGCTCGCTCGCTGACGCGGTCACGGACGGCACGGGTACCACGAGCGGGGTGGCCTCGAGCTTGGCCGGGGCGACCGCGCGCCGGACCGCGTAGGCCGCGAGGCCCGTGGCGACCAGCAGCACGAGCCCGACGCTCACGCGCCGGCCGAGCCCGCGCCGTGGAACCCCGGGAATGGACTCGACCGAACCGACGGACTCCGCCGAGGGTTCTGCCGGCGCGGCGTCGCTCGAGGCGAACCCCGATGCGGACGACGCGGAGCGACCAAAAATCTGCTCGACCCGCGCCGCCGCCAGCGCAGCTTCGGTACCTCCGAATTCCTTGAGCGCCAGGCTCAGCTCACCGACGTCTCGAAAGCGAAGTTGTCGGTCTTTCTCGAGGCAGCGCAAGATGACGCGCGCCAAGCCTTCAGGAATGTCGGCGTGGAGCGCCTGCGGCGGGATCGGCTGGGTGGTCATCACGTTCGCGCAAAGCTGCGGCCCGCTTTCGCCGGCGAACGGCAACTGGCCGGTGAGGATTTCGTACAGCACGACGCCGAGCGACCAAATATCGGTGCGAGAATCGACCCCCGCCGGATCGATCATTTGCTCGGGCGACATGTGCGACGGTGAACCCATGCTCTCCGTGGAGTCGGTCAGCGAGCGCTGGGGTCCGAGCGGAAACAGCTGCTTGGAGATACCGAAATCCAGCACCTTGAGCAGGTGAGCGCCGCCCGGGCCTTTGGCGATGAACAAGTTTTCTGGCTTCACGTCACGATGTACGATGTGCTTGGAGTGCGCTTCGGCGAGCGCTTCGCAGGCTTGCAGCGCGAGCGCGACTGCCGCATCCACGCTCAACGGCCCCTGGCTGTCGACCAGCGAACGTAGGTCCTGTCCGACCAAGTACTCCATCACGATGTACGGGCTTCCGCTCGGCAGGCGTCCACAGTCCATCACTCGACACGCAAATTGGCTCTGCAGCTGCGCAGCCGCGCGCGCTTCGCTCAAGAACCGCGCGACGGCGCGCTCGTCCGACCCGCGTTCGGGACGCACGAACTTGATCGCGATCGCGGTGCCGAGCTCCAAGTGGCTGGCTGCGCAAACGATGCCCATGCCACCGAAGCCGATGACTCGATCGACGCGGTACTTTCCTGCCACGACGCCGCCGAGCGCAATCGGCGGGGTGGGCGTCGGCGCTGCGACGGCTTCCGCGGCGGCGTCGTTTGCGCCATCGGCTGCAAGCGGAGGCCACCTCATCGTCATTGCCCCCGTCTTAGCGCCACACCCCCACGCCGACCAGTGTTTCTGGCTCGACGGCGCGCAACGCGCCAAGCTGCGCGATTTCGGGCGAGCAAGTCATGCTGGGGAGAGCGAGAACGAGCGCGAGATAACAGGAAGGCGGGAAGGCGGGAAGGTTTCTTAAATGGGTGGTCTGTTAGGATCAGCGCGGAGTTCGGGCGCCACGCGCCACCCACGATCCGCTCGCGCAAAAAAAACGCTAGCGCTGCACGCTCGCGCCCCCGGAATCACCGAGTATCGCTACAGCAGCTTCTGCAATCAGGCTGCGTTTCGGCAGCCAACCGAGTTGAGACCAATCATCAGCCGCCTTCCTGTTCGCTCGCCGCGGGCTGGCTACTTGCGGATCACGACCGGCGTGCCTTGCGTTGCCGGTACTGCGACGGCATGCCAGCCGCTCGGTAGCTCGGGGCCGACGAAGCGGAAAATGCGCGCCGCGTCGGTGGGTGACAGCGCGAAGCTGCCGGCGCCGTGCTCGATGCCGAAGCGGTCGTGCCAGTACGCGCCGTGAATCAGTTGCCCACTGCTCAGCTCGAGCGCCCACGGCGCGTCTTGCACTTCGAACGCTTCACCGAAGCTTGCCGGATCTTTGCCGACGAACGTCAGGTCCTTTTGTTTCACCTCGAAGGTGCCGAGCGGAATCGGCCGCGGTCCATCGCTTGCCGGCGCCAGCGCAGGCTGCGTGTCGTTGACGGCCTCGGGCAGCTCGCGCGCGACGCTCAGCAGCGTGACGAACAACGCGCGATGCCCGGTGTAGCTGACCAACGTGCCGGTCGAGACGCTCACGTCGAGCCAGCGCGTATCGTCTTTCACGAACTCGGGAAAGGTCGTGCGCTTCTGCACGACCGTCACGTCTTGATGGCGCACCCACAGCTCGTCGCCGGCGTTGCTCGGTCGCAGCGCGGCGCCGTCGAAGGCCCAATATTTTACGCTGCCCAGGCTGCGGAAGCGGCCGCTCAGCGCAAGCTCGCTGTGGTACTCGAGTAAATCGCCCTTCTCGGCGTCGGTGCCGTTGACGCGGAAGCTGCGCACGCCGCGCTTGACCACGAACGCCACCGGCAACTCTTGCGCACGGCCCAGCTCGACGCCGGCGAAATCGGAGCCCTTGGCGGCTTCCAGATCGGAAGCGCGAACGAAGTGTCCGTCGGTCAAGAGCGCCAAGCGCGCCTCGTTACCGCTCGGCTCTTTGGCTTTCCACGAGCCGACCACGGCCATCGCCGCACGCCGATGCAGCTGGCCGACCTCGCGCACGCTGTCCGGCTGTCCCGGCACGCGCTCGAACAGCGGCGTCTCGGCGCGGGTGCGGGCGTAGGTGTACGGCAGCCTGGCATCGATGGTTGGAGCAAGCGCCATCGCGGCCAACGTCGGATGGTTGAGGTCCAACGTCGCCTCTACACCTACACAGACGAAACCGCGTGGCCGAATCGCGTACCAGCCGCCCGTGCAGCCGGCGTGCGACAGCGGTTCCGCCGAACGCGCCACGCGCGCTCCGGCGCGCAGCACGCCGAGGCTCGGCGCTCGAACGTCCGTAAATTCACGCACATACAGCCGCTCCGCGACCACGCCCAATTTCGGTGCGTTTTCGGCGGGGACAGGCGCGCTGCGGACCACTTCTTCGGTGTGCGAGAGGGCCGGCGCCTTGGAGCCCCCGCTACATCCTACGAGCCCGCACGCCAGCGCAGAGGCCAGCGCGAGGTCCGCGAATCGGAGTGTGGCGAGCGTGCGCATCGCTCGATCCGCTCGCATGGATTGCCATTCTTGGACAAGTTTTCGCCCGACTTGCGCTCGCGCGTCTTAGGAGCGGCTAACAGAATTACCATGACCGAGCTCGAACTCGTACATCCGACCGGGCGGCCAAGCTGCGTGGTGCAAACGTCGTCGTAAACCGCTCAGAATACGCGCTACGTTGGCGGCATCATGTCGATGTCGAGGCGCCCTGAGAGCACCTGGTGGTGCCTATCTCATCGTGTGGTAGCCCCAACACTATCAGTGGTTCATGCCCGGTGCCGGAGCATTCAGAAATCGGCGTCCATTGCCTCTCGCCTTTGGCCGTGAAGTTAGAAGACGACGGCTTGCGCTCGGGCTCACCCTCGAGCAGCTCGCTGAGCGGTCCTCTCTGACGCCGAACTACATCGGGACCGTCGAGCACGGCCAGCGCGATCCTTCGCTCAGCACGATCTTAGCGCTGGCGCGCGGGCTCGGCGTGGCTCCGGGTGAGCTGCTGGGCGGCATCGGCGAGACCGGTCCGCTCGCGCTCGAAGCGGCGCGCCTGATCGAAGCGCAGCCGCCCGACGTCCAAGAGGCCATGCTGGAGCTGCTGCGTTCGATGAGCCGCCGCCGCCGGGGTTGACCGCGCGCGCCGGCTGCACGAGATGTGGGGCCATGAGGATCGGTGCTGTCGTGTCGGTGGGTCTGGCCAGCCTGCTGGCTGTCGGTGTGGCGCATGCCGAGGGTGACTCCAGCGGTCCGGCCGCGGTCGGCACCTCGAAGCCCAAGCGCCGCTCGGATTTCGTGCTGGGCGCAGGCGGTGGCCTAGGTTTTGGTCGCGCCAGCGGTTACCCGAACGAAATCGACAAGATCGACTCGCCTGGCTTCAAGTCGAGCACCAAGCTTGCTCTGGGTAGTGGTGGCCTGCTGTGGCTAGGCGTGGCCTTCAACGACTACCTGACGTTCGGCATTGGCCTGGGTAGCTTCAGTCTCTCTGGCAACGACCGCGACGCCAGCGCCGGCGTATTCGGCTTTCACGTCGACGCCTACCCGCTGTTCGACGTCGACGAGAATCTCCAAGACTTGGGCGTGTTTGCCAACGTGGGCACCGGCCCGATGACGATCAAGGGCGCGCCGAAAGAGGCTGACGGCGGGCTGATGTCGTACCTCGAAGGTGGCGTGGTCTACGAGCGCTTGCGGCTGTGGCACTTCGGGATTGGTCCGAGCGCGTCGCTGATTCACATGTGGAGTGAATCGGGCACGCTGACCGGCGCGCTGGTCGGCGCGCGGGTCGCGTTTTACGGCGGGCCGTAGCCGCTGACCACGCGGTCGCGCCCGCCCAAATCGCGCGCCAGCTCGACGTCGCGGTAGCCAAGGTTTTGCAGAATGGCCAGCGCTGCCGCGCCTTGGTCGGCGCCAATTTCCATGGCCAAGACGCCGCCGGGTGTCAGGTGCTGGGGGCCCTGTGCGGCGATCTCGCGCACCAGATCGAGCCCATCGGCGCCGCCGTCGAGCGCGAGCCGTGGCTCGAAATCACGCACGTCGACCGGCAGCGTCGCAAGCTCGGCGGTCGCGATGTACGGCGGGTTGGCGGTGACGAGATCGAAGCGCAAGCTTGCGACCGGTGCGAACAACGAGCCTGCCACGAGCCGCAGGTTCCTGATCGCACCGGTGCGGTGCGCGTTGGCTTGGGCCAGCGCCACGGCGTCGGCCGAGATGTCCGACGCCGTGACGTTCCAGGTCGGTCGCTGGCGGGCAAACGCGATCGCCACGCAGCCCGAGCCCGTGCACAGATCGAGCGCGTCGCCACGCATGCTGCGCCCGCGCGTGCGCGCCAGCGCGACCTCGACCAAGCGCTCGCTATCCGGGCGCGGGATCAACACGCGCGCGTCGACGCGCAATGAAATGCCGTAGAACTCGCGCTCACCGAGCAGGTACGCGACCGGCTCACCCAGGCGGCGGCGCTTGAACAACTCGCGAAATGCGCTCAGCTCGGCCGGCGCGAGCGGGCGCTCCGACTGCATGATCAGGCCGATGCGGTCGAGCCGCAGCACCCTGCCGAGCAAGAGCTCGACGTCGAGCCGCGCGCCGTCGTTGCCGCGCCGCTTCAAATCGTCGGCGGCCCACGTCAACACGCGCTTGATTGACCAAACGTCTTCGGTCGCCACCTGACTCACGCAGCGCCCACGTCACGCTTTATCTGATCGACCACGCCCTCGACGTTGGCGCGAATCTGCACCAAGCGTTCGGCGCTCGGCGCCTCGAAGCGCAACACCAGCACCGGGCCGGTGTTGGAGGCGCGCACCAACGCCCACGCGCCGTCCGAGTAGGTGACGCGGATGCCGTCCAGCTCGTTGACGTCGCCGGTACCGGCCAGCGCGCGACGCAGACCTTCGATGACCGCGAACTTCTTGTCGTCCGGGCAGTCTTTGCGCAGCTCGGGCGTAAAATGCATCTTGGGCATGTCGCTCAGCAGCTGGCTCAGCGGTTTTTCCTGCGCGCTCAGCAGCTCCAACATGCGCAAGGCGGCGTACAGCGCGTCGTCGTAGCCGAAGTAGCGATCGGCGAAGAAGAAGTGACCGCTCATCTCACCAGCCACAGCGGCCTTTTCGGCCTTCATCTTGGTCTTGATCAGCGAGTGACCGGTCTTCCACATGATCGGCCGGCCGCCGAGCTTCGCGACGTGGTCGAACAACGTTTGCGAGCACTTGACGTCGCCGATGATCGTCGCGCCCGGCTGGGCGGCGATGATCGGACCGGCAAACAGCGCCAGCAGGCGATCACCCCAAAGGATCTCGCCGTTCTCGTCGACCACGCCCAGGCGGTCAGCGTCGCCGTCGAACGCCAGCCCAATATCGGCCTTTTCGGCGCGCACGCGTTCGATCAACGCGCTCAAGTTCTTGGGCACGGTCGGATCGGGGTGGTGGTTCGGGAACCGGCCGTCCATGTCGCAATACAGCGCTGTCGGCGTAATCCCGACGGCGGCCAGCGCCTTCAGGCCCAAAGGTCCGCCGCCACCGTTGCCGGCGTCGAGCACGACCTTGAGCTTGCGCCCGAGCTGGATGCCTTGCGTGAGTCGTTGGACGTACGCATCGTCGATCGGCGCGGCGCTGAGCGAGCCACCGGGCTTGTCCGGCAATACCGGCCCTTGGACGAGGCCACGCAGCTCTTGAATTGCCGAGCCGAAGAACGAACCGTGGCCGATCATGATCTTGAAGCCATTGTCTGGGGCGTCATTGTGGCTGCCGGTGATCATGACGCCGCCGTCCGACTCCAGGTGGTGGACACCGAAGTAGAGCGCCGGCGTTGGCCCTACGCCCACGTCGAGCAGCTGCGCGCCGCCACGTTGCAAACCGCGGGTCAGCGCCGCGTACAGACGCGGTCCCGAGAGCCGACAATCGCGGCCGACTGCGAGGCGTGGCGGCTTGCCAACGCTCTTACCGATCAGCTCGGCGACGCCACGACCAATGCGCTCGACGATGTCGTCGGTGAGGTCGCGCTCGGCGACGCCGCGGATGTCGTATTCTCGAAAAATGTGGCCAGTCATTTTCTTGGGGGGCGAACCTTAACACGCCGCGGCGCTACTGCCCGGACCCGGTTTCGGAGCCGTTTTTGGCTGGAACGGCTGCGCACGGCGGCGGGCGCGGACAGGCCGACTCGGGCCCGAGCAACGTGACGTTGTCGGGGTACCAACGCGGGCGGGCGTGCCAAAGCTGGCCGCCCTGACGGCGCAGCTCGACCGGCGCCAGACGGCAGTGCGCCGGCGGCACCAGCCACTCGCCAGGCTGCCATTCCCAGCGATCGGTGAAGTCCCAAAACCCGTCGGTCCAGGCGCAATTGGGGCTCGGCTGCGGCGGCACTTCTTCGACCTTGGCCGGCGGCGGAGGGTAGGGAACGACCGCCGCGTCGTTCGGCGGGTGCGCTCCGCGCGGAGCTTCCGGGTGCCGCGTGCCGCAAGCCAGCGCCGCGAGCACGAAGCCGACGTACGCGAGGCGTGTCATGTGCCGAAGAGCGTCTCCAATAGCTCGCCGCGAATGAAGCCGCCGAAGACCAGCAGCTCGAGTGCCGCCAGCACCAGAAACGGCCCGAACGCGATGCGCGTCTTACCGAAACCTGGTTCGGGCTCGCCCGCCAGCGGATCGGCGGCCAGCTCGGCCTCGAGCTCCGCGCGCTCCTCGGGCGTGGCCTGGGCCAGCTCGGCCTCGAGCTCCGCGCGTTCCAGCCTGACGGCTTCCGGCTCTTCGAGCTTGCCGTGGACGAAATACAGCACCACGACCGTGAGCGTGGCTTGCACGGCGCCGCCCAGCAGCGTGAAAACGGCGCCTTGCCAGCCAAACCAAGCCCCCGCCAGCAGGACCAACTTGGCGTCGCCGAGGCCCATGCCCGGCTTGCCGCGCAGCAACCGATGCAAGAGGTCGAACGGCAGCCAAACGATTGCGAAGCCCACCGCGGCGCCGAGCAAGCTGTCTTGCCACGTGCAACCGGGCCGCAGCGGGACCGTGACCACGCCGAGCACGGCGCCGCCCAAAGTGATCGCATCCGGCAAATACATGTACGACAGATCGATGAACGCGGCGGCGATCAGCCCCAGCCCGAGCGCAAGCTCGGCGGCGAACAAAAGCCCGCCCTGCCACAGCGGGGTTTCGAGCGGCAGCGTGAGCACCGCGACTTGAACCAACGCGCCGCCGAGTAGGCCGCCGAGCAGCTCGACCAGCGGGTAACGCGGTGAGATCGGCGCCTTGCAGCAGCGGGCGCGACCACGCAGCAGCAGCCAACCGAGCACCGGCAGGTTATCGAAGGCCCGGATTGGCGTGCCGCAGTTGGTGCAGTGCGAAGCCGGGAACGCCAAATTCTCGCCGCGCGGTAGGCGGTGGATGACGACGTTGAGGAAGCTGCCGAACACCAACCCGAGCGAGACGCCGACCCCCATCCAAAACCAGGCCGGCAGCTCGAAGACGGTCACGCCACGCCAGCCTACACCGAGTGCGGCGCCCTGAATTGAGAACACCTCGCGTGCCCGTAAACGTGCCCGTGCCCGACGGTCCGTGAGTCACGGATTGAGGGTAGCTTTTCGGGCACGGGCACGTTTACGGGGAACCAGCGTTGCCCAGTAGTCGATCCAGCTCGCCGGAGCGGTTGAGCCGTGCCAATTCGTCAAACCCCCCGACCGGTTTGCCGTTGATGAACACCTGCGGCACGGTGCGTTGGCGGGTCACGTCGATCAGCCATTTGCGCTTGCCGGCATCGTCCGAGACGTCGACCTCCTTGAACGGCACGCCCTTGCTTTCCAGCAGGTGGTGGACGCGAACGCAGTACCCGCAGTGCTCGGTTCGGTAGATGACGACTTCGGCCATAGGCGACGCTCTCTCTACCTTAAGACCGCCGTTAAGCTAGCGGGACCCTCTGACATCATCACGCCGCAGCAAACCGCCCTGCAAGCTTGGGTCTTGGCGAGGCTTCCGCGAGGACAGGAGCGGAGCGTACTTGAGTACGTGAGCACCGGACCGCAGCGGAAACGAAGCCAAGGCCCAAGATCGCAGGGCGTGGCATCCAGATGCGACTAGCCTATGCTCGGTCCATGCCGGACGAGGCACCCCTAACCACGCTGTCGCTCGAACGTTACGTGCCGTCGGCCAAGGCGCTGGTGGCGCGCGCCCAGGCGCTGGCTGACGAGCGGCGCCATCACGAGGTGCAACCGCTGCACCTGCTGTCGCGCGCGCTCGAGCGCGGCCAAAGCACCCGGGCCGTCTTCGAGCGCGCGTGCTCGAGCTTGCTCGATTTCGAGGCAGCCGTGGAGCGCGCGCTGTCGTCGCTGCCACAGTCGAAGGAACGCTCGTACTTGTCGGACGCAATGATCGATCTGCTCAGCCGGGCGGAGCGCGACGCCAGCCTCGAGCGTGCGCCGCGCGTGACGTCGGCGCACGTGCTCAACGCGTTGTCGCAGGAAATTCGCGGCGCCGCCGGCGAGCTGTTGTCGGCGTTCGGCGTCGTGCCGGGTGCGCTGCGCCGCCACGTCGCGTTGCTCGACGAACGGGTCGACGCTGCCGGCACCGAGGCCGGCGGCGCGCCCGAGCTGACGCGGCCGCTGCTCGACGGTCCGCAAGCCGCCGATCCGGTGATCGCGCGTGGGGGCGAGGTGCGACGCCTGGTCACGATTTTGGAGCGCCGCCAAAAGAGCCATCCGTTGTTGGTCGGCGACGTGGGTGTCGGCAAGCGCGCGATCGTGCGCGCACTGGCGCGACGCATCGCCAGCGGCGACGTACCGACGCGCCTGCTCGGAGCGCGCCTGGTCGAGCTCGAGTTGGGCGCGGTAGCGGCCGGTACCCGGTTGCGCGGCGAGATTGACGAGCGCCTGCGCAAGCTGTTGGTGTCGCTCAGCACGCGTTCCGGCGCCGAGCATATCCTGTTCATTCCCGGGCTGGAGCAGCTACTGGGGCAGGGTCCAACCGGCTCCAGCCTGGCCGACGCGTTGCGGCCGGCGCTGGCGCGCGGGGAGCTACGGCTGTTGGCGACGACGACGCCCGACGGCCTGCGCAAGCTGACCGAGAAAGAGCCGCTCTTGGCGCGATTCTTCACCGAGATCGCCGTTGCCGAACCGAGCGTCGCCGAGGCGATTGAAATCGTGCGCGGCGTGACCAGCAGCATCGAGCAGCACCATGGTGTGCCAATCGAAGATCGCGCCGTGATTGCCGCGGTCGAGTTGGCCAAGCGCTACGTGCAAGAGCGCCGCTTGCCGGACGCCGCCATCGATTTGCTCGACGAGGCCGCGGCCAGCAAACGCGTCGAGACCGATGGCATGCCGCTCGAGCTGGACCAGCTGGTGCAGCGGCTGGGCTCATTGGCGGCGCAGTTGGCCTCGCTGGCTGGCGAAGAAGACGCGGCGGCCCAGGAGCTGGGCAAGAAGCTAGAAGCCGAGCAGACCAGCCTGTCTCCGCGCGCTGCCGAGCTGCGTAAGACGATTGAGGGGCGGCGCGGCGTGACCGCGGCAGTCAAGACGCTGCGCCGGGAGCTGGCGAGCGCCGAGGCCGAACGCCAACGCGCGCGCGACGAAAAGAACTTTGCGCGGCTCGGCGAGCTGGAGCACGTGACCTTGCCGGACCTGACCACGCGCCTGGCCGCGGCCGAAGATGCCGTGCGCAGCCAGGGCGGCAGCGTCGCCAGCCCGAAGCTGTTGGAGCAAGACGTAGCCGCCACGCTGGCCGCCTGGACCGGCATTCCGGTCGACAAAATGCTCGAAGCCGAAGCCGAAAAGCTGCTGAAAATGGAGAGCCGGCTCGGCGAGCGCATCGTTGGCCAGGACCACGCGCTGTCGGCCGTGGCGCGAGCCGTGCGGCGGGGGCGCGTCGGCTTGCGCGACCCCAAGCGCCCGATCGGCTCGTTCTTGCTGCTGGGGCCAAGCGGCGTCGGCAAGACCGAGTTGGCCAAAGCGTTGGCCGAGTTCCTGTTCGACGACGAAGCCGCGCTGACCCGGCTCGACATGAGCGAGTTCATGGAGCGCCACATGGCCCAGCGCCTGATCGGCGCGCCGCCCGGCTATGCCGACAGCGACCAAGGCGGTTTTTTGACCGAGGCGGTGCGGCGGCGCCCGTACTCGGTGCTGTTGTTCGACGAGGTCGAAAAGGCGCACCAAGACGTGTTCAATCTGCTGCTGCAGGTCTTGGACGACGGACGACTCACCGACGGCCGCGGGCGGCTGGCAGATTTTTCGAACACGGTCGTGGTCATGACTAGCAACATCGGCTCGGAGCGCATCCTGGAAGCCGACGCCAAGCTGTTCGAGTCGACCGACGGTCTCGTTGCCATGAAAGATTTGCTACTCGAGCGGTTGGGTGAGTTTTTTCGCCCCGAGTTTCTGAATCGGCTCGACGACGTGGTGGTGTTTCGCCCGCTGACCAAGCTCGATCTGCGACGAATCATCGACATTCGCCTGCGCGAGCTGGGGCGTTTGCTGGCCCCGCGCAAGCTCGTGCTCGACGTGTCGGAAGCCGCCAAACAGCGCCTCGTCGACCTCAGCTACGAGCCTGCGCTCGGCGCGCGCCCGCTCAAGCGCACACTATTGAAAGAGCTCCAAGATCCGCTCGCTCACGCCCTGTTGTCGGCAAAGCTCCCCGCCGGCGGCACCGTCAAAGTCGACGTCACCGGCGACGCGATCACCCTCGACATCGGCTAACGCCCGCGTCATTCGACGTCGAACAGACGGCAATACAGTCCCCAGATTTTTTCACAGGGAGGACGGGAGGACGGGAGGTCCACGAGGCGAGAAATTTTGGGTTTCGAGACGCGCGTGGCCGATCGACGACTGCGCAGTTGCCGTTCGATATCGTAAGGCTCGAACAAACAAAAACCTCGCGTACCTCCCGTCCTCCCGTCCTCCCTGTTAATCTCGCAGGTTCTCGGCACGGCCGGTGCCAAGATGAGCGTGACCCGAAGCGCCGCGCGCTCGCCATGGCCGATCGCCGCTACGGTAGTCTCTGCAAGCGGGCTGCGGCTGGGCGGCCCCATGAGTGACTACTGTCCGCCGAGGTGGCGGGCTTCGAAGTGGGCGAGGCAGACGCGGCTGCTGCCGCCGGTGCCGAGGCAGTTCAAGAGCTGGTAGTCCCACGGCGTCGTCAGGCAGCGGCGCGTGACCTCTTCGGCGCGCGCTTCGAGCCGACGGTTCTGTGCCAGCAGGCTGGCTGGCGTGCCGGGCTCGACGCCGATCGACGCTAGCGCGAAGGCCCGGCACTCAGCTGGGCCGGGCAACTTTCGCGCGCAGCCAGTCGTCAGCAACAGTGCCGACAAAAGCAGTAACGGGAGGTAGCTAGCGATCGCCCGCATACCTCCCGTTATACCCCTGATCGTGGTCTCGTCTCGACGTGTTGAACACGTCCGCCGATCCTGGCTTCTGGCTGCGTTTTCGCTGTGCTCCGGTGTGGCCTGCGCGCGGGCTTCGCCCGTGCTCGGGACCTTCGCCGCCAAGGCGGCTTCGGTGACGTACAGAAGTACGCTCAAGAAGAGGCGAGCGGCTGGGCCGTCGCTTGGTGCTCGCGAAAGCCTTGCCAGAAACCAGGCTTGGCGGACGGGCAGTTGCGAGAAGAGGTCGCGTTAAGGCGGACTATTCGCCGGGCGGGCCGCCCATGCCGTGCGGATCGCCCATGCCGGGCGGCATTCCGGGCGGCATTCCGGGCGCGCCCATGCTGGTGGCGTCCGGTTTCTTCTTGTCCTTGTCCTTGTCCTTCTGGAACTTCTTTTCCTCGGCCATGGCCCAGTCGGCGGCCCAGCTGCTGATGCTCCAGATTTCGTCGCTACCG
>FSUE01000743.1_pt1 | contig 12581 bp, 9 predicted proteins | sample 1637031 | NCBI WGS metagenome assembly FSUE01 (sample SAMEA3914819, study PRJEB12502) | metagenome | biome: forest; material: soil | place: Canada | collected 2010-06-26 | depth 0.3 m | reverse complement strand
TTGACCTCGCGCACCAAGCCGAAAAGGTCGCCGCTTTTTTGAATGAAGCCGTGCGCGCCGGCGGTCGTAGATTTAGTGCGCAGCACCTCGGCCGACAGACTCGAGTGCAGCAGCACGACGGTGTCGCTAGTCGGCGCTGCCTTGCCGAGCACGCTCACGATCGTGTCGCCGCCCAGGCCCGGCATGTTCACGTCCATCAGCACCAGATCGGGCTTTTCGTGCAGGATGAGCGCCACACAACCGGCGGGCCTGTCGTGCGTTACGACCTGATAGCCTGCGCCTTCGAGCGCACCCTTGGTGACCTCGAGGACTATCTCGCTATCGTCGATGACTACGATCTTCGGCTTACGACCCGACACGTCACTGCCTTCCGCCCGCGCTGTGCTGGTGCGCTCGATACTCCGGACGTTCGTTCAATTAGCGACCCCGCCGACCATTTGGTCAACCCTCGCTCGTGGTGGTCCCGGTAGAGTAGCCGTTGGCGGGCGAGCTTCCCACGAACCTACGTCTCACCACTCACACGGGTTAAGCGCCGAGGAAGCTTCGGCACTCGACTGCGCCAGCGCGGTTTCAGTAAGCCTTCACCCACACGATCGGAGTGGAGGAAAATGTCTCACTCGGATGCGCGGCCTTGAGTGATAACGTCGTGAGCTTCTGCTGGGCGCCTTGCTCACCCCGGCGGGTGTTCGAAATGGGCGGAAGCAATGGATAGGGCTGGTGAATGATGCGTGCGCTGGTGCCCGCGAAAATCGGACAGGCCTGGGTCTTGTTGGACGCCGAGCTGATCCGCGAAATCCTGGGCGCTGAAATCTGGCTACCGATCCCGGGCGCGCGCGCTGAGATGCCCGGCGTGATCGCCTGGCGCGGTCGAGCCATTCCGGTCGTCGATTTGGCCGCCCCGTTCGGCTTCGGGCGCCTCAATTCCGGCGAAACCCGGGCCAGGACGCTGATTGCCACCGTAGCGGAAAGCATCGTTGCCGTGCCGGTCGACGCCGCGCGCGAGGTGCACGCATTTACTACTACGGAGCTCAAGCCGGTCAGCGTGACCACCCTGCCGTATGCGCTGGCCGAAGCGGAGTTGTTCGAGCGCATCCTGGCCGTCATCGATCTGCCGCGTTTCGTGGCCGAAATCTTGGGCGGCGCGGCGCCCGAGCTCGGCCGCGAAGGGATAGTCATTCATGCAGCCGCGGGCTGAGCCAGCCCCCCGGCGAGCGCCACTGCTCACGATCAAAAGCGCGAGCGGCAGCTGGGGCATCCCGAGCTCGGCCGTGGCGAGCATCGAGCAGTCCGCTGCCTTCGTCGCCGGTGGCCTGCCGAACCTGCTCGACCTGCTCGGTGTCGGCGTGTCGAACCCACCCCCCGAGTCGGCGCACGTGCTCGTGCTCCAAGTCGGGAGCGAGCGCCTGCCGTTGCTGGTCCACGGCACACTGACCTTGGTCGAAACGGCGGCCGGCGATTTGCTGCCGCTGCCAGCCGCGGTCCAAAGCCTGACACCGTTGCTCAGCCACGTTGCCGTCGTCGACGGCAAGCCCGCTCTGTTCGTGGTCTCGCCCGAGCGCCTGCTGCAAGCGGCGCGCGGCGGCCACGCGCTTTCGCCGTCCCACGACTCTGCTCGAGGTAGCTCATGTTGAAGACACTGACGCTGAGATCGACGCTGACGTACGCTGTCTTGGATCTGCTGTTTGCGCCATTCGTGATTCTGGCTTTCACGCAGCTGTTGGGCACGGGCGCGGCGGCCGATCCGTGGCTGACGATGGGCGGGCTGACCGTGCTCAAGATCGCGGCGTGGGCAATTTACCTGAGCGTCGAGCTCGGGCCGTGGGAACGCTTCGCGCGCACGGCTGCCAAAGGTCGCACGCCAGAGCTGGTGCAGGCGGCCGATCGCAGCCTGCAAAGCCTACCGCTGCGCTTCGGCATCGCCTACTCGTTGACCTGGATCGCCACCTACGGAGCGGGCTTTCTGATCGTGAAGGGGCTCGGGCCAGAGCACGCGCCGCTGCCTGCGCAAGCCGACAACGCGATCGCCATCCTGTGCCTGGCGGTGTTCTTTGGTGGCTTCGCGTTCGCGTACCCGCTCGGGTCGACGTTGACGGCCGATGCCGCCAGCGAATGCTCGGCCTTGGCGCGCGCCGGCGGCTACTCGCTGGATCGCAGTCCGAGCTCGATACAGCTGCGGATCGCCGCGGTGGCCATGGCGTTGGCGCTCGGCCCGATGTTGTGGATGGTGGCGCTCGGCTACATCAAGCAAGTCGAAAGCAGCCATACCGAGCGCGTGACGCACGCGGCGCTGGCCAGCAGCGAGTTGGCGTTGGCGTTCGGCGCCATGAACCCGAGCGAAGGCGACGCCGCGCTCGCGACGGTGCTGGATGGCTTCCAAAAGCGCAACGTCGACGGCCTGCTGCTCGACGCCGGCAAACCGCGCGGCAGCGATGCCGCGACGCGCGTGTTGGCGGCCGATCCCGAGCTGTCGCGTTGGCTTGGCAGTGAAGCGGCGCACGGCAGCGCCGGCACGCGCGCGCGCATCGACCTGCCCTACGTGGTGGCTTTTCACCGCGTCGATCCGAACCGGGTCGCGGTGGCGGTGCTGCACGCGCCGGTCGCGGCCTCGTCGAGCTTCGTCCTCAGCTCGCTGGTGTTCACGATGCTGGTCGGTGTTTGGGCGCCGGTCTGTGCGTACGCGCTCGGTCGCGCCGTTTCGCGGCCGATCGGCAAGTTGACGGCGATCGCGCGGCGCATCGTCGAGCAAGGCGATCTGAAAGAGATTGGAACGGTGGCGGTCGCGGCCAACGACGAGATTGGCGTATTGACCGACAAGGTCAACGACGTGCTCGACCTGATGCGCGACGTCAGCCTGGCCGCGCACGCGATCGCCAAGGGCGATCTGCGCGCGGTCGTCGACGGCACCGGCGAGCTGCCGGACTCGTTCCGCGGCATGCTCGAGAGCTTGCGCGGCATGGTCCACCAAATCCGCGAAACCTCGGTCGATTTGGCCAGCGCGGCCGCCGAAATCTTCGCCGCCTCGCAGGAGCAAGAAGCCGCCGCGGCTTCGCAATCGAGCGCAATGGTCGAGATCAGCCGCACGATGGACTCGCTGTCGGAGTCGGCGGCGCACGTCTCCGACGCGGTGCAGGGCGTGCTCGGCAACGCCGAGCGCACGCTGCACAACACCGACGACATGGTGCGCAGGATCGGCGAATTGACCCAACACGCCAACCGCATCGGCGAAATCCTGGAAGTCATTCGCGACATCGCCGATCGCAGCGATCTGCTGGCGCTGAACGGCTCGCTCGAGGCTAGCCACGCCGGCGAAGGCGGGCGCGGCTTCGCCTTGGTCGCCAGCGAGATGCGGCGCTTGGCCGAACGCGTGACCGCGTCGGTCTCGGACGTGAAGAAGCTGGTCAGCGACATTCGCGACTCCGGCTCGTCAACCGTGATGGCGACCGAAGAGAGCAAGAAGTTGGCCGAAGGCACCACCGACGCCGCGCGCCAGATCACCTTCGTGACGCAACAACAGCGCTCCGGCACCGAGCAGGTTTCGCAGAGCATCAAGGGCATTGCCGACGTGGTGTCGCAGGCGGTCAGCGCAACCTCGCAGACGCGCACCTCGGCCCAAGGCCTGAAAACCCAGGCCGACCGCTTGTCGGCGCTGGTCAAGCGCTTCGAGCTAACGTCGGAGGCGCATTGACCCAACCGCGCGAGGCGCTCCTCGCGCGGTTCCGAGCCGGCTTGCTCGAGCGCGTCCGCACCTCGCAGCGCTTGGTCGACGCGTTCCAGAGCACGAGCGATCCCGAGAGCCTACGCCAAGCGCTCGGTGAGCTGCACACGCTCAAGGGTGAATCGCGCATGCTGGGCTTGAGCGAGCTTTCGGAGCTGGCCCACGCGCTCGAGACCGAGCTTGGCACGGCGCAGCGTTTTTCCGTCGCGCTCGGCGCGTTGGACGCGATGCTGAGCTCGCTCACCAACGCTGACGACGGCACACCGCTGCGCGACGCGCTGCAGCGCTTGCAAGGCGAAAAGCGCCTCACTGCGTTGCCCGCCGCGCCCAGCCCACCCGGCACGGAACCCGCGCCAGCCGAGCCGAGCCTGGCGCGTGAGGCCGGCGAGCCCGAGCCCGAGCGGCGCCGCAACGGCAACGCCCAACGCTTCATGCAGGTCGATGCCGCGCTGATCGATCTCTTGTGCGAGCGCGTGGCCGAGCTCACGGCGGCTTTCGGGCAACTCGAAACTCGAGCTGACGCGGTGCTCGATAAGCAAGCGCGCCGCGACGCCAGCGCCAAGCTGAGCGACGGCTTCGAGCGCTGCCGTTCATTGCTCGACGAAGCCACGTCCACGGCCTGGACCTTGCGCTTGGTGCCGGTCGGGCCGCTGTTGGAAGAGCTGGCGCGAAACGCGCGTAACGGCGCAGAGCGCCAGCACAAGTTGGTCGAAATCGAGGTCGCCGCCGGCGGCGTGCAACTCGAGCGCGACGTCGCCGATCAACTTTGGGATTCGCTCTTGCACCTGGTGCAAAATGCCGTCGACCACGGGCTCGAGACGCCTGATCGACGCGCCGGCAAGCGGCCGGTTGCGCGCCTGCGCCTGAGCGCCGAATCGGTCGGGCCGAGCGTGGTGTTGCGGGTCGAAGACGACGGGCACGGCATCGACCCTGCGCAAGTGCGGCGGGTGGCGGCGGAGCGCGGCGTGCTCTCGGAAGCGGCCGCGCAAGCCCTGAGTGACGCGGAGGCGACCGAGCTGCTGTTCGAGCACGGCTTCTCGACGCGCACGGAAACGTCACGCACGTCGGGCCGTGGCATCGGCCTCGACGTCGTGCGGCGTCGCGTCGAGTCGCTGGGCGGCAGCGTCTCAATCGAGAGCGCGAAGGGCACCGGTACGCGGTTTACGCTGGCGGTGCCGTTCGCGATCACGAAGGAGAAACTGCTGGTGGTCGAGCTGTGCGGCGCGCCCTACGGCTTTCCGGCACGCGTGGTGCGGGCGGTCTTGGGCAGCGAGGCGTTCCCCAAACCAGGCCAAGACAGCGTCGTCCGGCATAATGGCGAGACGCTGCCGTTCCGGTCGCTGTGCGACGCGCTGAGCTTGCCGAAAGACGACGCCGAAGCGTTCGTGCTGCTGCTCGAGCTGTCGGGCAAGCGCTTCGCGGCCAGCGTGGGCCGCATCGTCGGCGAGCGCGAGCTGATCCGAAGACCCGCCGAAAAACTGCTGCATCAGACCGGTATCGGCGCCAGCGCAGTCTTGGAAGATGGGCGGATCGTGCTCTTGCCCGAGCTGAACTACGTGCAGCGGGCGCTGCGCGCGCGCGCTGGCCAGACCGTGTCCGGCTCGGTCGAGCAAGCGCAGCGTAGGCAGCGCGTGTTGGTCGCCGACGATTCGCCGGTGGTGCGCGAGCTGGTAACCGAGATCTTGACCGGCGCCGGGCTGTTGGTGGAACAGGCCAACGACGGCTCGGCGGCGCTCGAAAGCATTTTGCACAGCGAGCCGGATTTGCTGGTCAGCGACGTGGAGATGCCGCGCATGAACGGCTTCGAGCTGCTGGCCGAGGTGCGGCGCCGCACGCAGCGCTTACCGGTGGTGATGCTGAGCACGCGCGGCTCGGTCGAAGATCGCAAGCGGGCCACGCGGCTCGGCGCCAACGCCTACTTGGTAAAAACCGAATTCCACAGTGAAAGCCTGCTCGAGGTGGTGCGCCGCTTCGTCAACCTCCGAAGCTGATGCCAATCCGGGTGCTGGTGCTCGACGACTCCGCCATCTGCCGCACGCAGCTGCGCGAAATTTTGGAGGCCGACGAACGCATCGAAGTCGTGGCCGAGGCCCACAACGGCGACCAAGTGTTGCGGATGATCGACGAGGCGACGCCGCACATCTTGCTGGTCGACCTGCAGATGCCGGGCACTGGCGGCCAAGAGACGATCGAGCGCGTGATGGCGCACCAGCCGTTGCCAATCCTGATCGTTACCGGACAACCGGAAGGCGTTCGGCGGCAAGCCGTGTTCGAGGCGATTCGCCGCGGCGCGCTCGATCTGGCCGAAAAGCCGCTGCACGGCGATGCCAAGGCCGAGGAACGCTTGCGCGCGATGGTGCGCGAGCTGTCGCGCGTGCGCGTCGTGCGCCACGTGGCCGGCAAGCTGAACCGCCGTGACGGCGCGCCGGGTCTCGCGACGCCGATTCCGCCGCGACCGCACGACGGCTCGAACAGCCCGCTGGTCGTAGGCGTGGCGGCGTCGGCAGGCGGTCCGCGCCCGCTGGTCAGCTTGCTGTCGGGTTGGCCGGCGGATTTTGCCGCAGCGGTCGCGGTCGTGCAGCACTTGCCCAACGGCTTTACCGCTGCATTCGCCGAGTTCTTGCAGAGCCGCGTGCCGCAGCGGGTCACGATCGTCAAGCAGCTGGTGCGCTTCGAGCCGGGTCACGTGTACTTGGCGACCGACGACCAGCACTTGGTCGCGCTCAGCGACAAGCAGCTCGGCGTCGATCGCGGGCCAGCCATCGAGGGCCATCGACCGGCCGCGACCGTGCTGTTCGAGTCGCTCGCGGCACGCCTGGGTGCGCGCTCGTGTGGCGTGATCTTGTCCGGCATGGGCAAAGACGGCGTGGCTGGGCTCTTGAAAATGAAGGCGCGCGGCGCGCTGACGTTGTCGCAAGAAGAAGCCGGCTGCGCCGTGTATGGCATGCCCAAAGCAGCGCTCGAAGCCGGCGCGTCGGTCGCGGCGCTCGATCCGGTCGGGTTGGCGCGCGAAGTCAGCACCTGGGTCTCGCTCCAACCTAGCCATCTGTCTCGGGGTCGATGAGCGCGGGGTCGATGAACGCTCGGGGGGAGCTCGACCGGCTGCTCGAGAGCTACACCGGCATCGAGGTCACGCGCGGCGGCATCGACGCCAGCGTCGACGCGTTCCTGGCCCGGCGCCTACCCGAGCTCCGCGTACCCAGCCTGGAAGAATACCTGGGGCGACTGGGCCCGCAGAGCGCCGAGCTCGAATGCCTGCTCAACGCGATCACCGTGACGCACACCTGGTTCATGCGTGACCCGGGCCAGCTGGCGATCATCTCGCAGCTGCTCGAGCAGCGCTCGCAGCTCTTGCCACCGCTAAAAATCTGGGTGCCCGGCTGCGCCACCGGCGAAGACGTGTATTCGGTGGCGATGCTGGCCGAGCTGGCCGGCCGCAGTGTCGAGGTCGTCGGCACGGATATCAACTCGGCCGCGCTGGAACGCGCCGAGCGCGGCCGCTACGGCAGCTGGGTCGTTCGAGACTTGCCCGACGTCGAGCGCTACTTCGAACGCGGCGAGCGCAGCCAGTTCCAGATTGCGGAGCGCTTCAAGCGCCGGGTGCGTTTTCAACGTCACAACCTGCTCGATGCGCCGCCGCGCAGCGACTGGGACGTGGTGTTGTGTCGCAACGTGCTGATCTACCTGTCTCGCGAGCGCGCGCGCAGCGTCATCGAACGACTGGCGGATTCGCTAACGCCCGGGGGCTATTTACTGCTCGGAGCCAGTGAGGTCGTATTCGAGGTACCCCCGCAGCTGGACGCCACCTACATCGCCGGGCGGCTGGCGCTGCGGCGCGTCTCCAGCGGCAACGGCCGCCTCGCCGACCCGCCGCGTCCCACGCTGGTGCCGCACGCACCGCGCCAACAATGGCAGGCGCCGTTGCCGGCGCTGCCGCGCACCGCCGCCGCCATCGCCGAGCGTCCGCTCGCACCCGCCGCCGGGCCGCTCAGCGCCGACGCGCTCTTGGCGCGTGGCCACGAGCTGCTCGACACCTCCGACTTGCCGGCCGCGATCATCGAGTACGAGCTGGCCGTCGAACAGGACGCGACGCGCGCCGAGCCACACATGTACCTGGGCATCGCCCTCTACCTGAGCGGCGCGATCGAAGCCGCGCTGCACGAGCTGCGAGCAGCGGTGTTTCTCGAAGCCGAGCTATGGCCGGCCGCCTTCTACTTGGCGGTGTGTCACGAAGCGCTCGGTCAGCTCGACGAAGCGGCGCGCGAATACCGCCACGTCGTGCGCGTCGCCTCGCGGTCGGGCGCGGTCGGCACGACGCGGCGTCACAGCGCCTGGCACCGCGATCTCTTGGAGCTGGCGCACAAGCGCGCAGGCGCTATGTTGCACGCGTGAACGACGTAGGTTGGCAGGAAATCACGAGCCAGATCGAGGCCGCTTGCGCCAAAGCCGGGCTCGACCTCGTCCACCCGTTCCAGGTCGGCCGCTACAACGCGGCCGCTGCCGCCGCCGACCGCCTCGACGAGCGCCTCGACGACCTAGGGCGCACGGACGCGCTCGGCATCCTGATCGGCAACACGCGAAACCTGTGGCCGGCATTCACGCACGCCTTTCACACCGACGCGCTGCTGGCCAGCGGCGGCAATCCGCTCGACACCTACGTGAAGACGAGCCTGACGCGCTTGCTCGCCGAGGCGACTACGTGCTCGACGCGCGTCGTTTTTTCTCACGTCACTGCGCCACGCGCGTTCCCGATCCAGCGCTTGGCGGAGTCGGTCGGTCTGGCGGCGATTTCGCCGAGTCATCTGGCCATCCATCCGCTTCACGGTCCGTGGTTCGCGCTGCGCGCAGTGGTGGTGGTCGACGTCGCCGGGCCAGCCGCCAGCCCGCCCGAGCTCGAACGGCCGTGCCGCGGCTGCAGCGCACCGTGCATGCCGGCGCTCGAGCGCGCCTTGGCGGCCTCTGGCTCGCCGCTCAGCTCGGCCGCGGTGGCGCTGCACGCCGCCGAATGGATCGCGGTGCGCGATGCCTGCCCAGTCGGGCCAGGGTCGCGCTACGGCGCCGCGCAGCTTGCATACCACTACGCCCCAGCGCGCTCGCGAATCCGTCCCGAAACGTGAGCCCCGCGCGCAGCACGCGGTCCGTCAGCTGTTAACTCATCACCGAAACAGAACGCGCTCGTGAGCCGTGATGAGGTCGCTCGTGCACCTTAGAGCAGACCCCATTTCCATGACCCGCACCGCCTGGTTGGTCGCCGCCGCAACGTGTTCGTTTCCCTTGCTCGGCGGTTGCTCCGCAGATCCCGCCAGCTCGTCAGTTGACGCCACCGCTGGAAGCGGCACGCCGCCAGGCAGCGTCCCGGCAGGCGGCGGCACCGGCAACGGCAGCCCCACGACCACCGGCGGAGGCGGCTTGATGATCGACGTGATGCCGATGGAGCCCGCTGGCACCGCCACAGCCGGTGCGCCGATCATGCTCACCAACCTCACGCCGACGGAGGTTGGCGGCTACCAGCGCGGCGACGAGCTGGTGCCGGGTTCGACCGACATGCCCGCCGCGGTTGCCAGCAACGACGGTTGCGGCGTGATCGTCGGCGTGGTGCGTGACTTCAACACCGCCGGACCCACCAGGCACCCCGATTTCGAGATCTTCAACGGCGCCACCGTCACCAAGGGCCTGCTCGCAGCCGAGCTCGACGCCAACCGCAAGCCAGTCTACGCCTCACACTGCGAGGCGACGCCGGACCCGACGCTCTGCCCGGCAGGTCAGCAAACCACCACCCAGGCCGGCTTCGACCAGTGGTACCGCGACGTGCCCGCGGTGAACCACTCGTATTTGCTCTACTTTCAGCTGAAGCCGGCCGGCAATGTCTTGTCTTTCCAAAGCGAAAACTTCGTGCCGGTCGACGGCGTGGGCTTCAACGACAACTACTTGGCGCTCGACGGGAAGATGCACAACTACGGTTTTACGACCGAGCTGCACGTCAAGTTCAAGTACTCGGGCGGCGAGTCCTTCACCTTCAAGGGTGACGACGACATGTGGGCGTTCATCAACGGCCACCTGGCAATCGATCTGGGCGGCCTGCACGAAGCGCGCACCGACACGATCGTGCTCGACGATCGCGCCGCCGAGCTCGGCCTCGTCAAGGGCACCGTCTACCCGCTCGAGCTGTTCCACGCCGAACGCCACTCAACCGGCTCGCACTTCCGCATCGACTCCACGCTCTCACTGGTCGACTGCGGCAGCGTCGTGGTCGTGAAGTAGCGAAAAACGACCGCTCAGAACAGACTGATGACGTCGATCCGGACGTCGGGGAACGCTTCGAGCGCAATCGTCTCACCCACCGCGTAGCGGGCGCTTTGAGCGTAGCCGTTGGGACCAGGCGCCCGAAAAACCTCGACCACCTGCTCCGGCACGTTGACCAACCAATACTCCCGAAACCCCGAGGCGGCGTAGAGCGGCGCCTTGATGTTGCGATCCTTGCTGACCGAGGAATTGGCGACCTCGATGATGCAATGCGCTTGGTCGGGGTGAACGCGGCGGTAGTCACCGAGCGGAACAATCGCCACGTCAGGCTCGGGCTCGGACTCGCGCACCGCGACTATCGGCAGCTGAATGCGCACCGTGGCGCGGCCCAGCAGCACGGGTAGTAGCAGCTCGTTCAACACCTGCACGGGGCTCGCATGCTGCGGATCGTTCGGACTCATCGTGACCAGCACCCCCTCTATCAGCTCGACCCGCTCGTCCTCGAACGCCCCCATCGCCACGAGCCGATCGTACTCTTCGCGACGGAGCGCGCGAGTCGTCTGCGGGGCGAGCAGCTGCACGTCAAGCATGTGCGGAAATCCTAGCACGGATCGTGCGTCAGGGGTCGTAGCCTAGGTTCGGGCCGAGCCAGCGCTCGACTTCGGTGACGGTCATGTTCTTGCGCGCCGCGTAGTCCGTTACCTGTTCGCGATCGATCTTGCCGAGCGTGAAGTACTGCGCTTCGGGGTGCGCGAAGTAGAGACCGCTGACGCTGGAGCCGGGCCACATTGCGAACGATTCGGTCAGCTTCATGCCGGTGTTGTGCTCGGCGTCGAGCAAGCGCCACAGCGTGCCCTTCTCGGTGTGGTCGGGGCACGCTGGGTAGCCAGCGGCTGGGCGAATGCCACGATATTTCTCCTGGATTAGCTCGGCGTGGGTGAGGTTTTCGGTCTTGCCGAAGCCCCACTCTTCGCGCACGCGCTTGTGCAAGCACTCGGCGAACGCTTCCGCCAGGCGATCGGCCAAGGCTTCGGCCATGATCGCGTTGTAGTCGTCGTTCTCGGCCTTGAACTTCATCACCAATTCTTGAAGGCCAATGCCGCTGGTCACGGCGAAGCCGGCGATGTGATCGGCGAGCCCGGTCGCACGCGGCGCAATGAAGTCGGACAGCGAGCGGTTCGGCTCGGCCTTGTCTTTTTCCTTGTCCTTCTGCTGCCGCAAGAAGCACAGCCGTGCCAGCGACTGACTGCGCGTGGCATCGGTGTACAGCTCGACGTCGTCGCCCTCGGCGTTCGCCGCGAAGAAGCCGTACACGCCGCGCGCGCGAATCAGCTTTTTCTCGATGATTTGGTCGAGCAGCGCGTTACCCTCCTTGAAGATCGTGCGCGCCTGCTCGCCGTACTTTTCGTGCTCCAAGATGCGCGGGTACACGCCCTTCAGCTCCCAGGTATGGAAGAACGGCGTCCAGTCGATGAACTCGCGCAATACCTCGAGCGGAAAGTCGTCGAGCACGCGAATGCCCAGAAATTCCGGCGTGGCGACGTCTGCCTGACGCCATTCGATCTTGCTGCGATTGGCGCGCGCATCACCCAGGCTGAGCAGCTTCTGCTTCGGCCCGCCGTGGATCTCGCGCAGCCGCTTGTACTCGGCGTCGTGCTGCAGAACGAACGCCGCCTTGCCGTCGTCGCTGAGCAAGCTAGTCGTGACCGGCACGGCGCGGCTGGCGTCCAGCACGTGCACGACGGGCTGGCTGTAGAACGGCGCGATTTTGACCGCGGTGTGCGCCTTGCTGGTGGTCGCGCCGCCGATCAACAGCGGCAGCTTGAAGCCTTGACGCTCCATCTCGCGCGCCACGTGTGTCATCTCGTCGAGCGACGGCGTGATCAGGCCGCTCAGCCCGATCAAGTCGGCCTTCTCGGCTTTGGCGCGCTCCAGGATCTTCTCGCACGGCACCATCACGCCCATGTCGAAGACTTCGTAATTGTTGCAGGCCAACACGACGCCGACGATGTTCTTGCCGATGTCGTGGACGTCGCCCTTGACGGTCGCGAGCACGATTTTGCCCTGCGTCTTCACGACCTCGCCGCGCGCCGCCATTTCGGCCTTTTCAGCCTCCATGAACGGCAAAAGATAGGCGACCGCTTTCTTCATCACGCGCGCGCTCTTCACGACCTGCGGCAGGAACATCTTACCGGCGCCGAACAAGTCACCGACCACGCCCATGCCGTCCATCAGCGGTCCTTCGATCACCGATAGCGGGCGCAGGAATTTGGCGCGCGCCTCCTCGGTGTCGCCGTCGATGTAGGCATCGATGCCCTTGACCAACGCGTGCGAGAGCCGCGCTTCGACCGTGCCTTTGCGCCACTCCTCTTCCTCTTTCTTGTTGGCAGCGCCGGCCGCCGATCCTGCCATCTCGAGCTTCAGCTTCTCGCCGTAGTCGACCAGGCGCTCAGTGGCGTCCTGACGCCGATTCAAGAGCACGTCTTCGACCAGCTCCTTGAGCTCGGGTTTGATCTCTTCGTACACCTCGAGCATGCCCGCGTTGACGATGCCCATGTCCATGCCGGCTTGGATGGCGTGGTACAGGAACGCCGAGTGCATGGCTTCACGCACCGGGTTGTTG
>FSUE01000149.1_pt1 | contig 12696 bp, 9 predicted proteins | sample 1637031 | NCBI WGS metagenome assembly FSUE01 (sample SAMEA3914819, study PRJEB12502) | metagenome | biome: forest; material: soil | place: Canada | collected 2010-06-26 | depth 0.3 m | reverse complement strand
TGAACCGCCGACGATTGCAGCAAGTGAAAGAACGGCAGCGCCGTGGCGCCGACGCCGAGCGCTTTCAGAAATTGTCGTCGTTGTTGGGCTTGGCTCGACATCGGTTCATTTCTCCACTTTGCAGCGCGTGCTAAACAGATCGGAGCGCAGCAGGCTGACGGTGAGGTCGGCGATGCTTTGCGAGCCTTTAACGAACGGTTCGGCTTGTTTCGCCAGGGCGGCGCGCTCCGCATCGCTGCCGAGCGGCATGCCGCTCGCAAATTGAAACCACTGCCGCGCGAAGCACTCGCGAGCCGCCGCGCTTTGGCCGAGCTTGCTCGCCAGCTCTTCGGGGCCGTGGAAGGCGCCGTCGACGTCGGTACCCAAAAGCTCGCCGGAGGTATCGACCGGCTTGCCATTGTCGGTCGTGCGCGGACGGCCCATCGCGTCGAAGCCTTCGAAGGCGTAGCCGATCGGATTCATCCGCGAGTGGCAGCCTTGGCAAGTTTCGCTGGCGGTGTGCGCCGCGATCCGCTCGCGCGTGGTCAAGCTCTGGTCCGGCGGTGGCAAGGTGATCTTCAACGTCGGCGGCGGCGCTGGAATGTCTTGGCACAGCATGCGCACGCGCACGAAATGACCGCGTTGGACCGGCGAATCATCCAGCGATTGCGCGTGCCGAGCCAGGAACGCCTGCTGCGTCAAAAGGCCGGCGCTCAACAGCTCCGTCAACGTTGCGTTCTGATCGAGCACGCGCCCGGTGAAGAAGCTCTGCGCGTCGCTGACCAGCCGCGGTCGCTCGCTCTTCCAATCCGGAAACGCCGTCGCGTCCTTCTCCAGCTTGTCAATCTCGGCCAGCTCGAACCACTGCGCAGCGAAGGTGCCCCAAACCGTGCGCGCGGCCGGTGTTTTGAGCAAGCGCCGGGCTTGAGCCTCGCGACCGTCGGGGCTACCGAGCGCGCCGCTATCGGCCGCCGCGCTCAGCTCCGCGTCGGGCGGCATGCCGGTGACGAGAAAGGCCAGTTGCGTCGCCAGCTCGTGCGGCAACAGCGTGACGACTTTGCCAGCTGCATCGGGCGCGCCGAGCTCGGTCGCGTACAGAAAATCGGGCGACTGCAAGATCACGGAAACCGCGCGCGTCAGCGCGGTCGGCGCATCGGAGGCGGTGCGTGCGGCCGTGTAGACGCCGACGATTTCGCTCAACTCCTCGGCGCTCGCCGGTCTGCGATAGGCGCGGCGCGCAAAATCACCCAGCAATTGCGCGGCACACGCGCTGGCATCGCACGGCGCCATTTTGGTCACCGCCTGCGCGGCGAGCGCCGGGATGGCCTCGAATAGCGTATTGGCCAGCAACGACGTGACCCGCAAATCGTTGGCGTTGGTGTCGTAGCCACCGCTCAGCGGGTCGACCGGGAAATCGACAGTCACCGCCGGTGGCGCGCCGAGCAGCTGCTCCAAGCTGCGGGCGAACTCGCTCTTGGAAAGCCGGCGCACGCGCGCCGGAATGATCGTCGCGGGCGATTCCGCGGCGCAGGCGGCGAGCGCCGCAGTGCTCGGACCGCCACCTGACCCAGCCGTACCGGTGGTCACGCCTGTTCCGCCGCTGGCGGACCCGCCGGGCGCCGACAAGTTGCCTTGGCAAGCCATCACCCCGAGCGTTAGCCAAAGGATGCTGAGGTTCATCGTTCGCATGCGGGCTCCAGAGCGGGGTGCAGGGTTTGAAGGCACAGACGGACAGCGTCTTTCATCGCGCCCAGATTGACGTCCGGGCCTGGGCTGAGCTGAATGGCGATGTCGTTGATGCTGCGGCGCCCGTCGACAAGCGCGATGATCGCGTTGAACGCCGCGCTGTCGTGGCGCAACTCGGCTCGCCCAGGAAAATCCGGAATCGGCAAGTGGGGAATTTGCAGCCAGGCATCCGCGTTGGGTGAGCCCAGCTGCGCCGAAAAGGCGATGCAATGTTCGAGGCGACCGCGCGCAGCCAGCGGCGAGTACGCGAAGCGCACCAGCTCGTCGGTCTCGCGCGTGATCCGAAAGCCGGCCGCGGCCGCAATTTCGCTGACTTCTTCGCGCGCGTAGCGGTACGCGGCGGGGCGACTTGGTGGGAACAAAAGTGGCCCGTAGTTGAGCCAGCGGCCACCCGGCACCAGCACGCGGTTGAGCACGCTCATGAAGTCGCGCAGGTCGGGCGGCACGACGTCGATGAACCACGGCGTCAGCACGGTATCGAACAGGTGATCGCGCAGCGGCGGCTGCAGAGCATTGGCCAGCAGCACATGAAAGCGCTCGACCGGGCCGGCCGGAGCCTGCAGGGTGCGCAGCACACCAAACCGCGTCATCTCGGTCGCGTTCGAGCGCGCTTCGGTCAGCTCGAGCGTGGCGCCAGTGACCATCTGCTGCGCGACCAAAGCCACCAGTGGATCGATGTCGATTGCGACCGTCAAGCTGGCGCGGCGCGCGCGATGCAAATCGTAGGCAAGGCGTCCCGCACCGGCTCCAAGCACCAACAGCCGTCCGAGCGGCGCGTCGTCGAGCACGCGCTCGACACAGGCCAGCGCGCTGCCGTTCTCGGTCGTCTCGGCCCAGTCGCGGTGCAGGTAGTGAAACGTGTTGAGCGGATCGATGCGCGGCGCGGGCAGCGGATTGTCGGAATTCGGCGCGGCCGCCGGCGCGATGATCGCCGTGACCTCGCCGAGCGTCTGCTTGGTGAGCGCGATCTGCGTTTGTAGGCGCAGCCGCGTATTCGACAAGAGCGCGGGCTTTCGCAGCTCTTTCTCGAACATGCTCACGGTCTCATCGGCGGCGCGGGTCAGCTCGTCGAGCTGCAGTCGCCAGCTGGCGCGCCAGCGCTCGGCTTCGGGCAGTAAGCACGGCACCCCTGCCAAGGTCGGATACTCCGACTGGCAGCGGCTGCACCGATACGAGCCGCCGTGCTCGGCGAGCGGCGCGCGGCAAGCGGGACAGACCAGAAAATCGAGCAAGGCAGAGCTCATGCGGTTTCTTTCGACCTACCTGGCACAGCCAATCCGCTCCGACGCGAAGGCGAGCGCGTCGTACCAAATGTCGATTTTTTGCCCATTTTGCGGGGCCTGGCCGCCGATGCCAAAGCTCCACAAAGAGCCGTCATACTTCGGCGACCAGCGTTCTTTGGAACCGTAGCCTTTCCAATACGCGTCGTCCGCGTGCAGCCCCGCGATCTCCATGTCGTCGATCCAGACCCGCACTTCTTCGCCGTCGCCCTGCGTGTTGCCGTCGCCGAGGTCGTCGCCGAAGCCCATCACCTCGAGGCAGTACCACTGGTTTACCTTGAGCCACTGCTCGGTGGCGGGCGTCTTGTCGCCCAAATAGAAGCCGCCGGCTTGCTGCTCGTTGCCGGCTTCCATCCAGATTTTGGCGCCATCGAGCCCGCGGCCGAAGCCGTTGATCGAAAAGTCGTTCCAGAACCAGCCAAACGACCAGATGCTGAAGTCCGGCCAGTGCCCGACATCGTAGTTGCCGTCGGTCACCGTGATCAGATTCGGGTGATAACCGGGCAGCGTCATGTCGGCGTAGCGCATGTAGACGCGCATGTAGATGCGGTCGTTGGTGGCCGGAATGTGCTCGAGCAGCGACGCCGCGAACGGCGGCGCCAGCCCGTACTCGGTGCCGCTCTTCAGGTGCAGCGAGCGCTTGCCGTCCACACTTTGGCTGGCGTCGATCGTGACCGAGCCCGCCATGCCCGAAACGTTCCAGCGCTCGGCAGGCAGCGGGTCGTCTTCGAAGCTTTCGCAAAACACCGCTTGTGCGGGGCACGTGGCGGTGAGCGGCAAGCCGGGGTCGCGCGGCGCCATCGCGCCGCCGGCGGCTCCGGCCGCCCCAGCCTGGATCGTGACACCGCCAACCGCCGTGTTCGCGCCGCCACTCGCGGTGTTCCCGCCGCCTGCAACCAGGCCACCCCCACCTCCTCCGACATTGCTCACGAAACCGGCGACGCCTTCGCCCCCGCCGTTGACTCCAGCCGTGCCGCCTTGGTCTGTCTGCGCGCCTGGGGTCGTCTCATCCGGCGCGTGACAGCCGACGAGCAGTGCGAAACCGAGGCTGCTGAGTCGGCGTAGGCGGCCGCTGGCCAAGCAATTCCGATCCGTTGGCCTTCGTTGCAGCTTCAAGGGACTCCCAGCAAGGCCTGTAGGAATCCGTGACCGATCGGGTCACGACTGCGTCGCACTGACCCTTTGTGGCTGGTTCTTACACTGGCAAATCGGTGGTTCCCTCAGCCGTCGTCGTTCGCCGAGCGCGTGCTGTCGATGCGGGCCGGCGCCTGGTTGCAGCCTTTTTCGCGTGCTGCGGGCTGTGGGCGTGTCACGAGGCAGAGCGGCCGTCGGCCCAGGGCTCGGCGGGTGTGGGTGCGGGTGGGGGCGCCACGCAGCCGCCCAAGACCCCCAGCGAATGCGCGGCCGCGCCGACCGAGCCGGGCCCCACGCCGCTTCGGCGTCTGAACCGCACCGAGTACAACCGCACCGTTCACGATCTGTTGAACGATTCGACCGCTCCCGCCGCACAGTTTCCAGGCGAGGAGGTCGTGCTCGGCTTCGACAACAACGCCGATCAGCAGCGAGCCTCGGGGTTGCTGATCGAAGGCTACCAATCCGCAGCGATCGCGCTGTCGAAAGCCGCCACCGCCGATCCGCCGACGCTGTTGGCCTGTGATCCGGCCGCGCAGGGTGAAGACGCGTGCGTCGCGACGTTCGTGAGCGACTTTGGTCTGCGCATCTACCGCAGGCCGCTCGCAGCCGATGAAAAGAGCCGGCTGTTGGCTTTCTACGTCGCCAACAAACAGGCTTTCGACTTTCCAACGGCGGTGCGGTTGCTGATGCAGGCCATGCTGCAGTCGCCGCATTTTCTGTACCGAGTGGAGACGCAGGGAGCTCCGGCAACGCCGAGCGTGGTCAAGGTGTCCGGGTACCAACTCGCTTCGCGTCTGTCGTACCTGCTGTGGTCCTCGACGCCAGACCTGCCGCTCTTGCAGGCTGCGGCTGCCGGAGCACTCGACACGCCCGAAGGCATCAAAACCCAGGCCGTGCGCCTGCTGGCCGATCCGCGCGCTCGATTTGCGGTGAGCAGCTTCTTCGCGCAGTGGCTCGACTTCGAAAAAATTTCCAAGATTGGCCAGGCCGACAAAAGCGCAGTCGCCTTTCCGACGTTCAAGCCGGGCTTGCCGGCGCTGCTCCGACAAGAAGCCGAGTCGTTCGTCCAAGACGTGTTCTTCGACGGCGGGGATTTGAACCGCCTGCTGTCCGGGAGCTACACGTTCATGAACCAGGAGCTGGCGGCGTTTTACGGCGTCACGGGGCCAACCAGCGAAAGCTTCGAGAAAGTGCTGCTCGACCCGCAGCGGCGCGCTGGCGTGCTCACTCAGGGCGGCTTTCTGGCGTCGCACGCCAAAGCCGATCAGACGTCGCCAGTCCAGCGCGGCTTGTTCGTGCGCGAGCAATTCTTGTGCTCGGCACCGCCGCCGCCGCCGGCCAACGTCAACACCATGCTGCCGCCTCCGGACCCACAGGCCACCACGCGCGAACGCCTAACCATGCATCGCAGCGCACCAGCCTGTGCCGGCTGTCACGCGCTGCTCGATCCGGTGGGCTTCGCGTTCGAGCACTTCGACGGCGTCGGCCTGTGGCGTGACACCGAATCCGGCAAGCCGATCGACGCGACCGGAGAAGTCGTCGGCACGCTCGACGCGGACGGCAAAATCGACGGCGCGCTCGAGCTGGCCACCAAGCTGAGCCAGAGCGCGCAGGTTCGGCAATGCATCGCCAAGCAGTGGTTCCGCTTTGGCTACGGCCGCAGCGAAGCCGACGTGGACCAATGCACTTTGCAGCGGCTGACCGACGCGTTCGCCGCCAGCGGCGGTAACTGGCAAGCGCTGGTGCTCGAGCTCACGCAAACCGACGCCTTTCGCTATCGCACCGTGGAAGCCGGAGCCGCACCGTGACCGCCCCGCGCCTAAAACGTCGCGCTTTGTTGCGCGGCCTGGGCGGCCTGGCGGTGGGCCTGCCGGCACTCGAGGCCATGTCGCGCTCGAGCGCCGCTGCGGCCACGACGCCGGCGCCCAAGCGCTTGGTCATCTTCTTCACCCCCAATGGCACCAACGCCAACAACTCGGAGCTGGTGCAGCCCGATTTTTGGCCCGCGCAAACCGGCACCAGCTACACGCTCGGTCCGGAGGTTGCGCCGCTCGAGCCGCTACGCAAACAGCTGTTGATGGTGTCAGGCGTCAACGGCGACAGCATGGCGCAGAACGTCAAAGACGCGTTCGGCGATTTACACTCGATTGGCCTTTCGCAAATGCTGACCGGTGTGCCGTACGTGCTCGATCCTGCCTCGGCTCTGCCAGGGTCGTTGCCGGGCGGTTACGCGGGTGGCATTTCGCTGGACCAATACATCGCCAAAAAGCTCGCCGGCGCGACCAAATTTCCGTCGTTGGAGCTCGGCGTGGTCAACGCGACCGACATCGGCGTCCGCCCCTTCAGCCGTATGATCTACGCGGGCCCGAACCAACCGGTGCCGGCCGAGCAAGACCCAGCCGCGCTGTACAAGCGGCTCTTCAGCGACGGAACGCAGGGCGGAACGTCGATGGTCGAGCGCACGCTCGCCGAGCAGAAGAGCGTGCTCGATTTCGTGCAAGACGACTACGCCCGGCTCACGCCGCAGCTCGGCACGAGCGATCGTCAAAAGCTCGAGGCCCACCTGACGGCGATCCGCGAGTTGGAGATGCGGCTCAGCCCGGCTACGGCCGCGGCCCCCGCCAGCTGCAGCTCGGTGCCGGCTGTCACCAATTCCGGGGATCCACTCGATAAGGCCAATTTCCCGGCGACCGGTAAGCTGCACATGGATTTGCTGGCGTTGGCCCTCAAATGCGACCTGACGCGCGTCGCCTCGCTGCAGTGGTCGTTCGCGCGCTCGACGGTCGTGCACGCCTGGGCCGGCGCGACCCAGGGTCATCACGACATGTCTCACTTTGGTGCCAGCGCCGAGCTCACCGGCGTCAACACCTGGTACGCAAAGCAGCTTTTGTACCTGGGTCAGGCGCTGGCCGGCGTGACCGACGTCGACGGGCAAACGCTACTCGACAACACGTTGATTTACTGGTGCAGCGAAGTCGCGTGGGCGTACACCCACAGCTTCCTCAATCTGCGCGCGGTGTTGCTCGGCGGAGGCGGCGGCGCGCTCAAGACCGGTCAGCACATCGACGTCGGCGGCCAGCCCCACCAAAAGCTGCTGGTGACGTTGCTCAACGCGATGGGCATCATGGAAACCACCTTCGGCGACGCCGCGTACGGCAGCGGACCGCTGCCCGGAATCCTCGCGTAGGAGCAGCGCGTGGAGCTTGCGACGAAGTGCACATTAGCCTTGGGGCTCCTCACCGCGGCGGTGGCCTGCGGAACGCCAGCGAATCAGAGCGGCGTGCCAACGGCGACCGCTGGTGCCGCAACAGCCGGCCAGAGTGGGCTCGCAGCCGGCGCAGCCGGGCTTGGCAGCGGTGGCTCGGGCGGCACGGCCAGCGGCACCGCCGGGTTGGGCGGCGCGGCGAGCGGTACCGCGGGTGTATCCGGCGGCGGCGCAGCTGGTGCCGGTGGCGTGAGCTCCGAGTCGGCTTCGTGTCAGAGCGCGGTTGCACCTTCAGCCGCTCCGCCAGCACGGTGGGTGAACGCCACCGGCAACCTGGCTGGCACGCCTGCTGGGTGCGTGAATCTAGGCAAGGTGCTTGCCCAGCCTTGCAGCAAACGCGTCGTGGCGGGCGTCGAGGGCGCAGGGCTGTTCGCCAGTGACGACTCCGGCAAAAGCTGGCAAGCGCTGGGCGCCAGCGCGGGCTCCGCCAAGATCAGCAACAGCGTGACCAACATCGTCTTCGATCCGGCCCATCCCGACATCGCGTGGGAAACCGGCATTCGCGGCGCAGGCGGCCTGTATGCTTCGACCGACAACGGCGCGAGCTTCGTCGAGTTGGGTAAGCTCACGTTCACCCAAACGGTTTCGGTCGACTTCGCTGATGCTGACCGCAAGACGTTGCTGACCGGCACCCACGGCATGCCGCAGCAAGTCTTTCACTCCAGCGACGGCGGCAAGAGCTGGGACAACATCGGCCTGAACCTGCCGGCCGACGGCTACAACGCCGAGACGCCGCTGGTGCTGGACTCGAAAACGTTTCTGATCGGCGGCAATCGCGGCGGCGGTGGTAGCGAAAGCGGCATCTACCGCTCGACCGACGCCGGAGCGAGCTGGAAGCCGGTCGGCAATCTGCAAGTGAACCATTTCGGCGTGCCGTTGCGGGCTTCGGACGGCGCGATTTATTGGCCGCTCTACTCGACTGGGGGCGTGGCCAAGAGCACGGACCAAGGGCTCACTTGGACCAAGCTCGCCGAGCCTGGACTGCACGGCGTCTCACCGCTCGAGCTGCCCGATGCGAGCATCGTGACGCTCGGCACCGACCATCTCGTGAGGTCGACCGACGGCGGCGCTACGTGGCAGCCAATCGGTGAGGCGCTGCCGTTCCAGCTGGTAGGCGACGGCGCCACCCTCACCTACTCGGCCCCGACCAAGACGTTCTTCGTCTCCCACTCGGACTGCGCGGCCGGCAAGGTGACGCCGGACGCCATCGTCAGCGCCGGCTTCGACTACTAGCAGCCACCGGGGCCTAGCTCGAGCACGGTCGTCGCGCCAATCGCGGCGAGGAACGCGCGGTCGTGGCTGGCAACGAGCAGACCGCCATGCCAAGCCCGAAGCGCGTTGGTCAAGGCTCGCTGACCAAGCAAATCCAAGCTGAAGGTCGGCTCGTCCAAGACCAGCAACTCGACGGCTGGCGAGCGTTGAAAGAGGCAAATCAACGCCGCGCGCGTGCGCTCGCCCGGGCTGAGCGAGCGCAACGGGCGCTCCGCCAAGCCGAGCGGGAACTTGTGCGCCACCAACATTTGCGCGAGCCGCTCGGCGCTGGCTTCGACCGAGTTGACACGCAGCAGCTCCAACAGCGAGTCGTCCAGCAACCAATCGGCGGCGCCCTGCGCGATGCTGCCAATGCGTGCCAGGTCGCGCACGACCGCGCCGGCGCTCGGCGGCCGAGTCCCGAGCGCGATCTCGAGCAGCGTGGTTTTGCCGGCGCCATTCGGCCCGGTCAGCGCGACGCGTTGGCGGCCCAGATTCAGATCCAACGCCCGAAACAGCCAGCGCTCGCCGGCTTTCGAGGCGACGCCGCGCAGCGCCAGCACGTCTTGGGTCGGATCGGGCAAAGCCGGCAGCGCCAGCTCAATCGGCAAGCTGACCGATAGCGCGCGCCGCGTCGCGTGGCTCCATTGGCGAACGGCGTCGAGCCGCTGCTCGCGCAATTTCGCCAGCCGACCATGGCTGTTCTGCGCATCGCTGCGCTTTTGGTTCAACCGAATCCGCGGCGTGCCACGATCCAGCTCGCTGCAGCGCCCGTAGCGCTTCTTGCGCGCTTTGCGGCGCAGCACGTGCAGACTGTGCTCTTCCAGCAGGGCCAACCGCTGCAAGTTGCCGGCATAGCGCTGCTCCGCCACCGCGCGTTCGCGCTCCAGGTCGTCGTCGAGCTCGGCCAGGCTACCGGAAAAGTAACGACAGCCCGCTTCGCTCACCACGAAAAACTCCCGAAAATCGGCCAAGAGTCGGCGATCATGCGACGCCACGACCAGGCAGCCGCGGAACTTTTGCAGCCAATCACGCAGCCAGCCGAGCGCGCGCTCGTCCAAGTCCTCCGACGGCTCATCGAGCAGCACGACGTCGGCGCGCGACGCCTGCGCCGCTGCCAGCGCCAAGCGGCGCCGCTCGCCGTGACTGAGCGCCGACGCGGTCGAGCGCTCCAGCAGCTGTGGCACTAGGTACGGCGGGCTCGACGCCGTAACTCGCCCGGCGTGAGCCTCGGCCGTGCCGGCCAGCACCGAGAGCAGCGTCGATTTGCCGACGCCATTGCGCCCGACCAAGGCCACCCGCGCCGCTGGCAGCCGCAGATCGAGTGAGTCGAGCAACATGCGGCCCCCCGGCGCGCGAATCGTCAGCCCGGTGACTTGAACGAATGCGGTCATGGCGCATTCCCTTGCTCGAGCGCGTCCCGAATCTGCGAAACGACCGCGGGCGGCCCTCGGAAGCTCAGGATCAAGCCAGCATCCGCGGCGACGCTGCGCTGCACCCGGCAATTGGCGTAAATCAGCGCCAGCGCCGCGCTGGCCGTGTACGGCACGAACGTCGTCATGCCGGCTTCGGTACGCCGCGCCGCACGCAACAGCGCGGCCTTCAGCTCGGCGATGGCGCGCGCGTCGCGACTGCTGACGAGCGCCCAAGGGTGGCCCTGGCTCAGCCGCCGCAGCTCGTCCTGAGCCACGGCGCCTTCCACCTTGTCAGCCTTGGCGAACACGTAGAAACGCGGAAGCTGCTCCGCGTTCAGCTTGGTGAGCACGTCCAGCGTGGTTTCCAAATGCGCGCGGCGCTCGTAGTCCGAAACGTCGACCACCAGCACCAGCAGCGAAGCCTCGACAATCTCCGCCAGCGTCGATTCGAAGCTGGCGAGCAAGCGCTCGGGCAGCCGCCGAATGAAGCCGACGGTGTCACTGAGCAACACCTCTCCACCGTGCCGCGTCAGGCAGCGCGATGTGGTGTCGAGCGTTTCGAACGGCAGGTCGCGCGCCGAGAGCTCGGCCGCGGTGAGCGCGTTCATCAGCGACGTCTTGCCAGCGTTGGTGTAACCAATCAGCGCCAAGGTCTGGCAATCGGCGCGCTTTTGTCGCTGGGTTTGGCTCGAGGTCTGCAGCTTTTTCAGCGCTTTTTGCAGCTCCGCCAGTCGCCGGTCGAGCTGTCGCGCCAGTAGCTCGGACGCAGTCTCGCCCGGGCCACGAGCTTTGGTCATGCCGCCGGTTTGCTGATCCATGTCCAGGCCGACGCCGCGGATGCGCGGCCTCAGGTATTGAAGCTGTGCGATCTCGACCTGGATCTTGGCGCGGCGCGTTTTGGCGTGGCGCAAGAAGACGTTGAGAATGACGGCTTCGCGATCGCAGATGGCGATACCTGCCGTGTCTTCCAGGTTGCGAGCTTGCGAGGGCGAAAGCTCGGCATCCAGTACCAGCATCGTGGCGCCGGCAGCGCGCGCGCGGGTCGCCAGCTCGAGCGCTGTGCCTTTTCCAAGCAAGGTGCGCGGATTCAGCTCGCTCACGTAACAAATTTCCTGACCGACGACGCGACTGCCTTGGCTTTGCACCAGTGCCGTGATCTCCGACAGCTGCGCGTTGCGCACCAACGCGTCGCGTTCCGCACCGACAGATACGACGTAGCAGGCGCTGGCCGCGTCGCCGCTGGTGACTTGCATTGGCTGACGCGCAGCCCACGACTGAACGAGCTCTTCCAGTTGCCCCTCGTCCGCGAGTGGCACTTCTGCATGCTCCGAAATGGCTTTCGAGCTGAACCTAAACATGATGTTCCGTTCTCCACACCCCGATGTCTTCACGAGCACAGGACAAAACCGTGCACTCAGGCGCGACCCCGAGCTCGGGCGCGTACCTGTTGCCGGCCAACCGACAGCCACCGCGCAGCGCGCCCAGCAGTCGCTTAGCCGTGAAACGGCGCCAAATTGGCGCCAAAACGGTTAGCTGGTGCTCGGTCTGTGCCCGATGCCTGAGGACGCGAGGCTGCCGGCGCGACAAGCGCAGCGGCGAAGCCCCGAGCGACTCACTCCGGCGGGTCTCAGACGAACGAGAACGAATCCATAGCGGGGCTCACTCTAGCTCCGGCGACGAAAATCGCAAGTCCCGAGCGAAGCCTGGCGCAGTTTTTTTACTGACAGCGACCGTTGAAGCAAAACGGCCCGGCGGGCGCTTCGCAGGGCGGCACCACGAACGGACATTTGGGGCTGCAGTTTTGCGCCGCGTAGCTTTGCAAGTTGGTGTCCAGATTGGGGATCGCGGCGGTCGGCATCACGACACCGCACCCGGCGCCACACTGGTTCTTGTCCCAGTAAACCGTGCAATCGTTCGCGGTCTTGCAACCGTAGCTCGAGTACTTTTCGACCAGCTGCTTCTTGAAGTCTTGGTACAGCGCTTGTTGCTTACTGCAATCGTTCGGGTCCTGAACGCAGCTCGCACAACACTCGCCAGCGAGCATCTCCAAGTGGAAGCCCGAGCCGCAGGCGATGCCCGGACAAAGCATCGGGTTGCATTCACAGTGGTAGCAACAGCCGTCAGGATTGGGCACCGCTTGGGCGCCGAACGTGGGACACTGGATTGGAGGGCACGGCCCGCATCCGATCGGTCCGGTCCCGCCGATGCCGACCGAGCCGCCATAGACCGTAGTAGTACCGGCGTAGCTGGGCCCTCCGCCGACGCTCGAGCTGGCAGCGTAACTACCGGTCGCGCCGGTGTTGTTGGTAGCGCCCGTGCTCGCCGTTGCCCCCGACGCCTGGCTACCGCCGTAGCTCGAGCTGGCGCCGCTCTGGCCGTCGGTCTCGGTGCTGATCAGTCGCCCGCCACAGGCGACCGGAATCGCTACCAGCGCCAACAAACAAGCAGCAAAACGCGCGTGCATGTCGGCAAGGTTAGCACGTTTTTCCCGCCTTTCTGCCGATCAGGCGCCAGCCTGAAACGAAAAAGCGTCGCCAGTGATCACTTGGCGAGCCGGCGAGACACATGCGGATTGGCCCGGTCGGTTCTTCTCCGTATCCCCGATTCTAGGTTAACCCCGCTATCG
>FSUE01000841.1_pt1 | contig 12705 bp, 14 predicted proteins | sample 1637031 | NCBI WGS metagenome assembly FSUE01 (sample SAMEA3914819, study PRJEB12502) | metagenome | biome: forest; material: soil | place: Canada | collected 2010-06-26 | depth 0.3 m | reverse complement strand
CGCCAACCGTGGTTGGTGCGCGACGTCTTGCGCACCAGCGCCGGCTCTTCGCTCAACGTCGGCCCGGGCAGCACGCTGTTTTCGATCCTCGGCTTCATGGGCCTCTACGCCATGTTGAGCTTGCTGTTCTTTTTGATGATCACGCGCCTGCTTCAGCGCGGGCTAGGTGCCGAAGCCCAGGAGCAGGCATGATGGCCGAGCTTTGGTTCTGGTTGGTGGCCGGCGTGCTGGCCATGTACGCGGTGCTCGACGGCTTCGATTTCGGCGTCGGCATGCTGCATTTCGTGGTCGCCAAAACCCGTGACGAGCGCGACACCTTGCTGCGCAGCATCGGGCCGGTGTGGGACGGCAACGAGGTATGGCTGGTGGCGGCCGGCGGGACGCTGTTCGGCGCCTTCCCGGTGCTCTACGCCACGGCGTTTTCCGGCTTCTATTTGCCGCTGATGATCGTGCTGTGGCTGCTGCTGTTCCGCTCGCTCGGCATCGAGCTGCGGCACCACATCGACAACCTCTTGTGGCACCAGCTGTGGGACGTCGCTTTCAGTTTATCGAGCGCGCTGTTGGCGCTCTTCTTTGGCGCCGCGCTGGGCAACCTGGTGCGCGGTTTGCCCTTGAAAGAGAACGGGGAATTCTTCGAGCCGCTGTGGACCGATTTTCGAGTCGGCGACGTGACCGGCATTTTGGATTGGTACACGTTGCTGGTCGGCGTCACCGCCACGGTCGCGCTCGCGCTGCACGGCGCACTGTGGCTGGTACTCAAAACGACCGGCGCGGTGGGCGAGCGCGCCCGCACGCTCGCGGCGCGGCTCTGGCCGGTGCTAGTAGCGTTGACGCTCGCGACCACCGTCGCCAGCGCTGCCGTCCAGCCCCAGCTCGCCACGAACATTGGCCGCTACCCGGTGGGGGTCGTGTGTCCGCTGCTGGCGCTCGGCGGTTTGGTCGGCATGCGCGTGTTCTTGAACAGCTCGGCACAGCGCGCGTTCCTGGCATCGTGCGGTTTCGTCTTCGGGCTGATCGCCAGCGCCGCGTTTGCGATCTTTCCGTACGCGCTTCCGGCGCGGATCGCCGGCCGCGAGCTCTCGGTCGCAGCGGCAGCCGCCCAAGACGCCACGCTCGGCTCGATGCTGGCCTGGTGGCTGCCCGGCATGCTGGTCGCCGCCAGCTATTCCTATTTCATCTACTCCCGCATGCCCAAAATGTTCACGACCGGCGGCCACGAACACTGACGCCACGCTCTGCGCGGCTCGAGATTTTACAGGGAGGATGGGAGGACGGGAGGTCCGCGAGATTTCTTGGGCGCCGACCAGGTTTCGTCGATTGCGTCACGCTCAGCGTGTCGTAACGACTCCGTGAATGGTGACGCAATCAAAGAAAACGAAGTTGCGCAGAGTTCTGGCCTCGCGGACCTCCCGTCCTCCACGCTGCTCCCTGTGAATCTCGGAGGGCTTCGCGTCGAGCCATCAGGACGGCAGCAGCCCGAGGCATGCCGCACAGCGCGGCCCAAGGACGGACGTGAGCTTCTGCGAGTCGGGCTGCGATTTGGCAGCCTGTTTTTGGCGGCGGCGCGGAAGGAATTGACGCGCGGGCGGTTTAGACTATATCTAACCCTAGATTAAGTCTGCGCCGGCGTTTCCGGCACCTAACTCATCATAACAATGGGAGAATTTCGCATTATGATCGTCCCCGGCAGCAAGCTTCCCGAGTTCAAGACCGTCGCCTGCGTCAGCATCGAAAAGGGTAAGGAATTCGCGGATGTGTCCTCGAAGGACTTCCCCGGCAAGTGGCTGGTCATCTACACGTACCCGAAGGACTTCACCTTCGTGTGCCCGACCGAGATCGTCGACTTCGACAAGAAGCTCGGCGCGTTCGCGGACCGCGATGCGGTCGTGCTGGGCGGCTCGACCGACAACGAGCACTCGCACCTGGCGTGGCGCAAAGACCACGCTGACTTGAAGGGCCTGAAGCACCCACTTTTGTACTTCGGACCCACGATGATGACCGAGCTGGGTATCTCTCACCCGACGGCAGGTGTCGCGCTGCGCGCCACGCTGATCGTCGATCCGGACGGCATCGTGCGTTACGCCACCGCCAACGACTTGGACGTGGGTCGTAACGTCGAAGAGGTGCTGCGCGTGCTCGACGGACTGCAGACCGGCGAGCTGTGCGCCTGCAACTGGAAGAAGGGCGACGAGACCCTGACCGCGTCGCTCAAGAAGGCTGGCTGAATGGAGCAAACTGCCAAGCTGGCAGAGGGATTTCCGGATGTCGCCAAAGACATCCGGATCAACCTTCAAAACGTGCTCGCACCTGCCACGCTGACCGCGGACCAGGTTTGGGGCACGGCCATCGCTTGCGCGCACGCCTCTCGCAACGGCGCGCTGAAGCAAGCGATTGAAGCCGACGCCAAGACCGCCGGCATCAGCGAGGGCGTAATCGCCGACGCCAAAGCCGCAGCGGTGATGATGGGCATGAACAATGTCATCTACCGCTTCAAGCACATCATCGGCAAAGAGGATTACGAGAAAAAGCCGGTCCGGTTGCGCATGCAGCGGCTGGCACAAGTGACCGGAAACAAGGCCGATTTCGAGTTGTTCTGCCTGGCGGTCAGCGCCATCAACAACTGCCAGAACTGCATGGCGGCGCACGAAGCCGCGGTGCTGAAGCAGGGCCTGACCGAAGACCACGTCTGGGACTCGATCCGCATCGCAGCGACCATCCACGCCGCAGCAGTAGCCGCCGAAATCTGAAACCGAGCGCGAGCAAACAGCGAGCCGGGGAGCCGGGGATTTCTTGTAGTCGAGCATGCGGATCGAGTCAGTCTGGCGAGGCGGTGACCTCGTGCTTTAGCCACACCCCCCAAAGAATCCTCCCCGACTCCCCGACTCCCTGTTATTCCTTCGGGCGCGCTCGTAGTAGGCTGCGGCCATGGCATTGAGTGATGATTTTGCGGCGGCGCAGGTGCGCGTCAAACAACTGTCCAAGACGCCCGACGCCTCGGAGCTGTTGGAGCTGTACGCTTTGTTCAAGCAAGCCAGCGTCGGCGACGTGACCGGCGAGCGCCCGGGCATGCTCGACTTCAAAGGTCGCGCCAAGTACGACGCCTGGGCTGGCAAGCGCGGCGGTAGCAAAGATGCGTCGATGCAGAGCTACGTGGCGCTGGTCGAGAAGCTCGCCGGCAAGTACGCCTGACGCAGCAAGCCGTTACGGCGCGCCGCCAGCGCCCTGACCACCCGCGCCGTCGTCGAAGCATTTGCCCGACGGCTCGCAACCCCAGATCAGCGTGTCGTCGAGGTACAGCGTGATCTTGTCGTTGGCGGTGCTGGTGGCCGAAGTGGGCTGCCACGAAAAGTCGTCGGCTTGGTTGAATTTCCCCGAATTGTTGCTGATCTCGAGCTGAATTTCACTGGCGTTGATGTCGCCGCCTTTGACGATCGAGCCGCCGCCAAACGTCAGGAGCGCGTTGCTGTTCGCGCCGTCGTTCACGAATACCGCCTTGGGCGTCTTGGCTTCGGGACCGGTGTAGTATTGGTGCAAATCGGTCGCGACCTCGGCGGTGAACCAGTAGCGAATTTTCACGTTCGCCATCGGCAGCGGATCGGCCGCCTGATTCTGGATGAAGAGCTTCATCTGGATCGTGCCGTCCATCGCGGTGGCGTGCGCCGTTTGGTAGAGAACGATCGCGTGCGCGCGCGCCAACACGTCGGGCGGAATCACCGTCGCCGTGCCGCCGGCGCCCGCGCTGCCTGAGGCCCCCGCGCTGCCTGCGCCGGCCTTGCCGCCCGCTGCCGTGCCAGCCGTCGTGCCCGAGTCGCCGCCTGTGGTCTTGGTGCCGGCCGTACCGGAGCCACCGGTGCCGCCCATGCTAGCAGTGCCGCCGAAGGCGTTGCTGGTGCTACCGGCCTTGCTGGTAGCGCCGGCCTTGCTGGTGCCGCCGCCGCTGGTCTTGGTTCCGGCGCTGCTGCTCGTGTCGTCGTCGTCGCCCTCGAGCGTGTTGGCTTCACGCGCGCAGGACGCGGCAAGCGGTAGGCCGAGAGTCAGATACGTGGTCAGGACGCGGAGCTGCCAGATTTTCGTCATGGGAAGAGGTGCTCACGCGCCGGGTGGGACGGGCGCGGCGCGGCAACGCTCTTTACTTACCACACCTGGAACCGGTTCCTACCGCCGAATACATGCACACCCGCAACCACATGGCCAAGGATGCGGGAAACCGCCACAAGTGCGATCATGCCGCATGGCGCCAAGACCAACGGCGCGCGGCGGCAGCGAGCGCTCAGCGCCGCGCGGCCAACAGTGCCGTGAACGCCGCCACGGCGCGCGGCGTCGCCAGTTGTCCGGTGCCGCGCTCGACCAGCAGCACCTCGCGGTGCGGCGTCGGGTGGGTCAGCGGAATCGCCACCAGATCGGGATCGGTCGGCGCCGCGTAGCCGCGCGGCAAGATCGTGAGCCCGAGCCCAGCGCGCACTGTCTCGCGCAAAGCCTCGGCCGAAGCCAGCGTGAGCCGCACGTTCGGTGCAAAGCCGGCGTGCTCGCACGCTTCGTGAATGATATCGGACAAGAACGTGCCGTCCGGCACCAACACCAGCTCGCGTTCGGCCAGCTTGGCCAGCCGCAGCTTCTTCGAGCGCGCCAGCGGATCCGTACGCCGCACGAGCGCGACCAACGGCTCTTCGAACAGCAGCTTGACCGACAAGCCGCGCAGCGACGAGCGCGGTGCGCCGGCCAGCAACCCCACGTCGGCGCGGCCCGAAGCCACCGCGCGCGCGATGCTTTCTGCAGCCAGCGTGCGCACGCTCGGCTTGATACCGGGATACTCGCGGGCCAAGCGCGCCAGCACGCCGGGCAGCAACGTGGCGCTCAGGCTTTGAATGGCGGCGATGCGCAGGTTGCCGCCGACGTGACCGCGCAGCGAGCCCAGGTCGTCTTTGAGCGCGGTGATCACCGACAATGCTTGCCGCGCGCGCGCCGCGACCAGCTCACCGGCGTCGGTCAGTCGCAACGGCGCGCGCGCTTTGCGTTCGAGCAGGCGCTCGCCCAGCTCGGTTTCGAGGCGCGACAACGCGTGCGACAGCGTGGGCTGAGCTGCGTGCACCCGGCGCGCCGCCAAGGTGACGCTGTTGGCCTCGACAATCGCCAGGAAATACTCGAGATCACGCAGATCCATCGATTGCTCTGATGAATGATATTCATCAAAATGTATCATTGTACAGAATGCGTTCGGCGGCGCAGCTTCAGCGGCATGAACGCCATCACCGACCAGGCCTGGAACCCCAGCCACTACGACCGCGCCGGCGCCTTCGTGCCGAAGCTCGCGGCAGACCTACTCGACCTCTTGGCGCCCCAGCCGGGCGAGCACGTGCTCGACTTGGGCTGTGGCACCGGCGACTTGACCGCACAGCTGGCGGCGCGCGGCGCGACCGTGCTTGGCGTCGACGCCTCGAGCGACATGGTGAGCGAAGCGCGCCGCAAGCACCCGAGCTTGACGTTCACGGTCGGGGACGGGCAAGAGCTGCGCTTCGATCGCGAATTCGACGCGGTGTTTTCGAATGCGACCCTGCACTGGATGCAGCGCGCCGATGACGTGGCCAGCGGCGTGGCGCGCGCGCTGCGACCGGGCGGACGCTTCGTGGCGGAGTTTGGTGGTGCGCGCTGCGTCCAAACCGTGCGCGACGCCGTCAAAGCCGAGCTTCAGGAGCGCGGTCCCGATCTGGCTGGCTACGGCACACCGAGCTGGTACTTCCCCAGCGTGCCGCAGTACGCGCGCGTCTTGGAGCAGGTGGGTCTGCTCGTGCGCACGGCGCTGTGGTTCGAGCGGCCGACGCGGCTCGAGGGCTCGGCTGGGCTCGAGACTTGGCTCGAGTTGTTCTGCTTGCCACTGCTCAAAGCGCTCGGTGACCGCCGCGCCGACGTCGTGCGCGGCGTCGAAGAGCGCTGCCGGCCGGCGTTGTTTCGAGATGGCTCGTGGTGGCTCGACTACACGCGGCTGCGGGTCGTCGCCTCGAAGGCGTGATACGCTTGGCAGCGCGTGACGCTATCGGGCCGTTCCAGATTGGTTGAGTCGCCGTGAGCCACGGCTGGTGGACGCTAGGCAGGGTCCGGGGCGCGCCGATTCGCGTGCACTGGACCTTGCTGCTCGGTGCGCTGGTCTGGAGTCGCTTCGAGATCGTGCCGGCCTTCTGGCTCGGTTTCGCACTCTTGATCTTGATTCACGAGCTGGGCCATGCGCTGCTCGTGGTCCGCTATCGCCTCGGCTTGTCGGAGATCGCGATTCACGGCGCGGGCGGCTACTGCCGGCACGACGAGTCCGGCTCGCGTTTTCAAGAAGCGCTGGTGGCGTGGGGTGGCGTGCTGGCGCAGCTCGCGCTGTACGCCGTCGTTCAGCTCGCGCTGTTGATCTTCGGACCACCCACGTCCCGCCACGTCGGGCTGGTGGTGTACGTGTTTACCGACATCAACCTGTGGATCGCGGCGTTGAATCTGATCCCGTTCGAGCCGCTCGACGGCGCCAAAGCCTGGCCGCTGGTGGGCATGCTGGCCGCGCGCTGGCGCAAGAAAGCCACGGTGCACGAGGCCTCGCAACGCCGCCGCAGCGTGCAAGACGAGCTGCGCGCGCTCGAGCGTTTGGACACGCAGTCCGAAACGCCCAGCCAAAAGACCGACCGCTTGGTGCGTGAGCTGATCGCGCGCACGACGCAGCGCAAGGACCGCTGACGCGCGCCGCTGAGCCCGATGGCGGCAACGTCAGCACTGCTCCGGCGCCTGTTCGCGCGCCGCGCCGCCCCTCCACCCCCGCCCCGAAACGTGAACAAGATCTGATTTTTAATAGTCTCAGATGATGCTACGCAAAACTTTTTCCCGGCGGCATTTTTGGGAGCGCGCGCGGGCGAGGGCCGCCCGCGACCTGCTGCCGCTGCGCGCTGACGTGCGGGCTTAGGTTGCCGGGCGTAGGACTTCGGCGGTGAGGATTTTGTCGAGGCGGAAATGGCGGCGTTCGGAGGTTTCGACTTCGATGGCGTCGATGCGGGTTTCGTGACGATCCATCATTACCGATTGAATGCGCACGACGCGCTTGCTCTCGACGTGATTGCCGTCCACGTACACGATGCGAATCGGCTGCTGCTCGAACCAGGCGCGCTCGATGGCGGAGCGCACTTTCTGGTCGCTGGGCAGCGACGGCACGCCGTGAAACGACAGCTCCTTGAGGCGAGTCAATAGCTCGCGCTGCGCCGAGGTCGACAACGCGGCGCGCACTTTGTCGAGCCCGGATTGCAGCGTCTCGCTGAACGGCAAGAGCCGCATGTCGATCGCAAACTTGCCGAGCGCCAAGATCAACGCCGCCTCGCGCGCCGTAAAATTCACCGGCGGCAGGCTGTAGCTGCGATCGAGCGCGTAGCCGCCGCCGGGCCCCGACTCGGCCGACACCGGCAAGGCTGCGGCGCGCAACGTGTCGAGGTCGCGGTAGATGGTGCGCACCGTGACCCCGAAGCGCTCGGCCAGCGCCTCGGCCGTGACGCCGGTGCGGCGCCCGCGCAGGTACTCGGCGATGGCAAAAAGCCGTTCAGTTCTCTGCATTTCGCAAACCCTGACATACCGCTGACAGCTCGATTTGTGAAGCTCCAACCATGAATGCCGACCTTCGACGCCACCTGACCGAGATCGAACCGTGCCGATTGGCGGTTCCGGAAGCTGCGCTCGCGCGGCTGAGGCTACGTCTAGGTCGCGGCGCGGCCACTGGGGAGGCCCTGGACGCCAGTCTCGCCTATGGCGCGCCGTTCGAGCTCGTGGACCAGCTCGGCGACTATTGGCTGCACGATTTCGAGCTCGAGCGCCAGCCGCTGTTCGACCTGCCGCTATTCGAGACTCAGCTCGAGACAGATACCTGGAGCTTCCTGCACGCACGCTCGCCCGAAGCGTTCGCGCTGCCGATTTTGCTCTTACACGGCTATTCGGGCTCGTTGGCAGAGTGGCAGCGTGTCGTTGCGCCGCTGTCGAACCCACGCTCACACGACGCCAGCGCCAACGATGCTTTTCATGTCGTCTGCCCGGCCCTACCCGGCTTCGGCTTGTCCGCGGGCGCAACCAACGCGCACGCGCTCGCCGAAGGCTGCGCAACTTTGATGCAACGACTCGGCTACTCGCGCTACTTGGTGCACGGCAGCGAGCTCGGCGCCAACATCGCGCTCACGCTGGCGGCCATCGACAGCCGGCACGTCGCGGGCTTACACGTGACCGCGCTGCCCAGCTATCCGAGCGAAAGCGCCGACGACATGGCGTCGCTCACCGGCCTTGAAAAGTCGCAGCTGGCGCGCTTGACCGAGCTCTATCACGAGCTTCGGTTCCAGCTGCCGCGCTCACCGCTCGAACATTTGGCGTTCGCGTTGGCGCGGCTCGAAAACCGCATCGGCGACGCGCAAAGCACCGGCTGGTGCGAGCCACTGTTGGCGAGCCTCACGTTGACGTGGGCGCTCGGCAACGCACGCGCGCGCAACGACCTGTACCGCGCGACCCGCCTAGCCGCCGCGCCTACGACCAGCGCAAAAGTCAGCGTGCACGCGTTTCCGCTCGACGCGCCGAGCCTGCGGCGCTTCGCCGAAATGCGCCACCGCGTGGTGGACTGGACCGAGCATGCGACGGGCGGCCCGATGCCGGCCATCGAAGCGCCGCTGCTGCTCGTTGATAGCCTACGCGATTTCTCTCGCCGGTTTCGTTGAGCTGGCAACAGGGCCGACGACCGGCATGCGGCTTGCTCTGACTGTAAAGCGCCGCCATGTCTACCTATATCCGACCCCACACCGTGCTGGATCACCCGTGGCGAATCGCCGCGCTCGTGACAGTCGTCGCCAACGTCACGTTCAATTGCCTGGACGGACGAATCGGTACCCACACTCGGACGGTCGCCGACGTCAGCGCCCAATACCCCAGCCTGTTTACGCCGGCTGGCTATGCTTTCGGGATCTGGGGATTGATCTACGGAAGCACGCTGCTCTACGCAGTGCTGGCGCTGCTACCGAGTCAGCTCGAGGTTCGGCTGCACGATCGCGTAGCGCCCTGGTTGGTGGTGACGAATGCGCTAGCAAGCCTGTGGATTTCGCTGTTTTCGGCTGAATATTTGGGGCCGAGCGTGCTCGTGATCGGCGCCATGCTGACGGCTTCGGTCGTCATGTATGCGATAGCGAGCCAGCACTTGGCGAGCGAGCGGCTGAGTCGCTGGTGGCGCGTGCCGTTCGGGCTTTGGCTCGGCTGGCTGTCGGTGGCCGGCATCGCCAATCTTGGCAGCGCGCTGACCGCCGCGGATTGGAGCGGCTGGCCGCTTTCGGGCCCGATTTGGGCGGCGATCATGCTGTGCGCGGTCGGGCTGATGGCGCTAGCTGTGGACATCTTGTTCCTCGACCCGGTGGTGCCATTCGTCGTCAGCTGGGCGGCTGCTGCGATCGCAGTCGAGCACTGGCAAGACTCGACGCTGGTCGCCGTCGTTGCTGCCGCCGTGTCCGCCAAAGCCTTGCTGTTGGCGACGCGCGTGCTGGTCTTCAATACTTCGAGCGCCGCGCGTGCGCACGCGCCTCAGCGAGTCGTTCTGCCCCGCGACTGGAGCCGCGAGTTTGGAAACGTCGCTGAAAACCGCAGGTAATCTGCGCGTCCTTGGCCCGGCACAGCCCTTGCTGAAGCCCCGCCCGTAACTCGAACCGGAGGCATCATGACACGCTTCACTACTCTATCGATGTGCGCGGCTCTTTCGTTGGCGTTTGCGGCCGGCGCCTGCAACAAGGCAGCAGACGAACAACAGAAGGCCGATCAGGCCCGAACCGACGCTGACAAGAAAGTCAACGACGCCAACACCGAGGCTACGGACAAGATCAACGCCGCGCGCGCCGAAGCCGACAAGAAGGTCGCGGACGCACAAGCCAGCTTCCTCAAGCTGCGCGAAGACTACCGTCATTCGGTGACCGAAAATCTGGTCGGCGTGGACAAGAACATCGCCGACCTCGAGGCCAAGTCCAAGACGGCCAAGGGCAAGACCAAGGCAAACATCGACGCTGCACTGCCCAACATTCACACGCTGCGCGAGTCGGTCACCAACGAATACCGCTCGCTCGAGCTGGCCTCGGCCATCACTTGGGACGACGCCAAGGCGCGCGTGGACAAAGCTGTTGATGACCTGAAGAAGGCCGTCAGCAAGGCAGACTAAATCCCGCCTCCGCACTCCTGCGGACCCACATTTAGTCTGCTTTTGGCCACGGACGGCGCGTTACCGTTCCCTTCGACCCTCCCCGGCGAAGCTTCTGGTAGCGCGTCGTCCGTGGCTGGCTGGCAACCTCAGCTCGGCTATGAGCTACACGACAGCATCGAGCAGCCGGGCCGATTGCGCGCCCATTCCGGGCGCTTTTCCGCGAAGCGCTCTTGCCCAGGGTGCTCGTCGAACGGGCGACGCAAGACGTCGAGCAGCTCGAGCACGACGCTACCGTCACCCTGCTCGGCGCGGTCAATCGCGAGTTGGGCTACGTAGTTGCGCAGCACGAACTTCGGATTGACCAAGTTCATGCGCTGGCGACGCTCGGCGTCACCGGTGTCGTCTTCGCGCACCCGCGCTGCATAGCGCCGCAGCCACACGGCCAGCTTGGCGCGATGCTCGGCGCCCACGCCGGCCGGATCGTAGAAGGCGACTTCGAGCGGCGCGAGCAGCGTCGCATCGGGCACGTCACCCGCAACTGCGCTAACGGGCACATCGGCTAGGTGCCGATAGAACAAAGTCATGTCGGTCTCGACGGCCGCCAGTAGCTCAATCAGGTCGTCGACCAACAGCGAGTCAGGCACGCGCACCGAACCGTTCGCGGCAAGCTCTGCGTTGTCCAGCTGCCGCAAGCCAAGCTTGCCAGCGACCAAGCGCGCCCGTTCGGCCTCCAGGGCTTCGGTGTACGCCGGAATGACGCTCTCGAGCGCCGCCACGTCCTCGACCAGCGGATAGATGGCGTTCGCCAAACAGACGATGTTCCACAGCGCGATCCGCGGCTGCGAGCCGTAGCGGTAGCGCCGGCCCTGCGCGTCGGTGATGTTCGGCGTCCAATCCGGGGCAAAGTCGTCCAAAAAACCATACGGCCCATAGTCGATGGTCAGGCCCAGGATCGACATATTGTCGGTGTTCATGACGCCGTGCACGAAGCCGACCGACATCCAGCGTGCGACCATCAGCGCCGTGCGTCGCGCGACCTCTCTCAGCCACGCGACATACACTTGCGGCGAGGGCTCGCCGAGCTCGGCGAAATAGGTGCGAATCGTAAAGTCAGCCAGCGTCTTGAGCACTGCCACGTCGTCGCGCGACGCAAACAGCTCGAAATTACCGAAGCGCAGAAACGAAGGCGCAACCCGGCACACCACCGCCCCCGGCTCGTCACGCGCGTGGCCATCGTAAAGAATATCGCGCAGCACGGCCTCGCCGGTGCCGACGAGCGACAGCGCACGCGTCGTCGGAATGCCCAGGTGGTGCATGGCTTCGCTGCACAAAAACTCGCGCACACTGGAGCGCATTACCGCGCGGCCATCGGCGCGGCGCGAGTACGGCGTGGGCCCGGCGCCTTTGAGCTGTAGCTCCCAATGTTGGCCGCTCGGCGCGACCAACTCCCCGAGCGAGATGGCACGACCGTCACCCAGCTGGCCCGCCCAATTGCCGAACTGATGTCCGCCGTAACAAGCCGCCGCCGCCTCCATGCCGGGCAGCAATTGGTTACCCGCGAACACTTCGGCAAACTGTTGGCTCTCGGTGAAATCGCGCGCGAGCCCGAGCAGCTCGGCCACGTCACTGGCAACGGCTAGCGTGCGCGGGGCCCGCACCGGCGTCGGCGTCACGCGTGAGAAGCACGCGCCATGTACCTGCCGCGTGCGATTCTCGGCGCTGGGATCGAGTGGCAGGCTGCGGAGGGCGCGATTGTCGAACACCAACATCGGGCCCTGGCATAGCACGGCGCCAGCCTTTTACTGGGGGCGGCATCGCCTATACTCGGCCGGCGATGGCGAGCAATCTGGTGGCCGACGTTCTGGGCGCAATGATCACGCCGGCGGTGCTGATTTCAGCGGGCGGCACGCTGGTATTGTCGACCTCGAATCGGCTGAGCCGCGTCGTCGATCGCGTGCGCGTCCTGGCCGCCGATGCCGATCGGCTCGAACCCGCCGGCGGCCCGCCCAGCCAACGCACCGAGCGTGAAACCAAGAAGCGCCAGCTGATCACCAATCAGCTACGCGACCTCTTCCACCGCGCCATCTTGCTGCGTTCGGCGATCGCGGCGCTTTACGTGGCCATCGCGCTGTTGATCATGACCAGCATCGGCGTCGGTATCTTCACCGCGTTCGGTTTCGACTACAGCTTCATCCCCATCTCGCTCGGCATGCTGGGCACCGGCGGGCTGCTGTGGGCAACGGCGCTTTTGGTGCGCGAGGCGCGGTTGGCGATTGCGTCGACGCTGGAGGAGATGGAGTTTGCGGGGGCCGTGCTGCGCGAGAAGGCTGGCGGCGAGTAACTGAGGCTGTCGCGAGAGGCCTGCGTCGCTGCGGGCGGGGACGTCGGCGCGTTCGTCAACCTTGCCAGCCAAGGTCCGTCGTCGCGGGCGGGGCCGGCGGCGTGGGCGGAGCCGTCGTCGCGGGCGGAGCCGTCGTCGCGGGCGGGGCCGTCGGCGCGGGCGGAGCCGTCGTCGCGGGCGGGGCCGTCGGCGCGGGGGG
>FSUE01000078.1_pt1 | contig 12725 bp, 12 predicted proteins | sample 1637031 | NCBI WGS metagenome assembly FSUE01 (sample SAMEA3914819, study PRJEB12502) | metagenome | biome: forest; material: soil | place: Canada | collected 2010-06-26 | depth 0.3 m | reverse complement strand
TTGACCTGAGGCGAAGCGAGCGCTCGGTCTCGCCGAGTTTGTTCACTGGGTCTTGTTCTCCTCCGCACTTCGCTTGGTGTGTCCTGCGATTTGCTCGACCCAAGGCGCGGCGGGCGCTCGGCCTCGCCGAGTTTGTTCACTCCGGTCTTCTGTGGGCGATCGTGATCTGATCGTGCCAAGGTCGGGTGAGGGCGATCAAGCTCGCGCTATCGCGCGAGCGCAACCTACTCAAAGGACGTGGCCGTCGAGAGTGAGGCGCGAAACGCAACCGGGCGTCGCTTCCGCGCCCCGCACCACGCGCGCTCCGCCCGCGCGAGAGGACAGGATAGTTGTCGCCTCGTTCCGCTTTAGGGAGGCAGACCAGGAGCAGCGAAATGCAGCGACGACGGAGCGTGTGTCGGAAGTTCTCCCCGGAGGTAAGGGAGGCCGCAATGCAGAGGTATTTGACGTCTGATTTGACGCTCACCGCGGTGGGGGAGCAATTTGGGACCGGACGCTACAACCTGGCCGCTTGGCTAAAAGCGGCCGAAAGTCGGCACGAAGTGAGCAAGAAGCCAAAACCGCACCTGGTCGCTGCAGCGACAGCGACAGACGCTCGGAGCGCATCCGAGAAGTTACGCTTGATCATCGAAGCGAGCTCGCTGTCGGAGGAGCAGCTGGGGGAGTTTCTTCGCCGGGAAGGACTCCGCGATGGCGACCTCGAACGCTTCCGGCTGGAGGCTCTCGGGGGCCTCGAAGGCAAAGTCCACAGCCAGCAGGACCGTCGCCAAATCCAAGAGCTGGAGCGCATGAACGCCAAACAGGCGAAGCGGTTGCATGAGGCCGAGGTGCTGCTCGAGCTCCAAAAAAAAGTCCACGAGCTCTGGGGGGCAAAGGACGACGACACGACGAAGAGCTGAGAGGGCAAGTCATTGCCTTGGTGGATGGCGCGGTAGCGCAAGGGGCGAGGTTAGACGCAGCCTGCGAAGTGCTCGGCGTGGCGGCTCGCACGGTGCAGCGATGGCAAAAGCAGCCGGCTGATGGGAGACGCGGCCCCAAGAGCGCGCCTCCACATCAGCTCAGCCGGGCGGAAAAAGACGAAGTGGTACGGCTGGTGAACCAACCGCCTTACCGCAATCTGAGCCCAGAACAGGCCGTGGCGAAGCTCGCCGGCGAAGGCGTTTACATCTGCTCCGAGCGCTCGTTACGCCGTGTTTTGGCGGAGCGCCAGCTCGACCGCTATCGGCAGCGCAGCAAGCCAGCCAAGGGCCACAGCAAGCCGCGGCAGCACGTCGCCCGCGAGCCGCTGCGGGTGCTGAGCTGGGACATTACCTACATGCGTAGCTCGACGGTGCGGGGCGGCTTCTTTTACTTGTATCTCTTTCTCGATATTTGGAGCCGCCGCATCGTAGGCGCCGAGGTGCACGAGACACAGCAAGCCGACCTCGCTGCCGGCCTGCTCAGCAAGCTATGCACCGAGAACAATCTCGAGACTGAAAAGCTAGTGGTCCATTCCGACAACGGCGCCCCGATGAAGGGCTCCACGATGCTGGCGACCATGCAATCGCTTGGCATTACTCCCTCGTTTAGTCGCCCGAGCGTGAGCGACGACAACGCGTTTGCCGAGTCGCTCTTTCGGCACTTGAAGTACGCGCCAACCTATCCACGGCATGGCTTTGAGACCCTGGACGAGGCCCGGGCGTGGGTCGCTCGCTTCGTCCATTGGTACAATCACGAGCACTTGCACTCGGCCATCGCGCTCGTCACTCCTGACGACCGCCACCATGGTCGGGACATCGCCATCCTGGAGAAACGCCGCAGCACCTACGCGCTCGCACAGCTGCGCAATCCCCGGCGTTGGACGACCACCACGCGCACTTGGCAGCGCCCAGAATCGGTCACGTTGAATCCCGAGCGGATCCTGCTCACCGCCCTGAAGGCGGACTCATCAGCCGCGTAACCGGGCGACAACTACCTTGACGAATCCCGGCCCGCGCAAACGCTGAGCGCTGCACGCCCGCGCTCGCCCGGCGTGGACACCGCGACGCTACGTGAGCTTCTGCGATTCGGGCCGCAGTTCGGCAGCCCTAGATCTGATCATCATCCCAAAGAGCGATCCCACCGGTCATTCCATCCACGTTGTCGAAGATTGAGACGTTGGCGGGTAGGTCGAATTTGATGTGCTCGGCGTTGCCGCCGCCGATGTGGAGGCGGTCGTAGTTGAAGATCGCGCTCAAGAGCTCGATCATCTCGCCGACGCGCTTGCTCCACTTTTGCTTGCCGTGCTCTTTGAGCTCGGCGTCGCTCAGGCGCTCCTCGTAGGTCTTGTCCTTTTGGAACGGGTGGTGGCCAAGCTCGAGGTTGGGCACGAGGTGACCGTTGAGGAACAACGCTGACCCGACGCCGGTGCCGAGCGTGAGCACCATCTCGACGCCTTGGCCTTCGATGACACCGTAGCCTTGGAGATCGGCGTCGTTGAGCACGCGCGTCGGCTTACCCGTGATGGTTTCGAGCTCGGTGCGCAGATCGAAGCCGATCCACGAGTGGTCGACGTTGGCGGCGCTCAGTGTGATGCCTTTGCGCAGGATGCCGGGGTAGCCGACCGAGACGCGGTCGAACTGCGGCTGCTGTTTCAGCATCGCGCGAATCACGTCGAGCACTGCCTGCGGCGTCGCCGGCTTCGGCGTTAGCTCCCGCGCGCGCTCGTTGACCGGGCGTCCTGCGGGGTCCAGGACGATCATTTTGATTCCCGTGCCCCCAATGTCGATGCACAGCGTGCGTAGGACCGAGTTGTTCTCGCGGCTCCTGAGCAGAACGGTGCAGGTGGAAATACGGGGTTCGGGGCGGGGGCGGTGCTTGTACGGAATCGGCATGGCGGGGGAAAGCGTTTTCCTGGGCGGAGTATGTTACAGATTTTGGTGGTGAAAGCTCGCCTCTTGCGCGGCGCGTGGGTGCGTGCGCTTGCCGTGCTGCTCAGCGGTGCGCTCGGCGGGGCGGTAGCGTTGCACCGCGCGCACGCCCAAACCGGCATAGCTGGGCGCGTTGCCGCGCTGGGCGTTCCGGCTCGAGGCCCGGCGCGGCTCGCCGAGCCTGAGCATGAGCCCGCCGACCGGGAGTGCCTGGCGCGGCGCGCAGAGCTTTGGAAACAGTCACAGCTGGCGCTGCCGGCGACCGACGCACCGGAGCTCCGCGCCCAATTGCTCGGCCGCACCAAGAACGTGCCGGTGCTGTTTCTATCCCAGCCCAATCCAGAGCCGGCCAACCCTGCTGCCGACGCGCTGCGACAAGCGCTGGAAGCTGCGCCGGGCTACGCGACGTTCGACACCGTGGTCGGCAAGGTGCGCCGAAGCCCCGAGCTGGCGCGGGCGGTTTTTCTGCGCGACGGCTACCTGTACACCGAGAGCCCCGAGCTGGCGGCGCTGTACGGCTCGCTCACGCTCTCGCTGCTGTTCCGCGAGCCTGAGCTGCACATCGTGCGCGGCGCCGACGAGATGGTCGCGCGGCGGCTCAACGACGGCGACTACGAGTACGTGACGGGCGAAGAGCGCGGACACCGCGCCAAGCTCTTGCTGTTCGACCGCGTCGCCCCGGCTGGCGTGAGCTTTGGACCTGCGCGGCACGTCGACCTGCGCGGGTTGGCCAAAGCGCTCGGCTTCGACGAGCTGTCGATCGCCCGTGCAACAGCCGAGTATTTGGCGGTCGATATTAGCTACGGCGCGCTCCAGGTCCCGGCGCTGCTCGGCGTCGCGCAGGGTCGATTGTCGCTCGCCTGCGAGGCGCTCGGCGCCAATCGGGCATACGTGCTGGCGCATCGGGCGGACGCGTCGCGCGCCGCGCAGGCGCAAGCCCGGCTGATCTCGGTGATCAAGGAGCAGGTCGACGAAGCGCTGCCGTTCGACGAGCCGAAAACCGAGGACGGCCAGCAAGACGGCAGCCTGCGGCCCGAATGGCGCAACGCTTACTTGAACGGCAGCTCGAGCTTCGAGTTCAACGGCGACAAGTACGCGGTGTTCGATGCTTCGGGGCGCCCGCGGCCGCCGCAGGTCTGCATCGATTTCGTGCTCGACACGTTCGAGCGCGCCAGCGGCACGTGGTGGCAAGCGCGAGGTCAAGTGCGCCAGCGCGTGCTCGGGCGCCTGCAGTTCGATGATCCGGGCCTCGAAAATCGCCGCAGCGTCGAGCGTTTCATCGACTTTGCGCGCGCTCACGCCGAGGCGTTCGATGTCTACGAGCCGCCGGCCGAAGCGCGCGTGCCATTGCGCAATCGTCCGCAGTTCTTCGCCGAGCTGTATCGCGCACGGGCGCAGTTTCGGCGCGGTGACATCGTGGCAATCCTGGGGCCGCGCGATGACGAGAAGCTGCACTACCACTCGTTCCTGATTGTCGACGCCGACCCGCTGAGTGGCATGCCGACCGAGCTCGCAGCGAACGCCGGACGGCCGCGGATTCGCAGCTGGGAGGGCGAGATGCAGAACGCCCCGCGCCGCAGCATCCTGGCGCGCATTCGACCGCGGCCGGTCTGGCTCGATGCGCTCTTGGCACCTTCAGAAACCGGTGTTTCGGCCGACGACCCGCCGCCCGCCCTGGGACCGAACACCAAGCGTCCCGCAGCCGGGTAGCAGTCGCGCCGAGACCTGGCCCGGAAAGGCCTTGACGTTGAGCAAGATCTCGCGAAAAACCCGGGGCGGTACTGTTTGGAGGTCCTGCTTTGAGTGAGACACAGAAGTCCCCGGTAAAGATCGCCCTGCTCGGCTGCGGGACGGTGGGCGGCGGCGTGCTGCGCCTGCTGGAGGACAATCGCGAGTTCTTGGCGTCGCGCGTTGGAGCCGAGCTGCAGGTTCAGCACGTGTTGGTGCGCGACCTGGGCAAAGCTCGCGGCAAGGAATGCCGACGCGAGTGGTTGACCAACGACGCCGAAAAAATCTTCAACGATCCGACCGTCGATCTGGTGGTCGAAGTGATCGGTGGCGAGACGCCGGCGCGCGCGTACCTGGACCGCGCGCTCAAGTCGGGGCGCTCGGTCGTGACCGCCAACAAGTACCTGATCTCGAAGCACGGCCCCGAGCTGGTGCGGGCGGCGATCGACAACCGCGTCGACCTGGCGTTCGAGGCCTCGGTCGGTGGCGGCATCCCGATCATCCGCACGCTGCGTGAGGCGCTAGCCAGCGACACCGTGTCGAGCGTGCACGCGATCTTGAACGGCACCTGCAACTACATCCTGACGCGGATGCGCCAGGCTGGGTTGTCGTTCGCCGACGCGCTGAAAGAGGCGCAAGAGCTGGGCTACGCCGAGGCGGATCCGACGCTCGACATCGAAGGCGGCGACGCAGCGCAGAAGCTGTCGGTCGTCAGCATGCTGGCGTTCGACACCGCGATCGGCACCGATCAGTTCCTGATCGAGGGCATCCGTGGCGTCGAGGACATCGACTTTCGCTTCGCCGACCGCTTCGGCTTCACGGTCAAGCACCTGTGCATCGGCCATGACCGTGGCGAGAAAGTGGAGCTGCGCGCCCACCCCGCGCTGATTCCCAAAAATAGCGTGCTGGCCAACGTGGACGGCGTGCTCAACGGCGTGTTCCTGATGGGGCGTGCGCTCGGGCCGTGCTTGCTGGTCGGGCGTGGCGCTGGTGACATGCCGACCGCCGTCAGCGTCGTGGCTGACATCGTGGACGTGGCGTCCTCGCGCATCCACGGTGAATCCGGCCTGGCCACGCGCGGTATCCAGATTCGCCCGCGCCCGGTCATGTCGCCGGACGACATCGAGACGCGCTACTACCTGCGCTTCGGCGTGGGTGATCACCCGGGCGTGCTCGGCCGCATCGCTTCGGCGTTGGGCGAGCAAGGCGTTTCGATCGAGCAGATGGTGCAGGAAGGCCGGGCCAGCGGTGCCGAAGACGCCGTGCAAGTCTGCATCTTGACGCATCAGACCAAAGAGGGCGCGGTGCGCCGTGCGATCGCCTCGATCGAGCAGCAGGCGATTTTGAAAGCTGCGGCGCGGCTGATTCGCATCGAGGACGTGTGAGCGCTGACGACGCGGTACGTCGGCTAGCCGCCGACGCGCCGCTCGGAGTCTTCGACTCCGGACTCGGCGGCTTGACGGTAGCGGCGGCGCTGCGCCGGGCTCTGCCGCGCGAGCGGATCGTGTACTTGGGTGATACGGCGCGCGTTCCGTACGGCACGCGCTCGGCCGAGACCGTCGTCCGCTACGCGCGCGGCTGCGCCAGGCTGCTGCTCGAGCGCGGCGTCAAAGCGCTGATCATCGCTTGCAACACGGTCAGCGCGGTCGCAGTCGAGATCCTACGCGCCGAGCTCGATCTGCCGGTGCTGGGCGTCGTCGAACCGGGCGCGCGCGCGGCGCTGAACGCGCTGGGACGGGGCGGTCGCGGCCCGATCGGCGTGCTCGGCACGGTCGGTACGGTGGCGTCGGGTGCCTATCCGCGCGCCGTGAGTCAGCTTTCCACGCGCCTGGAGGTCGTGGCGCAGGCGGCCCCGCTGCTGGTGCCCTTGGTCGAAGAAGGCTGGCTGACGGGCGACGTGCCGCGGCTGGCGATCCGACGCTACGTCGAGCCGCTGGTGGCCGCGAACGTGAGCGTGATCGTGCTTGGCTGCACCCACTACCCGCTGCTCAAGCACACCATCGCCGAGGTCGCGGCTGAGCTCGCCGGTCATTTCATCCCCGTGGTCGACAGCGCCGAAGCCACCGCCGCCGCCGTCCAAGCCTGGATCAGCGACGAAAAGATCACGCCAGCGCTGACCGCGCCCGCCCCCGGCCAAGAGCTCGAGCTCCTCGTCACGGATCTGCCCAAGAGCTTCGCCGCCATGGCCGAACAAATGCTTGGAACTAGCGCACCGCACGTCACGCAAGTCGATCTTACAGCATAGAGGCCGCCGGTTTGCTGTTGCGCGCACGTTTGCTGCAGTCCGCAGATTTGCTGCGCTCTCGTCCCGAGCGCCACGTTGGCTGAACAATGTGAGCTCGCGCAAAGCGCGAGCCGGAATCACCTCGACCGACTTTGCCGAGAGCAGATCACGACTATCCACGGAAGACCGGGGTGAACGAGAGACTCGGCGAGGCCGAGCGCCGGCCGCGTCTCAGGTCACGAGGTTCGCGTGACGGTCTAGGCAGGGCTCGGAGGAGATGAAGAGCAGAATGCGAGCACGGCCATGCGTACGGCGACGCCGGCTTCGACTTGGTCCAAGATGACCGAGTGCGAGCCGTCGGCGATGTCTTCGGAGATTTCGACGCCGCGGTTGAGTGGGCCGGGATGCATCACCAGCGCGTTGGGCTTGGCCAGCGCCAGCCGCGCGGCGTTCAAGCCGAACACGCGCGCGTACTCGCGCAGGCTCGGGAACAGCGCCGCGCCCAGCCGTTCGCGTTGGATGCGCAGCATCATCACGACGTCGACGCCTTCCAGCGCCGGCTCCACGCGCTCGAACTGCGGACAACCGAGCGCGGCGGCGTCGCGTGGCAACAGCGTGCGTGGCCCGGCGAGCCGCACCTCGGCACCCAACATCTTGAGCAATTTGGCGTTCGAGCGCGCGACGCGGCTGTGCAGCACGTCGCCCAAGATCGCGACCGTCAGGCCGCGAAAGTCTTTGCCGCGATGCCGGCGGATCGTCAAGGCGTCGAGCAGCGCCTGCGTCGGATGTTCGTGCATGCCGTCGCCGGCGTTGATGACCGCGGCGCGGGTGTGCTTGGCGACGTAATCGGCCGCGCCCGAGGCCGGGTGACGGATCACGATCGCGTCGGCGTGCATGGCGTCGAGCGTCTTGACGGTATCGCGCAGCGTTTCACCTTTGCTGGTGCTGCTGGCCGAGCCGCTGATGTTCACGACATCGGCGCCGAGCCGCTTGCCCGCTAGCTCGAACGACGTGCGCGTTCGCGTCGAGGCCTCGTAGAAGACGTTGATGATCGTCTTACCGCGCAGGTCGCCCAGCTTGACGATCGGCTGGCGCGTGACCTCCAGGAACTCGTCGGCTTTGTCGAGCAGCTCGTTCGAGAGCTGCGGGTTCAAGCCTTCGATAGTCGTGAGGTGGGCGAGCCGCGCGGCCATTCGAGCGAGCTTTCTACACCAAGTGGGTCCTGGGGTGGGTGCCTAGGCGAATTCCCGTTCTTGATGCCTTCAAATCAATACGCCCAAGATCGCGCGGCGTCCTTACCGGGTGCGATGACCCCTTGGCGACTAGTTCAGCCAACGGCCGTCTGGGCCCTTGGTGTCGTCGTCGTCGGTGCGCCCGCCAGGAATGACGCGCAGGCCACCCGGGTTGGGGCGCGGTTTCTTGCGCTCGCCCTTGCGGTTGGCGTCCTCCAGCTGGGCCAAGCGCAGCTTGAGCCAGGCTTTGCGCAGCGGGGAAGGGGTCCCACCGCCGAGCAGCCAGCCGAAGAACATGCCGCCGAATGGGGCCAGCAGGCCCGCAGGCGGCAATTCGGCCGCCACCACCTGCAGCACCGCGAAGCCGACCGTGAGCAAAATCAGTGTCCGCGAGGTCATCGGCAGCAGCCCGAACAGGCTAAAGGGCTGGCCCCGGAAGGTGCACGCCCAGGCAATGACGATCGCCGCCAGCGCCGGGTCTGGTCCAAACCAGTAAGGCCCGACCATGCGCGCCGCGACGGTTGCTGGCAGCGCTAGCTCGGCGAGCATTTGCAGCACATAAGCCAGCACGCCGGTCAGCGCGAGAAAGCGCAGCATGCGTGCGGCGCCCCACAGCTGCTCGAGCCTAGGGGCCAAGAAGTACAACCCGAGCAGCGCCGAGATCAGGTGGCCGAGGCCACGCGGGTTGAGCAGCAGCGGCGCGGTGAACAACCGCCACACTTCGCCGTGCAGGATGTCGCGGGAATTGCCGGCCAGCGCCACGAACACGGACGCCGGCGCGCCGCCCCAATTGAGGCCGATCGCGAACATCAGCCACAGCGCGGTGATGGCGACCATCACGCCGACCAGCGCCTTACCGGGTCGGGGCAGACCGCCCATCAAGCCATCGCTACTCTGCATTGGGGTCCTAGCTACCCTTTGCTATAACGCAGCTTGCCCGCCTGGGCACGGAGCCCCGCGTAAGTTCGCCTAATTCGCCTGGCACTCGGCGAGCGCCAGCTGGCCCGGCTGCACCTTGGCGCCGCAGGTCAACGAGCTTTGCTTGCCTGAGGGCTCCCGAGCGGTGAGCGTTGCGCTCGCGTCGCCGGGCGCGAACCCGTGCTCGAATGGCTGCAGACAATCGGGTGGCGCGAAGCTGCGCGAGACTTGGTCAAAGGGGATGTCGACGGTGACCGTGCTGAGCTTGTGGACGTCGCAAGCGAGGTTGAGCTGCGCGAGCGCGCTCTTCAAATCGATGCGCAGCGTACCTACCTGGCTGAGCTTCGTGCATTCGGCGTCCACGCTGGCGGCAGGCAGCGTCAAGGCATCGCAAGTGGCGCCGGCGAACGCGGGGGTTCCATCGGCGCCGAACGCCGAAACGCTGGCTGACACGCGAGACCGTGGAGCCAGCGACGCGAAGACGGCTTCGGCGTCGGCCGCGCAGGCCACGCTAGCCAACTCTTCCCCGGTCGCGAGCCGCACGCTGAAATGATCCACCTGGCCCGGCTCGCTACCGCAGGCAAGCCCGCCGAGTAGCGGGCCGAGCGCGATGCGCACGCTGCCGGTCGCGCCCGGCTGCAATGGCTGGAACTGCGCGCAGTGATCGGCACGCACGATCGTCGAGCCGACCGCTACTGCGCCGTCGCAGCTAGCGGTCCAACGCGGCGTGGCCAGGGGCTGGTCTGGCTCGAGCTCGGTCGGCGCCGGCGAGACCATCTCCCGTGAGCCAAGCGCCCGGGGGGCGAGGTCGTCGGTGTCGTAGCCGTCGACTTCCACCCGGTAGTGACGACCTGCCACGACCAGACCAAAACCGACCGCCGCCAAGCAAGCGGTCGGCTGCGAGCTGGGGAGCTGAAAGTCTGCCGGGCGTGCGCCGCCGGCCGCGGCATCGTCGGCCGAGGCGCCGCCGGCGCCGCCCTCGGCCACGTAGTTCGTGTCGAACAGGGTCGCGACGTAGCGCTTCAGGCCAGGGCCCTCGGTGCACGGCACGTCGCCGAGGAAGTCTTCCGGCGCCACTTCCACCATAGTGGGGTGGGTAACGGAGGTGGTGGTCGCCCCACTGCTCGAGCAACCGACGTAGGCGAGCAGTCCGAAGCCGACCAAAAGGGCGGTCGGGCGGAGCGAGCGGGGCTGACGGGCGGGCATAGGCGCCCGCGTCTCTAGACCAGGGCTCCGGCTCCGGCAAGGCTCACGGGGCCAAGCCGCCGAGCCGAGGTGGAGCGCGCCTATTCGACCGCGGCGCCGCCTTGAGCCGTTTCGCCGCCCGCGGCGGCGGGCTGCCCGGCGCTGGCGCCACTCGAAGTATCACCGCTCGGCTGGCCGCCGGTGCTCTCGCTGGGCGACAAGAAATCGCACTCGGTTGCAAGCTCAGGGTGAGCCACGACGTCGCAAGCGTGGGTCAAACCGGGGTGCACGTCGGTAACCGGGTCGCCACAGTCGTCGAGCGCGATGTCGGGGCTACCCTTGGCGCAATGGCCGGCCGCTTCGATGACCTGGACGCAGGCAGCAACGCTGGCGCTGGCCGGCGGCTTGACGGCCAAGCCGTGTAGACAGTGGTCCCGGTAGTAGCGCTCGCAGGCGGGCACGTCTTCGATCAACGGCGTGCCGTTTGCGTCGACGCACGACGCCTGAGCGCGGCAGCGCGCTTGCTCGATGTCGCGGCAGTCGTCGACGCCCAGGGCGCTAGTGCCGCAGGAAGCCGTCACGAGGCTGAACATGGCCGCCGCCGACAGCACCGTCGCCGAGAGCGATCGGAAGTAACTCATCTCGCATTCGGGGTACCACGCAGGCGCCGAACGGGGCGAGCTTTCAGGCATACTCCGCCGATGACCAGCGCGCTGATTCTGGCGGCGGGCTTCGGCAGGCGACTCCGGCCGCTCACGCTCGAGCTACCCAAGCCAGTCGTGCCGGTAGGAGATCGCCCGTTGCTGGCTCACGTGGCCGCGGCCTGCCGCGCCGCCGGCATCCAGCGACTGATCGCTAATGCTCACCATGAGCATGCTAAATTATCCTCTGTAATCAAAGCATTAGAGCTCGAAATTGAGGTTTTGGTCGAGCCGGAAATTCGCGGCACAGCGGGCGGGGTGGCGGGCGCGCGCGGGCGCTTCGAGCCGGGACCGGTGCTGGTTTGGAACGCCGACATCCTCACCGACGCGCCGGTGTCGTCGCTGCTGGCAATGGCCGAGGCGCGCGACGCGCAGGTGCTGGCCGTGAGCCCGAGATTGGCGGGCGAGGGAACGATCGGCATGGACGCTGAGGGCAACGTCGTGCGGCTGCGCGGGCGGGTGTTCGGTCGCGAGACTCAATCCGGCGACTACCTGGGCGTGATGGCGCTCGGCCCCAGCGTCGTCGCCGGGCTGCCCGAGCGCGGCTGCTTGATGGCCGAGGTTGCGCTGCCGTGCCTGGCGGCTGGGGGCAAAGTTTGGACAGTGCCGTCACTGGCGCCGTGGAGTGACTTGGGCGATCTGCGCGCGTACGTCGCGGCCAACTTCAGCTGGCTCGACGCTCTGCCGGCGGCGCCTGCTCAATCCTCGGCGGACTTTCCGGGGTGCTGGGTGGCCGATGGCGTGAGCGTCCCTGCGGCGATTCGCGTCGAGCGGAGCCTGATCGGTGCGGGGGTGACCCTGACAGGTTCTGGCAGCCTGGCTGAAGTCATCGTTTGGCCCGACGCTGTCGTGCGCGCGCCACTTGCTCGGGCGGTGGTGCTCGGCTCGGGGCGGGTGGTGCCGTTCGACGAAACCGCAGAAAATTAGCCCGGTTCGGCGCTTTGCGGCTACCGAAGGCAGAACCGCCCATGGCACAGGTCAACGTCCGCAACCTCGAACAGATCCAAGAGCACGACTCCGCACGGCCTTCGCGGATCGGCACGCTGCTGCTGGTGTCGTTGGCCGGCGCGGCCGTGGTCAGCGCCTTCGTCATGATGTCGAAGAAGAACGGCGCCCCGGCGCGTTCGACGCAGGACCCGCTGGCCGCGTTGGTGGCCGATGCCAAAGCGCCGGGCACGCCCGCGGAAGAGCTCGACGGCAAGGACGTCAGCTTTCCGCGTATTCTGAGCGACGGCGCCTCGCCGACCACCGCGCTGGCGGCGGTGAAGGACGAACGCGGCCGGCTCGTCAAACAAGAGGAGCCCGCCGATCCGAGTCAGGCCACGGCGCTGATGGGCGCGCCACCGCCCGCGAGCGATCGCCTGCCCGTCGTACCGTTGCCGGCCGGCACGCTGTTCAACTCGTCGCCGGTGATCACGACGCCGCGCGATGCGCTGACCGATCTGGCCGCTAGCGCTGCCGCTTCCAAGACCGACGCCGAGCTGGCGCCTGAAGGCAACGACGGCGGCTTCCAGCTGCAGGTCGCCAGCTTCAAAGACCAAGCCGAAGCCGACCGCGCCGTCGAAGACTTGCGCAAGCGTGGGCACCGCGCGTTTCGGCAAGCTGCACACGTGCCGGACCGCGGGCTCTGGCACCGGGTGCGGATTGGTCCGTTCAAGTCCAAGCTCGAAGCACTGAAGTACAAGGAGCGCTTCGAGCGCACCGAGCGCATCGCGCCGTTTTTGATCGACCCCGAAAAGATCAAGCAAGCCGAAGAGCTCAAGGCCGCGCGCATCTCGGCGCTGCAAAAGCACCACGAGCGCGTCACGGGGGATTGAAGGGGTGAGGAGCGAGGGGTGAGGGGTGAGGG
>FSUE01000077.1_pt1 | contig 12752 bp, 12 predicted proteins | sample 1637031 | NCBI WGS metagenome assembly FSUE01 (sample SAMEA3914819, study PRJEB12502) | metagenome | biome: forest; material: soil | place: Canada | collected 2010-06-26 | depth 0.3 m | reverse complement strand
CTTCGAAGAAGCCTTCGAGATCGACATCCCGGACGAAGATACCGAGAAGATTCGCTCGGTTCAGGACGCTGTCGACTACATCGAAAAGCACCTGGCGGGCTGAACGGAAAGCCGTGGGGCCGCTGTCTCGTGTAGGTGGGGTCCCCAACCCCACCTACCGCGCCCCACGGCCCCACTGGCAGAAGTGTCAGTTGGCTCTAGGCAGCTGAAGGAGCACATGGAGCGGATCGTCGTCACAGGAATTGGTCTGGTCACTCCGAACGGAGTCGGTACCGATGCGAGCTTTCAGTCGTTGATCAACGGCCGGAGCGGCGTTGGAACGATCACGCAGTTCGACGCGACCGAGCAGTTTTCGACCCGCATCGCGGCAGAAGTGAAGAACTTCGACCCCGCCGCGTTCATGGAGAAGAAGAAGATCAAAGAGGTCTCACGCTTCATCCCGTTCGCGATCGCCGCGACGCGCATGGCGCTCGAGCAGGCCGATTTGAACTTGACCGAGGAAGAGCGCGACCAAGCTGGCGTCTACATCGGCGTCGGCCTGGGTGGTCTCGAGAACCTCGAACGCTGCACGATTACCTTGACCACCAAGGGTCCCGGTAAGGTCAGCCCGTATTTCATCCCGTCCTTGATCGCCAACATGGCCGCCGGACAGGTTTCGATCGCCTTCGGTCTGCGCGGGCCGAGCATGGCGCACACCAGCGCGTGCTCTTCCAGCGCCCACGCCATGGGCGAGGCATTGCGCATGATGCAGCGCGGCGAGAGCGAAGTCATGGTCGTGGGCGGCGCCGAGGCGACGATCACGCCGATCGGCATCGCCGGCTTCGGCGCGATGTTCGCGCTCAGTCGTCGCAACGACGAGCCCGAGCGCGCAAGTCGCCCGTGGGACAAGGGTCGGGACGGCTTCGTGTGCGGCGAAGGCGCCGGCACCTTGATCTTCGAAACGCTGACGCGCGCCAAGAAGCGCGGCGCTCGCATCCTGGCTGAGGTCTCCGGCTACGCCGCGACCAGCGACGCCTATCACATCACCAAGCCTGCCCCGGACCACGCTCAGGCAGCTCGCGCCATGCGCCAGGCGTTGAAGGACGCCAAGCTCAACCCCGAGCAAATCGACTACATCAACGCGCACGGCACCTCCACGCCAGTGGGTGACTCGGAAGAAGCCAAGGCCGTCGCCAACGTGTACGGCGCGCACGCGCTGGAAAAGAAGCTGTGGGTCAGCTCGACCAAGAGCATGATGGGTCACCTGCTCGGTGCCGCCGGCGCCGTCGAGGCGGCGGTCTGCATCAAGGCGATTGAAACCGGCGTCATTCCGCCGACCATCAACCTGGAAGATCCCGACACTGACGTGCCGCTGGACTTCGTACCCAACAAGGCTCGCGAGCGCCGCATCAAGCGCGCGATGAGCAACTCGTTCGGTTTCGGCGGGACCAACGCGACGCTGGTGTTCTCCGCCTTCGAGGGCTGAGGGCAGCCCGCCCGTAAGCTCCATCCATGCAGTGCCCCTACTGCCGTGAAATGGAGAGCCGCGTCGTCGACTCGCGTCTGGTCGCCGGCGGCACGGTGACTTGGCGGCGGCGCGAATGCGACGCATGCAGCAAGCGTTTCACGACCTACGAACGCGTCGAGACCACGCTACCCACCGTCGTGAAGAAGGACGGGCAGCGCGAAGCCTTCGATCGTCAAAAAATTCTGCGCAGCCTGCGGATCGCCTGCAACAAGCGCCCGGTTTCGGCCGAAGCCTTGGAAGAGCAAGCCGAACAACTGGAGCGTGAGCTGGGCGAGAGCGGCGACAAAGAAGTGTCGTCGCTGGTGATCGGCGAGCGCGTGATGGCTCGGCTCAAGGCGCTCGACGAGGTCGCGTACGTGCGCTTTGCCAGCGTCTACCGCTCGTTCCGCGACATCGACGAGTTCATGAGCGAGATGGGCAAGCTCGTTCGTTCCCGCACGGATTAGCCCGCCATGACTGGCGCGCTAATCCTCATCTTTCCTTCGGGAGCGCAGCTCCCGCCCCAGGAAGTGAATTCGGGGTGGGGCCCCACGCGATTCATTCGTGTGGGGCGGGGCGCGAGCAACCGCCGCGCCCCGGAGAAAGACGGCCCCAGCCTCAGGTTTTGGGGCCCCTCCCCCAAAACTTGCGCTAGTTAGAGACGCGCGAATCGATGGCCAAAGATCTCGACCAAGAGCTGATGCGGCGCGCGATCGCGTTGGGTGAGAAGGGCGATCCCTCCCCCAACCCGCACGTTGGCTCAGTCGTCGCGACCGCCCAAGGCGAGGTCTTGGGCGAGGGCTTTCACGAGTCGACCGGCCTCGACCATGCCGAAACCGCGGCGCTGAAGGCAGCCGGGGCCAAGGCGCGCGGCCAGGCGCTCTACGTGTCGCTCGAGCCGTGCAATCACCAGGGCCGTACGCCACCGTGCGTCGACGCGATTCTGGCGGCCGGCATCAAGCGCGTGATCATCGGCTGTCGCGACCCGAACCCGCGCGTGGCAGGCGGCGGCATCGAGCGCCTGCGCGCTGCCGGCGTCGAGCTGGTCGAGGGCGTGCTCGAGGCCGAGGCGCAGAATCTGATCAAGAGCTGGTCCAAGTTCATCACCAGCGGCCAAAGCTACTTGACGCTCAAGCTCGCGATCTCGCTCGACGGCCGGATCGCCACGCGCACGGGCGCGTCGAAATGGATCACCGGACCGGAGTCACGCCTTCGCGTGCAGACGCTGCGCGCGTCGCACGACGCCGTAATGGTCGGCGTCAACACGGTGCTGGCTGACGACCCGCGGCTCACGGTGCGTGACGTGCCGGGCCGCAGCCCAGTGCGTGTGATCGTCGACAGTAAGCTGCGCATCCCGCCCACCGCGCAGGTCGTGCAGACCGCCACCCAAATTCCGACGTGTGTCGTCACGACCTTCGCCGCCCCCAAACCGTTGGAAGAAGCGTTGCAGGCGCTGGGCGTGCGGGTGATTCGCGTGCCGCCGACCGCTGAAGGCCGCTGCGAGCCGGCGGTCATGCTGCGCGAGCTGGCCGCGCGCGAGGTCGTGAACGTGATGTGCGAGGGCGGTTCGGAGCTGGGCGGCAGCCTGTTGGCCAGCGGCTTGGCCGATGAGCTGCACGTCTTCGTTGCGCCGGTCTTGCTCGGCCCGCGCGGTCGTCCCGGCGCCGTGGATTGGGCTGGCCCGGAAAATCCCTCCGACGCGCCACGCATCGATCCACCGCACTGGGAGCTGTGCGGCGGCGACGCCTACGTGTGGGGCCCGTTGAAGTATCCGAAGAAGACTGGGCGAACCTCACCCGGTTGAAGCGTTTGGGCTGGGACCCAAACGCCGCGAGACAGCCAGCCACCCGTCGGATTGCCGGCCCCTGGGCGCGGTGTTACGTTTCTGGAGCGATGGCACTGCTTCCGATCCTGCACTATCCCGACCCCCGCTTGCGCGAAGCCGCCAAGCCGGTCGCCCAGATCACACCCCAGATCCTGGAGCTGGTCGAGAACATGGCCGAGACCATGTACGACGCCCCCGGGTGCGGGCTGGCTGCCAATCAGATCGGGGTGGGCCTGCGCATCTTCGTCATCGACACGGCGGCTGAAGACGAGCCGAGTGACCTGAAGGTTTTCATCAACCCCGAAATCCTCGAGCTCGACGGCGTGCAAATCTGGGAAGAGGGTTGCCTGTCGTTCCCCGGCGCCACCGAAGAGATCAAGCGCGCCGAACGCGTCAAGGTGCGCGCCCTCGACCGCGACGGCAAAGAGTTCACGCTCGAAGCCGATGGTCTGCTGGCCGTCGCCATCCAGCACGAAAACGACCACCTCAACGGCGTCTTGATGATCGACAAGCTCTCCGCGTTGAAGAAACGCATGATGAGCAAGAAGGTCGAAAAAGCCAAGGCCGAAGCCCGCGCTTGAGAGGAATTGGCAGTTAGGAGTTTGGAGTTAGCAGCTTCGCCCTCGACGCTTGCTGCCCGCCCTTCGGAGCTCCCAACTGCTAACGGCTAACTCCCGCGCTAGCGAGACGGCGGCCGCGAGAACAGCGAGCTGTCCAGGTTTTCGCCGCGGGCGCGCATGCTTTCGACGACTTGGGGCACGTTGCCGCTAGGGTTGAACGTGCCCTCGACGGCGCCGCCGGCGGCGGTTCTGTCGGGCAAGAACGTGAAGATGTCTTGCAGCTCGATCTCGTCGGCGGTGACGCCGGTCAGCTCCACCACGCGCAGTACGCGCACGCGCTCGTCGCGCAACCGCGCCACCTCGATCACGACGTCGTAGGCGCCAGCCAAGAGCTCACGCGTCGCCCGGATGCCGAGACCAGGGCGCGCCGCGGCGATCTCTGCCGCCACCCGCATCAGCGCGCGCTTGATCGACGTGGCGTGACGCAACGCCAGCACGCCATCGACACCGGAAGCCACCATTTCGGTGACGGCCGCGGTCACCTCGGGCGTGCTGAGCCGCGCCGCAAAACGCACGCCGGGAATACCGGCCTTTACGGCGAGCGCGCGCCGGGCGTCGACCACGCTGCCGAGGCCGAAGTCGACAGCGACTTCCGACTGACCGACGACGCCGTCCCCGACCCATACCGAGCGCGCGTCGGCTTGCGAGCCAACCAACGCCGACAGCAGCTGCTCGGCCGAGCCATCGTGGCCGCCGACGACCAACATGTTGACGCGACCGACCAGGCAGTGACGAAAGAACGTCGCGATCGCCCGCGAGATGACCCCGCGCCGCACCAGCTCGTCGAGCGTGAGCGCCAAGCGCTCGGCCTTGCGGATTAGGATCGATGCTGACCTGCCGGTTCCGGCCGCATCGACCGAAACCCGGGCCCCGTGCGGCAAGCGAAACTCCGCCCCGGTGCCGCCCTCGACAGCGTCGAAACGCAGCCGGGCGATCGCCCAGCCCAGCGAGAGCTCCGAGCTGAACCCGGGCTCCACGGCCACCGGTCGACCAGCACGCGCCGCCACGACCTGATCGAAACGAACAACGCCGATCTCGGTGACCGAAGCGTCCGACATCAGATCACCGATCGGCCCTAGCTCCAGCAGCTCGTCGCGCGCCAGCTCCAGCAACCGGTCGGGTGCCAGGCTGAGCGGGGCATCCTTGGTGCTGGCGGCCTTGCCGACCATCTCGCGCAACACCGGCTCGACCCGCTCGGCGAGGTCATGTGGCAACGGCGGCTGGAAAACCTCGCCGCCGAGCCGTTCGACCACGGCCTGGACCACGGCATCGAGCACGCTCGTCAGCGCGTTTCGTTCATGGCTCGGCGAGTCGTCCTGCGTCGTCCGCCCGACATGATGAGTGCCGGTGGTCTCGTTGGCCGGAAAGCTACCGGGCCGGAGCGGCGGCTCGGAGCCTACGCTGCTCGATGCCGGTCGCGGCGGCTCGAGCGTGCGCGCGGGCCCCGGAATGCGCGTCTGCTCGTCGTCATCCTCCGTGGCTGGACGCATGCTGGCGATGACATTCGCGGCGCCGGGGCTGGGTCCGGTCGTAGACACTTCGTCAGGACTCGAAACCAACTCGGGGCGCGACGCGCCGTCGCTGGCTGCGACGTCACCCTCGCCACCCGGCAGCTCGATCCGCAATACGAAGTCGCCAACGTAAATGCGGTCGCCCTCGCGCACGATCGTGGCTTGGGTAATGCGCCGTCGATTGACGTACGTGCCGTTCGTGCTGTTCAGGTCAGTCACGATGAAGCGGCCGTCGCGGTACAAGAGCCGCGCGTGGCGCTTCGAGACGTTGCCCTTCGGCAGCATCAGCTCGTTGCCCTGCACACGTCCGACCGTCAGCTCGGCAGTCTCGAACTGCTCGCGTCGCTCGGCGCCACCCTTCTCGTGGATTACCACCGCGAACGCGGGAGCTCGGGCGGTGGACGTCGGGGAAATCACGAGGCTAAAGGATTGCCGATACAGCACCCCTCGTGTCAATCCGAAGTGTTATTTTCGGTTTGTTTCAGCAGCGTTAAAGTACGTCAGCCGCTGTCGTGCTGACGGCTCTTCACGTCGCTAGTGACCAGGGACAACAGCTCACCGGCCAAGGCCATGACGTCACGCTCGCTGAAGCCTCCCGCGCGAAACTCGCGGTAGATGTTCTTGGCGAGAATGGCGACGGCGCGCGGGTCTTGCGTTGGTTGGGTAACGGTTTGCGCCATGTTCGGATTTCCCTCGGGCGGCCGCCTGTATCCAAGAATGATGCCGAAGCCAGCCTCAAGGTGACTTGCGCGTATTTCCGCAGAAAATCCAAGTTTCCGGCCCGCAGCCGCGAAGGGTATTACGCGGCCGCGCCGCGAAGGGCGAGATGGAAGCGCAGAGGATTACGCGCACACTGCAACTGGTCAAACCTGTTCGAAAGGCGCGTCGGTCAAGCCTCGAGACTTGTCGTCCGATAGTTCCGAATGACCTCTCGGGCCGGCCGCTCGAGACCGCAGACCGCGCTCGTGATCAGCTCGCGCCCGTCATCGGCGAAGTACAGCGCCTCGCCGACGCTCGGCCGATCGCAAACCGGGACGGCCGCGCCGTTCTTGTGAAAATGCACGCCGCCGGAAAGCCGGCGGCCAATCGCGAGATGCGAAGGCAGCCACTGGCTCGAGCGCCGATCGCGGACCGCCACGCAGCGATCACCGCGGAAGTGGTACTCGGTGTTTTTTGTCACAAATACCCGGTTTTTTCGACGTTCCGGACCCGTGTAGCTGGTTTCAACGTTCATTTCGCCAATTAGAGAAGAAGCCGACGCGCTGGGACAAATTTCGCTGACTCCTGGCGGCGCTTCCGGAAGCGCTTCGCTAGCCTCGCGCGGGTGCCGTGACGCGCGCGCCGCGCCGCGCCAATCGCGGAGAACTTTCCTGACCGCTGCGGGCGTGTCGTACGATCTGATCGTGAAGCCACGAACGCGCGGCCCTGGTCTGAAGAAGACGCACGCGCTTCCGCTGCTCAGCTCGCGGAAGGTCGAGCTGTGGCAGGCCTCCGACTACCGCTGGCGCGAGCTGTTCGAGGCCGCCGACGTGATGAGCGAAGGCGCGATTCGCAAGGAGCCCGATGGCGAGATGTATTACGGCTCGACCAGCATCCTGCTGCCGTTCTCGTCTCGTGGCGGGCTCGTCCCCGACGACCAAGCCGAGCCAGTCGCGCGCCTGTTGGCGCGTGACCCCCACGCGCGGCTGCGTGCCACACGCATCGCACGTCTGGAAGCGCAAGTGCGCTCGGCCGCGCCGATCGGTCGCGTCCGCGCCGAGCTGGGCGTGAGCGTGGTCGCGCAGGGCATTCAGGTCGGCGTCGAGGTCGAAGCGCGCGTGCACAAGGAGCTGACCGACCGTGCGCCGCCGCCGCGCAAGACGAGCGTGACGCGCGCCAAGCGCGGCGCACACGCTTCGTAAGCAACCGCGTCGTTGCGTGCGTTCCTTCGCGCGACCTGAGTCAAGAAGTAATTTCAGTTGTGAGTATTGTCGTGCGGCTCGCCGCGCCCGCTACGCAACACGCGCAGCGTCGACGTTCAATCGAGCTAAGATCGCGGCTCGCGACGCCAGCGCTTGACAGGAGGCGCCGCGCGGAAAAATGTTCTGCTTTGCTCTCGCAAGGCACACAGAGGGACGTACGTATTTGGTCTCGGACAGCGTGATGAGCCGCAAGAAGCAGCGCGATGACAAGGTCATTCACGTCGTATTCGGCCCTGGCGGTGGCCGGGTCGAACGCCATGACCCCAAGGCCGTCGATCCTGCGGCTGAGCCGCAGGGCGGTCGCGAACCGCTGACTGACCTATTTAGCGGCACGGAAATCGCTCGTTTGCTCGATGTCACGCCGGCGCGCCTGCGCACGCTCGATCGCGCCGGCGTGGTCTCGCCGACCGGTCGCCGCAAGGGGCGTCGCGCCTACACGTTTTCCGACCTAATCGCGCTGCGCACCGCGCAGACGTTGCTTTCGCAGCGCGTACGGTTGCGTGACGTGACGCGCGCGGTCAACGCGCTGAAGCGCACGTTGCCCAAGGTCACCCGCCCGTTGCAGGAGCTGCGGATCGTCTCCGACGGCCAGCACGTCGTGGTCCACACCCAAGACGGTGCGTTCGAGCCGCTGACCGGCCAGATGGTGCTCGACTTCGAGGTCAAGTCGCTACGCGAAGACGTGGTGCGCGTGCTCCGGCCCTCGGCTGGTCGCGAACGCGCCCGCACCGCCTACGAGCTGTACCTGCGCGCCAGCCAGCTCGACGAAGATCCGGCAACCATGGACGAAGCCGAGCGGCTGTACGGCGAAGCCATCGGTTTGGATCCGTGGCTGGCGATCGCGTACACGAACCTCGGCAACATTCGCTTCCGCCGTCATGACGCGGAAGGCGCCGAACAGCTCTACCGGCGCGCGCTGGAGATCGACGGTCGTCAGCCCGAAGCGCAATACAACCTCGGCTACGTCATGCTCGAGCGCGGTGAACCGGAGTCGAGCATTCCGCTGTTCCACGGCGCCATCGAGGCCGACCCGAAGTTCTCGGACGCCTACTTCAACTTGGCGATGGCCTACGAACAAGTCGGCGAAACCCAGAAGGCGCGCCCATTCTGGAAGAACTACATCTCGCTCGAGCCCTCCGGCACCTGGACCGAAATCGCGCGACGGCATTTGTAGTCAACGCGCGGACGACGCCTACCAGCCATTCGCGTCGTAGCCATGCCCACGCGCCGTCTCGCTTCCCTGATTTCACAGGGAGGACGGGAGGATGGGAGGTCCGCGAGGCCGAGAATTTTGGGTTCGAGCCGCCCGAAATCCTGTCGAAGACTGCGCAGGTTCCGCGCGTCTCCTCACGACTCGAACCAACAAAAACCTCGCGGACCTCCCGTCCTCCCGTCCTCCCTGTGAAAAAATCTCGAGCCGTGCGGCGTGGCCACCGCGACGCTACAGCAGCTTCTGCGATTGAGGCCGCAGTTTGGCAGCCCACGATCTCTATGCCTTGCCGGGGCCGGGTACGCCGAGCTTGCGGTGGGTAAGGCTGGGCAAAGCGCGGCGAACCGAGTCGAGGCGGGTGCGTTCGAGGGTGGCGGTGACGATGCCCACGCCGTCGGAGGCCTCGGCGATCACCGTTCCCCAGGGGTCGACGATCAGCGAATGGCCGTAGGTTTGTCGCCCGCCGGGGTGCGTGCCGTATTGTGCAGCCGCAACCACGAAGGCTTGCGCCTCGATCGCGCGCGCGCGCAGCAGCACATGCCAGTGATCTTTGCCGGTATGGAGCGTGAACGCGGCGGGCACGAGCAGCACCTCGGCGCCTTGTTCGCTCAGCGCGCGGTACAGCTCCGGAAAACGCAGGTCGTAGCAAATCGAGCAGCCCAGCTTGAAGCCGCCGACTTCCACGACCACCACCGCCGCGCCGGCGGTCGTTGCAGCGGACTCAGAGTAGCTCCCGCCGCTGCCGAGCTCGACGTCGAACAGGTGAATCTTGCGATAGGTGGCGAGCTGCGAACCATCGGGGCCGACGGCCAACAGCAGGTTGTGCGGTCGCGCCTCGTCGGCCGTTCGCTCCGGAAACCCGCCGCCGATCACGCACAAAGCGTGCTGGCGCGCCAAGTCGGCGAGCGCGCGCGAGATGTGCCCATCGGCGAGCGTCTCGGCCACCATCCGTTTCTCTGCTTCCGGCCCGAAGTAGGCGAAGTTCTCGGGCAGCAGCACGAGCTCGGCGCCATGCTGTTTCGCGCGCCCGACCAGCTGGCGGATGGCCTCGAGGTTCCGAGCCACGTCAGCCTGGCTATTCAGCTGCACCGCGGCAACGCGAAGCTCGTCTTTGGCCATAGCCGTTTCATAGCCTATGCTGAGCGCTGTGGAAGCCCCGACTGGCGCCATGCAGGAGTTTCGCGGCGGCGCGAGCCAGCCGCCGCGTAGGCGTCAGCCGGGCCTCGTCCTCTTGTACGCCGATACGTTCCGCGAGCTGCCGGCCGTGTTTCTGCTGAAGGACGAGCGTCACGTCATCGGCCGGGACGCAGGTGCCGCCGACCTGATGCTCAAGGCGCCGGCGGTGTCGCGCGTGCACGCGGAGGTCACGCGCGAAGGTAGGCATTTCATCGTCCGCGACCTGGGCAGCCGCAACGGCGTGATCGTCAACGGGCGCCGTGTGCAGCAGAGCCAGCTCGAGCCGCTCGACGAGGTGCGCATCGGCGACGCCATCTTCAAGTTCGTCGAAGACGACGCCGAAGAATTCGGTCGCTACCGCATCGACGGCGCGTTGCCTCATGGTCAAGCCCGCCGGGCGCAGAAGCCGAGCGCACTGGCGGGTGGCTATCAAATCGACGCGATCGTCGCCGAGATCGAGCGTGTCGCCACGACGCCGCTGAGCGTGATCGTGCGCGGCCCCAGCGGCACCGGCAAAGAGGTGATCGCCAGTGAGCTGCATCGACTGAGCGGGCGGCGCGGCAAGCTGGCGGCGATCAACTGCACCGCACTGCCTCAAAATCTGATCGAAAGTGAGCTGTTTGGCTACAAGCGCGGGGCATTTTCCGGTGCCGATCGCGACAAGCCGGGGCTGATTCGCCACGCCGACGGCGGCACGCTGTTGCTCGACGAGATCGGCGACATGCCACAAGAGGCGCAGGCCAAGTTGCTGCGCGTGCTGCAAGCGCGCGAGGTGCTGCCGCTCGGCGCCACGACGCCGGAGCCGGTCGACGTGAGAGTCGTGGCCGCCACCCACCGCGACTTGGAAAAGCTGCAACGCGAGGGCAAATTTCGCGAAGATTTGTTCGCACGGCTGAACGAGTACGCGGTCGAGCTGCCGGCGTTGCACGAGCGCAAAGAAGACGTGTTCCTGCTCACGCAGACGTTCTTGGCGCGCCACGGCGGCACCGACAAAACGCCGTCGTTCGCGTTCATGAGCGGCCTATTGAACTACGATTTTCCGTACAACGTGCGCGAGCTCGAGGCGTGCATCAAGCGCGCGCTGGCGCTGTGCAACGGAGCCGCGCTCGAGCCCGAGGTGCTGCCCGAAGCCGTCCAAGAAGCCATGAGCGACTACGGCAAGGACAGCGCCGGGCGCACGAGCCAGCCGCCCGAAGACGATGACGCCCAGGGCGCCCCTGACGAGCCGGCGTTGCGCGAGCTGTTGCTCAAGCACCAAGGCAACGTCGCCGCCGTCGGCCGCGAGCTCGGCAAAGCCCGCATGCAAATCCATCGGTGGATGAAGCGCTACGGCGTCGACATCGCCGACTACCGAGCCGCTGACTGACTTGGGGGTGAGGAGTGAGGGGTTAGGGGATAGCCGGCGGAGGGCCCGAGGGGAGAGTGAGGGAGTCACTTTTCGGCTTACCCCCTCGGCCCCCAAGCGTCGGCCTTCGCGGCAGCGAGCGCTCCATAACGTCGGCCGCTCGCGAGCAGCGCCCCCCTTGCCTGTCCCCAACCCCTCCGCCGACTATCCCCTAACCCCTCACTCCTCGCCCCTGAAGCCGTCCATCACCTGGCCGGAAACCGCAAAGGGTTGACGCGGGCCCGCGAACGACGCTAGCGAAACGCGGGCGTTTGCTGATGGCAGGCGCCGGAGACCGTAGAGTTGGCCCAGAAACGCAGCAAAAAAGCCGCCGGTGGAGTGCCCCCGGCAAAACGAGAGAAGGGCGGCAAGCGGGGCGGAGGAGCGGATGGCGGTGGCGGGGACGTCCTGAACGAGGAGCCGGCGGCCCTGCACGAGATCGCCCAGACCCGCTACCTCAACTACGCGCTGTCCGTCATCACCAGCCGCGCTTTGCCCGACGTCCGGGACGGCCTGAAGCCGGTGCAGCGCCGCATCCTCTACACGATGTGGCAGCAAGGCCTGCGAGCGGACGCCAAGCATCGCAAATGCGCCAAGGTCGTCGGCGACGTGATGGGCAATTACCATCCGCACGGCGACGCCTCGATTTACGACGCGCTGGTGCGGATGGCGCAGCCCTTCAGCTTGCGCGCGCTGATGGTCGACGGTTCCGGCAACTTCGGCTCGCTCGACGGCGACCCGGCGGCCGCGTTTCGCTATACCGAGTGCCGGCTCGCGCCGCTGGCGCACGAGCTGCTCCAGGAAATCGAGCAAGATACCGTTCATTTCCGGCCGAACTACGACGGCACCAAGTTCGAGCCGGTGGTGTTGCCCGCCGCCTTCCCGAACCTGTTGGTGAACGGCGCCACCGGTATCGCGGTCGGCATGGCCACCAACATTCCGCCCCACAACCCGGAAGAGGTCGTGAACGCCGCCATTCGTCAGCTCGATGCTTTGGTCGAAGGCAAGCAGCTTTCGGCGCGCGAGCTGGCCCGCACCATCAAAGGTCCGGATTTTCCGACTGGCGGGCAGCTGGTTTCGTCGGCGGAGGAGATCAAGCAAGTTTACGAGACGGGCCAAGGCGGCTTGAAGCTCCGTGGCACCTGGAAGCTCGCGACGCCCACGAAAACCGGGCAGATCGTGCACATCACCAGCATTCCCTACACGGTCAACAAGGCCGACTTGGTGACGCGGATCGCCGACGTGGCGCTAGCGCGGAAGATGCCCTTGCTCGTCGACGTCAAAGACGTCTCGACCGACGAAGTCTGCATCGAGCTTGAGCTCAAGAAGGAAGCCGACCCCTCGAAGGTGCTGGCGTACCTGTTCAAGCACACGCCGCTGCAAATCAACTTCGCGGTCAACATGACCTGTCTGGTGCCGACCGAAAACCCCGAGGTCGGCCGCCCCGAGCGCATCGATCTGGCGCAGATGATTTGGCACTTCTTGCACTTCCGGTTGGAAGTCGTCACGCGCCGCTTGGGTCACGAGCTCAAGGCGCTGGCCAAGCGCATCCACATTCTGGAAGGCTTCGAGAAGATCT
>FSUE01000867.1_pt1 | contig 12852 bp, 12 predicted proteins | sample 1637031 | NCBI WGS metagenome assembly FSUE01 (sample SAMEA3914819, study PRJEB12502) | metagenome | biome: forest; material: soil | place: Canada | collected 2010-06-26 | depth 0.3 m | reverse complement strand
GTCCCAGCCGTCTTCGGTGTTGATCGGCATGATCTCGTCCGGCAAATGCGGATCGTAGATCTTGGGCACGATGCTGGAGGCCATGTGCTTCAAGCCCTCCAGCCCGTGCAGCGCCTCGGCCGGTTCGGCGGCGACGCAATACACCGGTCGCGTATGCTCGTGCAGGCGTCGCGTGGTGCCCATCATCGTGCCGCTGGTGCCGAGCGACGTCACGAAATGCGTGATGCGATCGCCGAGCGCGCTCAAGATCTCTACGCCCGTGCCGTGGTAGTGCGCGAGCGGGTTGCTCGGGTTCGAGTACTGATCCGGATAAAAGTACTTGTCCGGGTTTTCTTCGACGATTTTACGCACGAGGCGGATCGCGCCGTCGGAGCCCTCCATCGGATCGCTGAAGATTAGCTCGGTGCCGAAGGCTTTCGTGATGTCTTTGCGGGCCTTGGTCACGTTTTTTGGCATCACCAGCGCCACGCGGTAGCCGAGCGCGGCGCCGACCAGCGAATACGCGACGCCGGTGTTGCCGCTGGTCGAGTCGATCAGGATCTTGTCCGAGGTCAGGCGACCGTCGGCGATCGCGTCCTGCATCATGCGCAGGGCTGGGCGGTCCTTCACGGACCCGCCCGGATTCATGTACTCGAGCTTGACGTAGACCTCGACGCTGGGCGCCGTTTTGGCGACCTTTTCGAGGCGGATCATCGGAGTGTTGCCGACGGCGTCGATGATCGAGGACAGCCGTCGCGAACGGACGAATCGCTGAGTCACGGTCGGGGTCTCTTTCTCAGGGGCGAGCCAGAACGCTGCGCAGCTGGGCGAGCGCGCGCCAGGCGCCTTCGGCAAACTCACGCGCTGCGGGGTGGCGCAGCTCCGCCGCATGGACGAACTCCGGCACGTCGCGCGCGGGCTCGAAACGCCCGGCGCCGGCGCGCTGCAAGTATTGGCGGGCCACGCTCGACGTCACGGACGCGTCGTCGCCCACCTGGTAGGTGGCGGCGACGATGCGCGCTTGTCCCAGCTCACCGACGGCGACGAGCTGTTGCTGGCGAGCGTAGCGGTCCATCAGCCGCCGGCGATGGCAGGAACGATGCTGATCTCTTCGCCGGCTTTGAGCTTGGTTTCCAGGCCGTCGAGGAAGCGGATGTCTTCGTCGCCAACGTAGATGTTGACGAAGCGGCGAACGCCCTTGTCGTCGAGCAAGCGGTCACGCAGACCTGGATGCTTTTGCTCGATCGCGTCGATGACGGCCTTGACGGTTTCGCCGGGGGCCTGAACTTGTTCCTCGCCGCCGGTGAGCGAGCGGAGGGGGGTGGGGATGCGGACGGTGATCATAGGTTTTTAGGGGTGAGGAGTGAGGGGGTAGGGGTTAGTCGGCGGAGGGAGACGGGGGGCGGGCACGAAGTCACGCGGCGCAGCTGGGGGCGGTGTAGCGGGATTCGGTGATGTCGGTGATTGAGGGGATAGGGCCGCAGAGCGGGCAGTTGGGGCGGGATGCGGCGGGGGCCGAGCGGGGCCGATCCGTCTGGCCGTCGTAGGTGTAGAGCGAGCCTGAGGCGCTGGCATCCCCCGAAAGCACGCGCAGCGCCAGATCAGCCATCAGAGCGCCGCAGAAACCGACGACCGGGCCCATCACGCCGGCTTCCGCGCAGCCTTGTTGCGCGCCCACCGGAACGTCTTCGAACAGGCAGCGGTAGCAAGGCGCGCCCGCCGCCGAAACCGCCCACGCGGTGGCGACCCAACGCACGGCCGCGCCGTGGACGATCGGGCGCGCTTCCAGATGCGCGGCGTCGGCGGCCAAGAATTTGGTCGCGAAGTTGTCCGCGCCTTCGAGCACGATGTCGACTTGGCGCACGAGTGCTCGCGCATTGTCGGGCAATAGCCGCGACCGCACCGGGACCAGCCGTTCGGCGGCGACACCCGTCGCAATCAGCGCTGCGCGAGCGGCGTCGAGCTTGTCGCAGCCCACGTCAGCGTCGGCATACAGCGTTTGACGGTGCAAATTCGACAGCTCGACGACGTCGTCGTCACACAGCCACAACTCGAGCTCGGGCACGCGCGACAGCACGGACAGTGCGGGGCAACCGAGGCCCCCCAGCCCGACCACCAACGCGCGCTTGCGAGCTCGGACTTCAGCCATCGGCCCCACTCGTGCCTTCGGTGGCTTTGAAGTACTCGTCGAGACTGAAATAACGCTCCCCGGTGTCGCACAGAATCGTCACGACGTTCTTGCCCGGGCCGAGCTCACGCGCCAAATCGAGCGCGATGGCGACGTTGGCGCCGGCGCTGATACCGGTCAACAGACCCTCGCGCCGCGACAAATCACGCTTGGCCTTGTAGGCGCGCTCGTCGCTGATCGTGCGCACTTCGTGCGGCACGCTAGGGTCGTAGTTTTTCGGCACGAAACCCGCGGCGATGCCTTGAATCTTGCTCGGCCCGCGCTCGCCGCGCGAAATCGTCGCGCACGTCTCGGGCTCGACGGCTACGATCCGGCAGGCCGGAAAGCGCTCGCGCAAAACCCGACCGACGCCGCTGATCGTACCGCCGGTGCCGACGGCGGCCACGAAGCCGTCGAGCGACTCGCTGCCGAGCGCGTGCAGGATTTCTTCGACCGTGGTGCTCGCGTGGATTTGCGGATTTTCCGGGTTCTCGAACTGCTGCGGCATGAAGGCGCCCGGCGTCTCGGCCGCGAGCGCCTTGGCTTTGGCGATCGCGCCGTCCATCTGCTCGGCTTCGGGTGTCAGCACTAGCTCCGCGCCGTACGACTGCAAGAGCTGGCGCCGCTCCAGGCTCATGCTCTCGGGCATGGTCAAGATGCAGCGGTAGCCGCGCTGCGCTGACACCAGCGCCAGGCCAATGCCGGTGTTGCCACTGGTCGGCTCGATCACGACGCCGCCCGGCCGCAAACGGCCGTCTTTTTCGGCTTGTTCGATCATGGCTAGGCAAATGCGGTCCTTCACCGAGCCGCCCGGATTCATGGCTTCCAGCTTGCCGAACACGCGCGCGCGCGGTTCTTCCGTCGCCATGTGACGGATCTCGACCAGCGGTGTGTCGGTGATCAAATCGATGATCCGCGCGTACACCAGCGGATGATCTTTGAGCGGCGGCAGGAGACTCGTCATCGCACGGACCTCACCAGCAGTCCGCCTACCAAGCTCGGGGCTTCGGCGAGGCTTTCGCGAGGAGCAAGCGACCGTGGGCGCCTCCCACGGACAGTACTTGAGCATCGCACCGTAGCGAAAACGAAGCCGAAACCCGAGATCGGCGGGCGTGGCCAGCAGCTGGGACGAGGGTAAAGCTTAGATGACGTAGACATAGCGTTGGGAGGAGGGGCGCTTCATGCCGAACTCTTCGGCGCGATTGCAGATGTCACTGATACTGACGGCGTCGAAGCACGCCTCGACGCTCGAAGACAGATCGCGAAAGACCAGCTCGGTCACGCGCTTGGCGTCGGTGGAAGCTTGCGCGCGGCGGCCTTGCGTCTCGCGATCACCGAGTTGAATCGGTCCTTCGAGCGCACGGACGACGTCGCCCAAGCGGATCTCCTGAGCCTTGCGCGTCAACGAGTAGCCGCCTTGCGGCCCGCGCTTGGAGCCGACGATGCCGCCGCGCTTGAGGTCTTGAAAGATCTGCTCCAAGAACCGCGGCGGAATATTCTGACGCTCCGCGATGTCCTTGACCTGGGTCGGCCGGCCATCGTTGTAGAACGCGATGTCGAACAGGGCGCGAACCGCGTAACGACCCTTGTTCGAGAGCTTCACATCGGTGTTTTGTCATTGGCACATCGGTTTTGTCAAGAACACCCCTGCCCACCCCAAAGCGCCCCAAAAACCCGCACAAAAGCCGCGTCACAAACCCTCCACCATAACGCCCCAGCCAACCCTCGGACGCAGTCCGAGCCCGAAGACCGCGGCTGTTTTCGCTTTCGGGCGCTTTTGACTTGGGTGTAAAACCCCGAGGCCCGCACGGCGCGATTTCGCGTCTGCGCTCACCTTTGCTCAAAAGGGGAATCTCATGAAGCACAGCATCGGATTGATCGGTCTCGCTCTCGTCGGCCTCGGCGCCTGTCAGCAGCAGGAGCCAGCTGCGGCTCCGCTCGCGGCGCCGCCGCCTGCGCAACCGGTCGCGGCCGCCGCGCCCCCGCCCGCTGCACCCGTCGAGGCCCCCAAGCCCGTCGCGCCGCCGGCCGCTACCGCAGACGAGCGCGCCAAGTGGTTCAAGGACTGCTGGGCGCAGTTCAACACCAAGGACTGGAACAAGTTCTCCGGCTGCTACGCCGAGAACGCCACCAGTGAGCAGGTCGACATGGGCATGCCGCCGGTCTCGGGGCGCGCCAACGTGATCGAGAAGAACGCCAAGGTGTTCGCCACCGCCTTCCCGGACATGACCGGCGAGAACGAGCTCACGCTGGTCAGTGGTAACGACATCCTCTCGGTCGTGCTGCTGAAGGGCACGCACAAGGGCGCGCTGCCCGGTCCGCAGGGCGAGATCGCCGCCACCAACAAGAAGATTGGCTACCTGGCGCTGCAGCACCTTCAAACCACGCCCGACGGGCGCGCCGTCGCCAAAGAGCGCTTCATGTACGACGGCGGCACCTTCATGTCGCAGCTCGGGCTGAGCCCGATGCCGGCGCGCAAGCCGCTGGAGCAAGGTTGGGCCGACAAGCCCTCGCTGGTCAGCAGCGGCAGTGACGCAGAGAAAGCCAACTTGGCGGCGCTCGGCGCCTACACGGCCGCTTTCAACAAGCATGACGCGGCGGCGCTGGCGGCCACCTTGACCGACGACGTGGTGTTCTCGGACTTGTCGGCGCCAGCTGATCGCGTCGGCAAGAAGGAAGTCTCCAAGTCCAACGAAGAGATGCTGAAGGGCTTCCCCGACGCCAAGATCGATCAGTCGGCGGCTTGGGCTGCCGGTGATTACGTGGTTTCGACCGGGCGCTTCAGCGGCACGAACACCGGCGACATGCCGAGCATGAAGCTGAAGAAGACGGGCAAGACCGTCAACGTCGAGTACTACATGGTGACCAAGCTCGCCGCGGGCAAGGTAAAGAACAGCTGGCTGTTCTCTAACGGCATGGCGTTCGCCGGACAGCTCGGCTTGTTGCCGGCACCGAAGGCAGCCAAGCCCGGCGCCGCTCCGGGTAAAGATCCGAAGGCGGCCGCCGCGCCCACGCCGGCAACGCCCGCGGCCAAGGAAGCCAAGGCGCCTGCCGCACCGGCTCCGGCCAAGGAAGCCAAGGCCCCGGCAGCCCCGGCGGCCGCACCGAAGGCTGCTCCGGCGACTCCGCCCGCGGCGGCGCCCAAGGCCCCCGCCACGCCGGCGGCACCCGCCAAGCCGCCCGTCATGAAGTGAACGGCCACGCGTGCTGAAACCCACGGCGGTGACTGCGACAGCAGCGCCGCCGTGGCCGTTTTGGGGCGTGCTATGCTGGCTCGTCTTGGCTTCTCGCGCGGCACGCTCGCGGGGTGTGATGCTGGCGCTCGTCATCGGCACGCTGTCGCTGAGCGCTGGCTGCGGGGAATCGACGAGCGCGCCTCGCCGTTCGCCGGCGAGCGACGGCGGCAGTGACGCGGGCTCGCCCGCCGATGAGGGTGGTGCTCCCGCCGCGGCTGGGCCCAACCTCGGTGGTGACGCGGCGACGGGCGGTGAGGCCTTGCCAGACACGGGTGCAGACGCGGGTGCGGCTGGCCAGGAGCCGAACGGTTCCGCCGGGGCGCCGCTGGTGTCGCCGCAGCTTTCGCTGCGCGCGATCTCGATCTTGCAGACCCATGAGCTGCCGCTGATGCAGGCGGGCGAGCCGGTGGTAGTGGCAGCGCGGCCCGCACCGTTGGTGGCCGGCAAGCAGGCGTTGCTGCGGGTATTCGTCGACGTGCAATCGAGCTTCGTCGCCCGGCCGCTGCTGGGCGTGCTCGATCTCAAGACGCCGCAGGTGACGCGCACCTTGGTGAGCGAGCGGACGATCACGCAGGGCTCGCTCGCCGACGATTTGGCGAGCACGTTCGTTTTCAACGTCGACGCCGCCGATCTTGGCACCACCAGCACCTACCGCGTGCGCGTGCTCGAAGCCGACACGACGCCGCTGGTTCATTTTCCCGAGACCGGCTACGCCAACCTCGAAGCGCAGACGCTGCGCCCGTTCGAGCTGGTGGTGGTGCCGTTCATCGCCAATGGCTTTACGCCGAAGATGGGCGACGACGAGCTGTTGGCGCTCGAGCATCGCTTGCTGGCGCTGTTCCCGTCGCCGGTCGTGGACATCGCGGTCGCCGCGCCGGTGACGTTGCCTGGCGTCGTGAACGGCGACGGCGACGGCTGGGACCCGGCGCTGGACGAGATCTACGCGCAACGCGCGAAAGCCGCGCCGGATCACGATGTCTTCTATTACGGGATGATGGCGCCCGCAGCTTCGTACGGCAGCTTCTGCGCCAACGGCTGCACGCTGGGCTTGTCGAACGTCGCCGGGCCGGATGAAGTCGAGTGGCGCGGAGCGATCGGCGTCACGGTGTTTCCGGATGGCTCGGGCGCGAAGGATGCTTGGGACACGTTGGCGCACGAGCTCGGTCACGCCATGGGCCGCGAGCACGCGCCGTGTGGCGTCGACGACCCGGATCCGGACTATCCGTACGCCAACGCCAGCATGGGCGGCATCTATGGCTACGACTTCGATCTGATGCGGCTGGTGAAGCCGAAGCCGTCCAAAGACGTGATGAGCTACTGCACGCCGGTTTGGATCTCGGACTACACCTATCGCGGGCTGTTCGAGCGCCTCGACTACATCGGCAGCGAGAGCTTCAAGGCGCTGGCGATCCAGCCGCCCGAGCTGTTCCGGCTGGCGCGGATTCACCGCAGCGGACACAGCCTGTGGCTCGGCGAGCGGCAGCGCCGCCACGCCACCGCCCGCCCCAGCGCTCAGCAACTCGATTTGCTGGACGGGGCGGGCCGACGCGTCGGCAGCGTGCAGGCGGAGCTGGTGGCCGTGGATCACGCCACGGGCGGCTACTTGTGGTTGCCGGCGGCAGCGCTGGCGGCCAACGGCGCGGCGCGCAGCGTCGACCTGCGACCGCTCGGCGGCGCCGTCCTCGGGCTTTGAGCCGCTTGAAATGCGGAGGACCCGGTGTCAGGCTGCGCCGGCATGTCGCCGCTTTCGCGTGAAGCCATCCTGACGGTGCTGTCGGGTCTGTCGCTGCTGGCCTGCGACAAGGCCGCCAGCGTCAAGGCCGAGCCGGCGGCTGTCGCGTCGGTAAGCGGCGCCGCAGCGCTGTCGCCAGCGACCGGCGCCGCCGCCGCCAGCCCGAGCGTGGCCGCCAAGGAAGTGCCGTCGGGGGCGGTGCAGACGACGAAGGCTGGCGCGGCCGAAAAAGAAAAGTCTTGTGCGCCGGGCGGTTGCGCTGCGGGCCAGTGCGGCGCGAACAAGCAGAAGTAAGCGCAGCCGTTCGGCTTGCCGGCGTGCTATTTGTCAGCGTCATGGGAGTAACGGGCGAACGCGACCCGGTTACCACGCTTGCCGTTGCCGCAAGCGCCAGCGCTGCGGTGCGTCCCGAGGCAGACCGTGTCGAAGCCGCCGAGCGTGCGCTGGCCGACAACGAGCGGCGCCTGCGCTTTCTGACCGACAACGTCCCGACGGTCATGCTCTACCAGGTCGTGATCGAGCCATCCGGTAGCCGGCGCTTCACCTACGTCAGCGCTGGCGTGCAACCGATGCATGGGCTCAGCCCGGAGCAGGTGTTGGCCGACCCTGCGCTGCTCTACGCGCAAATCCACGAGGACGACCGGCAGGCTTTGTACGACGCCGAGGAGCGCTCGCGGCGCGCTTGCTCCGCGTTCGAAATCGAAGTCCGGTCGCGCTCGCGACACGGCCTGCGCCGGGTGCTGCTGCGCTCTGCGCCGCGTCCGCTAGCCGACGGCAGCACGGTTTGGGACGGCGTCGAGATCGACATCACCGCCGCCAAGCTGCAGGAGCAAGAGCGTGCGCGGCTCGAGGAGCGGCTACGTCACGCTCAGAAGATGGAATCGGTGGGGCAGTTGGCTGGCGGGGTGGCGCACGACTTCAACAACATGCTGACCGCGATCATGGGCAACATCGCCATGGTGCGCGCCGAGCTGGCGCATGCCCCAGGTTTGTGCGAGTTGCTCGACGAAGCCGCATCGGCCGCGCACGCGGCCGAGAACCTGACGCGACAGCTGCTGGCGTTCTCGCGCAAGCAAATGATCGTGCCCAGGGTTTTGAACCTGAACGACGTCGCCGAGCGCATGCGCAAGATGCTGGCGCGCTTGCTGGGTGAGGACGTGTCATTGCGCACGGCCCTGGCGCGTGACCTAGTCGCCACCAGCGCGGACCCAGGCCAAGTCGAGCAGATCTTGGTCAATCTCGCGGTCAACGCGCGCGACGCCATGCCACGCGGTGGCGTGCTCACGCTGCGAACCGAAAACGTGCGGCTCGGCGCGACGCAAGCGGCGCAGCTCGAGCTGCAACCCGGGCGCTACGTGCTGTTGGCGGTTCAAGACGACGGCACCGGCATGTCGGACGAAGTGCAGGCGCGGCTGTTCGAGCCATTTTTTACGACCAAGGGCGTCGGCAAGGGGACGGGCCTGGGCTTGTCGATGGTGTACGGCGCGGTCAAGCAGAGCGGTGGCAGCATCGAGGTCGTGTCCGGCCTCGGCACGGGCTCGGAGTTCCGGCTGTATTTCCCGAGCGCCGAGCCGGCGGGCGAGGTGAGTCAGCCCCCGACGGCGGCCAAGCTGGCGCGCGGCAAAGAGACGATCCTGGTGGTCGAGGACGAACAGCTCGTGCGCTCGCTGGCGCGCACGATTTTGGAGCGGCAAGGCTACACCGTGCTCGCGTGCGCTAGCGGCGCAGAAGCGCTCGGCGCGCTGGCTGACGGCGCCGGGGCCGCGGTCGATCTGCTGCTGACCGACTTGGTCATGCCGGGCATGAGCGGGCGCGAGCTGGCCGAACAGGTGGTGACCCAACGACCGGGCGTGCGGGTGCTGTTTACGTCCGGCTACTCGGAAGACGCCGGGTTGTATCAAGGCGCGCTGGACAGCCAGGCGCACTTTCTGGCCAAGCCCTACTCGGTGCAGCAGCTTTCGAGCCGCGTCCGCGAAGTGCTCGACGGCACCGCGCGGAGCTGAGCTGACCAACGTGGACGCGGCGCTGCAGCGTGAACGGGCGCTCGAGCTGGTGCGACGCTACGGTTGGAACGCGACTTCGTTTCAAACGCTCGAGGAAGGCTATCGCTATTTCTTCCATGAAGGCGGGTGCGTCGCGTACGTGGACTCGGGGCGTGCTTGGGTGGTGGCCGGCGCTCCGATCGCGCCGCCCTCGGCAATTGCCGCCATTTTGCGGGATTTTTTGGCGGCCGCGCGTGAGGCCGAGCGCCGGGTGTGTCTGTTCGCGACCGAACAGCGCTTGCTCGACTTGGCCGGTAGTCAACTGCGCTCGCTACGGATTGGTGAGCAACCGGTGTGGGATCCACAGAAGTGGGGCGATATCCTGAAGCGACGCCGCAGCCTGCGCGAGCAACTGCGCCGCGCTCGCGCCAAGGCGGTCACGGTGCGCGAGGTGACGGCGGCCGAGCTCGAAGGTGGCCAGACGCGCGACGGCATTGCGCGCGTCGCCGAACGCTGGCTGAACGCGCGCCGAATGGCGCCGATGGAGTTCTTGGTGCGACTCGAGCTGTTCAGCTTTACCGAAGATCGGCGGTGTTTCGTCGCGGAGCGGGCGGGCAAGATCATCGGTGTGGCCGGCGTCGTGCCCGTGCCGGCGCGCGCGGGATGGTTCATCGAAGATCTGGTGCGCGATCCGGCGGCACCGAACGGCACCGCCGAGCTGTTGATCGACGGCGTGATGCGCTGGGCCGCCGAGCAGGGCTCGCGCTGGCTGACGCTCGGCTTGGCGCCGCTGGCGGGTGACGTCTCGCCGCTGCTGCGCGCGGCGGCCAGCAGCGGCAAGCTCTTGTACGACTTCAAGGGTGTGCGCTCGTACAAAGCCAAGCTCGAGCCGGAGCAGTGGCTGCCGATCTTTTTATCTTTTCCGCCGAGCCAAAGCGCTTGGCGGTCGCTGCTCGATGCGTTGTGGGCGTTTACCCACAGCGGTTTCTGGGGCTTTGGCTGGCGCACGCTGACGCGCGGTCCAATCGTGGTGGTGCGCGCCTTGGCCGTGCTGCTACTGCCGTGGACGTTGCTGTTGGCGTTCGCGCCGGCCGAGCGTTGGTTTGGTAGCGCCTGGGTCAAGTGGAGCTGGGTCGTCTTCGACATGGCCGTTGCCGCCGGCCTGTTTCGGTTTCTATACAAGCGCAGCACGTCGTCGCTGACGCCGCTGGTGCTGGCGGTCACGCTCGACGCGGTGCTGACGCCGCTGCAGGCCTTGATCTGGAACTTGCCGCGGGCACGCTCGGTGTTCGACTACCTGACGATTGCGCTCGGGTGCTTGGCGCCGCTGTTGGCCAGCGTGGTGCTGTGGGGAGCTCGGCGTTTCCGGTTGAGCAACGCCTGAGCGCCGCGCAAAACTAGCCGACCAAGGTGAGCACGATGCCGGCGACGATGCCCAAGACCGGCGGCAGCTTCTTCCAGCCGTTGGCTTCCTTGAACAGGAATACACCGGCGGCGAAGGCGATCAAGGTGCTGCCGCGCCGAATGCTGGCCACCAACGAAATCAGCCCGGCCGGGTCGCGCAACGCATGAAAATAGGCGAAATCTGCGCAGAGCAGGCAGAGGGCGAGCAGCGGAATCGTGAAGCGAAACACGAACGGCTCGCGTTCGGCGTCGCCGCGGCCCTTACGCCAAAGCAACCAAGTGAGCGGGGCATTGTCGGCGATGTACTCGCGGCTCATGCTGGCGCAGCGCTCGAGCAAGTCGATCGTCTGCGAGTGGTGCTCGCGATCGAGCGCGAGCAGCGCCGAAAGCACGTTGTCCCAGCCTTCACCGCCGCGCCAAATCAGCTGATAGTCCGTCGGGCAAGTCAAAACACGCCGGACGGCCGTGGTTCCGCGCCCACGCGCGGCGGGTGTGGCGACACACGGCGAGTGCGCGCGCGGCGAAATCGTCGCGGTAATTCGCCGTGTTCGGCTGGCACGGCGCCTGCTAAAGGTGGCGCCACGATGAGGAACCTTGGGATTTGGTTGGTGTTGGGTGCGGTGGTGGCGTGCAGCAAGTCGCAGCCCGCGGGTGGCTCCGCGCCGGCCAGCTCGAATCCGCCGGCTGGTGTTGCGTCGAGTCAGGCCGCGAGCGCACCGCCTGCCTCGGCTGCCGCAGCTACCCCTCCGGCGCCTGCACCGAGCGGCGCACCGGCGTCGTTCAAAGGCGGCACCAAAGAGACGATCGGCGCTGCTGTCGGGCTCGGTTGCGAAGCGACCAGCCTCGACGGTTGGCTGCAGCTTTTGTGTCGCAAAAAGAACGGCACTGGCGGCCATCCGGTGCGCGCCGTCATCCACGGACAAGCGGCCGCCGCAGCGCCGGCTGCGCAGGAGCCGGGCAGCGAGGCCGCCGACCCGAACGCGCCCGATGGGCCGAACGCCGCTGAGCTGACGCCGAACGAGCAAGGTGAGCTCACGGTCGTGGTGCAGTACTCGGGCGACGAAAAACGTGACGTGAACATCGAATGGACCGACACCAGCTACACGCTGCACGTCACCGGCCCCAAAGCGACGCTCGAATGGGTGGCTTCCGGAATTCCGCACCGGCGCGCCTGCCAGCAACTGCTGGATGAAACCAAAGCGGTGGTGGCCGCCGCGCAAAAGCAAGACGGCGAGGCGCGCCTGACTACCACCGAAGCGTCGAAATTGCCCAGATTCGGCGTCTGCCAGCCGGGTGGCCTGGGGTCGTGGGCGCTCGCGCTCAGGATCGCCACCGGCAAAGGTGAAGGCGCCGCGCGCCAGCTGCACTTGGAGCTCGACGTCGTGCGCGTCGATGTCGAAGGCGCGCGCAAGTCGGCCAACTTTGGCAGCGTGGATGCGGCACCGAGCGGCTTCGAGCTAGCGTCGCTTCAAGTGTACGACTACGACGATGACGGCAAAGACGAGCTGATCGTGCCGTACGAGCTGAAGGCGACCGGCGGCGCGGCGCCGACGTACCCGCCGGCAATCTGGTCGTTCAGCGACGCGGGCGTCGCCGCGTACGCGAAGGCGCCGCAGGTCAGTGGCGGCATCGGCGTCGAACAGCTCGACTTCGACATGCGGCCGGATTTCGGAACCTATGCAGGTTTCGTGGCCTTTCTAGGCGCCGATTGCGGGCTCAAAACCTGCCCGGGACGCGTGACGGGTCCGAAGCTGTATTGGCACAGCAGCCCCGACGGCTCGTTCACCGAGCACGACGATGCCACCAAGAGCGCGCTCAAACGCGCTGCCTGCCAGAGCAAGCCGGCGACCGTCGTCGTGGAAGCGGGTGGCAGCTTGAACGCCGTCCAAACTGCCAAGAACCTGGTTTGCGCGCGCGCCTACGGCGTCACGCCCGACGTTATCTCGGCCGAGCTGACCAGCAAACACGCGGCGCTGTGCGGCGAGGCCGCGACGTGTCCGCTGGCCAGCGCATTCGAGGCGTGGCTGAAGGCGCCATTGCCCGTCGAGCTATCGCAGGGGGCGGCGGCGGCGACGAAGAAGTGAGGGGGCAGCCTCAGGTGCCGCCGCGTGGGGATCGCGATTCGGAGTCCGATTTTCGATTCGGAATCACGCGGGCTTACCGAGATGTGTGCCCTTCACCGATCGAAATCGGGCTTACGGACGTAAGTAAAAATCCTCAATGATTCTGCCCTCGCGCTGGGCGACGAGGCCACGCTCCTACTCGTAAGTATTCCATTCGCCTGCACCAGAATCCTTACGAATGTCACGACGCTGTCCGCGCGACTGCGGCCCGCGAAATCCCTCGGGAAAT
>FSUE01000522.1_pt1 | contig 12912 bp, 11 predicted proteins | sample 1637031 | NCBI WGS metagenome assembly FSUE01 (sample SAMEA3914819, study PRJEB12502) | metagenome | biome: forest; material: soil | place: Canada | collected 2010-06-26 | depth 0.3 m | reverse complement strand
TGAATCTCGGAGGTTTTCGGCACGAGTCATCAGGACAACGGCAGCCCGAAGCGATCGCACGAGGTGGCCCGGTGACGCCACGGCAGTTTCTGCGGCGAGAGCTGCGCTGCGGCAGCCCCATATGTGATGAAGCCTTAGCCGCAGATCCCGAGGCCGTGCGCCGAAAAAACGCGTCAAGGCTGCGGGTGCACGAGCTGTGCGGCCTGGGCGCTCACGCGCCGGCTGAGCAGAGCCCCGAGCGTGCTCAACAGCTCGGGGCTTGCAGGCGTGCCCGAGTCAACCGCGCCGGCCAGTAGCGCGTTGAAGGCGGCATGGTCTTGCTCCAGATCAGCCACGACCAGCGCGATCACCAACGCGTCGCCGTTGGTTGGGTCGGCGCCGAGCAGCTGCGCCGCGTCGCGCTTGGCAGTCGTGACGTCGCCTCGCCCGAGCGCGTCGAGGGCGCGCGCAATGCCGACCGACTTTCGCGCTGCCCCGCTGCGGGCATCGAGCCGCGCCAGCGCGGCCTGGGCGCGCGCAGTCCGTGCCTGGTCGTGATTGCGCTTGGCGGCTGCCAAGAGCCCGCGCTGCGCTGCGGGCGAATCCGGCGCGTGGGTCGCAAGACCGTCGCGCAGCTGCCAAGCCAACGCTGCGTGGCCGCGCAGCTCGGCCAAGTCGGCGGCGAGCAGGCTGGCTTCGGCGCGTTCGGGATCGAGCCGCACGGCTTCGAGCGCGGCGGTCTCGGCGCCGCCGGTATCGCCGCGCGCTTTGTGGCACAGCGAAAGCTCGAACCACAGCGGCGCGTAATCACTGTCGGCTCGCGCAGCCGCTGCAAATGCGCGATCTGCCAAGGTATTTTGGCGCAACTTGCAGGCGACGGCGGCTACGCGCGTCTTCAGCTCCGGCCCCCGCCCGTCGATGTCCATTGCGTGCTGGTAAAGCTTGAGCGCTTCCGCCCATTGGCCGCGTGCTTCGCGCAGCGCCGCCACCGCATACAGCGCGTACGCGTCCGGATCGATGAAGCGGCCGTCGGTGGTGACACCATCCACGGTTCGCGCGACCGGCGGCTGCAGCACGCCACAACCGAGCGCAGCGCTGAGCGCAAGCGCCGACGCGAATGCCCGGCGAGCCCAACTCGAGAGCGCGTTCGTGTGCCTCAAGTGAGCTCTGTCAGGGCAGCACACAACGCATCGTTTTCGGCGGCGGTGCCGATCGTGACGCGCAGTTGATTCGCAAGCCGACCACCGCGCCCGTGGAAGCTCCGCACCAAGATGCTGCGTTGCTTGAGCTCCTCGTACAGCTCGGCGGCGGGGCGCTCGGTGCGAAGCCAAAGAAAATTGGCCTGGCTGGGCGTGACCGCCACGCGCGGCAGCGCCGCCAACCTGGTTGCGAGCCGGCCGCGTTCGGCCACCACTTCGCCGGCGATCCGCCGGATTTCCGGGGCAAGCTCGCTGAACGCCAGCTCGGCCACGCGCTGGGTCGGCGTGGGCACGTTGTAGGGCAGCCGCACTTTGTCGAGCTCGGCCACCACCGCCGGGCGCGCCACCAAGAAGCCGAGCCGAAACGCCGCAAAGCCGACCTTGGACAGCGTGCGCAGGATGGCCACGTTCTCGAAGCGCCGGTACAAATCCATCTGATCTTTGTCCGAGTAGGCGATGTACGCCTCGTCGATCACCACCAACGCCTGCGGCGCCGCGGCGATGATCTCGGCCAGCCGCTCGTGCGACATCAGATTGCCGGTCGGGTTGTTGGGGCTGGCGATGAAGACGATGCTGGGCGGCGACATCGCGATCGCGCCCTTCAGCGCCGCGACTGACAGATCCCAGCTCGCGTCGAGCGGCACTTCGAGCACGCGCAGCCCGCGGCAGCGCGCGCTCATGCGGTACATGACGAACGACGGCGTGGTCGTGAGGATGGTCGCCGCGTCGGCCGGTGGCAGCGGGCGCACGAACGCGGTCAAGAGCAGGCTGATCACCTCGTCACTGCCGACGCCGGGCAGAATCTCTTCTGGCGTGACGCCCAGGCTCTGCGCAATGGCCTGGCGCAGGCCCAGCAACGTTGGATCCGGGTAGCGCTCCCACGCGCCCGCCGCCAACACCTCGGCGATGCGGCCGAGCGCGGCGGCGCTCATGATCGGCGGCGCTTCGTTGGCGTCCAACCGCACACGGTAGCTGGCAAGATCGGGCAAGTAGGTCGAGAGCTCGGCGAGCTCGGGGCGTGAAAGCGCGGCGATCGAGAAACCGGACATGGTGAGAACGGCGGGAAACCTACCACGGCCCCGCCGCCTCTGGCATGCTCGGCGCCGCGCGGGTCCACCGCCGGTTACCATGTCGTTCGACGCCATTTTAGGCCAAGAGCCAGCCGTCCAAACGCTGGTGCAGGCGCTTCGCGCGGGGCGGGTGCACCATGCCTATCGGTTCGAGGGACCGCCCGGCGTGGGCAAGGGCCTGACGGCGCTGGCGCTGGCGCGCGCGCTGTTGTGCGACCAGCCGACGCCGCTGGCGTGCGGAGCGTGCAGCGCCTGCAAGCGAGCAGCGACGTTCGCGGCGGAAGAGCCGCACTTGCCGGCCCATTCCGACCTGCTGATCGTCGAGCGCGGCATCTACAAAGGCGTGCTCCAAGCCAGCGAGACGAGCGGCATCAGCATCGAGCAGATCCGGCGCATCGTGCTGTCGCGCATCGGATTTCCGCCGCACGAGGGGCGCGCGGTGGTTTGCATCGTGCGTGGCGCCGACGAGCTGACCGTCTCCGCCGCCAACGCCTTGCTCAAGACGCTCGAAGAGCCGCCTTCGCGCACGTTTTTTCTGCTGCTCACCAGTCGGCCGAGCCGGCTGTTGGACACGATTCGTTCGCGCACGTTGCCGGTGCGTTTTGGGCCCCTGCCCGAAGCCGTGGTCAAAGGTCTGCTGGAAGCGCGCGGTCTCGACAGCAAGCTAGCGCCGCTCGCGCAGGGCAGTATGGAGCAAGCCTTGGCGATGGCCGATGGCGAGGCGTTGGCGGTGCGCGAGAGCTTCGCGGCGCAGCTGCTGGCAGGGCTCGACGCGCCGGATCTGGCGAGCGCGCTGCAGTTTGCGGAGAAGCAGAAGCTCGAGCGCGGCGAGCTTTCCGAGCTGCTCGATCACGTGGCGCAGGTGCTGTCGCTGCGCGTGCGCGAGGTGGTAGCGGCCGCACCCGAAGAAGCGCGGCGGCTGGCGCGTCGCTACCAATTGGTGCGGGGCGCGCTGGCCGACCTCGAGCGCAACGTCGGGCCGCAGCTGGCGCTCGAGGCGATGATGGCCAAGTTGCGGCGAGTTTAGCGAGCGACGAGGGCGTCTTGCCAGGCGGTAGAACGCGCGGCGATCGCCGATGGGTCGGTGCCGTCGGCGAGTAAATCGGAGATCACGGCGACCAGCAGGGCGTGCCGGGCTAGCTGTGGGGCGACGCTCAGGGTAAGCCCGCCGATCACGACCAAAGGCACGTTGGCGGCGTGGGCGAGCTCCGCAGCGCGGCCGATCGCGGCCAGGCCAAGCGCCGGATCCGCGCCTGCTTTCGTGCTGGTGGCGAGGATCGGCCCGAACGCAACGTAGTCGGGGCCGAGCGCGAGCGCGGCGACTAGCTGTGCTTCATCGTGCGTGGATACGCCGACGCGCAGCTGGCCCGGTAGGCGGCGCACCGCCTCGAGCGGCACGTCGTCTTGCCCGACATGAACGCCGTCAGCGCCAGCGAGCAGTGCCAGATCGGGCCGGTCGTTGGCGAAGAGCAGCGTGCCAGCCTGCGCGCACAGCGGCTTGAGCTGTGTCAGTAGCTCGAGCACCAGCCGCGGCATTTGGTGCTTGGCGCGGAGCTGCAGAATCGGCGGCCGCGCGGTCAGTACGGCTTCTGCGAACGTCAAAGGTGTCACGTTCCACTTCGCCAGCGTGTCGAGGTCGACGATCGGGTATAGGCCGCGCATCCGGGCCATGGTACCGGCGAAGCATGCGCGTTGGCACTCTCGTCGAGCTGGTCGCTCTGGTAGCGCTTTCGGGGTGCGCGGGTAATCAGTCGACGATCGGCTCGAGCGTCGGCGAGAATCCGGCCGGTGCCGTGAGCGCCGCGCCGCCCGCGGTGACGGTGGCCTCCGCGAACCCGAAGCCGGCGCCAGTCGAGAACGCCAAGAGCAACGAGCCCGAGCCACCGCCGCCGCCCGATCCGGCGTTGGTCAAAGCGCTGGTCGACAAAACCGGCGAAGCACCGGGCGTCGACAATCCGCTGCACTTGCGGCTCGAGATCACGCCTCGGCCGGCCGGCGAGCTGTGGCTGGTAGCGGTCGTCAATCGCGGGACCGAGCCAGCCCGCGTGTTGTTCGATCTGAACCGACTCACGCTCTCGCTGCAGGCGCCCGATGATCCGAAGAAGCCGCGCGCCAAGTGGCAGAAGAAGCCGGGGCCGCTGCTGTGCAAGCTGCCGGACGGCTTCGGCGGGCCGGCAGGTGAAGACCAAACGCGCGCGCTCGCCGCGGGTGAAGGCTTGGTGCAGACGTTCGACCCCCGCCTGTACTGCATTTCCGGAGGCGGCGACTCGCTGCTGGCGACGGGGCAAGCCGTCACGGCCAAGCTGGGCTTCGCACCCAAGCCGCCGCGCACGCTTTACAAACAAGGCAAACGCGTCGAAGCCCCAGCGCCACAGAGCGCTCCGTTCGTCGCCGAGCCGGCGACCGAGCCGGCGGCGAAGATCGATCCGGAGCACGACCCGCGCGTGAAGCAGTTGATCAGTAGCGAGGTGACACTCACGCCCGACCTCACCGGCGCGGAGGCCGAGGAAGATCCGTCCTTGCCGCTGCAGTTGCGCCTGGTGCGCGGCTCAGACGCTGCGACCGAGCTGACCGCGACCGCGGTGGTGGAAGTGCGCGCCAAGCAAAAAACGATGCTCTATTTCCGACGCGAGCTGGTTAGCTTCACCGTCCACGGCCCCGACGGCATTCACGGCTGCGATCCCGAACCGGACGGACGCTCCCCCGATCGCCAGGCGTACACGCCGCTCGCCCCCGGGCAGAGCATTTCCGCCACCAGCCTTTTGACCGAGCTTTGTCCCAAGTACACCTTTGGTCGAGCCGGCCTGTACCTGGTCAGCGCGCGGCTCGACGCCGAGCGCGATGGTTCGGAGTTCGGCCTGTCGGCCTTTACGGGGCGGCTCGAAAGCCGTCGCGAAGCCCTGGTGCGCATCCGCACGGGCGACTTTCCGGCTCTGCCGCCGTCGGAGCCGTTGCTGGTCAAGGTAGGCCAGTAGCCGCGCCGCCAACTAAGGTAGCATCGCCCGGGTGTCTCTCGACATCGGCACGACCGTTGATCGTCGCTACCTTCTGAAGCGTGAGATCGCGAGGGGCGGGGCCGGCGCGGTCTTCGAAGCCGAGCACCTGTATACCAAGCGCTCGGTGGCGCTGAAGCTGCTCTTGCCCGAGCAGCGCTCGGCGCCCGAACCGCGCGCGCGCCTGCTGCGCGAGGCATTGGCGCTCAGCGCCGCCCGGCACCCAGGAGTGGTCGCGGCGCTCGACGCCGGTGAGACCGACGACGGCACCCCTTACTTGGTGCTCGAGCTGCTCGAGGGGCGCAGCCTGGAAGGCATCTTGGCGGTGCGGCGTCGGATTGGGGCCGCGGAGGTAGCCTGGCTCGGCGCGGCGGTTTGTGAGGCGCTCGCCGCCGCCCACCGCTGCGGCATCATCCATCGCGACATCAAGCCCAGTAACGTATTTGTGGCGCGCGACGAGCAAGGGCAAGAGGTGGTCAAGGTCTTCGACTTTGGCGTGGCGCGCGTGCCGACCGAAAAGAACAAGCTCACGCAAGACGGCGCGCTGCTCGGCACGCCCGAGTACATGGCTCCCGAGCAGCTGTTGGCGCGCGACGTGGATGGCAGAACCGACCTGTACGCCGTGGGCGTGACGCTGTACGAGTGCCTAGCGGGTGTCGTGCCGTTCGAGGGCAACTTTGGAGAAGTGTTGCTGAAGGCGTCGACCCAGCCGTTGCCGCCGCTGCGCCAGAAGGCGGGCGACGTAACGCCGGAGTTTGCGGCCGTGGTGGAGCGCGCGCTAGCCCGCGACCCGGACGCGCGCTTCACGGATGCCTTGGCGTTCGCCCAGGCCTTGCGCAAAGCCGCCCCGACGTCGGCGCCGGGCTCGCTGCTCGGTATTCGCCAAGGCCCGCCGCCGATTCCGGTGCGTCCGGGAGCCGCCCCCGTCGCCGCAGCAGCTGCTGAGCCAGCGCGCGCTTCGCTGTCGGGCTCTGGCCGTGGCGCGCCGGTGCCGCCGCCGCTGCCAACGACGCGCCGGCGTTTTCCGCGCGCCCCCTACGTCACCCCGGTACGCATCGTCCACGATCAAGTCGTGCTCGACGGACGCAGCGAAGACGTCTCGGTCGGCGGCCTGTTGGTGCTTGCCCCGCAGGCCTTCGAGCAGGCTCAGCTCGTCAAGGTGCGCTTCGCGCTGCCGATGACCGGTCGCGTGATTGAAATCGGCGCCACCGCGCGCTGGGTCAAGGCTGCTGGCGTCCGTGGCGCGGTCGGTTTGCAATTCTCGTCGCTACCCGCCGACGCCCACGAAGTCATCGACCGCTACGTCACGATGATGGGCGGCGAGTAACGCTCGAGCACGAGCAAACAGGGAGACGGGGAGGCGAGGAGGAGTTTTTCGAGGGCGAGCCGATAGCGCGATCCGACCGGTCGCCGTAACCCCTCAGGCGCGAGGCACCCGGGCAAGTGATTTCTTGTTTGGCCTTCCAAACAAGAAATGCCGCTCGTTCAGCGGCGGTGAGCGCGGTAGAGCGCGTATTTGCCGTCGCGGTCGGAGGCGAAATAGAGGTCGCACATGTCGGCCGAGAAGCTGGGCTCGGTGTCGTTCATCGGGCTGTTGACGTCGTTCATCGGCACTGCCGGCATGGTCGGCACGCCGGTGGCGGGTGGTAGCACCGCCGTGTAAATGTCCTTGAGCTGCCCATTGGGGGTGCAGTTCGCGTCCATGCGCGTGTGGCTGCTCAAGAGCGTCTTGCCGTCAGGGGTCACCCACGGCGTGAGATCAGCATCCGTCGCGACGCAGCCCATTTGCCCGAGCTGCATGCCGACCGGCGTGACTGGCGCGTTCGGGGCGAGCAGTGCCGTCACCAGCGCCCCCTTGGCGACCGTGCGAGTGGTCATCCAAAACGCGCGCGCAATGCCGTCGGGGGTGGGTTTGAGCGCGACCGCGACGCTGTAGTCGCCCTTGTCGCTGTTCCAGGGGACAGGTGCTTTTTCGAGCTTTTGCAGGCCGTCTTTCCATTGGCCGATTTGCAGCGAGCGCAGTCCATTCTGAGTGCGATCGAACAAGAAATTGAAGCCCATCAGCGTCATCGAGGGGACGTTGGTCACGTCACCACTGAGCAACAGCGGGCCGCTGTCCGACGCGACCGTCGCCATCACGCTGCTGCCAGCGCTGGTCGAAGCGTCGGCCGTGTAACGCAGGCCAGCGCCGTCGAAGTGGTACAAAAGATCCGTGCTGGTCGAGCCTACGCGCGGAAAATGCGAGCCTTGCCCGTTGTCCGACAGCGTCGACATCCGTTCGGGGGTCGTGAAATGCAGGCGATTGAACTCGGCGCAGTCGAAACAATCCGGCGTGCCGTCGCGGCAGTACTGGCCGGCGTCGCAGACGCAACCAGGCGACACGGCGCCGCCGGCACCACCGGTGCCGCTGCCGCCCAGCGCAACTTTGCCGCCAGTCGTCGTTTCGCCTGCGCTGTCGGAGCCGCCGGTTGCGCCGCTCACGCCACCGCCGGTGCTCTTGCCCGCCGTGTCACTGCCGCCGCTGCTGTTCGTGCCGCCACTGGGGTCGCTGGCGGCAAAGTCCTGACCGCTGCAGCCGCTCAAACACAGCCACGCGGCAGCGCAGGCAACGAGCCAGCGTGGCTCCAGCAGATTCCGCGATCCAAGCATGCGCCAAGAAGATAGCGCGGGCAGGGGTTACGGTGTCCCAGATTTCTTTCGGCGTAGCTCGGCCAGTTCTTCCAAGTTGGCTTTTACCCGCGGATCTTCGGGGTCGAGGGCCTGGGCGCGCTTGAACGCCGCTTCCGCTTCAGCAAGCTCACCACGCTTGGCCCGCGCGATGCCCAGATTCAACCACGCGCTGCCCAGCTTTGGGTCCAACTGGGTTGCGCGGTCGGCGGCGGTTATGGCCTTGTCGAGGTTGCCGCCGAGTTGCAGCGCGTACGAAAGGTTGGCCAGGTAGCTGGCCCGTTGCGGGTCGAGATCGACCGCGCGTTGCAGGATCGGTAACGCGCGTTCGAGGTGGTTTTCCGCCAGATAGGCGGTGCCCAGGTCGCTTTGGTAGCGCGCGTTGTCGGGTGCCAAGCGAGCAGCCTTCTCGAACGCGTTGACCGCGTCCGCCGTGCGGCCCTGAAGCAAGTAGGCAGCGCCCAGGTTGCCGAGCCGATCGGGATTGTCGCGATCGAGCGCGGCCGCGCGCTCGAAATAAGGCAAGGACTCCTTGGCCTGCCCGGCGGCCACCAAGGCGACGCCGACGGCGGATTGCGCCTCCGGGTGGCGCGGCAAAAGTTGCGCGGCGCGCGTGAGAGCGGCCGTTGCCAGCTCGACCTTGCCTTGAATCAACAGCAGGTGTCCGCGCTCGAGCAGCGCCGGGCCGAAGGCGGCGTCGAGCTTGAGCGCGGCGTCGAGCTGCTTGAGCAGGGGAGCAATCCGCGGATCGCGCGGCGCGGCGGCGTAGTCGAGCGGCAGATCGGCTTCAGCCACGGCGACGAGCACCAAGCCGACCTTGGGCGCCGGATCCTTGGGCGCCAGCTGCTCGGCCTTACGAAAGTGCGCGCGCGCTTCTTTGTATTTCTCGGCTTCGTAGGCGGCGTCACCGAGCGCGAGCTCTTTGTCGGCGGGGTCAGCGGTGCCGCGCGCGAGGCTGTCGCCGGTGGCCGGACCAATCGCCGCCGGGTCCGGCGCAGGTTTTTCGACGACTGGTTGCTCGGGAGCAGGCGCGGCGGGCGCGGCGGCAACCGGCTGCGGCGCCGTTGGCGCGACTGGCGCGGGCATCGCCGCGCGGGCGGCGCTGGTTGGCGGCGCTGCGGTGGCGACCGGTGTCGCCGCCGAGCACGCTACGCTGGCAAGCGCCAGGCACCCAAGCGCGGCTGGTAAGCCACGGCGCATCATGGCGCGCGCCCTACGCCGCCGTGCACGACCGCGTAGGCGTGGGCCATGATGGTCTTGGCGGCTTCGAGCCAGCGCGCGCTCTCGCTCGGCGGGGTCAAGCGCACGACACTGGCTTGCTTTTCGAGCGGCACGTCGTTCAGCAGCTTGGCTGCTGCGCGCACCGGCTCCGGTACCTCGCCGTCGTCGGCGATCGCCCGCAGATGATCGATGTACGTGCGACCCCAAGCGCGCCAATGCACGGCCAAAGCGCCGTTCAGCGCCATGCCGGCGGCACGCCGCAAGCCGAGCACGCCGGCGGTTCGATCATGCGCCAAGATGCGCGCTTCGGCTCGGCCAAGCTCGGTCAGGCCCTGTCGAATCCAGTCTTCGGGCGAAAGACGCGTCAGCCACGTCGGCCGCGCGTCGCCGGCGCTGGCTTCACGGAGCATCGTGCTTCATCGAATGGTCCTTGCCGTCGTAGCGCAACAGCACTTTCTTGCCGTCCGTCTGCGTGGCAATGCAGACCGGGCGCCGCCACACGCGGACCAAGCTGTTCAGCGTCTCTTTGGCGTAGTCGGCGCGCAGGTCCACGCCGCGATGCTCGTGCGTCAACAAAAGCTCGCCGCGGTTCTCGTAGTTGCCGTCTTCGACGTAAATGAACGGGTTGCCGAAGTTCGTCAGTTGGCCGAGCAGCTTCTCTTTCACGGCGCGGAATTCGCGCGTGTCGATCTCGAAGCGGTCGTTGCGGTTCGACCAATTGAAGGTGAACATTTTGTGCTCGATCGCGAACTCTGGCGTCAAAAATTCGTCGATGAACGTGACGTCGTTGTAGAGCGCGCGCACCTCGAACACCTTTTCGCGCCCGAGCCCGAGCCGCAAATCCCAGTTCCGTTTGACGTCGAGGTCCGAGCACTCTTCCCATTCGCGCCCGAATTGGCCCTTGTTCCAGCGTTCTTCGACGCTGCGATACAGCTCGACGCCGAGCTTGTACGGGTTCAAGCGGCCGTTCGAGGTCGCCATCACGCCGGCATTGTTGTCGGCGTAGTCGACGATCTCACTCCAGTCGCACACGTCCTGCGTCATCATCCGCGAGTGCCAGAAGCTGGCCCAACCCTCGTTCATGATTTTCGTCTGCATTTGCGGCACGAAGTAGTAACCCTCGTCGCGGATGATGCTGAGGATCGCGCGCTCCCAACGCTCGAGCGGCGCGTTCTCGAGCAAGAACGCCAGCACGTCTTGCTCGCGCTGGGCGGGGAAGCGGCCGCGATCTTTGTCGCGCTCGGCTTCGAGCTTCTTCTTTTGCTCTTCCATGTACTCGGAGGGATTGATGAACTCCTCCATGTAGTCTTTGGCGCGCATGCGCGGCACGACGATCTGTGCCGGATCTTCGTCGGTCTGCGCGTCGCGCCGCCGCACCACGAAGCGTGACCACGGATCGATCAAGTTCTCGAGCGACAAGCAGGTGTCGATGAACTCCTCGACCTTGGGCACGCCGTAGCGATCGACGATCCGGCGCACGGCCGAGCCGTGATTGGCCATCTTGTCGACCCATTTGCGGTTGGGCGTGTAAGCGTCACCGGACCGCTTCATCGGATCGGTCACGGTTTCGCCGGCGTCCAAGTCGGTGGCGCGGAACGCGAAGTTGTTCTTGAAGAAGTCGACGTGGCCCATGACATGGCACATCACGAGCTTCTGATCGGTCAGGCTGTTGCCCTCGAGCAGGTACGCGTACGAGGGGTTCGAGTTGATGACCATCTCGTAAATTTTCGAGAGGCCGTATTCGTAGCTCTTGCTGAGCCGCTCGTACTCCATGCCGAAACGCCAATGCGGGTAGCGGTTCGGGAAGCCGCCGTATGCGGCGACCTCGTTCATCATGTCGTAGCTGAGCATCTCGAACACGATCGGGAAGAAATCCAAGCCGTAGCTGCGCGCGATCTTCTCGATCTTCTCTTGCTCGACCCTCAGGTACCTCGGCAGCGTCGTATTCGTAGCGAACTGCGCCATCTACAAGGAATTGTTGCACACCTTGGGACGGCTCCCAGATTTTTTACAGGGAGGATGGGAGGACGGGAGGTCCGCGAGGCGAGAATTTTTGGGTTTCGAATCGCGCGGGGATGCAACGAGACTGCGCAGTTTCCGTGTGTGGTGTTGCGGATCGAACAACAAAAACCTCGCGGACCTCCCGTCCTCCCGTCCTCCCTGTGAAATCTCGGCTCGCGCGTTTTGGCCTGGGTCCGCCCCAGCAGCTTCTGCGATTTAGGCTGCGTTTTGGCAGCCCCCGCTATTTGCCCTTGCCGAGGAAGTCTTTGATGCTTCCGACGATTGCGTCGCGATCGCGGATTTCGGAGACGATCACGGCGTCTTCGGCGCTGAAGTGCTCGCGCAGGTCCTTGATGAATTGGCCGGAGCCGTACGGGCTTTCGACTTGGCCGTACGCGAACAGGTTCACCTTCGGCAAGATCTCGCGCTTCAACAGCTCGACGCAGGTCAAGGTGTCGTCCATCGACCAGTTGTCGCCGTCGGAGAAGTGGAATGGGTAGATATTCCATTCCTCGGAAGGGTAGTGCTCGTCGATCAGCTGCGCGGCAAGCTTGTAGGCGCTGGAGATCATCGTGCCGCCCGACTCGCGCGTCTTGAAGAACGTCTCGCGATCGACCTCGCGTGCGACGGCGTCGTGGATGATGTAGCGGCTTTCGAGGCCTTGGTACTGGCGGCGCAGCCAGGTATCGATCCAAAAGCTCTCGATGCGGACGATCTCTTTCTGCTCGTCGCCCATCGAGCCGGACACGTCCATCATGTAAATGATGACCGCGTTGGCGACCGGCTCGTGATCCTCTTTCCAGCTGCGAAAGCGCTTGTCTTCCTTCTGCGGAACGACGATTGGGTTCGCTGGATTGTAGCTGCCGCTGGCGATCGCGCGGCGTAGCGCTTCTTTGTAGGTGCGCTTGAAGTGGCGCAATGACTCGGGGCCGACGCGGCGAATACCGGTGTAGCGATCCTTGGCGGCGATGATCCGGCTCTTGCCTTTGTTCTCGATCGCCGGCAGCTCCAGCTCCTCGCCCAGGATGTCGGCCAGCTCGTCGAGCGTGACGTCGACTTCCAGCGCGTGCTCGCCGGCGTCTTGGCCGGCCTTGCCCGAGCCGTCGCCCTCTTCCTCGGACTCGCCGCCGACCGGATCACCAGCGTCACCTTCACCTTGGCCGACGCCGCCCTGCTGCTTGTCGCCGAAGGTGAAGCGCGGGATCTCGATGTGCGGGATCGGGATCGACACCAGATCCTTACCCTTGCGGCCGAGCATCTCGCCTTGCGAGATGTAACGCCTCAAGTTTTGTCGAATCTTTCCCCGGACGATGTTGCGGAAGCGCGAGTGATCCTGGTCAATCTTCAGCGACATTCAATGCCCTACGATCGCTAAGTCTTGCACACCCCAAGGCCCGCGCGGGAGCGTTTCGGCGCCGCTGCGTTTTGTCGGCTTTTCCGCCGTTTTTTCGCTTCAAGGCACGAGGTAGTCGAGATCGAGCGCCGCGGCCGCGAGCAACCCGGCGACCACTGCGGCGTCGGCGTCACTGGTGGTGGCAGGCAGATCGAAACGGAACTGCGAGTAGTGGTGCGATGCCGAGCGGGTGAGGTAGTCGGGCGACAGCAGGTCAACGATCGCTGTTGGAATCAACAGGGCGCCCGAGGTGCCGCGGGGCAGGATGGTGAGGAGCTGCAGCTCGTGGTCGTCGACGTCGAGCGCGCTCGGCGCGAGCTCGTCGAAGGCGACGTGGTAGACCGGGATTGGGTCGCCGACGACGTAGGGGCCGGTGTGCGCGACCGCAC
>FSUE01000253.1_pt1 | contig 12915 bp, 13 predicted proteins | sample 1637031 | NCBI WGS metagenome assembly FSUE01 (sample SAMEA3914819, study PRJEB12502) | metagenome | biome: forest; material: soil | place: Canada | collected 2010-06-26 | depth 0.3 m | reverse complement strand
GTGGTCCCGAGGTCGATGCCGATGACGCGCTCCATATCGCCTTTTCGTTTTTCCGTTGGTTGGTCTAGGGCGGGGTGAGTACCCCGAGGAAGAGGCTGCTAGCCGAGCTCGCGCTTCAGCCGGCGGATCCAATCCGCTACCTTATCATCGCTCGGGCCCAGCGTCGCGGCTCGGGATAGCTCGCCCTCGGCGCTCTGTTTCATGCCGGCTTTGACGTAGAAACGGGCCAGAGTGACCCGAAACCGAGCGCTATCGGCCTGCATCATCACCGCGCGCTTGGCCATATCGCCCGCCTCGCGCAGGTCGCCGTTGCCCGAGAGCAGGCAGTGGGCGATCTTGTCGTACACCCGAGCCTCGGGCCGGCCCGCCAGGGCGCGCGTGTAGGATTTGGCTGCGGCTAGCCACTTTTCGTCACGTTCCTCGTACTCGGCTTGCTGCAGGTAGCTGCCAGAAAGCTCGTGCTTGGCACGGCCGGCCACTTCCGTAAGTTGCAGCGCGAGCTCGGTGTCGTCGGGTGCGAGCGAGACGGCGATGCGGAGCGCGTTGGCGGCGCCGACGTTGTCGCCCTTGTCCAGTGCTTGCTTGGCCGCCCGTGTGTAGACCTCGACCTGGCGGTTCCGGGCGGCCAGCACGCGGTCTTGGTAGCGGCGTTTGAGCTCGTCACCGGCCCACTCTTTGCGCACGGCGTCCTGCTGCGCCGAGAGCTGCTGCTGCGCTTCCACTTCGGCGGCGCTGGGGGGTTGCTTGTCGGCCGCCGAGGGCGCACGACCGAGCTTGCGCGCCAGTGCACGGCGGCGAATCTCGGGATCGCTTGGTCGAATCGACGTCGAAGGCCGCAGCGAAGGCGTCGAGGCGGAGCGCGGCGGTATGCTCGGGCTCGGCGACACACTTTGGTGAGGCGCGGACGTGCCCGACGATGGCGGCATGCTGGGCGCCGGTGGCGGCACGCTCAAGCCGCGGTTCTCGACGCTGGCCTCGGCTTGAATCCGGCGCATCACCTCCTGCAAGGCGGCTTGGTGCGCGGCGTTGTCGACCTGACCCGCGTCGAAGGCCCGCGTCTTGGACTGGGCGCGCAGGTACTCGTCGTATTCGGTGCGGCTGGCCGCGTGGGCCAGCACTTCGTAGCTCTGCGTGAGCCGCGAGAAGACCTTCTCGAGCTTGGCTTTGAAGCTGCCGACGTTTTTACCGAAGTAGCGATCCGGGTGATAGACGTTGACGATCTCGAAGTACGCCGACTTGATCGCCTTCTTGTCGGCGTTGGGCGAGACGCCGAACAACTGGTAGTGCGTGACCTGATCGAGCCGGTAATAAGTGTCGAGGATCTGGCGGCGACGCGGCAAGTCGATGTCGACCGACTCGTCGAGCTCGGCAGGATCGTACAGCGAGGCGGCCGGGTGCTTCTGCTCGCCGACCGCGCTCGTCTCCACGATCGGCCCGACCCGAAACGCACCGGACGGGCGCGGGCCAAGCGCCGGCGAGTGGCGACGCTCTTGGCTGCGCGGTGGCTCGTCGATCGCCAGCGCGCCGAGCGCGACCAGCCGTTCGAGCAGCTCGTTCACCTCTTCGATCGATTTGCCGGTTTCTTCGGCGATCTCGGCGATGTTGGTGGCGCCGTCGATGCGCGAAACGACGAACGCCTCCGCGGGACTGATCGAGAGCCCCCGAAGGTCCATCCCGGGCAGGAGCCGGGGTAGGCGGCTAGAGGTCGCAGACGTCAACAGCTCGTCCCTAGATCCTCGAAGACTCTAGCTCAGGCGCGGCTCGTTCCCAAACTGGAGCGGAGACCTCGGTTTTCGAGGCCAGCCGCCAAGCAGCTCAAGGGTGGGGCACCGCGGAGGGCGCCGCCGTGGGCACGGCCGTGCGAATGACCTCAGCCTGGATTTTCATCGCTTCTTCGTAGGCGCTCAGCGAGCGGTCGCGAGCCTGGTCGGCCTCCTGGCCGCGGTGCTGGCCGCGCAGGTCCTTCTCGCGCCGTTCTTCGACCAGGCCACGCACTTCCAGTAGGTGACCGCGGAAGTAGGTCGGGGCCTTGGCGTGCTCGAGGCCAACGGCAATTTCGGCGTCAGCTTGGTCGAACCGCCCGCCACGGCTGAGCAGATCGGCCACCCGGGCGCGCGTGTCGGCCAGCACCTCGTCGACCTCTGGCGCGTTGCCGGGCGGTAGCTCGCCGCCGGTCAACGCCTGCAGGCTTGCCAGGGCCGCCGCGCTGTCGCCTGCGGCTTCGCGCAGATCTGCCGTGTGATGGGCGCTGCGGGCTTTGCTCAAGAACGCCAGCAACACCGGGTCGACCACGCGCTCGGCCGCGCCGCAGTCGTCGTTGCGCTCCCGCCGTGAGCAGCCGCCCAGCCCCAGCGCGAGCCCGAGCGTGCAGGCCACGAATAGTGCCCAGCCGCGCGCTCTCATCGTACGCCCCACGAAGCGTAGCGGTTGTCGCGCAGCTCGCGGCCACGTGCGCTGGCGATCAGATCCATGCGCGCGGTGGTGTCACCCGTTTCGAAGCGCTCGCCGAACATAGCCGCGGTGCTGTGCGGCTTCACGAACGCGCTCGCGTCCGCTTGCGCTGCCGCCGGCACGCCGCGCGACTGCCCGACGAGCAGGACGGCGGCGGCGGCCACAGCCAGCACGCCGCTAGCAGCGCCGAACACGGCGTAAACGACGTTACTTCGCGCGCGTTTGGCGAGTGGGGCGCCGCCGAGCGCTGCTGCGACAGCGCGCTCCACGCCCGGGTCCGGGTCGCCGTTCGACGCCACGAACGGGGCGCCGAGCAGAGTTAGCAAGTCGGCGTCGGCGTGCGGCGTGCCTCGCTCCAGCGCGTCGCGCAGCCGCGCCGATTCGATCAGCTCCGCTTCACTGGGCTCGGCCAGCGGATCTTCCAGGGCCATTTCGAGCAATCGCTCGTGGACGGCCGGGTCGAGCTCGCCCGGGCGCCATGCCGCCGCGAGCGCGGCCAGCACGGCTGCCTCCTCGTCGGGGGGCAGGGGCGAATCTTCTTCGTCAGCTTGGCTCACGTGCCAGCTCCTTTTTCAGTGCCGCGACCGCGCGGTGCAAGACCACGTCGAACGTCGCCGTCGAAACCTCCAGCGCCGCCGCGCACTCTTCGCGCGGGCGCTCCTCCAAGACGCGCAGCGTCAGGGCGCGGGCGTAGCGCGGGTGCAGGCGCCCCACCACGTCGATGACCCGTTGTTTCGCGAACGCCAAGTCGTGGGCCTCGCTGGTCACGGCGTCTCGCGCCTCGCGCTCACCCTGGTCGATCTCGCGCTGCAGATCCTCGGGCTGAAACACCGTCTCGCGCTTGCGCGCGCGCAGCTGGTCGAGTGCCACGCGCAGCGCCACCACGCGCAGCCACGGGTAGATGCCGACCGCTTGCCAAGAAAATTGATCGAAACGCTCCACGACCTTGAGGTACGTCACCGACAGCGCCTCCTCGGCGGCCGACTTCGAGCCCAGCCGGGGCAGCAGCACCGCCCGGAACAGCCGCGGTCCGTGCGCGCGCAGCAGCAGTCCGAGCGCTGCTCGATCTCCCGCGCGGGCGCGTTCGCACAGCGCCTGCTCCCGAGCGAGCTCGGCGCTGTCGGGGAGGCCGCTGCCGAGCGGCGGTCGGGGGGGCCCATCGGCTGACACTCAGCCCCGCTTTCTACCAGGAACGGCCAGGGCTCGGCCAAGGCGTCGCCGGAGAGGGCGAGAACGACGCTGGGGTCGGGGTTAATGCCGCGCACCCGGTGGTAACGTGCCATCCCGGTCTCTCCTTACGCCCGACGGCTTCCCGGCGGCCGGCGCTGGCATTTGCGCCACGCGTCGCGCCGGGCTAGCCGGGCGGGTCATGGCTCACGGGTCCCGCGTCTGTCCTAGCTGCGGCCGCATCAATTCGGTCGACGACAAGGCGTGTTTTCATTGCGGGAAGAACATGCCGGGACCGCTGGCGTCCTCGGCGCTCGGGTTTCTGTCCGACTTCTCGGCGGACGGGCTACCGGCGACCAAGCTGCTGTTTGGCATCTGCGCGCTGGTGTTCGCGCTCAGTATGGCGAGCGACGCGCTCGGCGGCGGCGGGGCGGGGGGCTTCGGGCTGATGGGTTTCAGTCCCTCGACGAGCCTGCGCTTCGGCGCGCTGCTCGGCCCGCCGATCATCGGCATGGAACCGTGGCGTGTGCTGTCCGCGGTCTTTCTGCACGGCTCGGCCCTGCACATCGCGATGAACATGCTGAGCCTGATGAACCTGGGGCGGACGCTCGAGCCCCATTTTCGGAGCGCACGGTTTCTGCTTCTGTACCTTTTGTCGGGTATGCTCGGGTTTTGCGCCACGGTCTGGTGGCGCGGTGAGCTGGCTTTTTCGGTGGGAGCCAGTGGCGCCATCTTCGGCCTGCTTGGGGCGTTCATCGGGGCGCTCGTCATCCGCAGAAACCCGGGCTGGCAGCGCGTGTTCATGAGCAACCTGATCATGGCGTTCGCGTTGGCGTACTTCGTCCCGAACGTCGACAACTCGGCCCACGCGGGCGGTTTCGTCTCCGGCTTCCTGCTCGGCATCTTGCTCGAGCTCGAGCGCCAGCCAAGGAAGCGCGACCGCCTCGTGACGGGTCTGGCGGCGCTCGGGGTGGTCGCGGTCGTGGCCTCGATCGCCCTTTCGGCCAGTTCGCCAGTCTGGAAGGCGCAGCGCCGTGCCGAGGAAGCGCGGGCCGAAAGAGCCGAGCGAAGGCACCTGGAATCGGAGTAGGCTCCAGCTTCTCCCTCATGCCCGTCGTCAATCCGCTCGCGCGGGAGCTCGTTTTCAAGGTCGTTTACTACGGACCTGGGCTCGGTGGAAAGACCACCACTCTGCAGCACATCCACGCCACCGCCAAGCCCGAGCACCGCGGCAAGATGGTGAGCCTGGCCACGCCGGTCGACCGCACGCTGTACTTCGATTTCTTGCCGATCCGCGTGCCGCACGTGCGCGGCATGGGCATGCGGCTGCAGCTGTTCACGGTGCCGGGTCAGGTGCACTACAACGCCACGCGCAAGTTGGTGCTGACCGGCAGCGACGGCATCGTGATGGTGTTCGACTCGCAGCGCGCGCGCGAAGACGCCAATCTCGAGACGCTCGAGAACTTGAAGGACAACCTCAGCGCGCACGGCAAGTCGCTGCCCGAGGTGCCGCACGTCGTGCAGTACAACAAGCGAGACCTCTACGACGTCATTCCGATTGACGAGCTGGAGCGAACGCTGAATCGGCACTCCGCGCCGTCGTTTGCGACCACCGCCACCAGCGGTGAAGGCGTGTACGAAGCCCTGGAAGCGATCACGCGCGCGGTGATGGAAGACTTCGATCGCCGCGTGCCCGAATCGCGCGCGATGGAGCGCACGTCGTTGGAAGTGCCGGAAGGCGGCCTCGTCGAAGCCCTGCGCCGCGCCGAGAGCGTCACCGGTGAGCCGGTTTTCCAGACGCGGATGACGATTCGCACGCCGAGCGGGCCGATGCGCCTGTCGGAGATGCCCGAAACCGACATCGGTGAGGCGGCGGCGCGCGCCGTGACGGGTGAGGATGTCCCGCCGCAGACCGAGCACAAGCCGGGCCTGGCGATTGAATCGCCGCCCCCGCTGCCGACGCACGTCACGCTGCCTGCCATGAGCGGTGGGGCTGGCATAGCCAAGCGCCCGGCGCCGAGCGAGCCGCCGCTCAGCCATTCTCCCCAGCTCAGCAGTCGCCCGCCGCCGGCCGTGTCGCCTGCCGCAGGTAGTTTCAGCTTTGGGCCGCTGTTTCCAGCGGCCGAGCTGGGTGTCGTGCGCGTCGTCGAATCCGCTCTGGCGCTGGGTGATCCCGCTGCAGCCCTGGCGGCGATGGATCAATTGGTCGCGCGCGCGCTGGCCAGCGGCGCGGCGTTGGTCGGTTCGTCGCATGATGCGCCGCGCGATCCGGCCCTGGTGGCGTTGTTGCTCGGCATCGAGCCGCGGCGCTACCTCAGGTTTCGCAGCTTGGTCCGCGAGGCGCGCGCGGGTGCCTTGTTGCCGCTGGATGCCGGGCTGGCGGCGTACGCGTTCGTGCTCGATTTGCGGCGCGCGCTTCGCGAATCGAGCTAGCGCGCGCTCACTTGACGACGGGCTCGGCGGCGCTCAGCGCACCGCCCGTCGTGCGCGTCTCGGTCGTGCTGTGCAACTCGCCGATCCACTTGCCGATCAGGCCTGCGACCTCGGCCGTGTCGCCCACGTGCGCGGCGCCGGTGGCCGTCACGCTGAGGCGCGCCGGCGACAACCCCGTAGCATCGCCGCCGCGGCGCCAAATTGCCGCTACCGCGCTCTGACACAAGTTGATCAGGCAGGCTGAGTCACAGGCGTCGTAAGCGACTTGGTCGTTCACCCCCGTCGCCGTGAGCAGGGCGCCGATGCCCTGGCAATCCAGTGCTTCCGCCAGCAAGGGGGCTGCTGCCTTGGCGCCGGGCGTTTGGTCGAGCGCGGCGGCCTCTGCCAACGCCGTCGCCAGCTGCGACTGCACGAAGTACAGGTCCGTGCCGAAAAAGATGGCGTCGTCGGAGCCGGCACTCCACGAGACTTGGGCGCGATCGATGAAGCCGCTTTTCGCGCCGTCGAGCCCAGCGACCGAGAGCAGCGTGAAGTCAGCGCCCAGTTGCTCGAGCGCGCCTGCCGGCTGTTGAAGCGGAGCCAGCGTGCCGGTGAACAAGTGCTCGCCGGCGTTGAACCTCTGGCGTCCGGCTGCCAGCCAGCCCGCGACCAAGTCGTGCAGCTTGGTGGCCGCGCTGGCTCCCCAATGCGTCCGCAGCAAGCTGTCCCAGCCCTCGGCTTGGCGCGAGCTTTCGAGCGCTTGGCGAGCGTCCCCGCTGGCGTCGCGCATCGCGTCCAGCAGCACGTCCACGTCGTCGCCGCTGGTGCCGGAGAGCGCGTGCAGCACGTCGTCGCCCGTCGCGGTCAACGACTCGCTCCAGCTCGACTCCGGTGTTGGCAGGCCGAACGAGACCGCCAGCGACGACACGCCGAGGTCGATCGGTCGGTTGAGCACCGTGACCGGCACGACCTGCGGCTTGGTCTCGGGTCCTGGCGGGGCGCCTTCGAGCGTGGCGCAGCCGCCGACGAAATGCCCTGAACGCAGCGTCACCGCCAGCGGCGTGCTGGCCGGCACTCTGTCGAGCTGCGGCGCGGCGTCGGAAGAAGCCGGTAGCGTCTGTAGTGGTCCGTCTTCCGGCGGGATGCCGATCAGGTCGGCGCAGGTCTTGTTCGGGTACGCGCTGGCTACCCAGGTGGTGATGGTGCGAAAACCCGCATACAGCGGCTGCACGAGCAGCGTCGCAAAACCGGTGTCCTTGACGGTGATCGGAATCGACGTGACCCGCGTTCCGACGCTGGCGCGCACGTCGAAGGTGGTCGGCGTGCTGGGAGCCGTCAGCCGCACGGTGACGATGCCCCCGGCGCCGGTGTCGGCTTCCGCGGCGTCGAGGATCGCGTCGAGCGGATCCCCGCTGCTGGTCGGCAGCGCAAAGCGCACGTGGTAGTTCTTGGCCGGCACGGCCACCACGCGCAGCATGACCTGCTCTCGCGCCGACAGGTCACGCACCGCGTCGAACGTCAGCGAGTCTGGTACGTCTTCGGTGCTCGGCTGGCCGCCGGTCGCGCCGGCGCTGCCGCTCGAGCTCGGCGCGCTCGCGTCGGCCTCGTTACTGGCGCAGGCACTGCCGAGCGATAACAGCAGCGGCAGCGACAAAGCGGAAAAGAGGAAAGCGCGCATGCTCAACCGGAAAGCCTGGCCACGAAGGAAGCCGTTAAAAGCCTAGCAGGCCGAGCGCGCCACGCACTACTCTGACATTGCTGTCGTGACCTCCATCGTTCCGCCGCCAGTAAAGCTGCTCCTCGTCGAGGACGAGCCCGGTTTGCGCCAAATGCTCGAGATCCTCTTCCGGCGCGAGGGCTACGCGGTGGTGAGCGCGCCAGGCTGCAAAGCCGCGCTCGACGCGATCGCCAGCGCGCCGCAACCGTTCCCCGCCATAGTCAGCGACTTGTCGATGCCGGATGGCTCCGGGCTCGACGTCTTGGCCGCCGCCAAGGGTCGCAGCTCGTCGACCGAGGTGATCCTCGTCACGGCGCATTCGACGATGGAAAATGCGCTGGCCGCCATGCGGGCTGGCGCCTACGATTTCGTGGCGAAACCGTTCGAAGCGGCAGAGTTGGCGGCGCTGGTCGGCAAAGCGATCGAGAAGCAAGCGATCGTCGTCGAGAACCAACGCCTGAAGGCGCAAATCTCGCGCTTCGCGTCGACCGAGGTGCTGGGCAAGAGCGCGGCCATGCGCCAAGTGCTGGAGCTAGCGACGCGGATCGCTTCGGCCAAGACCACGGTGTTGATCACCGGCGAGAGCGGCACCGGCAAGGAACGCGTCGCGCGCGCGATCCACGATCGCTCCGACCGCTCGGCAGGGCCGTTCTTGGTCGTGAACTGCGGCGCCTTGCCCGAGGCGCTGATGGAGAGCGAGCTGTTCGGTCACGAGAAAGGCGCGTTTACTGGCGCGTCGAGCAAGAGCCTCGGGATCTTTCGCGAAGCCGACGGTGGCACGGTGCTGCTCGACGAAGTGGGCGAGCTGCCGCTCAGCCTGCAAGTCAAGCTGCTGCGCGTGCTGCAAGAGCGCAGCGTGCGGCCGGTCGGCGCGGCGCAAGAGGTGCCCGTCGACGTGCGCGTGTTGGCTGCCACTAACCGTGACGTCGAGGCCGACGTGGCGAGCGGCAAATTCCGCCAAGATCTGTACTATCGCCTGAACGTGATCCGCCTCACGTTGCCGCCGCTGCGCGACCGGCTCGAAGACATTCCGTTGCTCGCCGAGCGCTTCATTCGGCGCTTCGCGGCCGAGATGGGCAAAGACGTGGTCGGCTTCACGCCCGACGGTTTGCGCGCGCTCACCGCCTATCGCTATCCGGGCAACGTCCGCGAGCTCGAGAACGTGATCGAACGCGCGGTCGCGCTGTCGGGCTCGCGCGTGATCGGCTTGGGCGACCTGCCGGAGTCGGTCAGCGGACATGCCAGCGCGCCCGCGCAAACCCTGCTCGACCTGCCACCCGGCGGTCTCAACCTCGACGACGTGCTGAACGAAGCCGAGCGCCGGCTGTTGATCGCGGCGCTCGAGCGCACCGGCGGCGTTCGCAAGCGCGCCGCCGAGCTGCTGGGCATTACGTTTCGTTCGTTGCGCTATCGGCTGCAGAAGCAGGGGCTGGGCGACGACGCCGAAGAAGGCGACGCCGACTAGCGCTCGTGCTCACGGCTCGGGGTCGAGCGGAAAGCGGTCGCGAAAGCTCGTGGTGCACGCTTCGCCACCCGCTTTGGACGACCTGCCCGCACACGCGGCCGGGTCGAAGCGCGGGCCGAGTGTGGCCATGAAGTTATGGGTGACGAACGACAGATCTTCGCGCCAAGCCTTTTCGAAGCGCAGCGCGTGGGTCTGCTCGCCCATCGCCGCCAGTTTGGCGTTGGCCATGGCACGAATTTCGGGGTCGTCACTGACCACCAGCAGCTTTTGCAACAAAGCCGTCGATGCTGCGCGGTTACCCGCGTCGGTAAAGAACTTGCTCGCGGTGATGCATTGGTAGGGGATGTTCTCGTTGGAACCGATCAGCTCGCAAGCGCGCGCCATCAGCCGCGCCCCTTCCTGGCGGAACGCTGATTGCTCAGCGGGGTCGCGCAACCTAGGCGGGGCTAGGTACGCGAGGAACTGGCCGGCCGCCGCCCACAGCTGTTGATCGTAAGGCAGCTCGTGGGTACCGCGCAGCAAGATCTTCCGCGCTTGGCGGTACCCCTCCTCGGGAACCTCGACGGTCTGCAGCGTGATCAGCGCGTCGGAGTAGCGGTACGGATCGCGAAACTTGGGATCGAGCTCGTTGATGGTCTCGATGTAGGGAGCCGCAAACTCGAACCAGCGCTTCTCGCTCATGTGGATGCCGGCCGAGACCAGCACGTGACCAAAGATCAGATCGGCCACGGCCGCGCGATAGCCGAGGCTCCAGGCGACGGCGTGTTCTTTGGATGGCAGCACGTAGACGTCGCGCTTCTGCGTGATCCGATGATGCTCGTCCGCCAACTTTGCTCGCTCGAGCGAGAGGATGCCCACGCCAAGAGCGAACACGCCAAGAGCGAGTAGGTCCGATCTACTCCACTTCACGGCTCACCTCGAGCACATCACGCTGGGGTGCTTGCCCCTGCCGGATCGTGCCGCCTACGCGAAAGGCGCTGAGCACGCCGTCGCCGTCCAAGTCGCCGTGGGCCTCGACACTGAAGTGCGAGCTGTCGGGGCCGTTTTGCGAATCGAACTGGAACGCGTAGGCGTGGGGCGTCTCGATCGAAAAGCTCAGCAGCCGCCAGGTGGGATTGTCCCAGGTGTGGGGAGGATCGGTGGCGAGCGTGGCGCGCGGTACGCGCTCGGGCGTCAACGGACAGCTCGCCGGGAAGGCCGAGCTGAGCGGCGCTGCGTCCGAGAGCAACAGGGCGCGGCCGGCGATCTGCTCGATGCCGTCGAGCGCTTCACTCATCCGCGAGGCGTGCAGGTTCTTCACGAACGCCGGCACCATCACCGCCAACAGCGAGCCGCCAATAGCGAAGGCCACGGCTACTTCTACGGGGGCCAGGGCGCGCATGACCCACGACTGCTACCCAGGAACGCGAGGCTCGGCAAGTGGGGGTCGGCTCGATCGCGCGGAAAAGCGAAAGCCCCCGTCTGGACGCTGCCAAACGGGGGCTCGGAGCTTGGAGCTAGCGCTCGAAGCTCATTCCTCGGGCTTGGTTTCCGCAATCGTGGGCGCGAGAACGACGGTTTGATCGCGGACCACACCATCGATGCTGAAAGTCGAAATCACTGTGTCCCCGTCCAGATCGCCTTGGGCGACGGCTTGGAAGGACGTGCCCGGTGTACCGACAACGGTGTAGTTGTATAGATAGTACTGCGGCTCGGACATCGAGAACTTCAAACACGACCAGCCCGTGTCCCGATCGACATCGTCCCATTCGGCCGCGGCCGATTGGTATTTACTGCCCTTGACCTTGGAGACGCCAGAGGGAACCGAGGCGCCAGCTCCCAGACAAATCGCGTTCGACACACCAGCCGAACCGGAGGCCGCCAACACGCTCGATGCCATGTGCTCGCGGTTGTACGCCGCCGATGCGTCTTTCGACAGCTGACCGAGCGAGTTCTTCGCTTCTGCCGACTTGGCGCTGGCCATGTATTTGCGCACGCCGTAGATGGCGAGCGCGGCCAAGATGCCGACGATGGCGACAACGATCATCAGCTCGACGAGCGTGAAGCCGCGGCTCTTACGGAACTTGCGTTGCATGGTGCGAATCATTCTATTTTTCCTCGGTTAGTGGGTGGAACGACGAGTTGGGAGCGTCGGACCACCCGATCCGAACGCTTGGGGTTGAAATACGAGCACGCGAGTCATGAGCTACTCGCCCTCTTTATCGATGAAGATTTGGCCGGTGAAGCTGCCGCTGACGAAGTTGGAGTAGGTGCTATCGCCGTCGAGGTCGCTGACGGCGCGCACGACATACCAGGGCTGCGTCGACGCCGTCGGCCAGCCGCTGACAGCCGTACCCGCCGCCGCGACCGCATCGGCGCTGCTCCCTGCGGCCGAGCCGTAGGCGAAGCGCACCGGCGCGTCAGCAACGACACCCAACGTTTGCCAGCGCGCGCCGACGGCGGTGCTGACGTCGCCCCACTGCACGGCGGAATTGCCCGGCGCGGTCGTGGGGTAGAACGTGGACAAGCTAGAAACCGATTTCGTGCCGCTCACGTCGAGGTAAGTAAACGTCTCGCTGCGGTACGACTCCTGCGCCGCCTTGATCGAACCGATCATCTGGATCGCTTCGCTCGACTTGGAGGAGTTGAGGTACTTCTTCACGCCGTACACCGCGAGCGTGGCCAGGATGCCGACCATCGCGACTACGACCATCAGCTCGACGAGCGTGAAGCCGCGACGGTTCCCGTTGCCACTAGGTCGCACGGGCCAGCACTAAGCAACTACCGAGCCACGCGGCTGCGACTTCATGAAGTCGCGCTTTTTGCGGGGAATTGACGGCCTACCCACATGTTTGGGTGGTGACAATTTTGGGCACTCGTTGTTGTTGGTAGGCCCAAACACGGCAAGAAAGCGCAGAAAAGCCCACGTTTGCGCACAGCCGGCGCGCGCGGCTATTCGCCGTCCTTTTCCGTGTACAGCTCGCCGTTGAAGCTGGCGGCAACGAACAGCGAAAGCGTGCTGTCGTTATCGCGATCGCCGGCGGCCTGAATCACGTACCAGGGATCACTCGGAGTGCCCCAAGTGGGTTTGCTGGCCGTGACCGGGACGGTGACCGCGGTTCCGGGATTGCCGGCGTTGGTGAGGAAGCCGAAGCGCGTACCCTCCGGACGCGAGATGTCGAGCGCTGCCCAGCGATCCGCGTCGGGGTGCGAAAACTTCCAGGCGCGCAACGTGCCGTCCGGAGTGGCGGGGTACCAGGGGGTGCCGCTGGTCGTGGAGCAGTTCTGGTAGGTGCCAGTCTCGGCGCGCCGCGCTTCTTGCGCGGAGCGGATGGCTTGAATGATCGCCACCGCTTCGCCCGACTTCGCCTCTTGGAAATGCTTGCGCACGAGCATGACGCCGATCGCCGCCAAGATGCCGGTAATGGCCACGACTGTCAGCAGCTCGACCAGCGTGAAACCGCGGCGAAAACCGCGGTTTTTATACTTCACGGCGAGGTGACTCGGGCTCATCCGAAACTGAGCATAGCTCAATATCGAGTGGGCGGCGTCTCGCTAAGGAAACCGCACGACGGCTGTAGCCGTCTTGCCGGCTTCTTCTGTTTTCGTAGCGTTGGGTCCCAGCCCCAACGCTGCGGGCATCAAGGAAACCGCACGACGGCTGTAGCCGTCTTGCCGGCTTCTTCTGTTTTCGTAGCGTTGGGTCCCAGCCCCAACGCTGCGG
>FSUE01000759.1_pt1 | contig 12988 bp, 9 predicted proteins | sample 1637031 | NCBI WGS metagenome assembly FSUE01 (sample SAMEA3914819, study PRJEB12502) | metagenome | biome: forest; material: soil | place: Canada | collected 2010-06-26 | depth 0.3 m | reverse complement strand
GTCCCGCCGTTGCGGGCGCAGCTGTGGGGTCAGTGCCGCCGCACGCGCCGGCTCCAAATACGACAAAAACCAGCCAAGGCGATGCGTTCATGATTGCTTCGAGCTTACTGACAAGTCGGCGTGTAGCCGTCGATGCGCAGGCCGTAAAACGCGACCGTGTTCTCGCCGTCGCCGACGAACACCATCCCCATGCTCTCTTTCAAGGTGTCGGCGTACGAGAGCACCGGTGCACCGAACAAGCTCTTCCACCCGGCCTCGGCGAAAGAGAAGACATGCGTTTCTTGTTTGCCGCCGGTCGACGGAATCGTCGTCGCATACTGATCGCCACCGCTCCAATGTGACTTGGAACGCAGCTGCACGTGCAGCTCGGCCGTGGCGCTGTAGGTGAGCGTAAAGCTGGCGGCCTTCGACAGATCTGCGGTGACGTCGAACTTGTTGGCGACCAACACCGGCAACACGTGCCAGCCACTGCCGATGAAATGCACTTTGCCGACGTAGCCCGCGCCTTCTTTGACCAGAATCGAGCCGCTCGCTGGCACCATCGTGCCTTCATTGGTGGCGGACCACGAAGTCAGACGATCCACGGCAGGTTGCGTCGCGCACGCTTGGAGTGGTGGCAAGCCACCGGTGCCGCCGCTCGCGCCGCCAGCGCCACCGCCACCCATACCGCCCGCGCTCACGCCGCCAGCAGCCTGGCCACCTTGCGGCGCGCCCGCCGCAGCGCCGCCCGTGCTCGCTCCCGCGACTGGCTGGCCGCCGCTGCCGGAGCCCGAGCTGCCGCCGCCCTGTGCCATGCCCGCACCCGAGCTGCTGCCGGCGGTAGCGAGCGAGCCGCCGCCGCCATTCGTGCCGCCGGCGCCTGCGGGTGACGCAGGCTCAGGCTCGCCTTGGCAGCCAGTCAGGCACGCCAAACCACCGAGGAACACCGAAAGGGCAGAGGCTTTGATCATGATGGGGCGAGAAGACGCACCCACAATGGGCACAGCCGCGGCTTCTCTTCACATCAGGGTAGCTTCAATCAGCGCCTGACGGCAGGTCGCCTCTGAGCCAGAACATGGCGTTTTCTTCTCGGCGCTGCCCGACCCTCAACCATCGCTCTCTCACGCTTGAGCGGCCCGCCAAGCCGCTAGAAACGACGTTACGCACACCGTGCGTTGACGTAGCTGTCTCAACTACCCTTCAGGTATAGAGGCGACCATACGCACGCCCGCGCTGCACTTTTCCGTGGTCGCTCGACATTCGCTGCCTAGAATGCAATCGATGCGGACACTAATCGGTTTGGGGTCGGTCGTGGTTTGGGCGAGCTTGGGGGTGGTGGCGGCGGCGTGCAGCGGCAGCGTTGACGAGAGCACCGTGAACGGTGGCGGCGCCACCGATTCGGGCGGCGCCAACAATGGTCACGGCGGGCTGCACATCGGCGGCTCGACCAACAACACCGCAGGCGACGCTGGTTCGCTGAACGTGGGCGGCAACGGCAGCTCGGGCAACGGGGTCGGCGGCGCCGAAAGCTGCGCTGCCGCGACGCAACAAGCCGAGCTTGCGCCGGTCTACCTGGTCTTCTTGCTCGACGAATCGGGCAGCATGGGCGACGGCAAGAACGGCGATCGCACGCAGAAATGGGATCCGGTAACCGCGGCGCTGAACGGCTTTTTCGCCGACCCCGAATCGGCCGGCATCATGGCGTCGCTGAGCCTGTTCCCGCTCAACAAAAACACCGGCAAGGGAGCCGCCGACTCCAGCAAGCCCGCCGACTGCAAAGCCAGCGCCTACGCCACGCCCGAAGTGCCGCCGCGCGCGCTGCCCGACGACAAGACGTTTGCAGCTGCCATCGCCAAGCTCGATCCGCCGAACGAGTACGGCACGCCGACGTTGCCCGCGCTGTCCGGCACGATTGGCTACGCCGAAGGCTTGTTGAAAGAAGATCCGGCGCGCAAGGTCGCGATCGTGATGGTGACCGACGGCGAGCCCTACGGCTGCGACGGCAACACGATCACCGCCACCGCGGCGGCCGCAAAAACCGTAGCCACGCACCTACCGACTTACGTGATTGGCGTCGGCGCGGAGCTCGACTCGCTGAACGCGATCGCGGTTGGTGGCGGTACCGACAAGGCGTTCATCGTTTCGCTCGGCGATCCCGCGGCGACCAAGAAGTCGTTACTCGACGCGATCAACCTGATTCGCGGCAAATCAATCGCCTGCGACCTGGCGTTGCCGGCACCGCCCGCCGGCAAAAAGCTCGACCCCAACAAGGTGGACGTGCAGTTCACCGGCCAGGGCCAAGCTGCCGCGTCGCTCAAATATGGCACCGCTTGCAGCGGTGACACCGCCTGGCATTACGACGACCCCGCCAAGCCGACCAAGGTGCTTTTGTGCGACGACGCCTGCGGCAAGGTCAAAGCCGATCCGATGGCCAAGCTCGACGTCGTGTTCGGCTGCGTCGATCGCGTGGTCGTGCAGTAGCGAATTAGAAAATGCTGCGCTTCGCGCCCGGGCTGACCGGGTGGGAAGGCTTCGACGCTGCGGCGCCGCGGTCGGGTTCAGCGGGCGGGACCGGCAACGGCGCCGTCGCTGCGTTCACGCGCGCCGAAGCGCTGGCCGCAGCCGTGACGACCCGCGGTAACTCTTCGACCGCCGTCGGCTGCGCCGCAACGTCGGCCGCGCGCATGCGTGCCGCGACCGACGCGAAGCCGAGCAGCAACCCGGCAGCAGCAGCGGCTACGATCGTCCAGCGTGAACCACGCGCGCGTCGTGCCGCAGAGACGCTGGCCGGACCGCGCGTGTTTGCGACGACGGCAGCGTCACTCGGCGGAGGCAAAGACTCGACGACGGCCGGCACCGATGTCGCCGCTGGCGCCACCGCAGCCTGCGCCGCGGAGTCGGGCGGACTGCTCGGAGTCGGGATCGCGCGCAGCGTGATCTTCTCGCTGGCGCTCAGCGGTGCGGGCTCGCTCGGCGGCGCTGGCGGCGGAAAGCTCGAGCGCGCGAGCGGAATGTCTTCGTCATTGGGCACGTCACCGCCGCGCACCACCACAGCGTGACGCGGTGGCGCCTTCAATCCGGGTCGGGCCATGAAACCGCCGCGCGGTGTGACGGCTTCACCGGACAAGGCCGGCGCCGAATCCAACGGATCCTCGTCATCGGGCGAATGGCTACTGCTCATCGGACGGCTAGCCTTCGCTTTTGCCGCGATTTGGCGTCGTTGGCAAGAAATGTGGCAGATTCACCCACACCTCAGGTCCAAATTGTCGATCGCTCAACGCGCACCGACCCTTCCGGCGCTCGCCGACCAACTAACCGCCGGCCCACAGGCAGGCCAGCGCCGCCAGCGCGGGCAAGGTTTGGACGAAAAGGATGCGTCGGCTGACGGTGGCAGCACCGAACACGCCGGCCACGGCGACGCACAACAAGAAGAAGGTAGCCACAGGCCGGCGCAGATCGTCACCGGCCAGCAGCGACCAGATCAGCCCAGCGGCCAGGAAGCCGTTGTACAGGCCCTGGTTTGCCGCCAGCGTCGCCGTCTGCGCGGCCTGCTCGGGCGTCGTGCCAAAGACGCGCCGACCGAGCGGCTTTTGCCAGAGCAGCATCTCGAGCACCACGATGTAGACGTGGATCGCCGCAACGACGCCGATCAGCGCGCTTGCCACGAGCTTCATGCCGGCGAAGCTACAACGAACCCCAATCGCCGACGAGTGGGCGCATCCAGCGCAACTGATAGTTTACACATCAGCTGCTACGCGCGTGTTTTTGAAATGCGCAATCACGCCCGAATTTGCCACATGACTGCTCTGACGGCGGACATGAAGGGAGAAGCGAGACGCGCGCGAGCTCTTAACCCCGCGGGATGTAGGCGCAAAACTTACTTCCGCAGCCTCTCTGTCTCGCCAAGCCTGCCGTTCACGGAGCATTGATGGTCGCTAATACTGGGTCGAACCGAGGTCTGTCACGCGGTGCGGTGGTGTTCACGGGCGTGAGCTTGATGCTGAGCGCGATGGTCGCTGCAGCTTGCTCCAGCGCTGGCGGTGGTACGAATCACGGCACCGGCGCCAACAGCAGCACCGGCGCTACGAGCAACAACCCGACCGGCGGCATGAGCACCGGTACCGGTGGTGTTGGCAACCCGGCCGGCGGCAATAACCCGGGCGGTGGCCTCGACACCGGTGGCAGCAGCAACGTGAGCGGCGCCAACACCGGCGCGGCCTGTGTGCCGATGGGCCAAACGTTGCCGTCTTTGCCGGCTTCTTTCACGGGCAAGTGCGGTGGTTGTCACAGTGCGTTCGGCGCCTCGGCCAACCCGATCGTGCCCAACCTGTTCGACACGAAGGACACGTTCGACCAGTTCAAGATGCAGGTGCGCACGGGCAAGAACCTGATGCCGCCGTTCGACGCCGCCGCCATCTCGGACGCCGACATCCAGAAGGCGTACGACTACTTCAAGGCCGGCAAGCCCGGCACCGTCGTGACCTGTCCCGACACCATGGGCGGCGTCACGGGTAACGATTTGTGCGGCAACGGCGTATCGTTTGCGCCTTTGTTTGCTGCAGGCGCCCCCGCCGTCGACGCGAAGGGCACGCCGCTCGAGCCGATCGTCACGAAGGACGCCAGCGGCCATCTCATCTACCGCGGCGCCGGTCGCGTGCGCTTCCGCCACGAGATGGAGCCCGAGTTCGCGACGTACCACGGTCACTATTTCGAGGGCCGCACGTTCGGCTACATCATCGACGACGCGGTCGCAGCCGGCGGCACCACGCTCACGCTCACGTTCCTGCCGAACAGCAACCAATACTTCAGCCAGCAAGGCGTGAACCAGGAAGGCGGCGCCGACCTGAACCTGCGCTTCTGGAAGCTGTACGGCCACCCTGACGGTAATGCGTTCGCCGGCAACGTGGGTGGCGCTTCGAAGGACGTCTTGCCCTTCGACTGCAAAGATCCGAAGACCGCCTGCAACACGCAGAAGTACGTCTACACGGTCAAGAACAACCAGCGTGAGAACCGCCCGATCCAAATCGGCGATCAGTTCCAGGTCGAGTTCGGCATCTTCATGGCGCGCTACAGCGTCGACGGCACCAAGGGCCCGCCCTTCGACGGCGGCCACGTGCGCAACATCATGCCGTTGCCGAACGGCTGCACGCTAAACGGCCCGCCCTACAACAACGCCTGCTACAGCCAAGCCAACTACTACTCGGACTCGTTCCGCTACGTGGTCGGCAAGGGCACGCTCACCCCGTACAACGAGGATTGCACGATGTCCGTGCCGGCCGATGGCTCGGAGGTCAGCGGCAGCGGTGACTGCGGGCCGACGGGCGCGATCGGCGCGGCGGTCAAGGCCGGCACGCTCAAGGACCGGATGGGTCCGACCGAAGCCGGTTGGTCCGGTGGTCTCGCCACGCTGCCGTACATGCGCCAGCGCTTCGACATGTACTACTCGCAGATGTCGCCCAACATCTTGGCCGAGAACTCGGAGAACTTCGTCCAAGGCCGTCGGCTGTTCCACCTCAGCTACTTGACCGGCGAGCACAGCGAGGTCGACAACAAGGTGCCGGCCACCGAGATGGCGCCGTACGTCGGCATCGCAGGTCCGCTCTACAACCAAGAGCGCTGCGAGGGCTGCCACATCAAGAACAACCGCGGCTACCCGCCGGCAGCTGGGGCGAAGTTCGAATCGGTGGTGCTCAAGCTCGCCAGCAAGACCAAGGATGCCCACGGCGGCTCGGTCGGCGACCCGAACTACGGCTTGCAACTGCAGGATCAAGCAACCGCCGGCGCCAAGCCCGAAGGCAGCGGCTCTTTCAGCTACGAGACCGTCAACGGTGCGTTCGGTGACGGCACGCCATACACGCTGCGCAAGCCGAGCGTGGTCTTCACGGGGTTGTCGGCAGGCATGCCGGAGTCGTACTCGGTGCGCCTGGCGCGGCCGCTGATCGGTATCGGTCTCTTGGAGGCGATTCCGGATGCCGACATCGTCGCCAAATCCGATCCTTCGGACTGCAACAAGGACGGCATTTCCGGCGTCGCCAACCTGGTTTGGGATCCGGAAGACAGCAAGATGCACGTCGGCCGCTTCGGCTGGAAGGCCAGCAAAGCCAGCGTGCGTCACCAGGCTGCAGAAGCCGCCATGCTCGACATCGGCGTGACGTCGAGCGTGTTCCCGAGCCTCGACTGCGGCGCCAACCAAGCTGACTGCAAGGCCGGCGACGCCGCCAAGCCGGAGCTGTCCGACACCGATCTGAACCGCTTGGTCACGTACGTGCGCACGCTGGCCATCCCGCCGCGCCGCGACATCAACGACATGCAGGTGCTGCACGGTCAGGAGCTGTTCGCGACGGCCGGCTGCGTGAATTGCCACGCGCCCAACCAGCACACCGGCACCGATCACCCGTTCCTGGAGCTGCGTGACCAGGTCATTCATCCGTACAGCGATCTCTTGCTGCACGAAATGGGCACGGATCTGGCCGACAACGGCGCCGGCGACTACCTGGCGACGGCCAGCGAGTGGCGCACTCCGCCGCTGTGGGGCATCGGCCTGTGCGACGACGTCGCAGCTGGCTGGCAGAAAGACGGCGACCAGAACAACCCGTCGCCCAACAAGGGCCCCTGCAGCTACCTGCACGACGGGCGCGCACAGAAGCTGATCGACGCCGTGCTCTGGCACGGTGGCGAGGCCAAGACCGCGCGCGACAAGGTGGTCATGATGTCGAGCGCCGACCGCGACGCCCTGGTCGCGTTCCTCAAGTCGCTCTAAACCCTCGCCGGCGTTTTCCTGGCCTTTCAGTGCCGGTAGAACGCCTGCGCTCACGTTGCGAGCGCTCGCGGTTGGCCATCGCGAGCGCTTGAGGCTAGGTTGCGCGCGCCTAGCGCGGCCCATGACCTCCGAAGCACGCTCGACCGAAGCCCAGGGCCGATTCGTCATCGACGCCCGCTACGTGGAGCCGAAGCCGAGCGGCATCGGACGCTACGTCGAAGCGTTGGTCGAGCGCCTACCGCAGCTGGCTCCCGAGCAGCCGTTCGAGCTGTGGACACACCCCGCACGGCCCACGCCGGTCACGCTACCGAACGTGACCTGTCACCCCGTAGCGGCGCCTTCGGACGGCCTGCGCACCCTGCTCACGCCCAGCTGGCTCGGTCGGCTCCAGCCTGCCGACGTGATGCACTGCCCGTTCAGCCTGATGGGCCGAGGCCTACGCTGCGCAACGGTGGTGACGATTCACGACCTGATGTGGCTGGAGCAACCGGACTTGGTCGAAGGCCGCCCGCTGATGCGGCGCATTCGCGAGCCATATTACCGGCGCGGCGTCGGCTGGGCGCTGCGTTTCGCGACGCTGTTGATCGCCGTATCGGAAGCCACGCGCGCGCGCATGATTCAAGTTGCACCCGAATGTGAGCCGCGGATTCGCGTCACGCACAACGCGGCCGACCCGCGCTTTGCCCCGGCGGCCGACGCGCGAGCAGCAGCCGACGCGGCGGCCGAAATCTTGGACAGCCGCGCGCCGTACTACCTGGTGGTCGGCAAGAACGAACCTTACAAAGGCCACGACGTGGCGATCAAAGCCTTCGCGCGCAGCTCGCGCGACGATGAGCTCTTGGTCTTGATCCAGCGCGCCAACGGCGGACGCGGCCTGCTGGAGTTGGCCGAACGGCTCGGCGTAGCTGACCGGCTACGCTTTCTACCCACGGTGTCGGGTGAGCAGTTGACCGGATTGCTGCAAGGCGCGCGTGCCCTGCTCCAGCCGTCGTTGATCGAAGGCTTCGGCATCCCGGCGCTCGAGGCGATGGCCTGCGGCTGCCCGGTGCTGGCCAGCGACACACCGGCGCTGGTGGAGGTCATGGGCGGCGCCGGTCTGCACGCGGCGGTCGGCGACGACGCGGCGCTCGGCGAAGCGTTGACCCGGCTGCGCGCGCCCGCGCTAGCCGACGAGCTCCGCCAGCGCGGCCTGAAGCGTGCCCAAGAATTTAGCTGGGAGCGCACCGCGGCACAGACGTTGGCCGTCTATCGCGAGGCGGCCGCCGTCGGTCAGCGGAGGGGGGCGGCGTGATTGACGTGCTGATCGACATGACCGCGCTCAACACCGGCTCGCGCGAGCGCGGAATCGGGCGCTACGTGCGCAACCTGTGCCTGGCGCTGTCGAGCCGCGACAGCTGGCTCGGTAAGTACCCGAACCTGCCCGGCGCGGACCTGACGATTTCGGGGCTGACGCGGCACCTTGGCAAATCCGCGGGCGCGCAAGATCCGAGCCTTTTGTTCGCCGGCGACTACAGCATCAAGACTTCGTCGCTGCGCTACCAACGGCACAAGGTCGAACGGCGCCTGTTCATGGGCGGCTTGCTCAAGCGCCTGGACAGCCGCCTGGTGCATTTGCCGGATCCGCCTGGGACTCCGTTCGACCGACGGCAACGGCGCATCGTGACATGCCACGACTTGATCCCGCTGGTGCTCGCCAAGGACTATCTGTCGCCGCTGCCGGGCTCGCGGCTGTTGCAGCGCGAGCGTGACCGTGCGCGCTACAAAACCGCTGCGCGCGTGATCGCGATCAGCGAGGCGACGCGCCGTGACTTGATCGAGCAACTCGGCATTTTGCCCGAGCGCATCGACGTCGTGCATCACGGCGTCGACCACGAGCGATTCAACCTGCGCGGGGCCGCCGACGAACGGACGGAGCTCGAGCAGGCGCTGAACATTTCCGGCCCGTACCTGCTCTACATCGGTGCCGGCGACGTGCGAAAGAACCTGCCGCTGCTGGTGCGCGCCTACGCCCAAAGCGGGGTCGCGCGCGACGTCAGCCTAGTGTTCGCCGGTCCGCTGTCGCAGCGCGAGCGCGAGCGCCTGAAGCGTGAAGCCACGGCCGGCGGCGTCGGCGAGCGCGTACAGCTGCTCGGCTACACCGACGAAAAATACGTAGCGCCGCTGTACCGCAACTGCCTGGCGCACGTGTTTCCGTCGTCCTACGAGGGCTTCGGGCTGACCGTGTTGGAGGCGATGGCGTGCGGCGCCCCGACCTTGACTACGGCGTTTTCTTCGTTGGACGAGGTGGCCGGCGACGCGGCGCTCAAGCTGAGCGAGCTCCGTGAGCAGCCTTTTGCGCTCGAGTTGCGGCGGCTGGTCTCCGATGCCGAGCTGCGTGCAGATCTACGCCAGCGTGGGTTGTTGCACGTTCAGAGCTTCACGTGGGAGCGTTGCGCGGCGCAAACGCTCGGCTGCTACCAGCGCGCGCTGGACGAAGAGGGCGCATGAAGGAGCTATGGAATCGCGTGGCGGGGACGTTCGGAGCGCTGGAGGCGCGCTACCGCGTCCGCTCGCTTGGGCCGTTCGAGCCCACGCGCTGGGTGTGGAGCCGCGGCCTCGGGCTGTCATGCGACCACAACGGCGGCAAGCTGTTCGTGCGTGGGCAACGTGGCGCGCGCGCGCCGTTGCGCTTCGATTCGCAGGCCTTCGAGCGGGTAAAAGACGGCGATTTGGTGTGGATGCGCCTGATCGCCCTGCCGCAGTTTTTGCGCGAAGCCCTGCCGCGCATCAACGCCAAATTCGCGCTCTTGACCGGCGACGAAGACTGGTCGATTCCGGGCAGCTTCGCGGGCACGAGCGAGCTGCTCGACAGCTCGAAGCTCGTTTACTGGTTCAGTCAAAACCTGGACGCCAGCGCACGCCACCCCAAGTTGCAAGGGCTGCCGATCGGGCTCGATTTTCACACCATCAGCAATGGTGCGCGCTGGGGTCACGAACAAGCCACGCCGGCCGAGCAAGAAGCCGAGCTCGAGGTTTTGCGCGCTCAGATGCCGCCGACCGAAGAACGGCTGTTGCAGGCTCACGCCGACTTTCATTTCAACAAGCGCAAAGACCAGGTGTGGGGTGACGACCGCGACAGCGTGCAGCGCTTGCTCGAGGGCAATCCGAGCGTGGTGTTCCAAGCCCAGAAGCTGAAGCGCATCGAGCTATGGCGCGAGAAGACGCGCTACGCGTTCGTGGCTAGCCCGCACGGCAACGGCCTCGATTGTCATCGCACCTGGGAGTCGCTGGTGCTCGGCAACATCGTGATCGTGAAGCGCTCGTCGCTGGATCCGCTGTACGCGGGCCTGCCGGTCGTGATCGTCGAAGATTGGCGCGAGATCTCCGCCCAAAACCTGAAAAAGTGGCACCTCGAGCACGCCGGCGCCTTCCGCCGACCCGCAGTCACCGAGCGCCTGACGAACCGCTACTGGATCGACCGCGCACGCCGCATGCTCGCTGAAAAGCTCTGAGCGTTCGAGACAACCGGAGTTTTGCCCGGCAATTCTCGGCGTGGATGAGTTGGAAGAGCTCGGCGTCAGGTTCTCGCGCAAGGTTTCATGTCGCATTGGTGTTGTTTCGTTCTGGCCTACTCGCGAGCGATTGGCGCGGCGCAACGGAAGCCGATGCCGTGGCTTTGGGCGCCGGGTACTTGTCCGTAGCGGAACGAGGGATGCAGCCAGCTCGCGTAGCTGCCGTTGAACGCACCACCGCGGATCACGCGCCGTTCGCCGCTCGGCGGCCCGCTCGGGTTGGTCTGAGGCTCGGCCGGGTAATTGCCGAACCAGGTCGACGTCCATTCCCACACGTTGCCGACCACGTCGTAGGGACCAAAGCGCGAGCGGCCCTTGGGAAAGCTACCGACCGGCGCGGTCGTGGCAAAGCCGTCGTCTGCTTGGTAAAGCGCGTCGAGCGGGGTGCCGTGTTGTTTGCCCCAGGCGCTGCACTCTTTGCCGCAGGCGTTGAGGTGCAAGGCGGTCGGCTCTTCGTCACCCCACGGGTAGACGCGGCCGTCGGGACCGCGGGTCGCATATTCCCATTCCGCCTCGGTGGGCAGGCGCTTGTCGGCGCCGCGGCAAAAGTCGTCGGCCATCTGCCAGGTCACGCAGTTGATCGGGTGGTCAGCGCGCGCCGGGTCACCGAACGTGCAGACCGGCGAGTACAGCTTTTGGTCAGCTTCCGTGATTTTGGGCCAATCAACCTGGTTCGACGGGCGGCGGCATTTCCCAATGTCGGTGCAGGCCTTGTACGCGCCGGCGGTCACCTCGTGCAGATCCATGCAGAAGCTGTCGAGCGTCACGTGGTGCGACGGCTTTTCGTTGTCGGGGGCGCGCTTGTCTTCCGAGCCCATGAAGAATTGCCCGGCAGGGATTTGCACCATGTCCGCGCCGCACGTCGGCGGTTTCGGCCGAACCAGCGCTGCGGCTGGTGGCAACGGGGCCTGCTGCACGGCGGCCGCACGCGACGCCGTGGCTTTCGACAACACGCCGCCTGCCACGACCACGCCGCCCAGCGTCGCCACGAAAGCGGTCGCCAGACCGAGCTTGACCGCCAAACCGTGGCGCCGAGCCGGCGTAGCTTGCGAAACCGATACGGCGGGCGGCGTGGTCGACGACGCCGTGCGCGGCGTGAGCGGCGTCAGGCTGACGCGCGAGGCGCGCTCGCGCAGTGGCACCGAGAGTGGCATCCCGCTGGCGGTCTCGAGCTCGAGCCAAAACTGGCCGGCGCGGGCGTAGCGATCGACGGGGCTGACCGCCAGCGCGCGCGCGAATACGGCTTCTGCCGCATCGCCCAGGTCGACGCCGAGCGCCCGCGGGGTCGGCCGGCGTCGTGGGTTGATGGCCGAGCGCCCGAGCGCGGTCGGATCTTCACCTTCGGTGGCGGGTTTTCCGGCCAAAAGCTCGACCGCAACCAGCGCCAACGCGTACACGTCCGTCCACGGCCCGGTTGCGCCGAACGCACGATCGAACTGCTCGGGGGCGCCGTACTCGGGAGTGAACGAGGTGACGTGCTGACCGGTGCTGGCCTGCGCGGCCGAGAAACCGCCGTCCGACATCATCTTGGCCACGCCAAAATCGAGGATCTTCACGGTGCCGATGTCGTCGCGCGACGGGCGGCCAAGCAGAAACAGATTCGACGGCTTGATGTCGCGGTGCGCGATGCCCTTGGCGTGCGCGACGTCGAGCGCGGTCGCAACCTGCGCCAGTAGCGCGATGGTTTGCGGCAGCGTCCACGGCGGCGCCGCGGCGCCGCGCTCGCGCATCAACAAGTCGTCCAGGTTTTCGCCTTCCAACCACTCGAGCACCATGTACGGCAGCCACTGGCCGTCGGGCAGCGTGAGCGCGCCGACGTCGCGCGGTTGCACGACGCTCGCCGTTTCGCTGCAAAGCTCGCTCAAGAATGCGCCCTCGGCGATGAACGCCTGGTGCAGCGCCGGGCGCTGTTCAGCCGGAACACGGCTCAAGCCACTGAACAACTTGAGCGCTACCGGTTTGTTCCAGATCACGTGCTTGGCCCGGTAAACCACGGCAAAACCGCCTTCGCTGACGAAGGCTTCGACCCGATATTTGTCGGCGACGGTATGGCCGACGAGGCAGAGCGGATCAGGAACCATAGGGCGCTGTAGGGAGTACGAGCGCTGGCGGTTACCGGATCGGGATAGCGTGCCTGAATTCATCTGAGCATTCATCGCATTCGAATTTGGCCCGCCAATTCGCCGCGTTGAGGAGTCCGGGCGACGGCCGGGGCGGATCGCGGGATCCGTGGCGCGCGCGCGAGTTGAGAGCCACTGCCGGGGCGCCCGAGCAGGGCAAGCTAGTAAAGCCAGGCAAAAGAGCAGACTTAAGGAGCCGTGAAGCCGCAGCTCGAGCGGCCGCGCGCAACGGAACCGCGCGCCGCGTCGCGCACGCGCCACGCGCGACCCGCGATCCGCCCGCGCAAACGCTAGCGCTGCACGCTCGCGCCCCCGGAATCACCGAGTATCGCTACGGAACCTTCTGCAATCAGGCTGCATTTCGGCAGCCAACCGAGTTGAGACAATCATCAGCTGAATTCTTGCTCCCCCGTAAACGGGCACGGGCACGTTCACGGGTGGTGAGGCGGGGGCTTGACCGTCGTCGAGGGCGTGGCGCTGGGGGCGGGGCGGGAGATGGCTTCGCCGGCGAGCGGGTACTTGTGGTCTTTCCAGAACAGGATGCCCTCGTCCATGACGGCGGTGTTTTCGTATTTGCG
>FSUE01001148.1_pt1 | contig 12997 bp, 10 predicted proteins | sample 1637031 | NCBI WGS metagenome assembly FSUE01 (sample SAMEA3914819, study PRJEB12502) | metagenome | biome: forest; material: soil | place: Canada | collected 2010-06-26 | depth 0.3 m | reverse complement strand
TGGACGATGATCAACCCGGGATTTGGCTACGTCCCCCAGGGTTTGTGTATTGCCGTATTGCCTTCGGAGCTGCCGACCATCTTGGTCGCGGATTCTTGCGCGTGCGGGACAGTCCACAAGTCGACCGATGGCGGAGCCACCTTCGTGGTCACTGGGGGTGACGTTCCGGACCTCTATTCGCTCGCTGTCGATCCGTACGATGCGAACCACATCATCAGTGGCTTCCACGAACAAGATGGGCTCGGCGAGTCGACCGACGCTGGCGAGACGTGGCACATCGTCGAAGGCTCGGGCTTTCCGAGCGGTGGAGTGTCCTGGTTCCCGAGCTTCATCGATACAGGAGCCGCAGCCACCACCAGGGCCAGCTGGATCGCGATCGCTCAAAACGCGGGCAGTCCCGCGATCACCCACGACGGTGGGGCAAACTGGACGGTGCCGACTGGCCTCACGGGGCTCGTGCATCCCCACGGCAACGCGCAAATATTTCAGCGCGGGGCTACGCTGTTCGTTCCTGGCGAAAGTGGTCCTGGCAACGGCGTCTATCGCAGCACCGACTGGGGTGGATCGTTCGCGAGAGTAACCGACGCTACCAGCGCGGCCATCGTCTGGGGCACGCCGAATCACGTGTACTCGATGTACTCGTGGTCCTGTTTCGGATGCACGATCGATCCCAAATTCATGGTCGGCTCCGCGAGCGGCGACACCTGGACTAGCCCAGGCGTTCCGGAGGAAATGCTCATGGGTGCTGACCACGTCGCCGTTACCACCGACGGCACCCACTACATCTTCGTCGCCGCCATGCGTAGCACCGGGATCTGGCGCTACGTCGAGGAATGACGAGCGGGTGGCGAGCGCCAAGTCGAACGGCAACATCGGGCGGATTTGACTCATGCCGCGGCCTGCGCTGTACTCTGACCCGGGATGGTGAGCGATGGGTTCTAAACGTGGGCTTGTAGTGGGTGAGTTTGCGCGGAATCTGCGCGTAGGCTTGGGCGGCGCTTTGCTGGGCCTGGCCGCGGTCACATCGTGCGGCGGCACGTCGCTGGTGATCGACGACGGAGGCGGCGGCGAGAGCCGCGGCGGCGCCCCGGACGAGGACCCACCCGCACTCGGCGGCACGTCCGCCGACGCGCCCCCGTCCGCCGGGACGACGCCAGAAGCTGGCGCCACGACCGGGGGAACCACCACGGGAGCCGCTGGTGAAACAGGCCTGGGCGGTGACGATTCCGGACCGAGTTGCGCGGAACCTGCGTGCACGAGCGGCGACTGCAGCGCCGCACCCGCGACGCTCGAGGAGCGCGGTGATTGCGGCGAGATCCACCTGGTACTTCGGGAAAACGAGCTGTACTGGACCGAGAAGGCCAACGACACCGTGCTCACGCTTTCGCTGACGACAGGCACACTGGCGAAGGTCGCCAGGAACCAAGACGCCGCCACGCAAATCGCGGGCGATGCCTCGGGACTGTATTGGCTGGTCGAGGGAGACGGCACACCGCTGAGCAGCAAGGTAGTGATGACGCCGATCCCGTTTGTCGGAAGCCCCATCCCGACCTTGCAGGTCCTCGCGTCGTCGCCGGACGAGCAAGTCTTCCGCGGTCTCGCCGTGGCCGGCGGCAAGGTCTATTACTCCCACGGCGCGGAGATCTGGGCAGTGCCCACGACGGGGGGTGACGAGGTCCTCGTCGGTAAAGCCACCAGCACTGTAACGGCGGTGGGCGTCTCCGGCACGGTGCTGGTCTGGCTTACTAGCGACGGCGACCTGGAGATCGACGACATTCACGAGGGCAGTCAGCCCCGGAAGATCGCCCAGGGAAACCTGCTGCCCGGAACCGTCGTGGTCGACGGTAGCTACGTCTACTGGGCCGACGGTGGTTCGCTACAACGAGCCGCCCACGACGGTACTCGTCACGGCTGGCTGGCATCGGGTTCGACGAGCATCTCGAGCTTCATCAACGACAAGAAAAATGCCTACTTCGCCAACGAAGGTGGGGACCTCTACAAGGGGCCGCTGGCTTCGGCGGCGCAGGCGGAAGGAGCGCCGGCGCCGAGGTACCTGGCCCGACAGCAGGCGACCGTGTCGAGCATCGCGGTGAGCGGAACCCGCGTGTACTGGGCCACCGCAGATTGCATGATCCGCTCGAACCCGATCTGCTCGAACCCCCTCTAGCGCTAGTTGGGCTTGTGATTGATCAGCTCGATTTCGAAGCGCTTTGCCTAAAACGAAACGCCCAAGGCAAGGCAAGTGCTGCCCGTCGACGCGTTGACTGCATATGGCTGCGGCGGGAGCGCTTTGGCGACCACCAGCATGCCCTGCCCCAGCGTGACGCCTTCGATATCGCAGCTGCCCTTGAGCACGAGCAGGTAATTGCCCTCGTAGGTGAGCGGCACGGCCGAGGTGCTCTCAATCAGTTTGGAGCTGAGGCCACCGGTGTCCGCGAGCGGCACGGTATAGGTTTGAACGCCGGTGGCTTGTTCGATGAAGTCGTAGGTCGTGGTCAGGTCGGCGGCGGTGGTGTCGATGCGCACTGGCGTGTACGCCTCGATCAAGCTCGTGTTGACGAAATCGGGCGGAGCGGCGTAGGCGAGGATAAAAAAGCCGCTGCTGTTGGTGATTTGGTGGCCGCTGCCAGGCGGATTGAAATACACGGTGCCGTTCGTGTACACGCCCTTGGCGTCGGTCTGCGTCCCGTCGATGACGTAGACGGATTCGGTCTTCGAGTGGTAGTGGAGCCCCACACCGCCGTCGGTGACCGTGTACCATAGGATGGCAATGTGCTCGGTGTCGGCGGCGCCGGCCAGAATCAGCTTCTTCACGTTGGGCTTGAAGTCGAACCAAGCGTACGGATCCGGATTGGTCTTCACGTCGTTGACGTCCAGCACCGTCGACGAAGCGAGCGGATCGGTCGCTGCGCCGCCGGCGCCTGCTGCTCCGGCGTCGCCAGCCATACCAGCGCCAGCGGTTCCGCCAGCGCCGCCGGGGCTGATCGCTTCACCAGCGCTGCCTGCAGTGACGCCGCCGCCAGCACCTGCGTCACTGCCGCCACTCGAGGTGTCGCCCGCACCTGCAGCGCTCGCGGCACCTGCAGCGCCCGCGGCACCTGCATCATCCGGCGGATTTGTCGCGTCCTCGTCGTCGCCGTTGCAGCCCGCGGCAATGCCCAAAATGAGCGCAGAAAAAACCCCATAGCGCTGAATCGTATTCATCTTCGTGACGAGCAACGTGGCGCGGCCCGTGTGTCACGCGTGTCACCGCCTCGTGTCCTGCGAAAAGGGCCGAGATGGGCAGCACTTATGGTCAATTCTGGAGTTGCTACGCAGAATCACCGACGGCCTGTGCCCGCACCGGCCACGACTGCCCCGACGACCGCCACTCAACATTGACCCGCTCTCGAGATTTTACACACTGGCCGATCAACCACGGATGAAAATCCTGCGCTCGAGTTTTCCCTGGGCCGCTTCTAAGTGCCTGTTAGTAGAAAGATTTGCTGGCTTGTCATGAGTCGCCCCAATTGGAGCTTGTACGTCGCGATGCTGTTGGCAACAACGGCTTGCGGAGCCAGTGCGGGAGGTCCGCCCGACAAGAATTCCAGCAATTCCACGGACGGGGGGACCGGTGGAGGAGTCGCGCAGACGAGCGGTGGAACCGCTGCAACGACCGGCGGGAGCACGAGCACGGGTGGCTCGATGGTCACCGGTGGAACGAACGCAGCTGGAACGACGAGTGTGGGCGGGGCCACCAGCGACGGCGGCTCGGGTGCACTGGCCGGCAGCGGCGGGACTGACCCCGGCGTGCCGAAAAACGTGCTCCCCTGCGACGGCCTCACGGCGGTCGGGGAGTGGGAAGACATCACGCCACCCGGAGTGGATTTCACGCAAGATTTCGTGATCGATCCGGTCAATCTCGGAACGGTCTACGTGGGCGGCGGACGAGGCTTCGGGATTTGGAAATCGACGGATTGCGGCTCGCACTGGACCAAGGTCAACACTGGGGAAAAGGCTGACGAGATAGACGGCGGCGGTCACTGGACGCTCGCCATCGACCACGTAAACCCAGACGTGCTCTACACAGCGAACGGCTACGGAACGAACGGCGTGTTCAAGTCCACGAACGGCGGTGTTGATTGGACGCAAGTGCTTTCGACGGAGGCCGCAGCGGCACTGCAGTTCGGCGGATTCGTCGAGCGGATTACGCTCGACCCGACCAACCACGAGCACATTCTCGTTTCGCCGCATTTCAACTGCGAGAACGGCCACGGCCATTGTTTGGTCGAATCGACCGACGCGGGAGCGACGTGGAAGATCTTGGACAACGCTCCTGCTGTTTCCGAAGACTCTGGTCAGGTGATGATCAACGGCAAGCTTTGGTTCTATGCGAGCACCTGGGGCGACGGGCTCTGGCGAACGTCAAACGCGGGTAAGTCGTGGGACAATGTTCACGGCGGCAATCCCACGGATTCGTTCTACATCGCGGACGACGGAACCTTCTGGACGACGTCACTTTCGGAGGGGGTGATCAGGAGTACGGACCAAGGCGTCACCTGGAGTGTAATTCCCGACTCGCCTCATGTACGCGCGCTCGTCGGAGATGGGACGACGCTGTTCGTCAGCAATCGAAACGAAGGCACGCCGTACAAACCCTACCTGTCCGCACCGGAAAGCGACCCCACAAGGTGGGCCACGCTCGACAGTCCGCTCTTGCCGCGCGGCGGCTGGGTGATTCACTTGGACCGCCAGCACAGCGTGCTTTACTCGTCGACCGAGAGCAACGGCTTCTGGCGCGTCAAGACGAAGTAGCTCCCGCCCGCCCGACGCTGCAGAGGTTCTATCGGGACAAGCCAGGCCATACGCTGCTGGATGAAAATGTGAGCGATGCTCGCCCGCCCCCGGCGATCGTGCGCGCGGCGGGCTTTGCGGAGGCGCAGCTCGTCGCATTCGGAAACTGAGGGGAAAGCGAATGGACGGCGCCTGTCCCGAGTCGCAATCTGTCACCCAACGAGGAGGTTGTGGAGATGGCTCGACTTTCAGACTACGTCGTGTTCGCGGACAAGCAACTCGAACGGCGCTGCGCCAACGGTCCGATTCCGATGGAGACGTTGCAAGAGGCGTACATCGATGGCGGGCTGGATATTCCCGACCTTGGCGCGTTCCTCGATACGCGCGGGCAGCTGGTCGACTTCACCATTACCAAAGGGCACCTCCGGTTCCTGATCACACGGATGATCCCCGAATGGCTGATCCACTCCAAAGCCCAGGACCTTCGGATCGTGCGCGACCACTACGACCGCGGTGACGACTTCTTCGCGGCGTTCCTGGGTGACTCGATGATCTACACTAGCGGGCTGTTCCGTGAAGCGGATGAGTCGCTCGAGGACGCCCAGCGCAACAAGATGAACGCGGTCTGCCAAAAGCTGCGGCTGCAGCGCGACCACGCGCTGCTCGACATCGGCTGCGGCTGGGGGACACTGACGGCGCACGCGGCGCGCGAGTTCGGCGCGGACGTCACCGGGGTGACGCTGGCTAAGACCGGGGCGGCCTTTGGCAACGCACGCATCGCGGCGCAAGGACTCGCCGATCGCGCGCGGATTCTGTGCCTCGATTACCGCGAAATCCCGGCTCGAAAGTACGATCGCATCGTGAGCCTCGAGATGGTGGAGCACGTCGGCGTCAAGAATCTCGCGACCTACTTCGAGGTCGTGCGCGACCGGCTGAAGGACGACGGTTTCTTCCTGCTGCAGTGGTGCGGGCTGCGGCGCGGTGGGCCGCTCGGCGTTCCTCCGGTCGGCATGCGCCCCGAGGACATGGTGTGGGGCCTGTTCATGAACAAGCATATCTTCGCCGGCGCCGATGCCTCGCTGCCGCTGAGCGAGATGACCAAGGCGATGGAGAAAGCCGGCTTCGGCATTCATTCCGTCGAGAACGTCAGCGTCCACTACGCGCTGACGCTGCAGCGCTGGCAGCAAAACTGGCAAGCCAACCGCGCGACGGTCACCACCACCTACGGTGATCGCTGGTATCGCCTTTGGAACTTCTTTCTCGGTTGGTCGTGGCGGATCGCGCTGCAGGGCTCGTCGGAGTGCTTCCAGGCGGTCGCCCACAAGAACCTCGACGGATTCGATCGGCGCTTCTCGTTGGGCGAAAATTCGTTGCCGGTGACGACCTCGGCGCGTCCGCAGGGCGGCCCGGCCGCGGCGTAAAAGTCCCCCAAAACTCGGCATGCGGCCACGCGCACGAAAGCAGCCCAACGACCGAGAGCGCAGGAGACCGTCCGCGCGATCTTGGAGGCGACCGCGACGATCAATTCGGTCATGAACTACAGCAAGCCGGGCTGTAACAGTTGCAGCTGGAACAATGGCGGCCTGATCGGGTTCGCGCCCGATGGCGTGCACCTGACGGACCTGAAGACCCACATCGTGGAGTAGCTCCGAGCGGGTCGAACGCAAGTCAAAGGGCATCAGCCTTCCTTCAGGGTCGTTGCGCAGTCGCAGGAACGTAGTACTCAGTCACATACAACGTCGGCCGAGCTTCGAGGCTTGCGCCGGCCGGACTCGCGCTGAAGCCGGTGACCATCAGCCCGTCGGGTTCTGATAAATACGCTTCGCTGCCCAGCAGCGCCGCCGGCACCTGGCTCAGGTCGAGGCTCGACAAGCGCCCGGAAACCGAGCTGTTCAGTCGCCCTGAAGACAACAGCGCAGGGCAAGGTCTCGCAAAGCAGCCCTCGCTCGCCGTCACCCGATTGAAGGTGCCTGACGGCGTGATGCCCGCGTGTCCTCGCCAAACTTCGGTGACGTCGAGAACGCCGACGGACCCCGCGCCAGCGACCAATCGGGAGCCGATGCTGCCGCGCAGCAGCAGCGTCTCCGGCTCCGCGAGCAGTTGGCGCTTTTCAACCGGCGTGAACCCCAGCTTCGCGAATGCGAGCTCGGCAACGTAACACTCAGAGCCGTCGGCTCCATCGGCGCAGCGCGTGGTCGATCGATTGACGCGAGCCACAAAAGAGCCTCCGCACAGGGGGGCGCCGCAGCGCCGAAAGTCCTGCCGGACCGAGAAATACGTCGAGTTGTCGGCGAGGGATTGGACATCGAGCTTCGCCTCCTCGAGGTCCACTTCTTCGGCAGCTGCGCCCCCACAAGCGACGAGTCCGAGCGCTAGCGAGCATAGGGCGAAAGCAGTTGCATGTTGGCTTAACATGAACTCCCCCTCCGCAAGGTGCGTGCCAAGAGCCGTAGCGCCAGGATCTAGCCGTGATTCTGCGCGACGCCCCTCGGCAGTGCAAGTTGTTGCGCTGGCGGGCTTACCCGGGGTGCACGCCGTTGCACGGCTCCGATCGCGCTGATCCGTGGATCCTTCCCGCGTTGCGTCGATGTTTCGTGAGGGCTCTGCCCGTGGGTATTTCTTCTGCCAGCGTTGCCGAGCGCTCGGAACGCGCTCGGTGGCATTTGCGACGCCCCGTCAGAGTCGGTATCCTCGAGGCTGAATGGACGTCCTGGCTCCGGGCAGCCAAGTGGTGGGGCGGTACCGCCTGGTTCGCATCTTGGGTGCTGGCGGCATGGGAACCGTCGTCGAAGCGACGCACCTGCAGCTGGCGCAGCGCGTCGCGATCAAGTTCCTGCTTCCAAATTTGTGCAGTCAGCGTGACGCTGTGACGCGATTCTTGCGCGAGGCGCGCGCCACCGTGCAAATCGAGAGCGAGCACGTCGCGCGTGTGACCGACGTCGGTACCACCGAAGACGGCGTGCCGTTTTTGGTGATGGAGTATTTGGAGGGCCTGGACCTTTCGCAGCTCTTGCAGCGCGAGAAGCGCCTGCCCATCGCACAGGCAGTATCGATGGTCGCCCAGGCCTGCGACGCGATTGCGGAGGCGCACGCGCTCGGCATCATTCATCGAGACCTGAAGCCTTCGAATCTGTTTTTGACGACGCGCCGCGACGGCACGCGCCTGCTCAAAGTTCTAGACTTTGGCATCTCCAAAGCCGTCACTGAAATGTCGGCCAGCGGGGCCCCGGCGACCCGCACCGCGACCGCTGCCGTGATGGGCTCGCCGCACTACATGTCGCCGGAGCAGCTGCGGTCTTCCAAGAACGTCGACCCGCGCGCCGACATCTGGAGCTTGGGCGTGATTTTGCACGAGCTTTTGGCGGGTGAGCCGCCGTTCAAAGGCGAGTCCATGTCGGGCGTGCTGGCCAGCATCGTGGCGGATCCGCCAGCGTCGCTGCGCCTGGTGCGGCCCGACGTGCCGCCGGCACTCGAGGCTATCGTGACGCGCTGCCTGCAGAAGGATCGCTCGCAGCGCTTTGCCTCGGTTCCGGACTTGGCGCTCGCGCTCGCCAGCTTCGCCCCGCGCGAGGCGGACGCCGCGTTGCAGCGCGCCTACTCGTTCGCGAAGCCCGAGCAAGTGACGCAGTCGTTGTCGCCATTGCCTGCGCGTGATGTCCTGCCTTTGGCTGGCGGCTCACCTTCACCCGCGCCGCCACCGCCTCCGCTTGGGCATTCAGATACGGCGCGCGGCTTGGCGCGAGCGTTGGGCCCGATGCAAGAGCGCCACCTAGGCTTGCTGTTGGTCGGGTTGCTGGGGGTGCTGGGGGTGGTGTTCGCGTACGGCGGCTATCGTTCAGAGCGCGTTGCGGTGGGCACGGCCGAAGCTGCGTCAGCGGCCGTGCCGGCGCCCTCGGCCGTGCCGCCAACGCCCAGCACGTCGCACACCAGCGACGTGACGCTCAGCGCCGGGCATTGGGACAGCATCGAACAGGCTCGCGGCGCCGGCACTGCCAAAGCGGCGCCGCCCGGAGCCGCGCTGAATGACCCCAAGCTGTTCGCCGACCGCAAATAGCTAGCGCGCCGAGACGACTTGCTGCTCGCAATTGAAGAGCTTGAACTCAGTGCGGCGACTGGCGCTAAAATCTTCGACGTCGTCGCGCTTGATCGGCGCCGCCGAGCCGAAGCCGCGCACGTCGAAGCGCGAGCGCTGGAACATGACCTTGTCGAGCGACCACAGGTAGTCGGCGATGGCGTGGGCGCGCGCTTCGCTCAGCTGGCGATTTTTATCGGCATTGCCCGATGAGCTAGTGTAGCCGTGCACGTGCACGCAGAGCGCGGGGAATGCCCGTAGTTGTTCGGATATCAGACCCACCACGCTGCGCGCGTTTTGATCGAGCTGCGCGGAGCCTTCCGGAAAGTAGATGTTCGGCAGCCGCAGCGTGCCGACGTCGCGCGTGGGGTCGTTTTGCGTGACGGACGCCAGGTATTGATAGGCCTTCTCGTGCGCTTCCAGCTTGGGCGCCAGAATTTGTGTGTCTTTGCCAACGACTTCGGCGGCAAGCGCGCTCTGCGTCTTCAGCTCTTTCTGCAACTCCAACAGCGAGCGGTCGTCGAGGATGGTTTCGGGCGGCGGGACGTCGGCGGCGGGCAGCTTGTTCTTGGCGGTCAGCAGGCGCGCAGTCTTGAGAATGCGCTCGGGCATCTTGGCCGGGGCGTCGCAGTGGCCCCACCACAGGCACATGTTCTCTTGATAGGTCAGAAAATCGATGCCCTGGAGCACGGCCTGGCCCAGCGTTTCGTCGCCCGCGCAGTCGGGTCCGCAATCTTTGGTCACGAACGCCGCGTGCGCTGCCTGGTCCAACATGTACGAATCGACGACCGAGAAATAGCTGCGCGTCAGCGCCGTCACGGTCGCCGCTTCTTTGGCCAAATAGCTGCGCCCCACCACGAACACGTCGACGATCACGTCGTCCGCCTGCCCGCCGGTCGAAAACGCCTTGGGGTAGCCAGCCTTGAGCGCGATCGCAGTCGTGGGCTGCCACAGAACGGCGATCTGCACCTTGCCATCGGTCAGCTTTTTCCAGCAGTCGGAGGCGACGACGCCGTTGTCGGTCGCTAGCTTGTCACCCAAGTTTGCGAAGGAAAGGCTGGCAAAATCCCACAAATGCTCGCTAGGCGTGCCGGTCGAGTAGCAGACCTTGTCGGTCGGCCGCACAGAGTCGAAGCCAGCGCGGCCCTTGTCCAAGAAGATAGCGTCGCCGCCGTTCGATTCGTCGATATTCCAGACGATCACGCCCGGGTATAGGCCGTCCACGCGATGCTTGGTGCCGTGCTGCAAGAAGGCGTCAATGGTCGTAACCGCAGCGTCGATCTTGCCTTCGGCTAACGCTTTCATTCGCGCGTCTTGATCGTACAGGGCAGGGTCATCCACGTATTCGATGCGCAGCTTGGCTTTGGCGAGCTCGGCCGCCAGGCGCGGCTCGCTGCGAAAGGTGCTGTACCCGGACCACGGATCGCCAGCGACGCGGATGACCTTGAAGTCGGACCTCGCGGCGGGTGCCCGGTCGGCGCTAGGAGCGAGTGATCGGCGCGCCGCCAGCACGAGCACGACCCCGACGATCACGAACACGCCCGCGCCCAGCGCCAAGGCTTGCTTGCCGGAGAGCCCCGTTTCGGCCGCTCCGGGCGCGCGGGCGCGAGGGGCTCTAGAGCGCAAAACCAGCGCCCCCAATAGCCCCAGCACGCCGACGGCGCTCAACCAGGTTAGGCCGCGAAAAATGCTGGTCGCGGTGCCGGGGGGCGCAGAAAGATTCGCCGCTGACGCGCCGCCGGGCGTCGCGCTTGCGACCGGCGCCGTAGCAGAAGCAACCGCGCTGGCGTCTGCAGCGCTGACTGCCAATACTGGCGTTTGAAAGCGCACGCCGTGGCCGGCCGTGACCTGCACTCTTTCAGCCAGCTCCTGTCGCCCAGGGGCAGTGGCGACGATCGTGTGCTCACCCGGATCAATCGGCGCTTCCGTGCCCCAAGCTGCGGCAGCCAGCGGCACGCCGTCGCTGCTGATCGATAGCCCCACCACGCGCGCTTCGAACGGCACGTCGATGGTCAGGGTGCCCAGTTTTTCGCGTGCGAGTGCCGCGCGGCCGCGAGCCAGCGCTTCGCGATCAGGTTGCTTGGCGCTGCGCGCTTCGGATGCGGCCTCCAGCCACAGCTCCCACGCCGTGGTCATGCGCCCGCGCCGCTCTTCGCAGTCTGCCCAGCTGAGCAAGGTACCGACGCCCGGATCGAGGCGGTAGCTCTCTTCTAGCTTGCCGCACGCCAGCTCGAGCGACCCCTGGCTCAAGAGCGAACGCCCGTCTTCGAACAACGCCTGCGCCATGCCGGTGCTCGCCGCACGCGACTGGGCTCCTGCGATGCCACCGAACGTCGTGAACCCGAGCGCGATTGCCGCCGTCGCGAACCAAGTCATTCGCCACATGGCTCCTCCGCCCCGACTATAGGTTCAACCAACTTGGCGACGATGCTTCAAGCACGAGTCTGGGAGCTTTTGACTACGCGGCGTAGCCGCTCCGCGTCGAGCTTCATGTTTCATAATCTTTTCGGAGGACAGCGGGATGCTCGTAGCCTCGCCCCCGATCGCGTCGACGCCGACGCACCTAGCGGCAGCGGTGCGACGCGCGGCGTCGCGGGCGGCCCTAGAACAGGCGGAATTGCGTCGGAAAGTGCCTGGCACGGCGGGTGCTAGCAGCGCCGCCTGATGACTCCTCTGCTGGTGGTCGGGCTCGTGCTCTGCCTGGTAGCCGCTGCTACGGATCTACGCAGCGGCAGCATTCCGAATCGCCTGACCTACCCGGCATTGGTGCTAGCGCCACCGGCGCACTTGCTGCTTGCGCTTCGGTACGGTGCAGCTTGGCCCGACGCACTGGCGCAGGCGGGGCTGTCGTTGGTGGGGCTCGTCGTCTGCGGGTTAGTGCCGTTCTTCTTGTGGCGTAAGGGGGCGATGGGCGGCGGTGACGTCAAGCTGTTCGCCGCGCTGGGCGCGCTCGCCCTGCCCCGTGTCGGCTTCGAAGCGGAAATGTACGTACTGATCGTGGCGGCAATGATGGCGCCGATCGAGCTGGTGTACCGCGGTCACCTGCTGCGCACGCTGCGCAACCTGGGGTCGCAGCTGGGCCAGACGTTTCGCAAGCAAGAGCACAAACAGGCGCTCGACCCCGCGCTCGTCAGTTGGTTCCGGCTCGGGCCGTGCTTCGCGATCGGCTTCGCCCTGCAAGTCTTGCTGCACTGGCGTTCGCCATGACTGCACGCAGCGTGCGCCAATTGGACGATGACCAGCGCGCCGTCGCCATGGTGGAAGCCGTGCTGGTGCTGATGCCGTTGCTGTTCGTCTTCTTGGTCCTGATGGAGTTGTCGCGACTCGGCATCGCCAGCCTCATGCTGCAGCGCTCGGCCGGTATCGCCGTGCGGGCGTGCGCGGTGGTCAAAGACCAACCAGTGGGTTGCGACTCGAACCGCGGCTTCGACAAGGTACAGAACACGCTCGGGCAGGACGAAATCATCACGCTGGCTGCGCGCGAAGCGCTGCGCCCACTGAGCGAGGCCACACTCAGCATCGACAGCGCGCTGTGCCAAGTCAACGCAGCCGGCCCGACTCCGCCTGGCTTGAGCGTGAGCGAAATCTCGGCCTCTGGCACTGATCTAGTCGACGTGGTCGGGCGCTACCGCTGCGTCGTGCCGCTGGCTCGCGACATCATCTGTCACTGGGACAGCAAACAGCCACAGTTGCCCGCGCACGCGCTGATGCACGCGACAGCCAGACACGCGCACCAGGGTGCCCACTTCGAGTGTGACTACGCTGGCGACTTCGAGAGCAACTTCTGAGGGGTGACATGCTGATGCCCACCGAACCAAGAATCAAGCTCGACCAAGACGAGGGCGGTGCCGTGATGGTGCTCGGTCTGTTCCTGGCGCTGGGCGCCGTCGCGGGTTTGTGGTGCGTGGTCGGCATCGGCAACGCACTGATCGCACGCGACGTGGCGCAGGAAGCGACGGACTCGGCCGCGTTCACCAGTGCGGTCGTCAACGCGCGCGGCATGAACCTGATTTCGTTCATCAACATGGTCATGCTGGCCTTCGTGTGGGTGTACCTGTGCCTGAGCTGGCTCGACCTGATCGTGTCGGCGATTTGGGTGCTGGTGGGCGTCGAGAAAGGCCCCAATTGGTGCGAATTTCGCGAGCTTTTGGC
>FSUE01000727.1_pt1 | contig 13149 bp, 11 predicted proteins | sample 1637031 | NCBI WGS metagenome assembly FSUE01 (sample SAMEA3914819, study PRJEB12502) | metagenome | biome: forest; material: soil | place: Canada | collected 2010-06-26 | depth 0.3 m | reverse complement strand
GGATCTTCGAGCTTGGAGGACTCGACGAACACCGCAACGCTGCGCGCGCGCTCCGGCTGGTGAGCGGCAAGGGCGGCTTCGAGTACCAGACGCACGTCCCAGGGCTCGCGTTGCACGGCAAAATTCGCGAGCGCCAGGCTCAAGGCCCGCTCAGCATCACCGCGCAAAACGAGCTCGAAACGAGCCTCTTCGCGACGGTGCACGTTGCTGCCCCGAAGCCGCGCGTCCGCGAAGCGTTCGGCGAGCTCGAATACGTGAGCTTTTGCCGCGGGCAGACCCGCGAGCTGCTCGGCAATCGTCAGCCGTAGCAGCAAGCCGTCGATACGGGCGAACCGCGAGAGCAGAGCCACGGCTTCGGCGGGCCGCTTCTGGTCGAGCAGCAGGTCGCCGAGCGCCGACAGCGTGTAGGCATCCTCGGCGGCCCCAGAAAGCGCGCGTCGAAAGCAGAGCTCGGCCTCGCGCGAGTCGCCCTGGCGAAGAGCAAGCTCGCCGAGCAACGACTCAGCCCAGCTGACGTCGGACGGCAAAGCCCCGATCATACGCCCGAGCGCCGCCCGTAACTCGCCGGCCGCCGCAGCCGCATCGCCCGTCACTCCCTGTACTGCAGCACGGCATCCGACTGCGAACAGGTCGGGGACGAGTGGCGCGAGCCGCTGACAATCGGTCTGGGCGCCTTCGTAGCGACCTAGCACTGTCGCGATGGTTGCGCGTTCGAGCAATGCTTGTGCGTCCCGCGGCTGTCGTCCCAGCACCAGGTTCAGGTCGACCAGCGCTGCTTCGAATTCGTGGTTGCTGGCGCGCAGCTTGGCGCGCAGCACGATGATCGGCGCCGGCGCATCGGAACGGTCCCAAAATGCCGCGAGCTTGGCCTCCGCCCGCCCCAAGTAGCGCGGATCCGAAGTCCTCTGGTAGTGCCGAATCTCTTCGCGCGCGAGCAGCTCAGCCTGCACCGGATCGCCAGCCGTCGGACCTCCCGCCGCTGCCGCAATCGATTCGCGTGGGCCCCATCGCTGCGGCAAATGCTCTAGCACTTGCTCGTCCGAGCTCGGTACGAACGGCCGTACGCGCGCGCGTGCGGGGCTGGCCAGAACCAGTAGCGCGATCAGGCCCAAGATCGCGCCGCCGCCAAACAGCAGGGCGAATAGCCGGGCGCGGTGCGGAGCCATTGCCCGTCCTATACGAGCCGACGCCGGCGGTCGGATCGTTCGGGCGGTCTGACGAAGTGACTATTCACTCGGCCAGGGCTGCGACTAGTCGGCAGTTGGTGACTTCATCGCGAAGGCGAGGACGTCGTCGGGGGTGTCGCCGATGATTAGCGTGGCGTCTTGGTCGTGTTTGGTTTCTTCGAAGCCGAGTAGGATCAGGGGGACGGCGCGGGTTTGGACGGGGTGGACGGCGATCGCATTGCAGGGCCTTGTCGACAAGGCGGAGCCGAGGACGAGGACCAGATCGCAGGTTGCAGCGAGCTGTTTTGCGCGCTCGACGGCTGCGGTGGCTGGGGCTTGGCCGAAGGCGGTGACGGCGAATTTTTGGGGCGCGCCGCAGGGACAGAGCGGGACTGCGCCGGTAGTTCGGAAGGCGGCGATCGCCGGCGCCGATGGGGCGCGTGAGCCGCACGTGAGGCATTCCACTTCCGCCAGCGTGCCGTGGATGGCGACGATCGCGTCGTCGCGTAGGCCGCACGCTTGGAGGTGGCTGAACGGGGTTTCGTCGATCACACCGAGCAGACGACCCTGGCGGTCGAGCTCTTTGAGTACTCCGAAGCGACCCCGGTAGGGGTGTTCATGAAGGGTACGGGCCCAAGCTTCGACTTCGTCGACCGCTTTGAGCTTCTCGGTCCAGTGGCGCAAGCGCGCTTCGTCCGAAGCGAGCAGGTCGGCGAGTTTGACCGAGCCGGTGGCTTGCGTTGGCGCGAACCAGCGGCCGCTGACGACCAGGATGCGGCGCGCCTTTTCGAGCAGCGCGACTAGGGTGCGCGATTGCAGTTGGTAGAGCCAGCTCAGGATCGGCCACACGCCTTCGGGTGGGTCGACGAAGCAGGGCACGCCGAGCTCAGCGGCGAACGCTTGGCCAATTGTGACGCTGGTTGCGCGGTCGATAGCGTCGCGCTCGGCGGCAGTGCGACCGGCGCGGTTCGGTTCTGGCGGCGGCAACTCGAGCTTGAAGTAGTCGAAGTGCTCCTGCGGGTCCCAGCGCAAGGGTGGCGGAAGCGTGGACGGGAGCGCTAGCACGGCCTTCAGCTTCCAGAGAAAGCCGCGCACGGAGAGCTGACCACTGACCGAGATCGCGATGATGTCTCGCTGCAAGGAGCGAAGCCTGTGTGCTTGGTCGGAGATCGAGCTCACGCGCGTAGTGTGTGCTTAGGCGGGCAGCGCCGCCATGGCCGGGCCTTTGCCGCAGCGGCGCGCGTCGTCAGAGCGCTTGGGCGGGCTGATGGGCGGTCAGGACCGGGATGGAGGAGAGGCGGACTACTTTCTCGGCTACGCTGCCCAAGACGGCGTGCTTCACTCCATGATGGCCGTGTGTGCCCATGATGATGAGGTCGGCGCACTTCGATGCAGCGGTGTCGATGATCACCTGCCACGGCACGCCCATTTGGAGGGTGGACTTGGCTCTCGGCAATTTTCGATGCAGTATTCGAAGGGCCTCTTCGAGGTGCTCCTCGGCCGCTCGTTCGACGCTCGAAACCACCTCAGGGCTGTTGAGCACGAGGCCGCTGTACAGATAGCGGGGGACGTCCCACACGTGCAGAAGCGTGAGCTCGGCGTCAAGGCAGCCGGCCAGCGCGACCGCTAGGTCGACCGCGTACGTCGACGGCGCCTCGAAGTCTGTCGGTACGAGGATGTGTTTGAAGGGTTGCACGTCGTTTCCTGTTCACGAAAGGCCGGAGTCGGTCCGCCCGCTCTAGCAAGTCGCGAGCCAGGGCGCCGCTGACCGCGGGAGTTACAAGCGATCCGAGAGCCATCGCGGTGAACCCGGAACCGGCCGGACTCGGGCGCGCAATGGATGCACGCTGACCTGCAATCGCGCAAGCCTTGCGCCGGCGAGCGCTCACTGAGCCGAGATAGTGATCTGCCGAACGCAGTCTGGACGCCGACAAACAGCGGAATCGGCGTGTTATGCGCAACCATCACCTGTCCGCTGGATCTTGGACATACGCCAGCCAATCGACGATGTTCTTCGTGCGCGCGTCGACCTCGCGTTGGGTGGCGGCGAGCGGTGCTTTGGTTCCGGCAAGCGCCGACAGGCGAGCCTCCGGGTAGTCGCGGGCGAATGTCTGCAACAAAGCCGCGTAGTCGCCGAGCAGATTCGAGCTGTTTCCCCAGTGATCGAGCTTTTCGATGCGCTGGCGAATCGGCGTGCTCGCCTCAGGCCAAGTGCGCTGTAGTTGAAGCAGCGCGGCTCGCGTCTGGGCTTGGTCGTAGCGCGTTCGCGCGGCGAGCAAGGCCGCCAAGACTTGGCGATGCTCTTTGAGCCGGCGGCGATCGAACAACGCGCGCCGCTCTCGCTCTTCGTCGGCCAAATGCTTGCGCCAGTCGGCCTCCGAGCGAGCGCCAGCGATGCGATCCTCGGGTAGCTGCCCGGCTGCCGGGGTAGCGGACCGGGCCGCCGCTGATGCGACGGCTGCTGGCACGCTAGGTGAGGGCGCAACGGCGCTGGGCGATCGTTCCTGCCCACAACCTACGAGCCAAGCCGAGGCCAATCCCAAGGTTAGCGCCCGCGACCTAGTCAAAACGCCGTTCCTAGCCCTGCGATGGCAAGCGCCCCGAAGCGCGGGTTTTGGTCGGCGCGCGCGAGCGACGACCCGCCAACGTGGGCGCTCAGCGCCAGGGGGCCGAACGCCATGCTCAGCACGGGGCCCACATCGAACGCATAGCGCGGCTCGTTCGAGGCCGCGGTCGTGCTGCCGGAGCTCAAGTCGAAGCGGCCACGCCCGTCGACGCCGAGCTGGGCCCACGTCGAAAGCCGAACCAAGCAGGCCAGCGTGCCCTCGGCGTCGCGCTCGCGCCCCTCCGGATCTTGGCCGTAGATCAGGTTGCCGATCAGCAACGTGCGTCCGAAGCGCCGACCAACGGAGAGCACCGTCTCGATTTCACCTTCCGGCTCGGTGAAGCCCTCTGCCTTGTAGGCGAGCGAGACGGCCGCCGTGACACCGTGGCGTTGCTGATCCAGGAATTGCGCGCGGCCGGCAACGGAGGGTCGCAGCGCTTCGCCGCGCTCGTTCGAGGTGACGGCCACGCGCGCCGCGAACGCGCCATAAACGCGCGCCTCAGCGAACGAATCGAAGCGCGGCGCCTTCGCGGCGGCATCGTAACCACCGCTCACGGCGGCGAGAGCAGCGGTCCTGCCGACTTCGGGAAACAGCGAAAGCGGCAGGTAGGCGCCGGCTTCGGTTACCCGCGCAACGGAGTGTGCCCAGGTGACCGGCGGCGTTGGTCTCTCGTTGTTAGTTTGAGCCGATGCGTGCCTGCTCAACGAGCCACACAGCAGTGCCGACGGGACGGCCAACCAGCGACGCTTGAAGCCGGTGCGGCGCATCACGGACCCGCGGCCCCCGCGGCCCGCGCAAAGTAGATGTCACCGCTGTCCTTCCGCGTGTCCTGCCAAACGACGAGCACGTCCGAGCCTTGCACGACGAGCCCCTTGTAGTCGCCGAGAAAATCGGCGTTTGCCGAGCCACGACCATCGGTCACCTGCAAGTTCGGCTCGAAGCCTTGCGTTGGATCGACCGAGCGCGCGTACCAGACTTCGTTCTGACCGTTGCGCAAGTCGGTCCAGGCCACGTGCACGCGACCGCAACGGTCGACGGCCACCCACGACTGCATCTGGCGGGACTTGGCGGTGTTGTCGTTCACGCGCAGCGGCGCGCTCCACGTGGCGCCACCGTCCTTCGAATACAGCAGCCAAACATCGTCGTCGCCCTCGCCGCCCGGCATGCGACTCGTCCAAGTGATGGCGACGGTTTTGCCCGTCGGGTCACTGGCAGCGCCGACGATCGGGTGTTGGCGTGGGCTGCACTCGAAGCAAAAGGCACCCATGTCCGCGACTAGATCGCGGGCTTTTTCCCAAGTTGCTCCGCCGTCGCTGCTGCGCAGGTAACGCAGTTGGTTGTCGTTGGAGTCGAGGTTGTACGGCACGTGCACGAGCCCGGTCGTCGAGGTGACGATGGCGGTGCCGTGGATGATGCTGCCGAGTGACTGCGTCGGCTGCCAGGTCACCCCGCGATCGAGCGAGCGCTTGATGCCGCCGGGGTTACCCAGCCAGGAAACGAAGACGGTCCCCTCGACGCTGCCTCCTCCCAGCCACGGCTTGTCCGGCGCAGCGCCGATCGTGCGCACCTCCGACCAAGTGGCGCCCTGGTTAGTCGACGTCATCATGCGGATGTTGCCGGTATTGCCGACGTCGACGTATTCCTGGCAGACAGCGTAGATGGTGCCGCCGGCGTCGATGGTCGCGGCCGGATCGCCGACGAACGAACCCGACGCGTTGTTGATGGCGACGTTCTTGCTCCAAGTAAGGCCGCCGTCCTTCGTTACGGAGAAGGCGCAGGAACGTTCCGCGCGCGAGTCCATCCAACCGGCGATCGCCAGTCCTCCAGGACCCGTCGCCAAGGTCACCTCGCTCTGGTTGGCGTTGCCGTTGTCGTCGTTCACGCGCACGTTCTTGCTGAAAACCACGGCCGCCAGCGCTGTGCAGCTCGCGGTGCCTGCGGTGCCTGCGGTGCCTTCAGACCCAGCCGCGCCGCCGCTCCCCGAGCCTGCCCCGCTCACCGGCGCGGTACCCGCGACTGAGGGAGCGCCGGCCGAGGCCGCCGCGCCGCCCGTCACCGCTGCGGTACCTCCGCTCAGCGATGGCGCACCTGCGCCGCTCAGCGCGCCTGCAGCGGCCGGCGACATCCCAACGTCAGCTCCCTCGTTCGAAGAACACGCCCAGGCCGTGAGCAGGAGCCCGCTGAGTGAGAGCGCTGAAACTTTGCCGCTCCAACGGAGACTGACGCGGACGCCAAGGTTTGCCACGACCCGTAGGTGATGCGCCGACCTGGATCCTGCTCAACAAACACTCGACCCGATTATCAGCGCTGCAACTGCTCGAGCACCCAGCGCGCGGTGCCGGCCGCGCCGTCGATCGAGAAGTGAACGCCGTCGGGGCGGATCAGGTCCTTGTTGGGTAGCTCGGTTTGGCAGCGGCCGCCGGGGCACAGTTGTTCGCTCACTTCGAGCAACCGCACCGAGGGCGTTGCCGCTACGGCCTTGCGCAGTGAGGCGTTGATGCAGTCGATTTGCGCGTGGTACTCCGGCTTGCCCCAGTGGCCGAGTGGATACGGCGCGGTGGCGACGAAGATGCGCGACGGCGTTTGCGCCAAATCGTGCAGGCGCCGCGTCAGCGACTGTTCGAACTGCGCGTCCCAGTCGGGGTAACAAGCCGTGTGCCAGACGCCGTCGACGCCGAAGCCGTGTAGGAACGCGCCGCCCACGTAGAGCAGCGTCGCGTCCGGGAGCAGCTGTCCCATGCGCTCGACCCAATGCTCGCCGTTGCAACGGTCGCCAATCATCGTGCAACCATCTTTGCCGAGCAGCGCTACCTGCACGCCCGGCTCGTGCAAACTGCGTAGCCCCCAACCAATCGAGTTGGCCGTCGAATCCCCGAGCAAGACGACACGTAGGCGCGGCGTTTGGCCGGGGAAGAGCGTATTGTAGGCGTCGAGCGAACCCTTGGGCAGACCGGCGCGCGCGTCGGTCGACCGCACGATCAACACCACCGCCAGCGCGACCGCTGCCGGCAACATGAAGTTGGCGCGCTTGAACGGAAGGCCGTGCTTGCGAATCGGGCTTTCCAAATAGCGATACGAAACGATCGCGATCGCAAACGTGATCGCAAACCTGAGCCCCTGCAGCAGCACTCCGTGCAACGCCACGCGCTCGGTCGTGACGAAGACATTGACCGGCCAATGCCACAGGTAAACGCCGTAGCTTACCGTGCCCAGCAGCTGCAGCGGTCGCGCCGAAAGCACACGCGCGACCCGGCTTTCCTTGTCCATGACCGCGCAGGCGATCAGCACCAGCACGGCCAACTCGGTCAGCCAGAAACCGCCGTGGTACAGCCAGGGGTTCGCGCCACGCAGCGTGCACCAGGCGACGGCCAGGCCCAGGCCGGCCGCGGCACCGAGCCAGTCGAGCTGTCGCACCCGCGCTGCCGGCAAGCGGCTGCCTGGCGCCAACACGATCGCCAGCGCCGCGCCCGCCAAGATCGCCGCCATGCGCGTGTCGGTACCCAGGTACGCACGGCTGCTGTCAGCTGGCGAGAAGAGCCACGACATTGCGACGACCGAAGCGCCCGTCAATGCCAACGCTAGCCCTAACAGCGCGCGTGGCCCGCGCCGCCGCAGCACGAACGCGGCCAGCAGCGGCCAGACCACGTAGAACTGCTCCTCGATCGACAAGCTCCAGGTGTGCTCGAGCGGTGAGGGCGCGGCGAACAACTGCCAGTAGCTACGGTGGCTGAAGATCGCGTGCCAGTTGGCGAAGTAACCCAAGCTGGTGAGCGCTTCGGCCCGCAGCGTCTGCAACTCTTCGGGGCGAGCGAAGAACCGACCATAGATGGCCACGGCCGGCATCAGCGAAAGCAGGGCTGGAAACAGCCGGCGGCAACGCCGCACCCAAAACCGGTAAAGATCGACGCGGCCCGTGTCGCGGTGCTCGCGCACCAGCAAGGATGTGATCAGATAGCCCGACAGCACGAAGAACAAGTCGACACCCAAGTAGCCACCCGGCAGGGCGCCATCGGCGTGAAACAGCAGCACGCCCAACAATGCGAGCCCACGCAGGCCGTCCAGGGCGGCGAGGTGAATTGTCGGTCTGGACTCGGAAACGTCGGCCAATCTGGCCGGAACCTAGCAGCAATCTGCGTCGGGGAAAGTAGCTCGAGGCATGGAATCAGGCTACTGCTCGTGGAGACGGAATCGATGCGGGAAGGTTTCAAGATTTGCGTCGATGTCGACTACCGCGAGAATGGCGCGGTCGCCGCCTGTGTCGGATTTCTGGAATGGACGGACTCGGTTGCGGCGTTCGAGACGGCGCGGCGTTTTGCGGGAGCGCCGGCCGACTACGAATCGGGTCAATTCTACAAACGCGAAATGCCGTACGTGCTCGAGCTGCTGCGCGGGCTCGCGGCCCCGCCTGCGCTTTTGATCATCGACGGCTTCGTCTGGCTCGACGGCGGGCGAGCGGGCTTGGGTGCGCACCTTGCCGAGGCCTTGGCCGGCGCGTGCCCGCTGATCGGCGTCGCCAAGCGACCGTTCCACGAAGCCGCGAACGCGACGCCGTTGCTGCGCGGGACCAGCCAAGTGCCGCTGTTCGTCAGCGCGATCGGCATCGAGCTGGAGGAGGCCGTTCGCGGCATCGCGCAAATGCACGGCGCGCACCGCGTGCCCACGCTGCTCCGACGCGTCGATCAGCTGTCGCGGCAAGCGTCGCCCGAAGCCAGCGGCCCCTGATTGGCCCTGGCGGAACAGGAAGCCGGTCGAAATTCTGCTGCAGCGCACTTCCGGTAGCGCTTGGACGCGCTAAGAATGCAGCATGGGCTTGCCTGGGGATTCGTCGACTGCGGGATTGTTGCGAGACGCCGCGCAGCGCTCGATTGACTATTTGAATACGCTCGATCAGCGGCCGGTGCGCCCCGACCCCCAGGCGACCGCACAGTTGTACGAGCGGCTTGGCGGCGCATTGCCGGAAGGGCCGAGCAGTGCTGCGGCCGTGTTGGAGCTGCTCGACCAGGCCGGCTCGCCGGCGACGATGGCGATGGCCGGACGGCGGTTCTTCGGGTTCGTGATTGGCGGCTCGCTGCCGGTGACGCTGGCGGCGCGCTGGCTGGCGGACGCTTGGGATCAGAATACCGGGTTGTGGGAGCCCACGCCGGCCACGGCGTCGCTGGAAGAGATCGCGCTGCAGTGGCTGAACGCACTGCTTGGTTTGCCTGCTGACACCGCGGCTGGCTTCGTGACGGGCGCTACCGTTGCCAATTTCACGGCGTTGGCTGCGGCGCGCCATGCCACCTTGGCGCGCGTCGGCTGGAACGTCGAGGCCGACGGGCTGTTCGGAGCTCCACCGATCACCGTCGTCATCGGCGAAGAAGCGCACCCGACCTTGATCAAATCGCTCGGGTTGCTAGGGCTCGGTCGTTCGCGCGTCGTGCGCGTGCCGGTCGACGCTCAAGGCCGCATGCGCGCCGACGCGTTGCCGCGGCTCGCGGGACCAACGATTGTGTGTGCCCAAGCCGGCAACGTGAACACCGGCGCCGTCGATCCGCTCGAACAGATTGCCGACCACGCCGCGCAAGCCGGCGCTTGGCTGCATGTCGACGGCGCGTTCGGATTGTGGGCGGCCGCGTCACCGGCGCTGGCACCGCTGGTGCGCGGCATCGACCGCGCGGATTCGATCGCGACCGACGCGCACAAGTGGCTCAACGTCCCGTACGACTGTGGCCTGGCATTCACGCGCGACGGCGCGGCGCTGTGCGCGGCCATGGCCATCACCGCCGAGTACCTGCCGAAACAGCTGCCGCATCGCAACCCCAGCGACTACACACCCGAGCTATCGCGTCGCGCGCGCGGGGTCGAGGTGTGGGCGGCGCTGCGCGCGCTGGGTCGCAGCGGCGTCGCGGCGATGATCGAGGCTTCTTGTCGCCAGGCTCGCCACTTTGCCGAGGGGCTGAAAGCTGCGGGCTTCGAGGTGTTGAACGACGTCGTTCTCAACCAAGTCTTGGTGTCGTTCGGCGGGCCGGAAATCACGCAGCGTGTCGTCAATGCGATTCAGGCCGACGGCACGTGCTGGTGCGGCGGCACGCTGTGGCAAGGGCGAACCGCCATGCGCATCAGCGTGTCGTCGTGGGCGACGACCGACGCCGACGTCGAAATCAGCCTGGCGGCGATGATCCGGGCGGCGCGGACCGTCTCCTGAGTACGCTCAAGCGACGCGCTTTTCGAGCTTGCAGGCTGGCTGGCCGCGCCAATAGCGAACCGCCGTGCGGTCGATGATCACGAAGCCGGTGCGCAAGAATAGATCGAGCGCGGCCAGATTGGCTTGTGCGGTGCACAGTGTGATGCGCTTGATGGCGTGCGCCTTGGCGTAGTTCTCGGCGGCCTGCATCAAGCGTTGGCCAAAGCGTTTGCCGCGCTCGCTCGGGGTGACGGCGATCGCGTTGATGGCCAAGCCTTCGGGCGATTGTCGGCGCAAGATGATAAAGCCGAGCGGCTTGCCCGCGCGCTCGGCGACCAGCGTGTGCGCTTCCGGCTCGAGCATCATGCTGGCGGTGGTACGGCTGGCGTTGGGGTCGTACTCGCCGAACGCGACTTGGGAAAGGCCGTGAATGAAGCGCGCGTCGCCCGGCGTTGCGCGGCGAATCGCGACGGCTACTTCGGACTGCACGGGCACGCGCCAGTGTAGCGCGCGCTAAAGTGGCGTCGAGCGCAGCTTGCAGTCGCTGGTGACCCAGTAAAGTGTCGTCGCGTCGAGCGCAATCGAGGTGACGTTGGTTTGGTCGCGCGCGACCAGCACCGGCGCGACGATCGCGTCGTCGTCGGCGGGGTTGGCGGGCACCAGCGAGTGCGTGAAGAGGCCGCCGTCTTCGGTGGCCGCGTAAACGGCGTTGGCGTTGATTGCGAAAGCGGTGATCAGCTTCGAATACGGCGCCAGCGTCACTACCTCGGCGAGCGCGACCTTGGCGTCGACTACGTCGCGTAGAAAGCGCTCGCCGTCGCGCCAGTAGCCGTAATTGGCGTCAATCGCGACGTCGCTGGTCGTGGTCACGGTTTTGCCGAGCCGCGCGTAGCCGGTCATGTCGCTGACGTCGTCCCACGCCGTCAACGTGTGCGTTTCGACGACGTTGCGCGTGCCGGGCGTGCCCCAAATTACCTTCGTGGCGCTGACGGCCAGGTTCACGACCTCGCCGTAAACCACCGGCGCGGTCGGATTCGAAAAATTGACCGACCTGCCAACGATGATGTCCGCGCTGATGGCGGCGTCGGTCGAGATCTGGTGCACGTCGGTGTGCACCGCGTAATAAAGCTTGCCCGCGCCGACCGCGATCGCCGGAAATGTCTCGGTCGCGACGGCGGTCTTCAGCGCAATTGGCGCATCAGCGCCGAGCGGCAGTGCCTTCTTCAACACTTGGCTACTGGCGGCAGTGCCGTCGCCCTGGTTGGCCCAGTACACGGCACTGGCGTCGACGGCAATTTCGGTCGGCGTGCGCTGCCCGGTTGCAACCTCGGTGATCGCGCCGCCGCCGATCGGCATCGCGCGCACTTTGCCGGTCGCTTTCTCGGTCCAGTACAGGTTCGCGCCGCCGATTGCCAGGCGCACGCCGCCGCCGCAGCCCATGTCGGTCGCGAGCTCTACCGGCGCTTTGCGGCACTTACCTTGGTTGCATGTCGCGCCGGCATCGCACTTGGCGCCGCATGCGCCGCAGTTCTCGGCGTCGTTGGCTTTCGAGACGCAGCTCGCGTCGCTGTCCCCGCAGGTGTCCGGCTTGTCGGGCGTGCAGGCGCAAAAGCCGGCTTCACACAGCGCACCCTTCGTCGCGCAATCGGCCGAGCTCGCACAGGCCGTCATCGGACTGCCCAAGGTGCCGGCGGTGGCCAGGTTGTTTGCGGCGCCGCCGCCGGAGCTGGTGCCCCCCGTCGAGCCGCCGGGCGGCGGTGCAAGCTTTCCGCCGGCCGCGTCGTCGTCGGACGAGCAAGCCAGCGGCGCGGCCGCCAGCGCGACCAGCGCAATAAACGGCACACAGAATCGCGTCGCGAGAGACATTCCTTGCTACATGTCCGCGAATCTCGACAGTCCGGCCACAATTCGACCGCTGACGAGCGGCCAATGATAAGACGCGCTGAAATGACGGGTCCGACGCGGTGGCGCGCAGCGGCGCTTGGCGCCTGGCTCCTGACGGCCCTGGCCTGTTCCGAGGCCGGCACCGGCGCCACGGGCGGCACGGCCGGTGCCGCGGCGGGCGCGCCGAGCACGGCTGGTAGCGGCGGAACGAGCGCAGGCGGCGGCGTGAATGCTTCGGGCGCGGGTGGCGCCGTGGCCGGTAGCGGTGGGGCCGCCGGGGGCGCCCCGAACGGCGGCGTTTCGGGTGGCGGCGTGGCTGGTGCTGGCGTGTCGGGTGGGGGCAACGCTGGCTCGGGCGGCGCGCCCGGTCCGACCAGCTGCGCCGGTCACGCCATCTCGATGGCCATGAACACCACCGGTTCGGAAAAAGACGTCGCGCACGCGCTGGTCTCGATCGATCTGGGCGCCGATCTGCCGATCGCCAACACCGACCGCACGATCGAGTTTTGGATGTACGTGAAGCCAACCGACTGGGTCGCCGAAGTGAACGAAATCTACGTCTACGGCACGGTCGGTAAGCTGCAGCAGGTCGGCCTCGACTTCGGCATGCCCGCCGTCAAAGGCATGCCGACCAATCACGCCACGCTCGGCCCGTACACCGACGGCATCTTCGACGACGACACCGGAGTCGATCTCGGCCTCAGCTCGGCCGCGCCGCTGTGGTTCCACGTTGCCATGACCTACGACGGCGCGAACACCACGCTGCGCACCTACGTCAACGGCGCGCTGCGCATCACGACCAAGCCCCTCGACAACACCAAGCTCGTCACCACCGCTTCGCCGTTTTACCTCGGTTGCAACCCGCCTTATTACGGCTGCTTCAACGGCCTGTTCGACGAGCTGCGGATCTGGAACGTGCGCCGCAGCGACGCCGAAATCATGGCCGCCTACAACAAGGCGCTGGTCGGCAACGAATCCGGCCTGGTCGGCTATTACAAATTCAACGAAGCCCCCGGCTCACTCACCGCCGCCGACTCCGTCAGCACGGCCGGCCACACCGCGCACACCGGCATGCTGATGGCCGCCACGCCGACCGCGGTCCCCACCTTCGTCACGCCCGATCCGCTACCCAACGTCGCTTGCCCATAGCGCTCGTGTGGGGCTGCCAAGCTGCGGCCTGACTCGCAGAAGCTCCCGTGTCGTCGCGGCGGCCACCTCGTGTGGCTCAGACTTCACAGGGAGATCGGGAGATCGGGAGTCGTGCGAGCCCCGAATTTGGGGCGCCGCTTCGTTCCGTCATTCGCGTCGCGATGGGCGAATCCGTCATGAG
>FSUE01000584.1_pt1 | contig 13153 bp, 9 predicted proteins | sample 1637031 | NCBI WGS metagenome assembly FSUE01 (sample SAMEA3914819, study PRJEB12502) | metagenome | biome: forest; material: soil | place: Canada | collected 2010-06-26 | depth 0.3 m | reverse complement strand
TCACGGGCGCCGATTCACCGGTAATGGCCGATTCGTCGACGCTGGCGACGCCTTCGATGATCTCGCCGTCGGCGGCGATCACGTCGCCGACTTCGCACACGAACAAGTCGCCTTTGGCGAGCAGCGGCGCCGCGATACGCTCCTCCTTGCCGTTGACGAGCTTGCGCGCAAGGGTGTCGGTCTTGGTCTTGCGCAGGGCGTCGGCCTGAGCCTTGCCGCGGCCTTCAGCCATGGCTTCTGCGAAGTTCGCGAACACCACCGTGAACCACAACCACAAGCTGACTTGGCCGACGAACAGCGTGTCGGGGGCATGCGTGACGAGCCCACGGATCCAGAAGTAGGTCGTGATCGCGCTGCCGATCTCGACCACGAACATGACCGGGTTCTTGGCCACCACACGTGGGTCGAGCTTGACGAAGGCGTCCTTGACCGCACGCATCACGATCGCCTTCTCGAACAGCGCACGTGGCGCATTCTTGGGGCGCACGGCGCGCTCCGACACAACGGTCCGTGCCCCAACCGGGAGCTCTAGAGATTTCTCGATAGCCATGATTTTCTTCCGTCAGTGAGTAGCGAGCGCCAGCATTTGGAAATGCTCGACGACAGGTCCGAGCGCGAGGCCCGGGAAGTAGGTGAGCGCGCCAACGATCAGCACGACTCCAACCAAGAGTCCGGCGAAGGTGGGCGTATCCGTCGGGAAAGTGCCGAGCGATGCTGGCACCTGAGTCTTCTTCGCGAGCGCGCCAGCCATTGCCAACAACGGCACAATCATCAGAAAGCGGCCCACCAGCATGGCGAGTCCGAGCGTGCCGTTGTACCAGGGCGTGTTGGCGGTGATGCCCGCGAAAGCCGAGCCGTTGTTGGCGGTGCCAGAGGCGTAGGCGTAGAAGATCTCGCTGAAGCCGTGCGCGCCCGCGTTGTTCAGGTTGCCGGTCGCCGCACCATAAACCGAGTCGGCACCGCCGTAGGCGCTGCCTGGCCAGGTGTTGAGGAATGCCCAGAAACCTTCCTTCGGTAGCTCGATGGTGCTCGAGACTGCCGCGAAGCCGAGCGCGCTAGCCGCCAGCACCAAGGTCGCGAGCATTGCCATTTGCACCTCGAACTTTTCGATCTTCTTGCCCAGGTACTCGGGCGTTCTGCCGACCATCAGCCCGGCGATGAACACCGCCAGCACTGCCATCATCAGCATGCCGTACAGGCCTGCACCGACGCCGCCGAACACCACCTCACCGGTCAGCATGTTGAACAGCGGTACCAGCCCGCCGATCGGTGTGAAGCTGTCGTGCATCGAGTTCACGGCACCGCACGACGCGCCGGTCGTGACGGTGGCGAACAGCGCGGAGCTCGGGATGCCGAACCGCACCTCCTTGCCCTCCATGTTGCCGCCGGATTGCAGCGCGGTCGCCGCGGTTTCGATGTGGGCCGCCGCCAGGTGGGGAGTACCCGCCTGCTCGGCGCTGGTGCAGATCAAGACGCCCGCGATGGCGAGCGCGGACATCGCACCAAAGATCGCCCAGCCTTGCTTGGTATTACCCACCATCTTGCCAAAGGTGTGGGTGATGGCTGCCGGAATGCTCCAGATCAGCACCAGGGTGAAGAAGTTGGAAAACGGGGTCGGGTTTTCGAACGGATGCGCCGAGTTGGCGTTGAAGAAGCCGCCACCGTTCGTGCCGAGCTGCTTGATGATTTCCTGGGATGCGACCGGCCCGAGCGCGAGCGTCTGTTTACCACCTTCCAACGTGTTCACGATCGTGTACGGGTCGAAATTCTGTGGGACGCCCGCAGCGATGAATACGAGCGCGCCGACCAGGCACAGCGGCAACAGCACGTACAGCATGCAACGCACCACGTCCGCCCAGAAGTTACCGATGCCGTTGGCGTTCTTGCGCGCAAACCCGCGGGTCAAGGCGATCGCGATCGCGATGCCCACGGCGGCCGACGCCCAGTTGTGAATCGCCAAGCCGACCATGTTCGAGAAATAGGAGACCGTCACGTCCGGCGAGTAGCTCTGCCAGTTGGTGTTGGTCGTGAACGACATGGCGGTGTTGAACGCCAGGTCCGCGGTCATTTGCTTGGCGCCAAAATGCTGCGGGTTCAGCGGCAAAAAGCCCTGCAAGCGCAGCACCGCGTACGTGAAAAGACCGGAGACCAACGAGAACATCAGCATGGCGACCGCGTAGGTCGTCCATTTCATGTCCTGGCTCGGATCGATGCCGAGGGCTCGGTACATGCCGCGCTCGAGCCAACCGAGCGGACGGTCCAAGAACGTCTTCTCACCCTCGAACACCTTGGCCATGTACGAACCCAAAGGCTTCGTCACCAGCAACAAGATGCCGAAAAACACGATCAGCTGGAGCCACGCAAAAGCAGTCATGATTAGAACTTCTCCGGCACGAGTAGCGCGTACATCAGGTAGCCGAACACCATCAGCGTTACGGCGCCGATCCAAATCGTGTCAGTCATTGGAGCCTCCACGCAGCTTCTCGCAGCCGTGGGTGTAGGCGATGGCCAGCGCAAAAAAGCCAATCGCAATAGCGACGAAGATGAGATCAGTCATGCTCTTGTCTCGAATGGCTTCGACACGAAGCCTGTAGGCGTTGTGAGAACGTAGTATCGACGTACTCAAGATGTCGTAAGGGAACCTAAGGGACCCATTAGGAATTCATAAAGACGTGGGTTCGCACGCTGTTGGAAATCGAGAACGATTCACGCACACGCGTCTCGGCTAATGCGCTCGCCTGCCGTGCCAACCCGGAAGGCCCTGTCGTATCCGAGTCATCCATCTACGGATCGGGCTCTGCGGTGCCGGCACAAGCGTAGGGGCGCCGGGGGGGGTGGTAGGCGCGTGGTAGGCGCACAACGGCGCGGGGATAAGGCGGCTAGAGGCGGGATAAGCCGGGTACAGAGGCCGAAAAGCGGGGCACGGTGCCACAACGCGCGTTGTGGCTTGCCCAGCGGGTCCGGCTCGCGGCTATGCTTGGAGGTTCTCGCCTTGAACGAACCCAGCACGGAGGTCAGATGCGTTGGTGTGCTGTCTCTTTGAGCCTGCTATTGCCGGCGGTTGCCAGCGCGCAGTCCTCCACACTGCCAGCAGCTCCGCCCGCCCCCGCAGGTGCTGGTGCTGCACCTGCACCTGCACCTGCGCCTGCACCTCCAGCCCCACCCGCTACGGCCCCGCCGGCTGCCGCGCCTTCGCCGCCTGCTCCGGCCCATGGCGAGGCTCCCGAAGCTCGCACGGGCTTCCAGATGCACTTCGTGCCAGCGACGGCGGTGCTGTTTCCGGTTGGAGCTGCCAGCAATGCCGCGGGTGACTCGCTGAGCGCCCGCTACGCCTGGCAGTGGATGCCGCTCGAGGTGGGGCTCGGCGCGAAGGTGATCGACGCGCTCTACCTCGGCGGCTACCTGAACTTCGCCTACGGCTTGGAGGGCAGCGATTTGCATACCGAAGCGCGCTGCAACCAGGGCAACGACGTGGTCGACGACGTGTCGTGCAGCGCTACCAGCGTTCGGCTCGGCGTCGAAGCGCGCTACACGTTCACGCCCGCCGAGCACATGAGCGGCTGGGTCGGCTACGGCTTCGGTTACACGTTTGGCAGCCAGACCATCTCCGACGCCGGCCGCTACAGCGAGACCTCGACCGCGCAAGGCCTGGAGCTGGCGCGGTTGACGGGCGGCCTCGATTTTCGTGTGAAGCGCGGCTTCGGGCTCGGCCCGTTCGCGCTGGTGTCGATCGGCCGCTACACGCGCGAGCGCACGACGATCAACACCGTGGTCTCGTCGAGCGAGATCACGGATCCTGCCGTGCACGCGTGGTTGTCGATTGGCCTAAGGATGGTGGTTTTCCCATGAGCAATTCCCTCGCTTGCTGCGCCTGCGCGTTGGCGCTGCTGTCGCTGACGGCCTGCGAAGACCAACGCTACGTGAACCCGGGGACCGTGCGCCTGACGATCTCGAGCGACAAGAATGGGTCCACGCTCGTCGACAGCTGCCACTACGTGCCGGTGCTGCTCGGCAGCCAGGTCGAGGCGCGTTACGACGTGGACGCCGACCTGGCCGCCTCGCTCACGATCACGCGCAGTGAGTTGACGGTCACTTTTTCCGGTGCGGCCGCCGGCGCGCCCGCGTTTCGAGCTGACCCGAAGAATTTCGTCGCCGACAGCGTCACGGTCGCCGAGGACCCGCCGCCCGGCTATAGCGTCGAGCTGCGTCCCGGCTGCACGCCCGACGAGGGCTGAGCGGCTCAGAAGACGTACGGCAAGCGCAAGCGACCGCTGGTCATCGTGTTGTCCCAAGCCGCAACGCCCCTTGGCGCGCACGATCGCAACAGTGTTCGGCTACCTAGGGACGCACATTCCGCCCCTTGGAGCTCGAGCGTGGTCGCTTGATCGCGCGCAGCTAAAACGGATACGTAAAGCGCAGCCGAGCGGCGCGCATCGTGCTCGTCGGCAGCGCCGTAGCGGTCCCGTCGCCCTTGGCCTTCTGAATGTCCAAGGTAGCTTCGCTGACGACGAGCTTGAGCGCGGCGTCGTTGAAGCCGAGCGGGAATACCGCGTAGGCCGCGCCTTGGTAGTGCTGCTCGAAGTTCTTGATTTGATCGACCACCTCGGTTCGGTTCAGACCGAACCCCAAAATCAGGCTGCGGTCGATGGCCAGCGAGCCTACGTCGAGCTCGGCGTAGCCGCCCAGGCTAGTACGCGTGGCGGAGGCGTCGGTGTCGAGCACGCCCGTCGTAACGTTGTACTTGGTGTCCTTGGCTTGAGCACCGTTCACGCCGATTGCCACGGGCTTGAGCGTTAGCTCGACGCCGCCGCCGTAGCCGATGCTATGCCCCGTGTTGTTGCAGTTCATGCACGTGGGGAGGTTGTCCTGGCCGGGCGCAGTTCCACGGTATTCGACAGCCGCTGACGCGCGGAGGAAGCTGAAATGGAGTAGGCCCGCTGCGCGGCCGCCTAGCTGGTTGATTTTACCGCTGTTGCCTAGCGCACCGGCAAATTCGAGCCCCAACCAAGGGGCTGGGTAGATATGCAGCGCGACCTTTCCGGTCGACTCGCGGTAGTAGTTGTAGCTGACCTCGTAAGTGTGCGGCCCGAAGTTATTCGACTCGAGCGAGCAACTTCCGTCGGCCAAGCCTGCTGACGTGCAAGCGCCCTGATCCTCGATCGTATAAAGATCGAAGCCTCCGCCTTTGTGGTACACGCGCCACGTCTGGAAACGCCCCAACTTTAAGTCCCAGAGGCCCTTCTTGCCAACCTGGCCATACACGTCGTCGGCGTTGATCTGGTAGCCCCCCGTTTCACGCACCCAGGCTACCAGCTCGCCGCGGGTCGCCACGAACCAGTCGTTGTTCGCGCCGAAGCGATGCTCCAGCGTGGGGCCCACAACGAAGCGGCCGCGCACGTCGTAGAAAGCCATCGGCCGATCGACGCCTTTGTCGGAATACCCGGCATAGGCAGTGTCAGCTTCTAAACCGCCATGCCATTGCATGGTGCTTTTGGATTCTGCGTGAACGAAGCCGTTGCCGTGCTCCGACTGATCGTCGGGCTGGACGACTGACTGCCCGTCATTGGCCGCGGCCGGGGCTGTTGCCTCCACCTTGGCGCTGGCTTTGGCTTCGGCGGCCGCCTGGGGCTTGGCTGCGGCCGTGTCGGGCGCCGGGGCTTCTTTTTCTTCGTCGTCGTCGTCGTCCGCCCCGCCCTTGGCTTCGGCGGGCTCCGCGGGCTGGGCGTGCGCCTGCCGCGGCACGAAGAAAGCGAGGACCGAGAGTAATCCGAAACCAGACACACCGATGCGATGCAACATCGACCAACGCACTTTCATGAATCTCGATTGTCAGTTGATGGTGAAGGTCGCGGTCTTGAGTGTCGTCGGATCCGCGCTCGGTCCGATCAGCACGTTGTGCATGCCCTTTTCGACCATCCAGCCGCTGGCGCTCCAGTACGCCATGTCGCGGGCGGGTACGCTGAACTGCACGGGTTTCATTTCGCCGGGCGCGAGCTTTACGCGCGTGAACGCCTTCAGCTCTTTGGTGGGTCGGCGCTGCTTCGTCATCGGGTAGCCGATGTACAGCTGCACGACCTCTTCACCGGCCATCGTACCCGCGTTGGTGATGGGAATTTCGACGTTGAGCGCGCCGTCCGCGCCGATGCCGGAGCTGCACAGCACCTTGACGTCGCCGTAGGTGAACTTCGTGTAGCTCATGCCGTAGCCGAACCAGAAGCGCGGCGTCTTGGCGTCGTGCTCGATCTTCCGATAGCCATGGTAGTAGTCGACGGTGGCGTCGCCGCCGACCGTGTTCTGGAAGAGCGGATAGTCGTCGGGCGATTTGGCGACCGTAAACGGCAGCTTGCCGGAGAAGTTCTGGTCGCCGAACAACAGCGCTGCGAAGGCGTTGCCGCCCTCTTGACCCGGGTAGAAGGTCTGCACGATGGCCTTGGGGCTGGCGTACCAATCTTCCATCACGATTGCGCTGCCGACCGCCAGCAGGACGATCACGTTGGCGTTGGCGGCAACGGCCTGCTGAATGAACGTCGCCGGCTTGGTGGACCAGTGCTTGGGGTGCTGGCCGCTCAGCGTGAGATCGGCGCGGTCCTGGCCGACGTCGTAGCCTTCGCCTTCGTCTTCCCAGGCCATCGTGACCGGGATGATGGCGACGTCGGCCTTGCCGGCGTCGGCCGCGTTCGCGCTGTTGGTGACCGTCAAGCCGGCGGCCGAAGGCGAGTTCTTGATGCCGTCGAAGAACGAGATTGCGTACGGGGGAATCGTCCCGCTGCTGCCGCGGTCACCCAGCCCAGAGGCCACGCCGGCGGTGGTAACGTTGGTGTCGGGCTTCATCGCGTCCGGACCGAGCACGATGATGCTCTTCACGTCCGCCTTGCCCATGCCGGCCATCGTGGCCTTGGCGCCGAGCGGCATCAGGTTGTCGTTCTTGAGCAGCACGGCGCCCTTGAGCGCGGTTTCCTTCGCCAAATCTTTGTGGGTCTGCGTGCCGGCAATCGCGGCGTTTTTGGGGAACGTCTTGTACGCGTCCGTGTCGTGGCCGAAGTGCAGGCGAGCGTTCACGATCCGGCTGGCGGCCTCGTCGATGCGCGCGGACGTTACGGTGTTGTCAATCGCCTTGAAGGCGTTGTTGTCCGGCATCTCCAAATCGAGGCCGGCGTTGATCGACGTATTGCCTTGGTTGGCGACGGTCGCCCACCAGTCGGAAATCATGAAGCCCGTCCACTTCCACTCCGTGCGCACCACGTCTTTCATCAACGTCGGGTTCTGGGTGCAGCGCAGGCCGTTGACGCGGTTGTAAGCGGCCATCATGCAGGCCGGGTCCGCCTTTTCGACGACAATCTGGAAATTGCGCAGGTAGTTTTCGTGCAACGTTTGCGGATCGACCACCATGTTGACGTTCGGCTCGTCGGCGCCGTCACCGCGGTTGTTCTCGGTGTTGTTGACCGCAAAGTGCTTGGGGCACGCGATCATCTTCTTGTCTTGCATGCCGCGTACGAAGGCAGCCGCCATGTTGCCGACCAGCACCGGATCTTCACCGTAGGTCTCTTGCGCGCGGCCCCAGCCGGGGTGCCGCAGCACGTTCATGGTGGGCGCTAGGCTCACGTCGTACTTGAGCGCCTTCATTTCGTCGGCCATCACGCCGCCGACGCGGTACTCGAGGTCGAGATCGAACGATGCCGCGCGAGCTTCAGCGACCGCAAACGTCGTCGTTTTCTCGCTGTTCAGCGAATGCACCCCTCGCGGACCGTCGCGCATCGGCATGTCCTTCAACCCGATCGCCGGTGCGCCAGTAGCGTCGAAGTCGATCGTCCACCATTCGGGGTTGAGCCGCTCGCCGCCGTTCAACATCTTCAGTTTCTCGTCGCGCGTCAGTTGACCGACCAAGCCCGCCGCTTTCGGATCGACCGGCGAGAGGTAGTTGGCGCGGACCAGTGGCGAGCTCATGCAAGAGGCGTCGTCGACCGCGATCGGACTGGTTCCCCCCAGGCCGCTGCCCATACCGCCGCTGGTGTTGCCCATACCGCCGCTGGTATTGCCGATACCGCCTGCATTCGAAGCGCCAGCGCCGCTGACGGTGCCGTTGCCGCTGGTGCCCATGCTGGCGCTGGCACCGGTGGTGGTGGTACCGGGCATGACGGTGAGGCCGGTCGGCTTGGTCGAGCAAGCCGAGTGAAGCAGCCCGAAGACGACCAGGCTCGAGCCGATGTGGAACGCAGAAAGCAGGTTTTTTCGCATAGGGAGGGTCTCGGGTGCAGGACGGAGGTCCGGGCCCGCGCGCTAGCGATCTGGAACCGATACCAGCTAAGGCTGCAACCGGTTCCAGTGCGGACTTCGGTTGCTATAGCACTTCTGATTCGTTCGCCACTCGCACTTTATGGTTTTTGAGCCGGACTTTCCCGCGAACTCCAGCGCTGTCGAAGGAAGTCAGCGTTGCCGTAAAATGCCGGTAAGGGAATTAGCTTAGACGTGCCGTGCCCGGAACGAGTCGATCTGGCTCAGCTTTTTCCGTTGCTCTCCGACCCCCGGGGGGCTGCCTGGAACTTTTCAAAGGCTCGCGTGTCCGGTTAAGGCATGCGCTCATCAAGGGCTCGCTCATCAAGGGCTCGCTTCTCGAGACCTTTCTGGACTGCCAGTCTGCTGTTGGTCGGGCTCTACCCAACGGCGCTCGCCGCGGCGGCGGCGCGAGCCGGAACGCTGCCGCTCCGCCGCGTGCGCTTCTATGAAACGGGCGTCGGCTATTTCGAGCGCAGCGGGCCAGTCCCGGCGGGGGAGACGAGCTTGCCGGTGCCGGCGGGCCACCTGGACGACGCGCTGAAGACGTTGGTGGTGCTCGGCGGGGACGTGAAGGTGAGCGGGGTGGCATTCTCGAGCAGCGTGAGCCGCGATATGGCCAGAAAACTGGCGGGTTTACCGGAGGCGGGCGACGCGCCGCTCGGCTTTTCGGAGCTGTCGCGCAGCTTCAAAGGTGCGGGCGTGACGCTGACGACCGCGGCTGGCTCGTTCAGTGGCCGCTTGGTGGAGGTGCTCGACCCCGGGCAGGACGAGCTGGAACGCTGCGCTGCGCGCAAGCTGCCGGAGGGCGAGGCCAAGCCTGCACCAACCGACTGTCGGCTGCTGGAGCGCGGCAGCTTGCTGGTTTTGACGACCGCGGGCGAGCTGCGGCGGGTGGCGAGTGCGGACGTGCTCAGCCTGCGCCCGAATGAGCCGGCCGCGCGAGCCCGGCTCGACGCCGCGCTGGATGCCTTGTCGCAGCGCGGCGCCCAGAGCCGGCGCGAGCTGGGGGTGCTGTCGACGAGCGGCGGAAAGATAACGCTCGGTTATGTCGCCGAGGCGCCGGTTTGGCGCTCGACGTATCGCATCGTGCTCGGCGCCGACAAGGCCAAGCTGCAAGGCTGGGCGCTGCTTCACAACGACACCGACGAAGATTGGAAATCGGTGCAAGTCGATCTAGTCAATGGCCGACCGACGTCGTTTCTGTATCCGTTGGCCGCGCCCCGCTACGCTCGGCGTGAGCTGGTGACGCCTCAAGATCAGCTGTTCAGCGTGCCACAATTGTTCGATACGACGGTCGATAACTTGTGGAGCGGTGAGGAGGCCAGCGGCGGGGGCATCGGCGAAGGCATTGGGCTCGGCGGCATTGGCGTGGTGGGACACGGCGCGGGCGGTGGCGGCGTCGGCGAGGCGATCAATCCCGAGAGCAGCGAGCTCGATATCGGCAACCTGGCGTCGCTGACACCAGCCGAGGGTGTCGAGGCCGCGGCGCTGTTTCGCTACTCGCTGCCGAACAAGCTGGCGCTGCACGCGCACGGTTCGGCCTTGGTGCCGTTTTTGGATTCGGCGATCAAGGTCCGCCAAATTTCGTGGTTTCCGGCGACGGGCGACGCCGCCGCCAGCGCGTTGCACGTCACCAACGACACCAAACAAACGCTCCCGGGTGGCACGATTTCGGTGTTTGGTGACGGCGGCTTCGCCGGTGAGTCGATCTTGCCGCGGGCCAAGCCGAACGAATCGCACCTGCTCAGCTACGGCGTCGACCTCGATATCGAGCTCGACCGCGACCGCGGCGACGCGACCGAAGAGCCGCGCTTGTTTGCGTTCGCGGATGACACGCTCGAGCAGCACTACCTGCGACGCCGCACCGAAACCTTGACGCTCAAAAACCGCAGTCGCAGCGCGCGCACCGTGTTCATCGAGCTCGATGTCGTCGATAACGCGCGCGTCGAAGGCGCGACCGAGCTCGGCCACGACGCCGACACCGACAAAACCTACACGGTGGCCCAAGTCCCAGCCGGCCAAGAGCTGACGCAGGCGTTGAAGCTGGAGGAAGGGCTGCGCCGGACTTACGACTTTGCCAAGCTCGACTCACGCACGTTGCGCGCGTTCTCGACGATCAAGACCACGCAGCCGGCGCAGCGCGCGGCGCTGTTGCGCGCAGCCGAGCAGCTCCTTTTCGCCGAGTCGCGTCGTGGCGCCCAACCCAAGCGCCAAGCCGAGCTCCAGCAAGCCTTGGCAGACGTCGCGCGTATCCGCGAAAATGCCCGAATCTTGGGCGGAATCCACGCCAAACAGGTCGACGGCATGGCCGAACGCATCGTTCAGCTCGAAGCGCAAGTCACGCTTTTGCGCACGCGCATCGCCGAGCTGACCAGCGAGGCCGTCGGCTTCGTCGCGGCGGCCAAGCGTGAGCTGCGTCGTCTCTGAGCTAGAACTCGATCGCCTCGGCGCCGTACCAGAAGCCGCCCGTCACCGAGAACGGCTTGGTCGCGAGCTCGAGCAGTCGCACGGCGCCGTCGGCGGGCTCGCCGGGCGCGTGCGGGCCGCCCAGATCGGTTTTGAGCCAACCCGGGTCGAGCGAGTTCACGGCGACCTGACCCTTCAAGTCTCCGGCGTACGCAAGCGACAGGCCGTTGAGCAGCAGCTTGCTCAGCCGGTACGCAGGCATGTTCGGCTCGTCGCGCACGGCGGAGAGCTTGCCGGCACCGGAGCTGACGTTGATGATGCGTGGCTCCGTACCCGATTTGAGCAGCGGCAACAGCGCGTGGATCAGCCAATGCGCGCTGAGCACGTTGGTCGTCAGGTTGCGCTCCAGCGCGTCGAGCGGCTCGGCGTGGAAGCCGGCGTTGTACTCTTGGATCGCGGCGTTGTTGATCAACACGTCGAGCGCGCCCCAGCGCTCGGTAACCACGCCGGCCAAGCGCGCCCCGAGCCCGCGATCGGTGATGTCAGCGACGACGGCCTGGAAGCCCGGGAATTCGCGGGCTAGCGCGGCTAGCTTTTCGCCGTCGCGAGCGACACCGATGATCTCGGCGCCCTCACGACTGAACAGCTGCACCGTTTCGCGACCTACGCCGCGCGAAGCTCCGGTCAGCAGGATGCGGCGACCTTGCAAGCGAGTCATGCCGCCCGCGTAGCACGACCGCTGGCCGCGGGGTTCCGAAAGGTGGCGGAAACGCCGCGTGCAAACGGCGCGTGTCGGTCTCGTGGGTCGGCGGGTTGCCAACCCCGCCTCTGCGATTAAAGGCTCTTGCCCTTTCTTCGGTTTCTGGCCAGCGTGAGCTGGTGGACGACGAAGACCAGCTGATCGAAGTCTCGCCGCGTCACGCGGTGCGGGTCGGCGCCGAATACGCGGTTTGGATCAAGCGCGCACCGCGGCAAGATTTCGTCGTGCGCACGATCATGAAGCGTGAGGCCAACGGCATGCCGTTGATGTCGGCCGACATCGTGATCGCCGGCGAAGAAACGCGCGCGACCTTTCCACTGGCCGCCAGCTACCCGTTGCACTTTCGCAAGACCTACTACCCGGGCCGCCTGCACGGTGACCCGCGCCAAGAGCGCGACCGCCAGAACGAAGCCGCCGAGATCCTGGGTATTCCGCCGGCAATTGGCGCTACGCACCAAATCTTTCGCAGCTGCTTCTTGCCCGGTAGCCCCTACCATCGGCTCTCGCCGTTCGGCGCAGAACCCGAAGAAGCCAACCTGCCGCTGGCCGGTAAGCTGCACGTCGCTTCCGCGGCCGGGCTATGGCGGCTGCTGCACGACGCGTTCGACTCGCTCACACGCCTGCACGCGGCCGGCATTGCTCACGGCGATTTGGAGCTGCACAACTTGGTCGTCTGCGCGTCACCGCTCGAATGCATCTTGATCGACTTCGAAGCCACCGTCAGGAAAGACGAGCTGGACGAAGCCGCCTGGATCAAGCGCTGCGCCGACGACTTCCTACCGATGCTCAAAGAAGCCGTCCTGCTCCAATGCGCCCTCGGCGCCCAGCCAGGCCCGCTCGCCGAGATGGCGCGCACCCAAATCGAAAAGCTCTTCAAACGCCCCAAAAAATTCCTCGCCGAAATCGGCGAACAATCCAAAATCGCTTAGCGTCCCCAGATTTTTCACAAAGAGACGGGAGATCGGGAGATTTCTTGGCGCCGCGCCGTTGCGAAAGCCGCGTCGCGCTTCACGGATTCGTGAACGGCAATGCATTCGCCGATCCGACTTGGCACCCAAAATGCTCGCCTCCTGATCTCTTGTCTCTTTGTGAAAATTCTCGAGCCGTTTTGCGACCTACAAAACGCGAACGCCCCTTACGTTTCCGTAAGAGGCGTTGGCGGTCGCTGTCAGGCGCTGCTCAGCGGATGAACAGCATTTCTTGGTAGGTGGGCAGCGGCCACAGGTCGTCGGCGATGATCGACTCGAGCGAGTCGGCCGCGCTACGCACCGTGAGCATCAGCGGCAGGACTTCGTCCTTGAGGTGCTTGGCTTCGGCGTCGACGGCCGACGACTCGTGACCGAGCGATTTCTCGAGGCTGGCCAGGCTCGAGTCGAGCTTGTCGGCGTAGCCCGAGACTTCGCCCAGCAGCTTCTTGGCCGCAGCCGAAGAGCTGGCGGCCGCGCCGAGCTCCGCTTGGTAGCGAATCGCAGCCGGCAAGATGATCGTCTTGCCCATCTTGAGCACGAGCTTGGCTTCCACGAGCACGGTCTTGACGTACGTCTCGACGTAGATCTCGTAGCGGCTCTTCAGCTCACGCGGCGTGAGCACGTTGTACTTGTCGAACAGCTTGATCACTTCGGGCGTGTTCAGCTGCGGCAGCGCGTCGACCGTGGTCTTCAGGTTCGGCAGACCGCGCTTCTCGGCCTCCATGTGCCACTCTTCCGAGTAGCC
>FSUE01000539.1_pt1 | contig 13190 bp, 13 predicted proteins | sample 1637031 | NCBI WGS metagenome assembly FSUE01 (sample SAMEA3914819, study PRJEB12502) | metagenome | biome: forest; material: soil | place: Canada | collected 2010-06-26 | depth 0.3 m | reverse complement strand
TCAGATGATACTACCCATATCAAAAATGAGCTCGATCAAGATTGAGGCAATTGCGGCCAAGCGGCTGGGCGAGATTGAGCGATTGCTGGGTCGGTGGGAGGGTGCGGCTGAGCGGGCGGCGCCGGCGATCGGGGTTCAGCGGGCGAACCTCGTCAACGCCGCCGTCGACACGGCGCGGCTTGCCGGTTGTGGTTGTTCGCTGCAACAGGCGGTCGCCGTCCTGCGCGGCAAGCCAAACCTGACCTCAGCCGGCGACATTTTGACGCTCCAGAATGCGCACGCTGCCTACCTGCGCGCGGCCAGCTGGGACCCCATGCAGAGTGACGACCTGCTCGACGCGCACGGCGTGCTGTTGAAGGGCGCGAGCGGTGACGCCGGGCGGTTCAAGAACGCTCAGGGTATGCGCGAGCTGTTTCGTTGGCTGCGTCAGGACGACGAGCTACCGCCAATCATCGCCGCCGTCACGTTTCATTGCGAGCTTCGGCGAATGCGCCCGTTCAGCGCTGGCAACGGACGCGTCGCCCGGCTCTGGCAACACGCGCTGTTGCGACGTGTGTCGCCGCTGTTCGAGCATGCACCCACCGAATCGGTGCTGTGGGAGCATCACAAGCAGTACGAAGCAGCGCTGGCCGCGTCGCGCCGCTCGCCGACCGCCGGCGCGGCGTCAGCGGTCGCGAATGCCGCGCCGTTCATCGAGCACATGCTGGATATGCTGTTGCTGGCGCTGCAACGTTTGGGCGGACAGTTGCATGCGCGGGCCGAGACCGCCGACGATCGCAAGGCCAAGGCGCGCAAGGCCCTGGCGAAAAGTTGGTTCTCACGCAAGCAATACCGCGGGCTGTTTCCGACGCTGTCGACCGCAAGCGCCAGTCGCGATCTCGCGCAAGCAGTCGCCGCAGGCCGTTTGGTGTCGCGCGGGGCGCACGCGTTGACCGAGTACCGCTTCCGCTAGGTGCGAATGATCGCTTCGAGCTGAGCCACGCGCGCTTGGAGCGTCGCGGCGTCAGGGGCACGAACGGTGATATGCCCAACTTTGCGGCCTGCGCGCGGCTCCTTACCGTACCAGTGCAGATGGGTGTCGGGCACGCCGAGCACGGCCGTCGCGTCCGGCGCAGCGCCGATCAAGTTCAACATCGCGCACGGCGAGAGCGCTTCGGTCACGCCGAGCGGCAGACCCAAGATCGCGCGCAAATGGTTTTCGAATTGGCTGGTGCGCGCGCCTTCGATCGTCCAATGCCCGGTATTGTGGACGCGCGGCGCGATTTCGTTGGCGACCAGCGCGTCGTCGACCTGAAATAGCTCGAGCGCCAGCACGCCGACGTAGTCGAGGTGAGCCAGCAATTTCTCGATGTGCTGGTTGGCGGCGCACTGCAGCGCTTCGGTCACCTCCGGCGCCGGCGCGATTGTCTTGTGCAAGATGCCGGCGGTGTGATGATTTTCGACCAGCGGATAGCAGGCGACCTCACCCTGGCTGCCGCGCACCGCGATGATACTGAGCTCGCGCTGGAACGCGACGAAGGCTTCCAAAATCAGCGGCGCGCCGCCGAGCCGCTCGAAGGCCGTGCGCGCGTCGGCTTCGCTGCGCAACACGGCTTGGCCCTTGCCGTCGTAGCCGAAACGGCGCGTCTTGAGCACCGCCGGCAGCCCGACGCGGCCGAGCGCCGCCACCAGCTCTGGCCACGTGCCAACCGCCTCGAAAGCCGGCGTTCCAATGCCGAGCGCGCGGAAGCAGGTTTTCTCGTGCAGGCGGTCTTGCGCCACTTCCAGCGCACGCGAGCCAGGGAAAACCTTGGCGCGCGCCTCGAGCGCGGTCACGGCCGCGACCGGCACGTTCTCGAACTCGAAGGTGACGACGTCGGCGCTCGCCAAACGCTCGAGCGCTTCGGCGTCGGTGTAGTCGCTCACGTCGAGCGAGCCAACCGCGGCCGCCGGCGAATCGGCGCTCGGATCCAGGAACGAAAGCTGAAGGCCCATCGCGCGACCGGCGAGCCCGAGCATGCGCCCGAGCTGACCGCCGCCCAACACGCCAATGCGAGCACCGAGGACGGCCGAAGCGCGCGCTTCGCGATCGTTCATCGTCGTAGGGCCGCGCTAATCGCGCGGATCGGGTTTGTCGAGCACGGCTTGCGTGCGCGCCTTGCGGTACGCATGGAGTGCTGCGCGGACTTGCGGGTATTTGTTGGAGATGATCGACGCGGCCAGCAGCCCGGCGTTGATGGCCCCAGCCTTGCCGATCGCCAAGGTACCAACCGGAATGCCCGCCGGCATCTGCGCGATCGACAGCAACGAATCGATGCCGTTCAGGGCTTGGCTTTGGACCGGCACGCCCAACACCGGCAGCACCGACTTGGCAGCGACCATGCCGGGCAGATGGGCCGCGCCACCAGCGCCTGCCACGATCACTTCCAGCCCGCGCGCCTCGGCGCTGGCTGCATACTCGAACATCAGGTCGGGCGTGCGATGGGCCGACACGACTTGCACTTCGTGTGGCACGCCCAGCTCGGTCAGCGTTTCAGCCGTATGACGCAGGGTCTCCCAGTCGCTGGTCGAACCCATGATCACGCCCACGAGCGGCTTATTTCCTGCTGTTTCGGCGCTGGGGGGCAAAGGGAAGCGGGCACTTTAGCCATTTGCCCAATTTCCGCAAGGCGGGAACGTCCGCGCCGCAACGCGCCAAAGCGCGGCGAAGACCGGGCGAAGATCGGGCGAAGATCGGGCGAAGATCGGGCGAAGATCGGCGAAAGATCGGACGAAGATCGCGAAGCTCGCACCCCCGCGCCGCGGAAACCGCGGCCAAATGACTGAAGCATGACCACCAATCTTGATTCTGATCGCTAGGTTGGAGCGGTCCAATGCTCCCTGTTTTGGTCTTCTTCGTCGCCCACTGGCAGATCTCGGTCTTCTTCCAGACCTTCTTTTTGCACCGCTACGGCGCGCATAAGCAGTTCACGATGTCGAAGGGTTGGGAGCGCTTCTTCTTCCTTCTGACCTACATCGCGCAGGGGTCGAGCTTCTTGTCGCCGCGCGGCTACGCGATCTTGCATCGCATGCATCACGCCTACAGTGACACGGAGAAGGATCCGCATTCGCCGCTGTTCTACAAGAACGTGTTCGTGATGATGCTGGCGACCAAGAAGAAGTACGACAACTTCGCCTACTACCGCGAAGCACCCGAGGCGCGCTTCGAAGCCGACCTACCGAGCTGGCCGCTGCTCGAAAAGATTGGCCAAAATTGGGCGGCGCGTCTGGCGTGGGTCGGCCTGTACACGCTTTTCTACGTGAAGTTCGCCACCAGCCCGTGGCTGTTCGCGCTGTTGCCGGCGCACTTCATCATGGGGCCGATTCACGGCGCGATCGTCAACTGGTGCGGGCACAAGTACGGTTACCGCAACTACGATTGCAAAGACGTCTCGCGCAACACGCTGATTTTCGACTTTCTGACGGCCGGTGAGCTGTTCCAGAACAACCACCACGAGTTCTCGATGAGCCCGAACTTTGCGGCCCGCCGCTTCGAGCTCGACCCGACGTATCCAGTGATCGTGTTGCTCGACAAGCTGGGCATCATTCACATCGCGACCACGCAGCGCATGCGCTACCCGCGGCGCCCCGCGTCCGACCAGGCCAACGCTCCACTAGCTGCGGAGTAACCGCTATTTCTGGCGTGGCTCAGCGGTCAGCTCGCGGAGCTTCGATTCCAAGTCTTCGCGCAGCTCTCGTTCGCGTTCAAAAGCCGTCTTGATGCGCTCGGCTTCGACTTTGATGCGCTCGGCTTCGACTTTGATGCGCTCGGCTTCGATTTTGATGCGCTCGGCTTCGATTTTGGTGCGCTCGGCTTCGACTTTGGTGCGCTCAGCTTCGGCTTGGGCAACAGCCGCAACTTGCCGCGCGTCTTCTTCTAGTGTCGGCCAGCGGCGGGCTCGTGCCCGATCGTCGCAGATGTCCAAGCGACGTCCCTCGGCGCTAAGCCAGGCGTCCAGCACGTTGCTGTAGACCGGGTCATTACCGAAGTGCACACGCTCGAACGCGCCGGTCACGTCACGGCGCCAGAGCTGCAGCGAAACCGGGCCACCTAGCGACTTCGGACCCAACAACAAAGGGTCGAACACGACCAGCTCTTGCACGCCCATTGCCGCGTATCCCTCGTGGACCCGAGCGTAGTCTTTGTAAGGGTGCGACCCGCTCACCACTTCGATCGCTAGCGGCGGTGCCACGCGCCCCGCTTCCCAAAGCCGAAACGAAGCCAGGTCGTCGAAGTCCGTTGGGCCAGGCATCAGCACGGCGACGTCGGGATCCAAACCCGTCGTTGGATACTCAGGCAACCAGCGGACCGCGAGGTTGCGGGCAATGCGCGCGGCGTTCTGGCTGCGAGCAGCCCAGGCGTTGAGCATCGAACAAATGCGATTCACGGCAGCGTCATGCGCGGTCGACTCGGGCACGGTCCCCTCCGGAAGGACCCATGCGTCGGGATCGCTACCGACGCGGTAGCGGAGTGAAACGACCGGCTGTGAAACCATCGTGGGCAGTATAGCCTGCATGGGTGCCGAGCAACCTTGCACGGCGCGCGCCAACCAGACCCTGCTGGTCTTTTCGCCGCCCTCGAGGCTTTCGGTATTGGCGGCCAACCGGCAGTGGCGGCCGCCGCGGGCCGATCACGCCAGCCGCGCGGCGTCGCGCAGAATCTGCGCCATTGGCTCGTCTTCACTCGTGCGGTAGTAGCCGCGAATCTGCCCGGTGCCGTCGACCAGCACCAGGTGCGAGCCGTGAAACAGCCCGAAATGCTCGGCGCCAGGCGTCGCCTTGCCGTCGAGCGCCAGCTTGAAGCCTTGCTCGGAGGTCTTGCGCACGACCTCCAAGTCACCGGTCAAAAAGCGCCACGTCGTCAAATCGGCGCCGAACTCTTTGGCGTACGTGGTCAAGGCTTGCGGGGTGTCGTTGTCCGGATCGACGCTGAAGCTCACCAGCTCGAGCTTGACGCCGTCCTTCGCGGCCGCCTGCTGCAGCTCGCGCATGCGGCGCGTGATGCGCGGGCAAACCGTGGGGCAGCGCGTAAAAAAGAAGGCCGCGGCCCATACCTTGCCGCGCAAGGTGGCGGCGGTCACCGGTCGCCCCGCCTGATCTTTCAGGCTGAATTCGCCCACGCTGCCGAGCGCTGGCAGGTCCGCGCCACGGCTGCAGCCGGCGACGAACAGCGCGCAGGCCAAAGGCCCGAGCTCACGCCGAGACAACGCTGACCGAGGCGACCTCACGCCCGGCCCTCTACGACTCGGGTTTGCCACCGTCAAGCCTCGGCGCCGGTCGCGCGCGTCGTTTCCCACAGCTCCCGCAACAACGCGCGTGACGAAGCGCGTTCACCGCGCGCCACGGCCCACACCAGCTCGCGCGCCCGCGCATTGACCGGCACCGAAAGGCCGTGGCGCAACGCACGCTCGACGACCTCGCCGTTCAGAAAGTCGACGGCCGGCTCGCGCCCGCGCTCGAGCGCCGCCAGCATCGACGAGCGCATCCGCCGATAGCGCGCACCCACCGCCAGCATCAACGTGTGCTTGGTCGCCAGCGACATCGAGGCTTTCTGGCGTTCGTCGTCGCTCAGCGAGAGCCAAGTCAGGTCGACCGTGCCGGCCACCTTTTCGAGCACGACGCCTTCGGCGCGCGCCACCGACACGGCTTCGGTCAGCACCTCGAGCGCCAAGCGTCGCACGAAGCGCACGCGCAACAGCGCGCCGAGCCGTTCGCCGCCGAGCGTGCCGAGCGTCGACACCGCGCAGTTGATCGCCAGCTTGCTCCAGCGCACCCCGGCCAAGTTCTGGCTGAGCGTGACGGGACCGACGACCTCGAGCAGCCGCGCCAGCTCCGGCAGGCGAGCCGCATCACCGCCCGGCAGCACGCCCAGTGAAAAACCGCCGGCCGACGTGCGTTCGTACACGCCAGGCTCGAGCATCGAGGCGCCCCAAGCGACTACGGCACCCACGACGCGCGCTGGACCAGCGATGCGCGCGACGCGCTCCTCGCACAGGCCGTTTTGGAAGCACACCAACTGCCCGTGAGGCGCCAGCGCGGCGAGCGCGCTCTGGGCGGCGCGCTCGACTTGGGGCGGCTGCACCGCCAGCAGCACCCAATCAAAATCGCCCGTTGCCGGCGCCACCGACAAAACCGCGTGCGGCCTACCGCCGCGACCGGGCTCGTAACTGGCGCCGCGCAAGCGAAACCCCCGCTCGCTCAGCGCCTGGCCGATCGCCGGGTTGGTGGTCAGCACGCTGAGCTCGGCCCAGCTCGCCGGGGCGCACAAAAGCGACCCCAACACGCCGCCGATGCCGCCCGCACCGACCAACAATACCCGCGGGCTTTCGGCGCCAGACCTCACCGCGGGGGATTCTAGGCGAAATCCTTTGCCAGGCCGGAGCAATGGATGTACTACCTGCGCGCACACCGGCCCACCTGCCGGATGCCCAACGAAAAGAGCCGGCCATGCGCAGGATCAAGAAGCTTCTCGAGCGCCTCCTTCGCCTCCCGCTGCCCGCCGTTCTGGCCTGATTCTGCAGGCTGCGCGAACGTGGTTCAGCGCGATGCGATGCCGGCCTTGAGCGCCGTCGAACGCGCGAAGGTTGGGCTATGCGCCGACTGTCAGCACGCGCGCCGCATCGTGTCCGCCAAGGGCTCGAGCTTTTGGCTGTGTGAGCGCGCCGCGAGCGAGCCCGGGCGCTTCAAGAAGTACCCGCCGCTGCCGGTGCGCAGCTGCTCGGGGTTCGCGCAGCAGTAGCAGCGTTTCGGGACGGATCCGGTATAGAAGAAGCCCATGCGGCCGACGCTTTCGCTCGTGATCCCGATCTACAACGAGGAAGCCGTTGTGCCCGAGCTGGACCGCAGGCTCAAGGCCGCGATCGCTACCTGGGCGGGGCTGATCGACTCGTGGGAGGTCGTTTTCATCGACGACGGCTCGAAGGACGAGTCGCTGAGGATGTTGCGCGAGCTCGCCGCCAGCGAGCCTCGCTACAAGGTCGTTTCATTCGCCCGCAACTTCGGCCACCAAATGGCGATCACCGCCGGCATGGACAAGGCCGAAGGCCAAGCCGTGGTGGTCATGGACGCCGACTTGCAGGACCCGCCCGAGGTGGTGCAATCCATGCTCGAGGAGTGGCGCGCCGGCGCCGACGTCGTGTTCGCGATCCGCGGCAAGCGCCACGGCGAGACCTTTTTCAAGCGTCTGACTGCCGCTGGTTACTACCGTGTGCTCACGGCCATGCTCGGTGGCTTCTCGATTCCGCTCGATGCCGGCGACTTCCGGCTGATGTCGCGGCCGGTGATCTTGGCAATGCGCGCGCTGAAAGAGCGCCATCGGTTCGTGCGCGGTTTGGTCGCCTGGGTCGGCTTCAAGCAGGCCTCGGTGCGTTACGATCGCCCGGCGCGCTTCGCCGGCGAAACCAAGTATCCGCTGCGCCGGATGCTGAAATTCGCGATCGACGGCATCACGTCATTTTCAGTCGTACCGCTGCGCTTTGCGACTTGGCTCGGTATCTTCGCCGGGCTGCTGGCGGTGGCAATCGCGGTCTGGGCCGTGTACGTGAAGTTCTACGTGCGCGGCGTCGTCCAAGGCTGGACGACGCTGATGATCATGGTCGGGCTCGGCACGTCGGCGCAGCTGTTGATGACGGGCATCGTCGGCGAGTACGTCGGCCGCATTTACGAAGAGATCAAGCGTCGACCGCTGTACATCGTCGCCGAAGAGATCAACTTGAATAGCGCCGACGACGACGGGCGCCAGGTCCACAGCACGACGCGCTCGCGCCCCTAGCGCGTGTCGTCGACCAACTCGCAGCTGGTGCCGGACGGCACGCAGCTAGCCTGGGCGATCGCCGAGCCGCTCTGGCGAATGGCGAACAGCGATACCTTTCCATCGGATGCCGCGCTGGCCAGACTGCCATCCAGCGCAATCCCGGTCTTTCGCCAGTCGCTCGAGCCACGCGAGCCGTAGTTGAGTAGCCATACGGACTTCTTGCGATCGGTCGCGAAAACATCGACCACCCCGCCGCGCGGGGCGACCGCCGGTGCGGTCACGAACGTGCCGCCAAGGCTCTCCCAGCCGACCCAACGCGAGCCGTCCCAGTTCTGATGCCAGATCGCCGAGTCACCGCCGAGCGCAAAGATGTCGAGGCGCCCGTCGCCCGTCGAGGCAAGCGCTAGATCCCCAGCAGCCTTGACCGGCAGGTAGCCACCGTAGGGCGCCCACGGTGACCAGTTGCCGCCGCGACACGGCACGGCTGTCAAACCGGCGCACGCCAGCTGCCAGACGCTGTAGCCGTCGAGCCCAACGATGAACACGTCGATGCGGCGGGGCCCCCAGCTCACTGCCGCCGGTCCGAATACCATCCCACCGCCCAAGTTTTCCCAGCCTAGCCAACGCGAGCTTTCCCAGGTTTGATGCCACAGCGCGTTGTCGCGCAGGCCTCTGACGAAAATGTCGATGCGGCCGTCGCCCCACGAGGCGATCGTCGGCTTGGAGCCGATCCCTGCCGGAGGTTGGCCGGCGTGGCCTTCCCAGTCTCCGAACCGCCCCGGCCCGACGCACGGGCCAGGCTCACAGCGGCTTTGCAGGATGTAGCCCGCGCTACCGGCAGCGAACAGTGCCACGCCGCCCGAGCGCAAACCCCAAGCCGCCGGATCCGAGCTGAACATGCCTTGGCCGACGACCGGCGCTTCGCGCGCACGCCGGGTGCACGCCGGCAGCAGCAGCAGCGCGGCGAGCATGCACCAGTGCGGCCACCGGAGATCGCGGTTCATGCCTTGGTCGCATACGCCAGTTGTTGGGCGCCGAGCAAGAGCCAAGACAGCCGCGGCTCGAGCGGTCGTAGAAACGCCAGCGCGCGCGGAAAGAACACGATGTATTCGAGCTTCACGCGCGACAGCCCCGCGTCGCGCAGCAGGCCTTTGAGCGACCGCGGCCAGAGCAAGATCGCGTCGTCGTCGAACTCACACGCCGCGACTGCACGCCGCGTCAGCGGGTTGAACGGATTGTGCTCGAATACCACGACGCGCCCGCCACTTCGCAACTTGGCACGTGCCGAGCGCATCACGCTCAATCGCTCGGCCGGTGGCACATGGTGGAGCACGCCGGACATCACTACGGTCTGAAAATGCCCGTCCGGCACCTTGTCCAGCTCGTGATGTAAATGTGAGGTGGGCGCGCGGCCGCGCGCGACGCCGAGGCTGAGTTGGGACGGATCGAAGCCGTGCACCTCGTCGAACTGGCCCTCCAGGACCTCGAGCAAATTTCCGATGCCGCAGCCAAAATCGAGCAGAGGCTGGTCGCGCGTCACGCCGAGCTGCCGCAGCCGCTCCAACTTGTAGTCCGCAAAATACCGCGTCGACTCGCCGCTGGCAGCGACGCTGGCTTGGTGAAGCCGGTCATAGTCCGCGGCGTACTGGTCGAAACCGCCTCCCCCGGCTGGAGCCTCGCGAGAGCCTGATTCCATGGGCGAATGCTATCACGAGCTTGTCGAACGGGCCTGCCGTCCGTTGTTGCGGCTGTGTAGCGAAAGGGCTAGAAGTCGCGTCGCGCGTAGCCCATGAACGACCCCGTCGCAACCGGAGACCCGGAGGGCACGCCCGCTCCGACGGAGCTCCTACCAGTCCCGCCAGCTACCGAACCACCTGCGGCTGAGGTGGTGGCGCCGGAGCCGATCGCCGACGTGCCGGCACCCGAGCCGATCGCCGACGTGCCGGCGCCGGAGCCGATCGCCGACGTGCCGGAGCCGATCGCCGACGTGCCGGCGCCCGCGCCGCGCGAGACGCTGTTCGCTTCCGCCTTCTTGCGCCTGGTGCTGATCGGAGCGTCGCTCGGGGTCGCGACCTTCCTGCAGCTATCCACGATTCGGGTCGCCCTCGTCACGACCAATGTCATCGCCCACGAGGAGCGGAATCGCCTGCTCGTGTACTTGATCGCAGGCGCAGGCATCTTCGGCCTGTTCGGGCTGATCTTTCTGATCCTTGCCCGCAAGGGCCCAGCGCTGCGGCGCTTGCACGTCGTCAGTCGCGTGCTGGCCCCCCTCCAGCTCGCCTTCCTTTTGCCGTTGTTTTTCGATTGGCAGGTCTTTCAAAGCCAGGAGCTGATCTTCGTCGTGACCGCCGCGCTGTTCGGTCTGGCGTTGGAGAGAACCCTCCGCACCAGCTTCGAAGCGATGCCGTGGCCCGGCGTCGAGCGGCTAACCAGCCGTGTCACCCAGCGTTTTCCAAAGCTGGTTCGCCGGTTCCCGTACGTGCTGGTCGGGCTCGCGGTCGCCGCCTTCTGCGTGTACTTCAGCTACTTCACCGTGCTCCAGCACTACCGGCTGATGACCTACAGCTGGGACATGGCGATCTTCGACAACATGATGTGGAACCTGTTGCGCGGGCACTGGTTCAAAGCCGCGCCGGACTTGGGCCGCACCGGCTCGCACATCCAGTACCACGCCACGTTCGGTGCCTATTTTTTCGCGCCGTTTTACGCGCTCTACCAGCACCCGCAGACGCTGTTGATCCTGCAGGCCACGCTGGCTGGTCTCGGCGCGCTGCCGCTGTTTCTGCTGGCCAAGCTGAACCTGAAGAGCGTCTGGGCCGGCGTCGCGCTGGTCTACGCGTACCTGATCCACGCGCCGCTCCACAGCCCGATTTTCTACGACTTCCACTTCTTCACGACCGCCCCGTTCTGGATCGGCTGGGTGCTCTACTTCTTCGAAACCGGCCGGAAGAAGGGCCTGGTCCTGGTGTGGATCATGGCGATCCTGATCCGTGAAGAGCTGAGCGCCGGCTTATCGATGGCGGCGCTGCTCTACCTGCTGTCGGGACGCAGGGCGCGCTGGGCGCTGATTGGCGGCATCCTGTCCGCGACGTACTTCGTCTGCATGAAGTTCGTGATCATGCCGCTGCACCGCACCGCCGGCGCCGACAAGCAGACGTTCTCTTGGATGTTCTACGCCCTCGTTCCGCCGGGTGAGTCCGGCTTCAACGGCGTGGTGCGAACGCTGATCTCCAACCCGGTGTTCACGCTCGGCAGCCTGCTCGATTCCGACAAGCTCGCCTACCTGCTGCGCATCATGGGGCCGGTCTTGTTGCTGCCGCTGCGCCACAAGCGCACGTGGATGTTGTTCATCCCGGGTACGCTGTTCACGATGCTCTCGACCGGTTACAAGCCGTTGATCGAGACGTTTTTCCAATACACATCCAACTACACGCCGTACATTTTCTTCGCCTCGGCGCTATCGATCGCCAGCCTGCGAGTCGATCCAGTGCGCGACCGGTTCAAGGTATCGGCGGCACTGTGGGCGGTGGTCATCACCGCAACCGTCTACAGCTACAATTACGGGGCGATTTTCCAACGCAACACCTTCCGCGCCGGCTTTCACAAGGTCGAGTTCGTAGCCTCCGAAAGCGAGAAGCTGCGCCATCGCCAGCTGTACGAGCTGATTGCCATGATTCCGCCGCGTGCCTCGGTCGCGGCCACGGAGATGGAAGCCGCCCACGTCTCGGCGCGCCCGGACTGCTTCACGATGCGCTTCAGCTACGACAACGCCGACTACCTGCTCCTCAACTTGGACGAAACGAGCTGGGGTGAGAGCCGCGCGCAGGCTGTCAAGGCGATCAACAGCGGGCGCTACGGCTTCGTCGCGTCGCGCGGTCGCTTCGGGCTATGGCGTCGCGGCCCCGGCACCGACAAGGACGAGGAAGGCGAACGCCTGCTCGGCATCAGTAGCGGCCGACCACGCCACCACCACTGAGACCGATGTCGCTCCGCCAAACGCTCGCCGCGCTGCCGCATCGACTCATGGGTTTGCCGTTCGTGTACGATCACGTGCGGCCGCTGGCGGTTGGCGGCATCGATTTTTCGCCGCTGTACGACCAGCTGCGTGACCCGGAAGCGAAGATTCTCGACATCGGTTGCGGTACTGGCGCTGCGCACCGCTACCTCGGCGGCTTCGCCAGCTACGTCGGCATGGATACCGATCCGGTCGCGGTCGCCCACGCCCAGCGACGTTACGGCTCCGCCAAGGCGACCTTTCACGCGCAGATTTGCACGCCAGCCGACGTCCGGCGCGTCGCACCCACCGATGTCGTGCTGGCCGGCATCCTTCACCATCTCGACGATCAGGCCGCGATCGACTTGTTGAGCTCGCTCAAGCTCTCGCCGCAGCTGCGCCAAGTGCTCACCGTCGACATCATCTACCTGGCACGGCGACCGCTGAACAATCTGCTGGCCAAGCTCGACCGCGGCCAATTCTGCCGCAACGAAGCGCAGTACCTCGAGCTGGTTCGAGAAAGCGGGCTGAGCCTGCGCCGCAGTCGCGTGCTGCGTAGCCACCCGCGCACGGGCCTCGTGCAGTATCTGTATATCGAGCTCGTGCCGTGAGCCCGTACGCCGGCCATCACACGTAGTGGGTCACCCGCGATTGAAACGCCCGCGCCAGGCGTCCGCGCGCAGGCGCCAAACGACGCCGATCGCCTCGGCAAATACCCGTCGGTCCATCTTCGATTCGCCGACGCGTCGATCGACGAAGGTGATCGGCACCTCGACGACCGTCAAGCCGGCCACGATCGCCCGGTAGGTCATTTCGATCTGAAACGAGTAGCCGTTCGAGTGCACCGCGGCCAGGCCGATTCGAGTCAGCGCGCGCCGCGTGAACGCTTTGTAGCCAGTCGTGAGGTCGCGCACCCGGACGCCGAGTATCAGCCGCGCGTAGAGCGAGCCGCCCTTGGACATGACGTGGCGCCCCAGGCCCCAGCCTTCGACCGAGCCGCCCGGAATATTGCGCGAGCCCAGCACGACGTCGGCGCCGCCGTCGAGCGCGGCGAAGAACGCGGCCAGGTACCCGGGATCGTGCGAAAAATCCGCATCCATCTCGAAAAACCGGTCGTAGTCGCCGGCCAGGCCGCGCTGAAAACCTTCGACGTAAGCGGTACCGAGCCCGAGCTTGCCAGCGCGATGCATCACCTGCACTTGCGGGTCGCGCGCGGCAACTTCGTCGATCAGCGCGCCGGTGCCATCAGGCGAGTTGTCGTCGACGATCAGCAAATGTGCTCGCGGCGCTGCCTCGCGCACACGCGCGACGAACGCTTCGATGTTCGAGCGCTCATTGTAGGTCGGCACGACGATGAGAGTCTTTTCGCCTAGTTCGGTCATCGTACCTCGGCCGGGAAATCGCGTTGATTGCGCACGAACAACT
>FSUE01000185.1_pt1 | contig 13203 bp, 5 predicted proteins | sample 1637031 | NCBI WGS metagenome assembly FSUE01 (sample SAMEA3914819, study PRJEB12502) | metagenome | biome: forest; material: soil | place: Canada | collected 2010-06-26 | depth 0.3 m | reverse complement strand
GATTCTTGCGATCATCCGATCCCTGGCAGCGGGCTGATGAAGCTCGCGTTCGACTACGAGACCGAATAGCGGCAAGCCGCCAAGGCGCAACGCCTTGCGCGGGCCGCGAGCTATTCCTTCAGCCCCGACGCGGCGACGCACGGAATCAAGGACTCATCCCACGCTGGCGCCGGAACCCCGCTGGAAAACCCGAGGTTCGAGTAGTGCCGGGTGGTCGTGGTGTGCATCTTGGCCAGATGAAACGGGTACCAAGCTTCGAGATCCGCCAAGGAGTGATAGAGCACGTCGCCGAAGGTGACTTTGGCGGCGCCAGCTTTGAGCTTGCTGTCGGGCAGATCCACGCAGCCGTAGGGCCGGGCATTGGCAAACAAGTAAACGCGCGACGTGGACGTGTAGGCGTCGAAGCGCACCGTCCGATCGACGCCCATCAACCCTGTTACTTCCTCGCGAGGCGAAAGAAACTTGCCGCCGGCGTCGCTCAAGACTTGCACGTCGTATTTCGGGCATTGCTTGTTCACGTCCCAGATACGGTGATCACAGAATTGGATCTCGATCGAAACGGGGGTGGTGATGCCGCCGAAGGTCTGGATGACGACGGTAGTTCCTTCGGTGAGGTGATCCTGCACCGGCACAGCGACGTCCTGATCACTGAACAACAACTGGGGGTAACGACGCTGGGTGCTGACCATGTCCACCTCCATCGAGGCGTGCACGAACGAGTCAGCGGCCAACGTGGCCGGCGCCTTGGGCGTCATGCGAACTTTGCCGTTGGTGTCCCCGGCCCAATCGCCATAGGTGATCCAAAGCTCGCCGAACATGCTGCCAATCGACCACTCGTCGGTGGCGACGTTGTGGAACGTGACGTCGAAGGTCGGGCTATCCATGTCCCAGATCTGAAAGTTGCGCGGCCGAGGCGCACTGAACGTCTCCGGCGCACCGTCGTAGGAGAAGTCCATTTTCGGCGGTTCCGTTGGCTTGACCTTCACGCAAGCGCGCGAGATTGCCTTTGGCTTCGTACCGTCGCCCTGGCCGTTGACGAACAGCTCTCCGACCGGCGATGACGCCGACAACTCGTCAGGCGTCTGGAACTGCGGGTAGTCGACGTCTCCGCCGTCGAACTTTTCGAGCCGCGCGGCCCGCGACATCGGCGCCAGCGTGCCTTGAAAGGGGCACAGCGCGTCGAGCGCTTCGACGACCAAGGTCGTTTCTGCCGTAATGCCGCTGAAGTGCAGCTCGGTTACCGGCGTCGCGCCTTGCAGGTAGGCCTTGTCGAAGCGAGCCTGACCGGGCACGAGCTCATCGTGGCCGTGGTCGCAGGTGAGGCCGTAGTACACCCTAAGCAGCGGCTCTGCCCCGTCCGCCTGTTGCGTATAGACGGAGAACGCTTCGCTGATCTTGTCCCCGTGTCCTTTGCGGGAATCGAGCTCTTTGCCCGCCTTGGTATAGATGTACGCGCCCCAGTCGGCCGAGGACAACTCAGCCTGGTAAATCAGCTCGGTATCGGCCGCGCCGGGCTTCGGCACGTAGAAGGCGACGCCATCATCGCGCCAATGCGCGGCCACTAGCTTGTCACGCTCCGCCTTGTCAGTGAGGTAACGCTTTTCTCGGCTCTCGGGCCAGCGCATCTCGTAGCAATCGGTGTTGTCGGCCTTCACGTTCGCATCCCCAACCGCGTAGACGGGGATGCGATCGTCTGCCGGCGTCGTAAACACGTAGCCGAGCTTGGCGTCGTCGGTAGTGCGCGTGAAGCCTTCGACGTTCGACGCCACACGCGCGCGCGCACCATAAGAACGGCCGATGTCCACGTCGTCGGGCGCTGGCGAGGGGACGGTGCCACCGCCGGCGCAGCGATACACCGCATTCTTCACGGCTGCGCCCGAGACATCTCCCACCTTGGGCAGCGCGTAGACCCGGTAGTCATGCGCGTCACCCTGGGGATCGAACGAGATGCGCACGTTCGAGCCGTCGACTTCTGCTTTGACGTTGGGTAAAGCGTAGGCATCCGGTAGGCCGATGTCCGGGCACTCTGCGCCCGCGAACATTTCACCGCTATGCACCGCTCCACCGACCGAGATCGGCGACTTGCCTGCGCTGCCGGTATTGGAGCCTCCAGCGCCAGAGCCGCCGCTACCGGCAGCCGGGTCCTTGGACTTACCGCTCGAGCCGCAAGCCAGAACCAGCAGCAGCGTTGTCAGTGTGTAGAATCGAGTCTGCATCAGGAATCTCCACGGATAGCACAAACCATCAAGGCGGGGCCGCGAGCGCGGAGGACGGCCCTGGCCCCGTCAGCGCTTCTAAGAATGCAACGAGGTCGCTGCGTTCACGTTCTGTCAGCTGCAAGGCTTCGAGCTCGTTCTGGCCAGGGAAGCCAAAGTGGTCGCCTCCTCGGTCGAAGAAATCCACGACCTGAGCGAGCGTGCTCAGTTGGCCGGTGTGCATGAAGGAGGGCCGGCCAGCAACACAACGTAGACGTGGCGTTCGGAAAGCGCCGAGGTACGAATCGTCGATGCTAGCCGGCAGGCGCTCGTCGTAGCCGTCGCTGAACGACCCCTGCGAGCTCAAGGCGTCCGCCTCGGCGAGCGTGAGGCCGGTCTTCGCCCCGCGGTCGTCAGCGTCGATGAAAACCACGGCCACGACCGCCGGCTGCAGGCCAACGTTGTGGAATTTCTCGTCGGACAAGTAGGGGCCTGAATGGCAACTAACGCACCCCGCGCGACCCACGAACAGACCCGCACCGCGCTGGGCCTGGCGACTCAGCGCCGCGGCGTCGCCAGCCACCCAACGGTCGAAGGCGCTAGGGCCGCAGGTCAGCAGACGTTGGTAGGCGCCGAGCGCCTTGCCGACGTTGACCCATACGCGCGTGACATCCGCCTGATCGGCTGCGGACATACCGTCGAACTCAGCCCCGTCTCCCGGTACGCCACGCCGCTTATCGACGCACTTGTTGTGCTCGTCGAGGCGCCGACAACCGGTTTGGTTGGCGCCAAGCATCGGAAAGCGCACGGCGTCGTCCAGCTGAGGCATCGGTCCGAAAACGTCCTCGTACTCGGCGCGCAGGTTGGCGAACACTTGATGGGCCGCATAAAGCCGCGAGCTGTTCATCTCGACTTCGGATTCCAAGACCCCGAACACTTGAGCAAAGAAGGAGTCCCGACGCCCATCCCACATCAGCAGCTTGCTTTGAGCCACGTCGAGTAACGACGGCGCCCGACGCATGCCCCAACCCGACCCGAGCGAGACCTGCTGATGGAGCGTCCTGGTGTCCGAGAACCCGTCTTGTGGGAGGTGGCACCCCGCGCACGACACTTTGTTGACGTCGCCTTTCTGGCCCAGTGCGTTGGGCGTACCATCGTTGTCGCCGTCCAATAGCGTGCCCGAGAAACGCGCGTCGAAGAACAGCGCCTGCCCCAAGCGAGCCGCTTTGGCATCGTCGGCCCAAGCATTGGTGGGATCAGCCGGAGCAGCTGGCAGAGTTTCTGGCGCAAGCTCGCGCAACGCAGCAAGCTCGGCTTTGCTGAGGCTCGGCTCCGGATCATCTGGCATTGACCCGGCGCCACCCGCGTCCGCACCCGCGCCAGCTATGGAGTCATCGGGCGCCTGCGGATGACTCGTGCCGCAGGCGACAAGTAACAGCGCAAGCCCAATGCGGTACACGAACGCGATTGTACGAGAATGCGTCACGAGTTCAAACAACCTCCCAGCGCCGACGTGCGATCGTCCGAACGACCGCCCCGAACGTCAGTTAAGCCAGCTCGGCCGGCAACCGCGGGCATGCGCTGGGCCCGCTAGTACAAAATCCAAGGTTGCGCCGGCCGGCAACGGTTTCAGTAACGCACGCAACCACCGTTAGTCCTTCGACATTTCCGAGTGCGGCGACGGCCCCTGCCGCTGTGCTAGCTTGCGCGAAAGCGTTGGAAACACCCAGGCAACGGCTGCATCAACTCGACGGACTGCGGGCCTTGGCGGTTGCTGTCGTCGTGCTGCACCACGCCGGCGCGGCCACCCTCGCAGCCACGGCTACTGCGAGGGGCCACGCCTTTTGGGGCAACCTCGTCGCGGGCTCGACCGCCTCCGGCGTGGAGCTTTTTTTCGTGCTGAGCGGCATCGTGCTTTTGCGCCCGTATCTGCGGCTGCAGCGGCCACTACGCACAGGCGTCTATGTCGGGCGCAGAATCCAGCGCCTGTGGCCGCCGTTTCTGGCAGCTTGGCTGATCGCCGGGCTGACTGTCGCGTTGGTGACGCGCTATCCCACCGAATGGACACGCTCGGCAAAACTGGCCGTTTTCGACTGGGGCGATTGGCTCTCGCAGATCGGCATCGTGTATCTCGGCAGCAACAGCTTCAATCCGGCCTGGTGGAGTCTCACGGTCGAGATCCTGTTTTACGCACTCGTACCCTTGATTGTCGTGCTGGTGAGCCGTTCGAATCCCAGCCGCCAGGCGATGCTGCGGCTGTGGTTCGTGTGCGCGCTTGCGGCGGTGGCGGCCCAAGCAACTGGGCTGGACGATGGCGCGCAGCCGCTGCGATCGCTTGGACGCTTTGCGGTCTACGTTTCCTGCTTCGCGACCGGGGTGCTGCTGGCGGCTCACGATCTGCCTGGGCGCTGGGGCAAATGGCTGGCCGGGGTGGGCTTCGTCTACGTCGTCGCGGCGTGTGCCTTCCCGTCAGCGAACGCGCACGTGGGTTGGGGCCTAGTGTACTTCGGCCTGGTCGTGGTGGCGCTCGACGAGACCAGCAGCGTCGCTCGTTACCTGCGCGCCTGGCCGCTGGTCTGGCTCGGAGAGCGCTCGTATTCGTTGTTCCTCGTCCACATGTCGATGTTGACGCTGGCGAGCACGGCTACGTCGACGTTCGTGCACGGCAAAGGTGCAACTTACTTTCTGATCTCTCGCCTCGTCGGCCTTCCGCTGGCGCTGTTCGGGGCGATGGTCATCTTTTCAGTGGTCGAGCGGCGCTTCGCCCACGGGCTGGTTTCGGCGCACGCATTTTGGCCGACTTTGCGCCAGCCCGAGCTCACAACCGCAGCGCCCCAGGCGCCAGCAGCCGTCGTCTCGAAGCGGTACTAACTTCGCGGGGTTAGCGCAGCGCGCAGCGCGCCGGCTGCAAGACTGATTCGGAAACACGGATACCGACCTGTGATTTCCGTAGGTTTCGGGTCCACGTAGTCAATCGCACATTTGGGTGAGCGCAAACACCAGTCGGAGTCATACCCAGTTTGCGATGACGCCAGTGTGAGAATCTCTCCCGAAAGCTGCCGTGATGTAGTATGGTGGAAGCAAACGTGGGCGGAGTAGTACTTGACGGATCTGCAATGAACATAAAGCGAAGTCTGGGTGCCTGGTTCGTGCGCTGCATGGGGCTCGCTCTGATTGCGCTGAGCTGGAGTTGCAGCTCCACGCCGTCGCGCTCCTCGCACTCCGACAAAGTCGGCAGCCAAAGCGAAGCCATCACGCTGCCGAGCGGCTTCATCGAGGAAGAGGTCGGCACGGGTTGGGACAACGCCGTCGGCATCACCTTCTCGTCCAGTGGTCGGATGTTCGTCTGGGAGAAGGCCGGCAAGGTTTGGGAGGTCCAGGCCGACGGAACCCGAGCGGCTCAACCACTCATCGATCTCAGCCAAGAAGTCGGCAATTGGCGCGACTACGGCATGTTGGGCTTCGCGCTCCACCCCAACTTCGAGAACAACGGCTACATCTACGTCCTCTACGTCGTCGACTACTACCACCTGAAGAACTTCGGCACGGCCAGCTACGACCCGCAGGCCGACGAGTACTTCGTCGACACGATCGGGCGCGTGGCACGCTACCAGGCGCGCGCGTCCGACAACTTCACCACGGTCGACCCCGCCAGCCGCAAGGTCCTGCTCGGTGAAAGCATCGACCAGGGCTTTCCGATCTTGCATGAGTCGCATGGCGTCGGCTCACTCGTGTTTGGCGATGACGGCAGCCTGCTCGTCTCGTGTGGCGATGGCGCCAGCTACAACCGCGTCGACTCCGGTGTCGTGACCGAGCGTCCCGCCACGGGCTTGGCCGACGGCATCATCCGCCCGCAAGAGGACGTCGGAGCGTTCCGCTCGCAGTTGATCGACTCGCTCAGCGGTAAGGTGGTGCGCCTCGACGCTGCCACCGGCGATGGCGTGGTCGGAAACCCATTTTTCGATGCTCAGAACCCGCGCTCGGCCCGGTCGCGCGTGTGGGCCTTGGGCCTGCGCAACCCATTTCGGATGTCATTGCGGCCCGAGAGCGGTGATCACGATCCGAGCGAGGGCAAGCCCGGCACCCTCTACATCGGCGACGTGGGCTGGACCGACTGGGAAGAGCTCAACGTCGCTCGCGCCCCAGCGCGGAATTTCGGTTGGCCGTTGTTCGAAGGCCAGCTGGCCCAGCCCGGCTACGTCGCTGCTGATCCGGCGAATCGCTTCGCGGCCAACCCGCTGAATGGAACGACTCCAGCGGGGCAGCCGCCGTGCAACAAGCCCTACTTCATCTTCGAAGATCTGCTCAAGCAGGATTCGCAAAACTCAGTCGCCTTCCCCAATCCTTGTGCACCTGCGCAGGCGGTTCCGGCGGCCATTCCGACCTTCCTCCACACTCGCCCGGCCCTGACCTGGCCACACAACGGTGGCCAGGCCCTGGTCCCCACCTACGACGGCGCGGGCAACGCCACGACCGCCCAACTCGGCAGCCCCGGCGCTCCGCCCGGCTCGCTCAACTCCGGCTCGTGCTCGACCGGCGGCGTCTGGTACACCGGCAGCGACTTCCCGCCCGAGTACGCCAACACCTTCTTCCTCTCGGACTACGTGGGCGGGTGGATCAAGAACCTGGTCTTTGACGCGAACGACAAGCTGGTCGAGGTGCGCAATTTCGCGCCCGGTAGTGCCCCAGTCGTTGGCATGGCTACCCACCCGACGCAGGGCGGCCTCTACTACGTGTCCTACGGCGGCAACGTGCGGCGCATCCGCTACGTGGGCGGCGGCAATCGCCCGCCAATCGCCGTTGCCAGCGCCGACGTGGGCAGCGGCCCGAGCCCGCTCGTCGTCCACCTCACGGGCAGCGCGTCGCGCGATCCCGAGCTGGGCGCGCTAACGTACGCCTGGAACTTCGGTGACGGCTCGCCGATCGGCACGACCGCCGACATGACGCACACGTTCGGTAGCCTGGCCTCGGCGGCGCAGAGCTTCCTGGTACGGCTCACGGTCACCGACGTGCAGGGTCTGACGGCCACCACGACATTCCCGATATTCGTGAACGACACCGCGCCGCAAGTGTCGATTACGCAGCCTGCGGCGGACACGTTCTTCTCCACCGTCGCACCGGCCCCGTTGCAACTCGTGGCCGTGCCGCAAGACGCCGAAGAGCCGGCAGCCGGCTTGGCCTGTTCGTGGCAGGTGATTTTCCACCACAACACGCACACCCACGTCGAAGCGCCGGCCTCAGGCTGTACGCAGGCGGTGCACGTGAGCTCGGTCGCTTGTGACGACGAGACTTACTATTACGAGTTCAAGGTCACCGTCACCGACTCGGTCGGCATGACGACGACGAAGTCGACCTGGCTCTATCCCGATTGTTTGCCGCGCTTGGTTTCGCCGACGGGTGCAACGAGCAGCAATGCGTTCCGCTGGAAACCCGTCAACGGCGCCGATTCTTATACGCTGTGGGTCGATGACGCGAGCGGCAGCGGCGTGGTGAACGCGGTCGTGACCGCAGCCGAGGCGGGTTGCAGCGATCAAATCTCGGATTGCGTGTTCTCACCGCTCCACACCTTTGCGGGTGGCCCGGCCGCCTTCAGGGTGCGTGCGCACAGTCCAGGCAGCGGCTGGCGAGGCTGGAGCGCCTTCCAGAGTTTTCAGATGCTGGCCGGCTCCTGCTTCGACGGCATCCAGAATCAAGGCGAAACCGCGGTGGATTGCGACGGTCCGTGCACGCCCTGCGCGTTGACTTGCAAGCAGGACCCGTTGACCGTGTCGTCAGCGGTGGCTTCGACGGAAGAGGCCGGCGTGGTGGCGGCAAACTTCGCAATTGACGGGGACGTCAACACGCGTTGGGCAAGCCTCATCGCCGATCCGCAATGGTTGATGCTGGATCTGGGCGCCGCCAAGCACGTCACGAAATTGACGCTGCAATGGGAAACGGCCGCGAGCTCGAACTACGATATTCAGGTAGCCACGAGCCCGGCCGGGCCCTGGACCAACGCCTTTCACCAAGGCGCTGGCGCGGGTGGCACTGAAGACATCACGGGTTTGAACGTCAATACCCGCTATCTGCGCATCTATTCCAACACCCGGCTCACCCAATACGGCGTTTCGCTTTGGGAGGTCGGGGTGTTCGGCGACAACAACGCGCTCTGTGGCGCCACCTGCGGCAACGGCAGCGTCGGAACCGGTGAGGAGTGCGACGACGGCAACAGCATCGACAACGACGCTTGCAGCAACTCGTGCAAGCAAGCCACCTGCAGCGACGCCGTGCAGAACCATGGCGAGACAGGCGTTGATTGCGGTGGTCCTTGCGCGCAGCTCTGCCTGGTTTGCGGCAACGGCATCGTGCAGGCCGGTGAAGCATGCGACGACGGCAACGCCGTCAACAACGACACTTGCAGCAACAGCTGCGTCCGTGCCACCTGCACCGACGGCGCTCAAAACCAGGGCGAGGTCGGCACCGATTGCGGTGGTCCGTGTCCAGCCTGCGCCGCAACCTGCGCCCAAGCGCGGCTCGCGCCGGTATCTGCTGCGGCTTCGACGGAAGAGGGCGGCTTGGTCGTGGCCTCGTACGCCATCGACAACAATCTCGGAACCCGTTGGAGCAGCCTGGGCAGCGACCCTCAGTGGTTGCGGCTGGATATGGGGGCAACCCGCCGGATCAAGAAGCTGGTCCTACGCTGGGAAGTCGCCGCCAGCGCGAACTATGACATCCAGGTTGCAGATAGCCCGAATGGACCTTGGACGCAGATCTATCACCAAGGCAACGGAGCCGGCAACGTCGAGACGATCACGGGACTCAACGCCAGCGCCCGCTACCTACGCATGTACTCCAACGCGCGGCTGACCGGTTACGGCGTTTCGCTGTGGGAGCTCGAGGTCTACGGGGACAACAATCCCACCTGCGGCAGCACGTGTGGCAACGGTGTGCTCGACGCTGGTGAGCAATGCGACGACGGCAACGCCGTCGGGAATGACAGCTGCAGCAATGCCTGCGTGTCCGCCACTTGCAGTGACGGCGCGCTGAATCACGGCGAAACCGGCGTGGATTGCGGTGGACCGTGCGCTCAGCAGTGCGTGGTCTGCGGTAACGGCGTGGTACAGAGCGGCGAGGCTTGCGATGACGGCAACGCCATCAACAACGACACCTGTAGCAATGCATGCGTCCTGGCCACCTGCTCCGATCAACAACAAAATCAGGGTGAAGTGGGCGTGGACTGCGGTGGGCCGTGCGCAGCCTGCGCGCCGACCTGCTCTTCCGCAAAGCTGACCCCGGCGGGTGCGGTCGCCTCGACGGAAGAAGCAGCGGTGGTCGCGGCCACCTACGCCGTGGATGGTTCGATCAACACGCGTTGGGCCAGCGTCATCGCGGACCCGCAGTGGCTCCGTGTCGACATGGGCGCGGCACGCCGCATCAAGAGGGTGGTATTGCGCTGGGAGACGGCGGCAAGCTCCAACTACGACATCCAAGTGTCTGACAACGCCAGCGGGCCGTGGACGACGATCTTCCACGATGGCGCGGGCGTCGGCGGCACCAAGGACATCACCGGGCTGAACGCGAGTGGCCGTTACGTTCGTCTGTATTCGAATTCACGGGCCACTCAGTACGGCGTCTCGCTCTGGGAAATGGAAGTCTACGGCGATCTCAACCCCACCTGCGGCAGCACCTGCGGAAACGGCGCTATCGACAGCGGCGAACAGTGCGACGACGGTAACGCCACCAACACAGACAACTGCAACAACCTGTGCCAACTGAACACCTGCACCGATGGGGTTGCCAATCACGGCGAGACGGGCGTGGATTGCGGCGGGCCCTGCGCTCAGCAATGCGTTGTCTGCGGGGATGGCGTAAAGCAAGCCGCAGAACAGTGCGACGACGGAAACCTCACCAACAACGACTCGTGCAGCAATAGCTGCATCCTCGCTACCTGCGCCGACGGTGCACAGAACCATGGTGAGATAGGCGTCGATTGCGGCGGGCCATGTGCGGCGTGCGCGCTCACCTGCGCCGACAACAAGTTGGCGGTCGCTGAGGTCTCGGCGTCTTCGCAAGAGGGCGGACAGACGTTGCCGAGCTTTGCCACCGATGGATTGCCGGGCACTCGCTGGGCGAGCACCTACGCGGATCCTCAGTGGTTGAAGCTGGACTTGGGCGGAGCCCGCCGCATCAAGCACATCGTGCTCAATTGGGAATTCGCCGCCAGCAAGAACTACGACATCCAGACCGCAGACAGCGCGAGCGGCCCCTGGACGACCATCTATCACCAGAGCAACGGCGCCGGTGGCGTCGAGCAAATCACCGGTCTCAACGCCAGCGCCCGCTACGTGCGGCTGTACTCGAACACGCGGCTCACCCAATACGGCGTCTCGCTGTGGGAGCTCGAAGTGTACGGCGATGTCAACGCCTCCTGCGGCAACCCCTGCGGCAACGGCGTCCTCGAGCCTGGCGAGCAGTGCGACGACGGCAACTCAGTCGACGACGATTCTTGCAGCCGTACCTGCGTTTCGGCCACGTGCACCGACGGCAGCCGGAATCAGGGCGAGGCTGGTGTCGACTGCGGTGGCCCGTGCGGCCAAGTGTGTATGGTCTGCGGCAACGGCGTGCTGCAAACAGGTGAGGCTTGCGACGATGGCAACACCGTCGACAACGACTTCTGCAGTAATCAGTGCGTGATCGCGACCTGTTCGGATACCCGCCAAAACCACGGCGAGACAGGCGTGGACTGCGGCGGCCCGTGCGGAGCCTGCGCTCTCGTCTGCGCCGACCTGCCGCTGCCCCGGGTCGGCGTCAGCGCTTCCAGCGAAGAAGCGGCTGTGGTCTCAGCGGCTAAGGCCATCGATGGTGACCCCAGCACGCGCTGGGCCAGCAGCTACTCGGATCTGGAGTGGATAAAGGTCGATTTGGGCGCTCAACGCCGGATTCGGCGCGTCATCGCGAGCTGGGAGCTCGCTTCCAGCAAGGTCTACGACCTTCAGGTCGCAGACAACGCTGCCGGACCGTGGACGACGGTGTTCCACGACTCTGCCGGAACGGGCGGCGTCAAGACGATCACCGGCCTGAACGCAAATGGGCGATACGTGCGGCTCTACTCGACGAAGCGCAACACCATCTACGGTATCTCGCTCTTCGAGCTCGAGGTGTACGGAGACCTCTCGTCGGCCTGCGGTCCTTGACCGGGGCTCGCGGGGGGTCGCCACTTCCGACGCGAGGGCTTGGCTCCGTAGCTTCGAGGAATAGGTTGCGGCATACTGTGCGCACAGTGCGAAAGGGGCCAAGATGAAATGGCTGAGCGGAGCTCTAGTATTGACGTTGACGGCCTGTGGCTCGTCGCCTGGTGCCGACGACAGCAATGCTGGCGCAGCAGGTGACTCCGACAGCGCCGGCCACCCTTCGGGAGGAACTGGTAGCGGACAGTCTGGTGAGGCCACCGCCGGAGGTGGCACGACCGGAGGTGGCACGAAAGGCGGCTCCGCTCAGGGCGGCAAGCCGAGCGGAGCCGGCGGAAGCGTCGCGGCCCCGGACACGAAATGGGTCAACGTCACCAACAACCTGACCACCCTCGCCGCCCAAGGCGCCGCGGCCCCCGGCCCCGGCGACGTCAGTCTGCTGCTGGCCGAGCCGGGCGGCAGCCGAGTGATCGCGGGCGTCGGGCACTCCGGATTGTTCGTGACTGAGGACGGCGGAGCATCTTGGAGCAAGCTCGGAACCGGCGCGGGCTCGGCCCCGATTCAACACGGGCCAACTGCTATCGTCTTCGACCCTGACCACCCGGGTGTCTTCTGGGAGAGCGGAATTTACGGCGACGGCATCTTCCACACTATCAATGACGGCGAGACCTTCGAACGGCTGGGCGACGTGAGCCACAACGATTCGCTCAGCGTCGACCTCTCCGATCCGGAACGCAAAGTGTTACTGGCAGGCGCGCACGAGGCGGTTCAGAAGCTCTACAAATCGAGCAACGGGGGCAAGACGTGGGAGGACATTGGCAGCAAGCTTCCCGCCGGCTCCAGCTTCTCCACGCTGCCGTTGATCTTGGATACGCAGACCTACTTGGTCGGTTCCGCCGGGTACAACGGCAAGTGGGGGGTGTTTCGCAGCACCGACGCCGGCGCGAGCTGGACGACCGTTAGTCCTGAAGGGCCAGCTGGAGAACCGATACGAGCTTTGGACAGTGCTCTGTACTGGGCCCTCTCGAACGGCGCCGTAATCGTCAGTACGGACGACGGCAAGTCCTGGACCAAGTCTGCTGCCGGCCCGGTCCAACCTTTCTCAAACGGCCTGTTCGAGCTGCCGGACGGGCGAATCGTGGCGCTCGGCATGACTTACCTGCTCGCCACCGCCGACGCGGGCAAGACGTGGCAACAGATCGGGGAGGCGCTGCCATTCCCCGGAGCCAACTGTAAAACCTACGGCTTCACCTACTCTGTCGCCACGAAAACGTTCTTTATCAATCACAACGATTGCTCGGGCGCCCTGGCCGCCGACGCGATCTGGAGCAGTGGCTTCGACTACGAAAAGGAGTAGTGGGGGGCGGCCGCTTGACCACTCAGCCGCGCTGTGAAACGCTGAGGTTTCGCCCTTTTCCTAGCTCTAGCAAGGCGGCGCCGGGCGCGGGCTCGACAGCACCGGGGGCTCGAGGAAACGGCGCGCCGTCGCCTTCATACGGCCCCTGACGAATGGGAGAAGATCGGTATGCAGCGAATCAGCTTGGGTCCTTCGCAAGTCGCGGTGAGCGTGCTCGTGGCCACCGTCGTTCTAGGTTGCGGCTCTGACAAATCGCATGCTGGGGGCAGCGCGGGTCGTGCGAGCGAAACGGGCGGGTCGGCTAGCACCGCGACGGGCGGCTCGAGCACCGGGGTCGCAGGAAACGCAACTGCGGGGACGAGTACGGATCCGGGCGAACCGCCGATCGTGATGCCTTGCCCCGAAGACGCCGACGCCGTTGGCATTTGGCAAGAAATCTCCCCGCCCGAGTTCCGAGAGCCGGCCAACATGGAGACCTTCAACG
>FSUE01000615.1_pt1 | contig 13223 bp, 9 predicted proteins | sample 1637031 | NCBI WGS metagenome assembly FSUE01 (sample SAMEA3914819, study PRJEB12502) | metagenome | biome: forest; material: soil | place: Canada | collected 2010-06-26 | depth 0.3 m | reverse complement strand
TTCCTCGAAGGTCGAAGAGGAGCGGATGGATCAAGCCAGGTATTACGTCTGCGAGTCGTGCATGACCCCGGTGCCCAGTGGGCACAAGTTCTGCGGTCGCTGCGGCACGTCCGTGCCGGACGCGGTGATGCACCTCCACGCCGACTTCTACGGCGACATGCAAGACCCGGCGAAGGCGCGCCTGATCTTGATCCGCGGCGAAGGCATGGACGGCCTTTCGTACCACCTGAAGGCCGACCAGCATCTGCTCGGCCGCCAAGGGCAGCTCGAGTTTCCTGACGACCAGTTCATCTCGCCCACGCACGCGAACTTCTTCTATCGCGACAACCGCTTGGTCGTGCGCGACGAAGGCTCGCTCAACGGCATCTATTTCCGCATCCGCGGCTCGGTCGAGATCAACCCCGGCGATCAGTTCGTGGTCGGCGAGCAGGTGTTCCGTCTCGATCCGACGCCCAAGGCTTCGGATGGCGCCGATCCGGACGGCACGTTCTTCTACTCGTCGCCCAAGTACCCGAGCGCATTCCGCCTGAATCAGATCCTCGAGGGCGGCGCGATCGGCATGACGATCTGTGCGCGCGGCAACACGCTGCAAGTCGGTCGCGAAGACGGCGACCTGAACTTCCCCGGCGACATGTTCATGTCAGGCAAGCACGCCACCGTCGAAGAAAAAGACGGAAGATTCATGCTCACCGACTTCGACAGCCGCAACGGCACGTACCTGCGCCTCAAAACCGAAAAAGCCCTGTCGCACGGCGACTACGTCTTCATCGGCAAAAAGCTGCTGCGCGTCGAGCTGAACGCAAACTAAGGCCTAAGCCAGGGCAGGCCCCGTTACGGGCGCGCAGCTGCGCGCCCAACGGCGACGTGCGTGTTGAGGGGTGAGGAGTGAGGGGTTAGGGGTTAGTCGGCGCAGGGACGAGGGAAGAGTGAGGGAGTCGATTTTCGGTGGTGGGCCCTCACCCCTGGCGTCGGCCGGCGCGGCAGCGCGCGCTCGGTAACGTCGGCCGCTCGCGAGCAGCGACCCCCTTGCCCGTCCCTAACCCCTCCGCTGACTAACCCCTAACCCCTCACTCCTCACCCCCCAAGTCTCACGAGCGGCGGCGACGCCGGCGTTTGCGTGGGCGTTTTTCGGAGGTGCCGGCGATCGCCGCCTGATCCGACGGACCCTCGGGGGCGTCGAAGGCGCCTTCGGCGGCGTCGCCGAGCGCGGAGCGGTAGATGTCGAGCACTTCCATTGCCACCGGGTACAGCGGGGTGCGCGAGAAGCGGCCGCCGCGGCCTGACTCGAGGCGCGGCATCAACGCGACGATGCGGCGGATCGATTCGGCGATGCGACGCGGCACGTTCAGGCGGTCAACGACGCCTTCCAGGAACTCGTGCGCCATTTCGACGCGATCGCGCGCGCCGTCGCAGGCTTCGCGCAGCGGCTCGGCCAATAGCACGGTCCACAGCACCACGTCGTCGAGCGGGCCGTTTTCGATCGTGCGCCGATCGATCTCTTGTAGCAGCTGCCAGACCCGATCGTCGTCTTCCTCGCGATCGGCCAGAAACGTGGACAGCTCGGGCAAGAGCACGTCCATCACGCCGGTTTCCCAGCACAAGAACAGCGCGCGGTGCGCGGCGCCCTCGCGCATCAGCCGCAAGACTTCTTCGAACAAGCGCGGCTTGGCGGCGCGCGCCAGCGCTTTGCGCGCTTCGACGATCGCGTCGTAAGTCTCGGGCGTGATGCCCAGATCGAGCTTGGCGCTGAACTTGATCGCGCGCAAAATCCGCACCGGGTCTTCCAGGAAGCGCACCAGCGGCTTGCCGATGGTGTGCACGGCGCGCTTCTCGATGTCGGGCATGCCGCCGACCCAGTCGAGCACTTCGTTCCGCTCCAGATCGTAGAACAGCGCGTTGATCGTGAAGTCGCGACGCCGGGCGTCTTGATGGGCTTCGCCGAACACGTTGTCGTTGCGGATCAGCAGATCTTCGGCGCCGCGATCTTCGTCGGCGTCGGGTGCGCGGCGGAACGTCGCGGTCTCGATGACTTTGCCGCCGCCGAACAGCACGTGCACGAGCCGAAAGCGTCGGCCGATCACCCGCGAGTTGCGGAACAGCCGGCGCACGTCGTCGGGGCGCGCGCTGGTGCACACGTCGAAGTCCTTCGGGCGCCGACCGAGCAGCAAATCTCGCACGCAGCCGCCGACCAGGTACGCCTCGTAGCCGCTGCGCACCAGCCGCCGCACGACCTTGGCTGCGTCGGGATCGATGCGGCTTTCGTCGAGCTCGATTTGATGCACGGTCGGGCGCGGCCGGGTAGGATCTGGCGGCTCCGAACCGGTCGCCGACGACTCTTCTTCCATGTCCTCGACTTGGTAGCGAAACTCTTCGAGCTCGTGATCGCGCGCGTCAGCGGGCTCCCCCAACGGGAGGAGGTCGTCGGAGTCGTCTTCGCCCTTGCGCGGCGCTACTCCGACCTTCTCTGTTCTACCCGTGACCATGACGCTTACTCGGCCGAGCCCGCCGTATACCAAAAACGGGGGGCCCGAGCAGGCTTCGCGCGAATCTACTCTGATTACCGCGTGCCTGCACGGGGCCGGGCGGCGCGCGCCCCGCCCACCCCGCCGGGCCTGACCCCCGATAGGCGCAAAAGCGCGGTGCAGACCAGCGGATCCTCGCACGGACCCGGCGCCGAGGTCGGGCGGGGCCAAGCGGGTCCCGGGCCGACTTTTCGATCGCGCACGTCAGGCCCGCCAAAAGTGATCGGCTGGCGCGTGATTTGGGACTCGCGCTCCTCGGCCGGTGGCAGCGGCAAAATCACGTCGGGGGTGAGCCCGATCTGCTGCAGCGGCTTTCCGTTCGGCATCACGAACTGCAGAGTCGTCATGCGTAGCACGCCGCTCTCGACCACGTCGTCGAAGTATTCTTGCACGCAACCTTTGCCGAATGTGCGCGCGCCGATCAACGTGCCTCGACCGTAGGCTTGCAAGGCGCCCGCCAACATCTCGGCCGCGCTAGCCGTGTCGCCGTCGACCAGCGCCGCGACCGGGCCGGCGTAGGGATGCTCGGGGTGCGGCGCCTGCAGCACCTCGGTGACGGCGCCGCGATGCACGAGCGGAAACAGCTTGGCGTCCGGCAGGAACAAGCCGAGCGACTCGACCGCCGCGTCGAGCGAGCCGCCGCCGTTGCCGCGCAAATCGAGCAACAGCGCGCTGGTGCCCGGCGTTTGCTGGGCGAGCGCGTCGGCCAGGTCTTGGCCCAGGTGGTCACTCACGTCGGGGATGATGACGCGCAGCACGGTGTCTCGACCGTAAGCGATCCGCTCGAACGCGAGCGCGGCACTTTCGTCGGCAGGCGCGTCGGCCACGCGCAACGTGAGCAGCTTGGGCTCACCTTGGCGCAGCACCCGCACCTCGAGCGCGCCCTGATCGGCAAGGCTGCGCGCCGCCTGCTCGATTTGATCGATGCTGGCACCGGCCAGTGACAGGCCCTGGATCGAAAGCACCAGATCATCGAGCTCGAGCGGCGCCGCGGGCTCGTCGACGATGCGCGCGCCGAGCGGCGTGCGCGTCATCTCTCCCCACAACGGCGAGCCGGCGTCGAGCGTGTCGTCGCCCGCATACAGCGCCCATTCTTCGTCGAGCGGCGCAAAATCTCCGTGCGGATCGACGAGCGGCACGTAGGCGCGCAGCGCGGCCAGAATCAAGATCTCGGTCAGCGTCTGGTTGTCGGTCGGAAAGAAGCGCGCGCGGGCTTGTTCGGCGAGCGCTGCCTCCTCGGGAAAACTCGCAACGAAGGCACCCAGCCGCGCGCCCAGCTCGCGCGAAAGCTCGGTCGCCGGCCGCGTCACCGGATCGTCTTCGAAGATTGGCTCGGCAACCAGCGCGAACAAGTCCGCCTTGGCGCGCGGCGGTTGACTACGCGCGGCGGCATAAGCCGCGTCGTAGATCGCGAGCAGCTTCAGCTGCCACGGTTGCCAAATGCCTGCGACGCGCGCGGCGCCGGCACAAGCGCCCGCTTGTTCGTACAAGCTTGCCAGCATGTCCGGCGCAGCGGGCGTCAGCTCGACGCCGAGTGGACTGTCCGGAGCGGCCGACCACAGGCCGTGCGGATCGAGCATGCTGCCCCACGCTGCAGCCAGCTCGCTCGCCACCGGCTCTATCGGCGGGGCAGCCAGCTCGCCTTGCAGGTAGGCGGTGACCCGCTGCGCTTGCTCGCAGCTGATGTGCGTCGGCGCGCCGCTCGGTAGCGAAAGCGCGCGCGGATCCGCGTCCGTATCGGGCACCGCAGCCGACGCGACGGGCGCCACGCTCGCGGCCGGAGGCAGCTCCGCCTCGAGCGCGTGCCTGAAAGAACCGCGGGCCGTGAAGCCCGCGACCAGAGAAGCTACGGCACCCAGCCCAACCAGCAACTGCCCGGCACGCCCGAGGCCGAGCCAACCGGCCCCGCGCACGGGCTTGGGCGAGCCGGGGCCTCGAGCATCCACCAAACCGTGATGCCCGAGCGCCGCACGGAGCGCAAGCGCGCGGGCGAGACCTTCGAGTATGTTACGCGGCGTGAGCTTCGACGTGCTGGTCGTGCTGGGTTGCCCCGTGCCAGGCGGGCAGCTGTCGCATGCAGCGCGCCGCCGCGTCGAACGCGCCGCCCGAGCCTACCGCGAAGAGGGAGCGTTGCAGGTCATCGCCAGCGGCGGTAAGGCCTGGCACGGCTTCAAAGAGTGCGAAGTCTTCGCGCGCGAGCTGGCCGAGCGTGGCGTTGCCAGTGCGTGCATCGTGCAAGAACGCGAGTCGCAGACGACGCGCGGCAATGCACGCGGCGTCGCGCAACTGCTGCGCGCCAAGCCGGCGCAACGGCTGGGGCTCGTCACGTGCGACTGGCACATGCCACGCGCGCTGCGACTGTTCGCGCATCTCGGATTGAACGCGATTCCGTTGCCCGCGGCTTCGCCCGCCCGCCCGCTGCGTGTGGTTGTCGCGCGCGCGCTGCGTGAACGGGCCAGCCTCGCGCTCGACCTGCTGTTGGCCCCGTTCTGGCTGGTTTGCGTGCTTGCGCTCAGCGGCTGCCCCAAACCCAGCGACCCACCGGCGGCCAAGCGCAGCCCTACGTCGGCTTCGGCCAGCGCTGCCGCGCCGCAGCAGGCCAGCCTGCTGCAAGCCGAGCTGCGCCGCGATCCGCTCGCGGTCGCTGCGGACGATTTGGTCGCCGAAGATGCCGCGCGGCGCCTGGCCGCGGTGTGCGCGCTGGCGCGGATCCAGGACCCGCGCTCGTTCGAGCCGCTCACCAAAGCGCTCGCCGACGAAGACCCGTTCGTCGTTGGCTGGGCGGCTTTCGGAACCGGTCAGCTGTGCCGCGGCCACGAGCCCGAAGCCGTGCGGCGCCTGGTGCTGCGCGCTGCCAGCCTCAGCGCGGCACCGCTCAGCGACGCCGGCGACCTGGCGCTCGGTAGCCTGGCTTTCGCGCTCGGTCGCTGCGCCAGCGACGAAGCCGAGAAAACCTTGCGCTCGTGGCTCAAGCTGCGCCGGCCAATCGCCGAGCCGGCCGCGCTGGCGCTCGGTCAAGTCGCGCGCCAACGCAAACACCTCGACGACGCCACGATTGCTGCGTTGCTCGATGCTTCCGCCAAAGCTCCGACCGGCCCCGCGCTGTACCCGATCGAGAGCTTGCCCGCGCTGGGTGGTGCGGCGCGCGAGCGCCTGCTGGAAGTCGCAAGCCTGGCCTTGGAGCAAGCCGGCCCTGGGCGGGCCTTTGCGCTGCGCGCGCTTGCGAAAGTCGGCCCTGCCGCCGCGGCGCCGCTACGTCACGCGTTCGAAGCTGCCGGTGCCAACGACGCCGAGCGCGCCGACGCCGCTCGTTCGCTGGCCGCGCTCGGCGGGCCCGCGCAACCCGACCTTGCCGCGCTGCTCGCCCGTCACGCGCGCCAGCTGCTCGACGGCAAGGCCTGGCTCACCAGCCAGTACGGCGTCGTGCTCACGCTGCTCGACGGCCTGACGTCGAACAGCGCCGAGCCGGCCCTGCTGGCCGAGCTTGCACAGCTGCCGCTACAAGGCGAACCGCCGCCGGTCGTGCGCCGCAAGGTCGCGCTGCGTTGCCGCGCCGCCGCGTTGTTGGCAGGGCGTTCCAGCGCCAGCCCAGCCTTGCTCGGCTGCGACCCGGCTCCGCCCGCCGAGCGGCGAGAAGGCTCGCTGGCTCTGCTGCAGGTGCTCGCGCGCGGCTCGTTGGCGAAAGGCCGGGGCGCGCGCTTCCAAGAGCTGGCGCGCTCGGAAGACGCGGTCGTGCGTGAAGCCGCGCTCGAGCTGTTGATGGCGCACGACGAAGCCGCGAACATTCCGGAGCTGCTGGCCGACGCAATCGCCGCCAAAACCGCCGGCGTGCGCGCCACGGCGGCCAAGGTGCTGACGCGCTACCCGGCGCGCGCACAGGCCGCCAGCGATGGCAAAGCCGGCGGCGCGCAGCCAGCCGCCACGCCACCTTCCGATCCGCGCGTCGTGCAAGCGCTGACCAAGCAGTTGTCGGAAGTCGGCTCCAGCAACAACATCGAGCTATCGAGCTGGCTGCTCGACGCCGCCACCGCGCTCGAGTTGCTCGGCGCCAAACCCGCGCTCGAGCGCGCCTGCGCCTCGACCAACCCCACGCTGCGCGCCCACGCCGAGCGTGATTTTGCGCTGCTCGGTGAGCCCCAGCACGCTTGCCCCAGCGTCGCCGGCGGCGAATCGTACGGCGCGCCCGCGGTCGCCGATTTCCGGCTCGATTTCGCCACCGACGTTGGCCCGCTCAGCGTACAGCTGTGGGGCGGCACCAGCCCATTCGCCACGACCCGCTTCGTCGAGCTGGTGCGCTCCGGTTTCTACGACGGCATGCTGATCCACCGCGTGGTGCCGGGCTTCGTCGTGCAGCTCGGCGATCCGGACGGCGATGGCTTCGGAGGTCCGAATCTGCCGCCGCTGCGCGACCAAGTCAGCTCCGACAGCTTCGAGCTGGGCAGTGTCGGCGTCGCGCTGGCCGGTCGTGACACCGGGCTCAGCCAATTCTTCGTCACGCTGCGCGCCACGCCGCACCTGACCGGCGAATATTCGCTGATCGGCAAGGCCGACCCGGGCTGGGAACGCCTGGCAACCGGTGATCGCATCGTCAAAGCGAGCGTGCTCGAAGGTCCGTAAGACTGCGTACTTGCGGGTAGGCCCTGCCATCTCGGTTGGCGTTTCCGGGGCAAGAAGGGTACCGGCTACGTGGGGGATGTCGCGGACGACTTCGTCGGGGGACTTGGTAATGTGAAGCAGCCTGGATCGCAGAAGCTTGCAGGAAATCCGCGGGCAAAAATGGTGATGCTGCGCCGGGGAAGTACGACAGAACGGACGACCAGAACGGACGACCCGGGAGTGACATTTCCACCGAGCCTGCACCGCACGCGGGCGTGCGCGAGCCTCTACACCTACTGCATTTACGAGCTGCGCTTTTCCGAGGACGCGGCGGCGCGGCGCGCGGGCGCCGCGAAGTTGGTGAAGCGGTTTCCGCTGTTGCTCGGTGCCATTGCGAAGGGCGAGTTGCACCTGACAGGTCTCTTGATGCTTGGGCCTCATTTGACGCCGGAAAACCTGGGTGAAGTGCTCGGTCGCGCCAAGTTTCGGACCAAGAAAGAGCTCGGCAAGTTGGTGCGCGAGCGCATCCGCTGCCGCTCGTTCCCGACCTCGTGGAGCCGCTGCGTCCGCTGCCGGCGGCGCTTCGGCGTCCGACTTGGGAACAATTCGTTTCCGCATTCGCGCCAAGGTTGCGCGAATTGCGGCCCGGCGAGCGGCCCGGCGATTGGGCAAATGATGCGGACGACGCGAACGATCAGTGCGACGTGACCGGCGGGGGCGACGTGACCGGCGGGGGAGACGTGACCGGCGGGGGAGACGTGACCGGCGGGGGAGACGTGACCGATGAGCACGAGGCGACTCGCGCGGCGGGCTCGGAGGCCGCGGATAGCGAGCCGGCGAGCGAGAGCGCCGACTTGGTCAGCTCAACGTCATCATCCCCCGCGCCAGCGCGTGTAGAACGGCCGCCCGTGACTAGCCGGCAGCAGTATCAAGTGCAGTTCAGTACGACTGAAGAGCATGTGCAGTTGATCGAGCGCGCGAAGGCAGTGATGGCTCGGCACGCGCCGGGCAAGTCGTTGGGTGAGTTGCACTTGGAAGCGATGAAGTTGCTCGTTGCGGCGCTCGAAAAGCAAAAATTCGCGATCCCGGCGCGGCTGCGAAAGCAAGCGCCAGCGCCGACTGGCCAAGCAGGGTCGAATGGGCCTGCGCCACGTCAGCGCGGGCGCACAACCCGCTCGCGCCGCCCGCAATCCGCTCGCGCCGCCCGCGCAACCCGCCCGCAACCCGCCCGCGGCCACGCTAGCGCAGACGCCCCCGCCACCCGTGCGGCTTGGCCTTTGGCCGCTACGTGAGCTTCTGCGAGGAGGACTGCGATTTGGCAGCCCCAGATACGATGAATGCTCCGCAGGAAGACGGGCCTGCCCTATTCTCAAGCGCTTTTTCGGGCACGGGCACGGGCACGGCCGCGTTTGCGGGGGGAATTCGCGGAGTTGTGGCGCTATAGTCGGCCGATGCTGCTGGTCGTGGATCTTGGAAATACCAACGTAGTGATGGGCCTGTACGAGGGCGAGAAGCTCGTGCAGACGTTCCGCGTCGCTACCGTGCGCTCGCGCACCGAAGACGAATACGCGGTTTTGCTGCAGCAGCTGCTGTCGCTTCGCCAACTATCGTCCAGGCACGTGGCGGCCGCGATCATTGCCAGCGTGGTGCCGCAGCTGACCGACGTGATGGTGTCGGCGATCCGCCAGGCCGTGGGGCACGAGCCGCTGATCGTCGGGCCCGGGCTCAAGACGGGCATCTCGGTGCTGTACGACAACCCGCACGATGTCGGAGCGGATCGCATCGTCGACGCCGTGGCCGCCTACGCGCGCTTCCAATCGGGACTGATCGTCGTCGATTTCGGCACCGCCACCACGTTCAACTGTGTTTCGCCCAAAGGCGAATACCTGGGTGGGGTAATCGTGCCCGGCGTCAAAGTCAGCTTGGAGGGCTTGATGCAAAGCGCCGCCAAGCTGCGGCCGGTCGAGCTCACCGCACCGCCACACGTGCTCGGCCGGAATACTACGCACGCGATTCAGTCGGGTGCCATCCACGGCTACGCCGCGATGGTCGACGGCCTGGTCGATCGACTGACAGCCGAGCTAGATTTTCCGTGTCGCGTGATCGCCACCGGCGGACTTGCCTCGCTGATTGGCAAGCATGCCAAGCGGATCGAAGAGCTCGACCCCAACCTGACGCTCGAAGGTTTGCGCATCCTGTACGAGCGCAACAGCAAGGCGCTCGCGAAGTGAATCGTCGAGCCATTCTTGGCTCGCTCGGCGCGCTCTTGTTCTCGGCCGGCGCGGCGATCGGCGTCGGGCGTTTGGCGGCGAGAAAATCGCCAAAATCCGCCAGCGCGCGCCTGGTTTCGCTGTCGCCCGCGCTGACCGAAACGGTGCTCACGCTGGGTGGCGCGAACAACCTGGTCGCGGTCAGCAACTATTGTGTGCTGCCACCCGGCATGCAACGGCCACGCGTGGGCAGCTCACTCACGCCGAGCTACGAAGCGATCGCCGCCGCTCGGCCTTCGTTGATCTTGTGTGACGGCAGCGCCGGCGCCAAGCGCAGCGAGCTCGAGGCGATCGCGCCATGCGAGGTTTTGCCCTGGCTCACCTTGTCGGAAGTCGTCGCCAGCATCCGGCGCATCGGCCAAGTGCTGGGGCAAACGCGAGCCGCCGACGCGCTCGCGCAGCGCCTCGACGCGCGGCTTTCGCAGAAGCCCGCGGCAAGCGCGCCGCGGGTGCTCTTTCTGCTCTCGTACGACCCCGATCGCCCGGCCGAGCTCTGGTTCATCAGACCCAATTCCTTGCACGGCGCTGCGCTGGCAGCGGCTGGCGCGCGCAATGCCATCGACCACGACGTGCCCGGCCTACCGCGACTCGGCGTCGAAGAGTTGATCAAGCTCGACCCGGACCAGGTTTTCATCCTACCGATGCCGGGCGCAAGCCTCGAACAGCGCAAGAAACAGCTGGCCGCCTTCAGTACGCTCGCGCCGCTGCGCGCCGTCAAAGAAGCACGCATCGGCATCGTCAACGGCACGCAGTCGGTCGGCCCCAGCATCCTCGAGCTGGTCGACGCGCTCGCCAGCACGCTTCGAAAGATGGCCGGGCCACGGCCAGCTGGCGGTTTCGCGGAATGAAGCGCCAAGACGACGCAATCAGTCTTTGATGTTAAAAGGCGCCCGGTGAGGCTGCGGCTCGAGAACGTCAGTGTGCGCCGGCGCGACCGTGCGCTGCTCGACCGCGTCGACGTCGTGCTCGAAACTGGACAACTGCTCGCGCTCGTCGGTCCAAACGGCGCCGGTAAGACCAGCTTGCTGCGCGCCATTCTGGGTCTGGTGCAGGCCGACAGCGGCCAGGTTTGGCTCGGTGACAACGTCACCGGCGCGCTTTTGCCACGGGCGCGTGCGGCGCAGGTCGCGTGGTTACCCCAGCACTCGACGGCAGCTGAAGAGCTTTCTGCGCTCGACGTCGTCTGTGCTGCTCGCTTCCGCTTCGACGAGCCGTTCGGCGCGACTACGCGTGAAGCGCGCAAAGCCCTCGCCCGCGTTGGTGTTGCCGCCGTTGCGGAGCGCCCGCTCGGCACGCTGTCGGGCGGCGAACGCCAACGCGTGGCGCTGGCCGGGCTCTTGGCCCAAGACGCGCCGCTGTTGCTCGTCGACGAGCCGGCCAATCACCTCGACCCCGCGCAGCAGATTGACGTGTATCGGCTGCTGGGCGAGCTGTGGCGCGAGGGACGCAGCCTGGTGTGCGTCACCCACGACGTGAACTTGTTGCGGCATTTGGGCGCCCCGGAGCAGGTGCGCGTCGCCGGGATGGCTCAGGGTAAGCTGCGCTTCGAATGCGCGCTCGACGCGGCCGAGCTGCCTGAGCAACTGGGCGCGCTGTTCGGGGTCCGCATGCTGGCGCTGGCGCTCGGAGCAACGCGCGTGTTGCTGCCGGAGCGCGCACCTTGAAGACGCGCGTCGCGCTATTCGTGGTCGCCTCACTCGCTTTGGCGACGTTGTCGCTGTGGATCGGCCCCAGCTTCAGCGGCGAGACGCGCGACTTCGTGTTCTTCCAATTGCGGCTGCCGCGGCTGCTGGTGGGCGCCCTGGTCGGGGCCACGCTTTCGATTTCGGGAGCCGCATTTCAGGCTGTTTTCAACAACGCCCTGGCGACCCCCAGCACGGTGGGCACCACCGCCGGCGCGACCCTGGGCGCCCTGTTGGCGCTGTGCTTGGACGTCGGCGGCGGCCTGTTCGGCGTCTCGCTGCTGACGGCGGCAGCCTTCGGCGGGGCTTTGATCACGACGCTGCTCGTTTCCGGATTGGCCGCGTCCGGACGGCTCTCCAAAAACGACGTCTTGTTGGCGGGCATCGCGGTCACGCTCGCGGCCAGCGCTTTGGCCAGCGGCGTGCAGTTCGCGTCCGACGCGCGCGCATTGGTAGCCGCCGCGCAGTGGTCGCTCGGGCAATTGCCGCAGGTCGGCTACCGCGGCGTCTTCTTGATCGGGCCATTCACGGCCATCACGCTGTTCGGCCTGCTGGCGCTGGGACGCCCGTTACAGAACCTCGCGCTCGGTGAAGACCTGGCACAAACCCAAGGCGTCAACGTGACGCGACTGCGCTTCTTGGTGCTGCTGATCGCATCGCTCGGTGTGGCGGCCTCGGTCGCCTGGTGCGGGCCGATCGCGTTCGTCGGCTTGATCGTGCCGCATCTGGTCCGGCTGTTGGTTGGTCCCAACCTGCGCGCGCTATTGCCGCTTTCTTTCATCGGCGGCGCGGCGTTCCTGGTGGTGTGCGACGCCATCGCACGTGTCGCACTTCCGGGGCGCGAGCTGCCGGTCGGGGTGATCACGGCTGCGCTCGGTGCCCCGGCACTTGTTTTCTTGGTATCGCGCTCACGCCGGGAGTAAACCTTCTTCGCCGCCACCATGCGCTTCGCCCTCATCTCCGACGTGCACCTGGGCCCACCCGCCAGCTATCAAGGCAAGTTGCGTAAGCTGACGCATTTGTCCGAAGCGCTCGTGCGGGCTTTCGTGCGGCGCATGCGCGACGACATCAATCCCGACGTGGTGATCAACCTGGGCGACGTGCTCGAAGACGAGTCGCCGGAAAAGGATCGCGAGCGCTACGCGCAGTTTGTCGCCATGCTGCGCGAGATCGGCAAGCCCGTGCTGCACGTCGCCGGCAACCACGACACGATCAACCTAACGCCGGCCGAGCTGTGCGCGATGTGGGGCAACACGTCGGCAGCGACGTACTCGCAAGACCACGCCGGCGTGCACTTCGCCGTGCTGCGCACCGTCGAGCATCGCCTGGAACGCATCGAGCTGCCCGCCGAACAAATCGACTGGCTCGAGCGCGACCTTTTGGCCACGACCCTACCGAGCGTCGTGCTGATGCACCACCCCGCCAGCCAGATGCGCCTCGACGGCAACCGCTGGTTCGAGGGGCGCCCGCATTTGGCTCGCGTCGTCGAACGCCGCGCAGTCCGCAAAGTGATTGAAAATAGCGGCAAGGTGCTGGCCGTCTTCAATGGTCACGTGCACTGGAATCACCTCGACATCATCGCCGGCATTCCGTACATCACGCTGCAAAGCCTGAGCGAAAATCTCGATGATGACGCGCCCGGCCGCGCCGCCGCCGCCCACGCCGTCTGCGATCTGGACGACAAGCGACTGCTCGTCACCGTCTACGGCGCCGAACAGCTCCGCTACCAACTCGAACGTTGACCCCCGGGCCCCCGCCGACGCCAGTCAGGTAGGCCTGACGCGCGGTTTCGACGCGCTGCTTCCAAAGAATTTCTGTGATCGCGCGGCGGCGGACTGGACACTAAGGCGCATCGCCGCATCACCAGGACCGATCGCTCGTACAGCCAAGTGACCGCAACGTTACGTGGTCTCAACGTCAATCGCGGCGTGCGCCGTTTTTACAACTGGGCCGTTAGCGCTGGAAATCTCCTAGTTTCCGCGTCTAGCCCGGTGTCCAACATATGATCTTGTTCGCAATCCGGCCGATGATGTGGTGTTGTCCGCCACACATCCACAAGGGAACCGACTGATGGAATCTACGATCTCCACGGCGCCTGCTGCGATCGCGGCCGGCCATGACGACGCCAACAAAAAGCGGCTGTTCTTGATCTG
>FSUE01000961.1_pt1 | contig 13279 bp, 6 predicted proteins | sample 1637031 | NCBI WGS metagenome assembly FSUE01 (sample SAMEA3914819, study PRJEB12502) | metagenome | biome: forest; material: soil | place: Canada | collected 2010-06-26 | depth 0.3 m | reverse complement strand
CTTCCAGACCTCGTGCGCCGTCTTCAGCTCGTCCTCGCTGATCGGCAGAAGACCCGGCAAATGCAGCTCGGCCCACGTCGAGCGATAGCCGAGGAAGCGATCGAAATTGCGATTGTCGTCCCAAGCGCCGGCGGTCAAAATCCCTGCTTGAGCTTGGCCCGGTTTCGTCATCGGCGGGATCGGCTCCGGTGAGCTTTCACCGCCCGCGCCACCGCTGGACTCGCCGGAGCTCGGGTCACTCGACGCGTCACCGCTCGGCGCGGGGCCTTCGCTCATGCCGCTTCCAGGCGCCGAGCTGCCGCTCGACGCGCCGGCGCTCGCCGACGGAAGGCCGCCGGCAGTGGCAGCCGTGCCTCCCGTACCGGAGCCGTAGCCCGCGCCCCGCACCTCGCCGTCACCCCTGCCCTTGAGCGTGTCGTCCCCACCGCCCGATGTTCCCCCGTCGGTCGGTGCCGATGAGCAAGCCACACCCGACAGCACGCCCAGACCACACAAAAGACCAGTTACCAAACGCATGGTGACCTCCCAGTCGCGGGTTGACTAGGCAACGTGCATGCCAAAACCACCAATGCAGCAAGCTCGCGAAATGCGCTTCGCCAGAGCTCGGCGCCGTGCCAGCTTGTGCCACGCGGGCCGGGCTACGGCTTGCCCTGTCGTGGTTGAGCTCAGACAGCCGCGAAGCGAGCGAGCGCTAAAACGGCGGCGGTACTTCGGGCAGCGTGCCGGGCGGGATATCGACCGGGGTTGACGGAGGCGACTGCACGGTAGCGGCGGCGGCCGCGGCTTCGTCGTCGGTGGCAGCGCCGGGGGTCGCGGCGGGCGCGGTGGGCGTGCTGACCTCGGTGGGGGCGGTGCCGTCGAGGTACTCTTCATCGATGCCTTCGCCGACATCGGGTGTGGCAAGCAGGCCCGTGATCGGATCGATGCGCACGCTGACGATGCCGGGCGGGCGCGGAAAATCGACCGCGGGGCGGCCCGATTCAGCCGCTTTCATGAACGCCATCCAGAGCGGCAGCGCCGTTACGGCGCCGGCTTCGCCGTAGCCGAGCGGCATGGCCTCGTCGTAACCCACCCACACGCCGGCCACGAAATCCGTCGAATAGCCGACGAACCAGGTGTCCTTGGCTTCGTTGGTGGTGCCGGTCTTGCCGGCCAGCGGTCGCTGCAGGCTGTTGGCAGCTTTGGCGGTGCCATCCTTCACCACGCTGGTGAGCGCGCTGGTGATCAGGTACGCCTCGTCGGCGGGAATCACCTGGCGCGCCGGTGGCTGCGGTGGCAACGGCACGTCACGGCCCGACGAATCGGTGATGCGCTTCACCAACACTGGCGGCCGGTACTCGCCTGCCGCCGCGAACGTCGCGACCGCTGCGGTCAGCTCGATCGGCGTCACCTCGTACGCGCCGAGCGCGAGCGACGGCGTCGGCTGCAGCGGCGATTCGATGCCGAGCGCTTTCGCGAAATCGACGACGTTGGCCGCGCCGACCTCTTCCAGCACCTTTTGCGCGGCGGCGTTGTCGCTGATCGAGAGCGCCTCGCGCAGGCGCAGCTTGTATTCGGTGGCGTCCGGGTCGACGCCGTGGGGTGGCTTCTTTTTGAGATCTTTGGCGGTGCGCGTGATGCTGAGCACGCTGCCGAGCGTGAGCCGGCGCGAATGCAGCGCATAGCCATAAACCAGCGGTTTGAAGGCCGAGCCCGGCTGGCGGCGCGCTTGGGTAGAGCGGTCGAGGCCGCCGGCCACGCCTTCGTAGCTGCCGATCAGCGCCCGCACTTCGCGCGTGCGCGGGTCGAGCGCAACCAGCGCCGCTTCCGGACCCAGCTCGAGCTTGAGCTCGGCTTTCCCGCCGGGCGACTCGGCCAAGCTCAGCACGCGCACGCGCAAAGCCGCACCCTCGCGCGTGAATTCGCTGGGTGACAACCGCTTCGGGTTGAAGCGATCTTCGTGGCGCAGGTCGACCCGGCCGAGGGTGACGCCGACCTGCACGTCGATGCTCCCCAAACGGTCGTCGACGGCACTGACCTTGCCGACGTACACTTTGTTCTGGCGCGGCGTGCCGTGCTCGGCGGGGCCCCACAGCTTGCGCTCTTCTTGGGTGTACGGCGGCAGCAATTTCTGCCGCACCAGGTATTGGTCCAAGGCCTCGCGCGTCGCCTTGCGGGCAGCGGCTTGCAACGCGGGATCGATGCTGGTCTCGACCACGAAACCACCGCGCGCCGCGGCTTCGCCCGCCACCTTCAGCAACAGGCGCTTGACGTGCTCCACCACCTCGGGCGCCAGCTCCGACTCGCCGTCACTGACCGGCGCGAGCCGCAACGGGCGTTGTTCGGCGTCGGCAAACACCTCTTGGGTAACGAAGCCTTTCTCGAGCATTTGCTTGAGCACGTAGTGCCGGCGCTGCATCGACAGCGTCACGTCACGTCGCGGCGAATAGCGCTCTGGCGACGCCACCAGGCCCGAGAGCGTGGCGGCCTCGGCCACGTCCAGCTCGCGCACGCGCTTTCCGAAGTAGTAGCGCGCCGCCTCTTCGACGCCGTAGCGGCCATGCCCCAAATAAATCTGATTCAGGTACAGCGAGAGGATCTCGTCTTTCGACAGCTCGTGCTCCAGCCGGCGCGCCAGAATCGTCTCTTTGATTTTGCGCTCGTAGGTGCGCTCCGGCACGAGCAACACGTTCTTCACCACTTGCTGGGTGATCGTGCTGGCGCCCTGACGCGAGTGACCAGAGCGCAGGTTGACGAACAGGGCGCGCAGCATGCCCAAGTAGTCGAGGCCTTCGTGCTGGTAGAAGGACGCGTCTTCGGCGGCCAAGAACGCCAACTTCACGTGATTCGGAATGTCGGTGAACTTGACGACCGTGCGCCGCTCCGTGAACAAGCTGGCCAGCACCGCGCCGTCACGCGACAGCACGCGCGTGACCTGCGGTGGCTCGTAGCCTTTGCGCACCTTGTCCAGCGTCGGCAACTTGGCCTCGTAGTGGCGTACCACCAGCACCACCGCCAACACGCCCGCCACACAAGCCACCAGCGCCGCCCAACCAGCCAGCTTCAACGTCTTCACGACCCGAGCGCGGTTCAAGAGTGGCTCCGAATCAGTGCGCCAGAACCTTCATCACCAGCACGGCGATCAACACGCCGGCGAACAGGCAGCCCGCCGCCACCAGCACCAACAGCTTTGCGCTCGGCCCGGCGCCGCGCGCCTGCGGGCTGCGCTGCGAGGCGACCTTCAGCTCACCGCTCGGACTGGGCGTGGTCGGGCCGACCGGCGGCAGCGCTTTGGCGGCAGCGCCACCGAATTGCCGCAACGCTTCGCCGAACTCACCGGCGGTTTGGTAACGGTTGTCCGGCTGCTTCTGCAGCGCCTTGGCCAGCACCTCGTCGAGCCCCGGGGCAAACTTGCGATCTGGCACCCGATCGCTAAGCGGGATGATCGGATCGGTCACGTGCTTCTGGATGTACTCCATCGGCGTTCGCGCCGAAAAAGGCAGCTTGCCGGTCAGCACCTCGTACAAAATCACCGCCAGAGAGTAGATGTCGCTGCGCGCGTCGAGCGTTTTGCCCTGGGCCTGCTCGGGAGACATGAACTCCGGAGTGCCGAACACCATTCCCTCTTGGGTCAGGATCACCGACCCGGGCTGCATCTGGCGTTCGGTGACTTTGGCCAAGCCGAAATCCAGCACCTTCGGGTAGTCGGCCATGCCCCCTTGCTTCGACAGGAAGATGTTCTCCGGCTTCAGATCGCGATGAACGATGCCCAGGTCATGCGCTTCTTGCAGCGCACCACAGCACTGGATCAGGATCGGGATCGCGCGCTCGACCGGCAGCGGACCCTCTTTTCTGACCGTCTGGTTCAAGTTGCGGCCCTCCAGCATCTCCATGACGATGTAGAGCGAGCCGTCGTCCTCCAGCTCCCCGTACATGAACACCTTCACGGTGTTGGGGTGCGTGAGCTGGCTCATCGCGCGTGCCTCGCGCCGGAAGCGCGCCGTCAAATCCTTGCGCCCGGCCAGCTTCGGATGGAGGATCTTGATCGCCACCATCCGGTTCATTGCCGGCTGCTCCGCCTTGTAGACGGACCCCATGCCCCCCGTACCTATCTTCTCCAGGACCCGGAATTGGCCGCCGAGCAAGTCGCGGCCGATAAAGGGGTCCTTGGGGCGCATGGGGCCACAGCCATACCAAAACTCGTGCCCGGAAGCGATTTGAACGACAGCGACCGAAACACTGCCGGCCACCATCAGAGCCCGCTGCTCCTTCAAGCCGGCTTTCGGCACGCTTTCTTCACCCGGCAGGGCGGAGCGTCCCAGGGGCCGTTCGAAAGCCTGAGCTTTTCGACCGCGGTTGGGGACGACCCAGCTCACGTCGACGAGAACTTGCGCCGAGCTGGCGCGTTGCTCGGCGTCGACGCGGCGCGCGTCCTCTACCTGTCGCAGGTACACGGCCGCGCGGCGCGCTTCTACCGCACGCAGGAGGTGCGCACCGATTTAATAACCCTAGAGGGTGACGCACTCGGCGGAACCGAGCCAGGCAGCGCCTACGGCGTGCGTTCGGCCGACTGCGTGCCGATTCTGTTGGCAGACACCGAGAGCGGCGCCGTGATGGCGATTCACGCGGGCTGGCGCGGCGTGGTGGTGGGCGTCGTCGAGGCGGGAGTCGCCTGCCTGCGCCAGAATCTCGGTGGCGAGGGCCGGCTTTTGGCCGCGATTGGCCCGCACATCTCGAAGCTCGCATTCGAGGTGTCAGATGACGTAGCGCAGCAGCTGGCGGCTTGCCCGGGTTCAGGCGCGGGCGCGCTGACGCGAGCGGACCCGAGCGCAAAACCTCACGTCGATTTACGCTGGATCGTGACCCAAAAGCTGCTGGCGCTGGGCCTTACTGAAGCCAGCATCGACGCGGAGTCGACCAGCGGCTGCACGGTCCTGATGCCCGACCGTTACTTTTCATTCCGGCGTGACGGTAAACGAAGCGGACGCCACCTGTCGGCTATCGTTCCGCGCCCATAAAGCTAACCGCCTTGCCGGCCTCAGCGTTTCGATCGATGCTGACGCTGTTTTTTCGCTATGGCCTTCGCGGTTATCTGCAAGAGCTGTCAGGCTCGCTTCCTTCTCAATGATGATCTGCTGCGCCGCAAAGTAGCGGGCAAGGTCGTCACGGTGCGTTGTCGGCAATGCCACGCCACGATCGAAGTCGACGCATCCGACGTCGATCCCAAGACGCTCCCGGAAGACGAGATGCCAGCGCCCCCACCGCCAGCCCCACCCAGGTTATCGCCCAAGGGCGTCAAGCCTGCGCCGGCGCCGCCGCGACCCACCGCGAAATCGACGCTGATGGGCATCGGCAGTCCCGCCAAGCCGGGCGCCGCGACCGAGCTGGTCGCGCTGTCGGCCGGCTTTCTGAATATGAGCGTCCCCACGCCGACCGGCGCGCAAGGCTTTCCCGAGCCCCCGCCTCCGCCCGGGGCGATCGAAGAGATCAGCATCGGCGACTGGGACATCACCGAGACGCCCCCACTCGCGCAGGCCGAAGCGGCACCCGAGAGCGTCGACGATTTCATCGAGGAGCTCCCGCCGAGCCAGCCGTCACCGGAAGACGAAGCACCGAGCTCCACCGGCACGCCCAGCCTCAAGGCACTCACCCACCACGACGAGCACTCGACCAAGCCGCGCGGCGACGAGTTCTTGGCGAACATGACCGCGGCGATGAACGGCGGCATCATGGGCGACGCTGTCGCCGGCGCGCCGACGATCGACGTCTCGACGTTGGCAACGGCGGCGCCCGAGAGCTCGAACGCGCCCAGCATCGATGTTTCGGACTTCGACGTGCCGATCGAGGGCAAAAAGACGTTGCCGCTCTTTGCGCTCGGCAGCGATGACGAGCTCACGGCGCCTGCCCGCGCGCCCGCAGCGCCGGCACGGCCCCGCGCGCCGTCGAGCGCCGCCAGTCTCGGCGACGACTCGCTCAGCCCGGCCGCGCTCGACCGGCCAGCGCGCGACGCCGATCGGGCCGCCGACAGCCCGCGCGAGCGCAAGTATGTCGTCGCTCCCTCCACCAAGAGCGTGCCGCCGCCCGCCGGTCAACGCCGCAGCGGCTTGGCCGCACCCGTGCTGCTGGCGCTGGCGGTCGCCGCCGGTTTTCTGATCTGGAAGCGCGGCGGCGCGCATGGCGACGTGCTCGCGCACGGTGTCCCCGCGGCAGCTCACCCGGCTGAGCCCGCTGCGCCACCACCGGCCGCCCCGGAGCCGACGCTAGCGCCAGCGGTGACGAGCACGCCAGCACCGACCGCAGCCGACGACGTGACGTTCGAGACGATGCCGACCCCGGCCGTCGCGACCCCAGCGACGGTGCACGCGCGCGAAGCGCCCACGACGGGAGACAAGCCCGCAGTCACGCCACCGACGCCCACCGAACCCAAACCGGAACCGATCGCGAAGGACGAACCCAAAACGCCGGTCGCCCCTGCCGAGCCGGGCGAGCCCGCCGGTCCGTTCGACCGCGCAGCAGCCGCGGCTGCGCTCGGCACGGCCGCCACGCAAGCATCCGCCTGTCGCAAGGACGGCGATCCGTCGGGCGTGGCCAGCGTCGTCATCACCTTTGCACCGTCGGGTCGCGTCACCAGCGCCAACGTGAGCGGCCCGCCCTTCGCCGGCACCCCCACCGGCGGCTGCATCGCCGCCGCCCTCCGCAAAGCCAAAGTACCCGCCTTCGACGGCGACCGCGTCACCGTCAGCAAGACGATCGTCATTCAGTAAAGGCTCACCCGCCCGAGTAGCCTTCGGGTCTAGGCCTTGCCCGAACGCCCCAGTGAATACCTGATTTTACAGGGAGGACGGGAGGATGGGAGGTCCGCGAGGCGAGCAGGTTGGGCGCCACCACGGTACGTTGCTTGCGTCGCTCCGTGTGATCGAACCGTAAGGTGCGATACGCATCTTGCGGTTCGACGCACGCGCTCAATCAGATTGGCGCCCAAATTCTCGACCTCGCGGACCTCCCGTCCTCCCATCCTCCCTGTGAAATCTCGAGCCGTAAATTTCGGCCTGGCTCCGCCACGAAAGTTTCTGCGATGCGGGCTGCGAATTGGCAGCCCCATCCGACGGGGTGCGTCCCGGCTACGGTCCGACTTGGTCGTTGAAGACGCCGCTCAGATCGGTCGGCGTTTTCTTGCGGGCGATCACGTCGGAGGCTTGCGTGAGGATGTCGGGGTTGACCGCGATTTCGTTCTCTTTGCCGCTGACGGAGCCGTGGCAACCGCCGCACAGGCCGTCGAACAGATCGCGCCGGAAGCCTTGGCGGACGACTTCGCCGGGATAAAACTGCATCTCTTCGCGCTGCAGATGCGCGGTCGGCTCTTTTTCGCCACCGAGCTCGGTCAAGACTTCGAGCAGGATCGGCGCACCGCCGCGGATCCGCATCGCAGTGGAGCCGTCTTCGTTGACGAGCGGCGTGCCGAGCAGGCGCCGCCGCACGTAAACCTGGCCATAGTCGTCGCTGGTCACGAACTTCGGATCGGCATCGGCGAAGCTGGTTGCGCCGCTCGGCGGCAGGCTCTCCCACACGCCACGCAGCACCTGCGTCGGTTCCGAGATGTAGCGGCCCGTGCGCGTGTTCTGGAACAAGAGGCTGCTCAGCAGCTTGACGTCCAGGAACGTGACGTCTGAAACAGCTTTGTGCTCCGAGTCGTTGACGATCTGGGTCGCGGCGTTGGCTTCGTCGAGCCGTGACTTGAACTGGCCAATCGACGCGCGCGGGTAGATGGCGGCGGGCCAAATCTCGTCCTGAGCGCCGCTGATCAACGCCGTGCGCGCGCCCGTGCTGGCGTTGACGGCGACGATCTCGAAATTGCCGCTGAAATTATCGAGCGCGACCACGTTGGCGGCGTAGCTGACCAAAATGTCGCCGTTGGGCAAGGCCGCCGGGCTCTTGTACGCGCCCTGCGTGCCGGCGACCAGGCCGGTGGCCGCCGGATCCATGATTCGCATCGCGTGCTGATAGAACTTCTGATTCGGGTAGTTGATAGCCGACGGGTCCTGCACGTAGTCGGCTTCGTTGCCGCTCTTCTGATCGATGCCGATGCTGCGGTTGATCATCACCAGGCCGCCCGCGCCGTGCGCCGCGCCGCGCTCGCTGACGATCGCCACCAGGTTCTTGTCCGACAGCTCGACCACGTCCGTGAATTGGTTGAAGCCGATCGTCGCGCGCTGCCCGAATAGCGGGTGGTAGTCCCCGCCGTCGAGATTCATACGCCGCCCGGCGAGCTGATAAAAGCCGGGCTGACGCTTCTCGGTCGTCATCAGCAAGCGCCCGTCGCGCATGAAGCTGGGCGACAGCTCTTGGTTGAGCAAGAACGTCAGCTGGCGGATCTTGCCGTCTTCGAGCACGTACAAGTTGGCGTTGAGCTTCGACGGATCGGCCGGCGTGCGTTGCGGGCCCTGGTAGCCCTCGTTCCCGGCAAACGCGCCCACGTTGGTGACGTTGCCGCGCGTCGAGGCGAACACCAAGCGGCCGTCGGCCGCGAACGCCGGGTCGAAGTTGTGAACCAGCTCGCCGTTGGTCGGAACGGTGCTGCCGTCGTCGTCGAGCGCGGCCGCGGCGATCGTCGGCTCCAGGGCGCAACTCGTGCCGTCGATGACGTAAACGCCAAACGGCTCGGTCGCAGATTTGCGCGCGGCAAAGGCGATCTTGCTGCCGTCCCACGACACGTTCGGACGCCGCACGTCGCTGGTGGCGGGCGCGAGGCCGCAAAGCGTCGACAGGCTGTCCTCGTCGCCGACCGTAACGGCGCCCGTCATTGCATCTTGCGTGGCGGCCACCCGCACCAGCTCTGCGCCAGGGGCAAAGCTGGCGTAATCCTGCGGGGTATCGGGCAGCGGCGCCGGGCTGCGGCGCACGAACACGATGCCGCTCAGGCCCGACGTCGGCATGCGCGCCTGGCGCTCCATCTCGATCCAGGACGTGAGCACGCAATACTCGCTCTGCTCGTCGAGCGGCCCGCTAGCGGACGCGACCGGGTCACAGGCGATCGGGTGATCGGCCAGCAGCGAGCCGCCGCGGTGCAAGATGCCCTGACCTGCCGGCGCCGGGATCAGGTTCTTGCGGATCAGGCGGCTGGCTTCGGGGTTCGGCGTGTCGAGCGCCAGCTGCTCGAGCGTGAGCGCGTAGTTCTTGCGTGTGGCCGGCAGCCCGAAGTGGCCACCGCTGCCGCCGCGCAGGCGGTAATCGTGGAACATCGACGACGAGTGACAGCCGAGCATCATGCAGCCGCGACGCACGAGCATCGGCTGCACGCGGTCGGTGAAGAACTCGAAGCCGGGGCTGGTGTCCAGGTTGGTGGGGCCCTTTTTCTCGGACGCCCAATCCAACAGCGCCTTGTAGTTGGCGTCGCTGGTGCTCGAAAAAACCGTGCCGCCTTCGTGGTAGGTGCCGCCCGCCGACACCGACAACGGCCGGCGCACGATCTCGCTGAGCGGCGGCTCCGTCGAGACGTAGTCCTGAGCCGCGAAGTAATTCCAACGCACCTGTGCGGCGGTGGTGCCACAGGTCAAATGCAGCGAGTTCGAGGCCGAACCATGGCAGTTGGAGGCCGCGCAGTTGTCGCCGAGCACGGGGTTCACGCGGTCTTTGAAGGTGGCAAAGTCCGCGGCGGTCGGATCGGCGCTGGCGTCGAAGGCCGGGTCGACACCGACCACGTCGGAGCACGCCGCCTTGTCGTAGTGCTTGTCGGCTTGGCGGGCGTTGTTCTCGGCCGCGCCGTTCTCCATCCACGTCTGCAGCTGGGTGAACGACGTGGACGTGAGGTCAATCAACGAACCACCGACGTGCGCAATGTTCGAGTTGATGATTGTCGGCTCGCTGCTCTTCCAATTCGTGAGCCCGAGCTTGAAAGTCGGCGCCACCTTCACCAGCAGGCCCGGCATGCCGTACGGGCCGTAGTTCACCAACAGGTCACGCCGGTGAATGACGTCGTCGTACGACTCCAGGCTGAGGTTGCCGAGCGCGTTGCCCTTCTTGTCGGCACGCACGTGGCAACCGGCCTTGGCCGGGCCTTCGGCGCACGTCTGCTCCAAAATCGGACCGATGCGGCGTTCGTAGAAGGTGGTCTGCGCCGTGCGCTCTTTGCGCTCACAGCCGGGCAGGAGCAACAACAAGAGCGCGCACGACGCGACCGACCAACGCCAGGAGATGGGAGGCATATCCTGAGTTCATCCTAAGCGGTTGGACCGCTGGCCACAATCAGGCTCGCGGGTGTGGCGAGGCCCTACCGCTGGCGTTCAGAGCCGAAGCAGGCGGGCCGACACGTTGGCAGCGCTGCGCACCGAGGCATCAGTGTCGCTCTGCCCGGCGATAATCGCGTCGCGCGCCTCCGGATCACCGATCTGGCCCAAGGCCCAAATGGCGGCCGCCCGTACGGCAGCGTCCGACTCTTGATCCGCCGAAGCCAGCGCGATCAGGCCGGCAACGGCGTCGGCAGCCTTCATCACGCCCAACGTCTCGGCGGCGCGCCGGCGTACCAACGCCGACGAGTCGCTGATCAGGGCCACGACACCCTCCACGTCGGTGAAAGAGTTGATGTGCGTCGCGGCATGCAGCCCCGCGAGCCGTACGCCGACATCTGCGTCGGCGAACGCCGACGACAGCTCGCCGTTCGTGCCGGACGAGTTCAGCCGCTCCAGGCCCGCAACCGCAGCCCTGCGCACGGCCGACGAGACGTCACCGACCACGGCCTTGGACAAAGCCGGCACACCGTTGCCGGACAGGAACTCGCCGAGCGCATTGGCCGCGTACACGCGGTGCGACTCGGTCTCGTTGGCGTTGGCGAGCGTGTTCAGCGTTTGCTCGTAAACCTGACCAGGCCCGAACACGCCGAAAATCCGGCGGCGCAGCCACCACGCGCTAATTTCGCGCGTCTTGGCGTTGTTGTTGTAAAGCAGCTTGGAGACGACCGGCACGCACGCCAGGCACTCGAGCTTTTCACCGTGCTCCAGCACTTTCCAGATGCGAGTCGGAGCAATGTTGGGCGCGCCGAGCTTGCTGATCTCGTCGCGCGTGCTGACCGTTTCCAGCGACTCGGGCGAGATCTGCTTGTACACCTCAGCGCGACCGCTGTGGATGTTCGGCTCGTCCGCGCTGGCCCCGGAGGCCATCAGCAGCGTGCCGAGAACGACGGAAGACTTGACGAGGGTGGTAATCTTGAAGGTCATGGTCTTGTCCTCAGCTCCTCAGTACTGCTTCCCGGCGACCGGGTCGTTGTTGAAGGGCTTGAAGCCGGTGTTCTGGCGGGCGAAGTACTGCCCGCCCATATCGAAGGCGCGGATCAGCATCTGCCGCTCTTCGCGGGTCAGCGTGAAGCCCTGCGCCGTCGCGTGATCCGTGCGCGTATCGCCGGCGATGGCGGCGTCGGTGAACGCCTCACCCAGCGGCCAAGCGTAGGTCTTGGCGTCGAGCGAAGAGGTGATGTTCAGCTTCTCGATCAGCGCGCTGTGGCGCGCGTCGCTCGGGACGCCCCACTTCGGCGGCACCGTGCCGGTGACTTCCGCACCCTTGTTCATCTCCATCTCCATCGCAGCCGGGTAGAAGATCGACACGTACGACGCCGGCCAGGATTTGGTCTGACGATCGTAAGTGACGGTGATCGGGCGATCCGTCAGGTCGAGGCGCGGGATCATGTAGCTGTAAGAGGAGCCGGTCGCCGCGTTCATGGCGGCTACGGTGTAGAACTCCTGCGGGCCGTTGCCGTTCTTGGTCTCGTTGTGGCACGAGGCGCACTTGGCGCTGAGCAGCGTCTGGATCTGGTTCGGATTCGTCTCGACGTTGGCAGCTGCCCATGGGTACTCGGTCCGCTCCAGCACCGGGATCATGAAGTCCTCGGGGCCGCGGCCGCGTGCGTTGGTGATCGCCTGGCCGCCCGGCAAGCTGGGCTGGGTGCGGTCTTCGTGGCAACCGCCGCAGACGCGATCTTCACCCGGCATACCCTGAATCCAGGTCGTTTCGTTGCGGATCGCCAAGTCGAATTCGTCGACCGCCTGAAGGTGCATCGGAATGTAGGGCGGCACGTTGGCCAGCCACGAACCGTCGGCTTCGACCTTGGCTTCGCCGATCAGCGCGGCGCCTTCGGCCATCGTCAGGCCGAACATCGTGGCGCCGGTGGCGGCTTCGCTCGAGAAGCCTTCGATGATGCGCACCTTGACCGCGCCCTTGAGCGCCTCGTCGAGCGTCGTGCCGTCGGCGAACTGCGCGCCGCCCACGGTGTTGCCGTGGCGGGTGTACAGCGACGACTGCTTCACGTCGATCGAGCCGAACAGCGCCGGGACGCTGGCGTCGGTCACGTCTTGACGCGAGGTGATGATCTTCGGCGTGGTGCGGGCGACGACCGGCTTGGCGTACAGCTCCCACGACCCCTCGTGGTTGACGACCAAGTCGTTGGCACGCGTCTCGGGATCGTAGATGTAGATGCCGTAGTCGGGCGGCGTGAGCGACAGCTCGTTCAGCTCGTTGACGACGCCGTCGGCCCAGGTGACGAGCAGCCGACCGTCAGGCAGCACGGCGGGTGAACGGTAACGACCAACCGGCGAAGCGTCGTCGCCCGTCGGCACGTGCGGCGTCAGCATGGTGTAGGCCTCGTCCGAGGTCTTTTCCATGTCGAGCTTGTCCGGGTCGCCGCTCCAACGCGCGTCGAGCTTGACCAATGAACCGGCTTGAATCGTGTTTTCGCGGTTGGTGACCACGCCGTAGAACACGTACGGGGTTTTGCTCTCGGTGAACTGCACGAGCGAGTTGCCGGGCTTGCCGAATTGGCCGTTGAGCCCGATCATCTGCGTGCAGTCGGGGTTCATCGCCATCAACTTCACGTCGTTGACGTTCTCCAGATGTTCCCAACGCGAGAAGCCAACGCGGCCGTCGTTCATCGAAAACAGCGTCACGATGTGCGACAAGTTCTGCGAGCACAGCTTGCGATCGGCATCACCACCGGTGAGCGTCACGCTGGCCAGCTGCGTCACCACGCGACCGTGGTTGTACTCGTCGGCGCGCGTGCCCATGTCGGTGTACGCCTGATTGGTCGTAAATACGATCCGGTCACCCGCCGCCCAGATTGCCTGCTGGTCGTCGAAGGGTGTGAACGTAAGCTGGCTGATCGCGTACTTGCCGTCGTCACCGCGCGACAGACCTGACCAGTACACATGGTACTGATCCGAGCTGTCCTTCTTCATCGTGAACAAGACCTTGGTCGCGTCGAACGACAGGTCCACGCTCGAGACGTCAGCCGTCGGGTAGTCTTCCAGGATGTTCTCGG
>FSUE01000803.1_pt1 | contig 13282 bp, 13 predicted proteins | sample 1637031 | NCBI WGS metagenome assembly FSUE01 (sample SAMEA3914819, study PRJEB12502) | metagenome | biome: forest; material: soil | place: Canada | collected 2010-06-26 | depth 0.3 m | reverse complement strand
TTGTTCCTTCTCCGAGTGCGCTTCAAAGCGGCGTTCGCGGCTGAGCCGAACGCGACCGCGGCGCCGAGACCGGATGCAGCGGGGTCTGGAATCGGCTAGGTTAGAAGGATTATTCTAACCATGTCCGCCGCCCGCTTCACGCTGCTCTCGACCGTGACTTCGGCCGCCCTGTCGGTTGCTGCCTGCGGCGGTGGCGCGGCGACTCCTCCGGCAGATACCGCGGCAGACCAAGCCAGCGACGGGAGCGCGGCGGCCGTCGCTAAGAAGAGCCCCGAAGACGACCTGGATTCGCTGGAGGCCCTGCGCACCAAGCTACACGCCCCGGGCACGAAAGAGCTCGACCTCGCCGCCAAAGGCTGGGGCGCCGAGCTAGGCCGCGTGCTCGGCAACGCCGAAACGCTCGACAGCCTCGAAAAGTTGGATATTAGCGACAATGACCTCAGCGCCGACGGCGCGCGCGGGCTGCTCGGCTCGACGCATCTCAGGGCGATCAGCGTGCTCGATTTGGGCGGCAACGAAATCGGCAACGACGGTGCCAAAGCACTCGCCGAAAGCCAGCTCGAGCACCTGACCACGCTGAACTTGAGCGGCAACGGCATCGGCACCGCCGGCGCCAAGGCGTTGGCCAAAGGCCGCGGCTATCCGGCGCTCGGTTCGCTCGACTTGAGCATGAATCCGATCGGCGCCGAGGGCGTGAGCGCGCTCGGCAGCGCCGGCTTGAGCAAGCTGTCCGCGCTGTTCCTGCTCGGCAGTGAGATCGGGCCGGCCGGCGCGCGCGCGTTGGCCAAGAGCGGCTTCAAGCTCAAAGTGCTAGCCCTTTCCGGCAACTCGGTCGGCGACGAAGGCGCCAAGGCTCTGGCCGGCTCGGCCAAGCTAGCCTCGCTCAGCACCCTCGATCTGAGCGCCAACGGCATCGGTGACAGCGGTGCCAAAGCGCTGGCCGCCTCCCCACACCTGAAAGGGCTGACCAAGCTCGAGATGTTCGCCAACGACCTGAGCGACGCCGGCAAGAGCGCGCTGTCCAAGCGCTTCGGCAGCGTCGTCAAGCTTTGAGCGCGCGCAACGCCACAAGCGCGCTCGCCAAGTCTGCCGGCAGCGGCGACTCGAAACGCAGCATCGCGTGCGTGATCGGATGCTGGAAGCCGAGCACGGCGGCGTGCAACGCCTGGCGCCCGAGCGCCGTGGCGATTTCTTGCAGATCCGCCCCGCCTGGCGCGTGGCCGTAGAGCCAGTCGGCTAGCAGCGGCGTGCCGGTCTGCTCGGCGAGGTGAACGCGGATTTGGTGGGTGCGCCCGGTCTCGAGCCGGCACTCGACCAGCGCCGCGCGCCCGCCGCCAAAGCTCTCGACGACCGCCACGTGCGTAACGGCACGCTTGCCTTGGTCGGTCTTGGAGGTGAAGCGCATGCGCGAGCGCGGGTGGCGATCGTAGAGCGTCTGGATCGTGCCGCTCTTCGGCACGCCGAGCGTGAGCGCCCGGTAGACGCGCTCCATCGTGTGCGCGGACAGCTGCTGCTTCAGGCCTTCGCGCGTCGGCTCGTCTTTGGCTACGACCAGAATGCCGCTGGTGTCCTTGTCGATGCGATGCACCACGCCCGGCCGTACGGCAGCGTTCGGATCACGAGCGTCGGCGGAAGCACGCTCGAAGCCACCGCGTGCCAAGAGGCCGTTGACCAGCGTCCCGGATGCGTGGCCACGCGCTGGATGAACGACGAGCCCGGCCGGCTTGTCGATGACAATCAGGTGCGGGTCCTCGTGCAGGACCGCAAACTGGACGCTCGGATCGGGAACCGCCGCGCTCGGCGGGGGCTCACTCGGTTCGACCTCGAGCCGCATGCCGCTGCGCACCAGCTGCTTGGGCCGGCAGATGTTGCCGTCGATTTTGACGCGGCCTTCGCTGATCCAACGCTGCACCGTGGCGCGCGAGACCTCGGGCATCAGCCGCACCAAAACCTTGTCGACGCGCTCGGGCGCCTCGTGCGGTGCGACCTCGAACAGTTGTTTCAGCGCTGCTACCAGAGTCGGCTTTTGATGTGACCCTTGGACTTGACCAAGATGTCGACCAGGGCGCGATCGTAGAAGTTGCGATGGTAGAGATCAGGCGAAACGCGGCTCTTGTAGAGCGCGCGACCTTCTTCGATCTCTTCGGACAACTCTTCGAAGAGCGAGTCGTGCTCGATACCCCGGATGATCTTCTCTTCGTTGTAGAGAGAAAGGTCGCTGGCGATGGCACGAGCAAGGCGACGTGAGGCTTCTTCCGTTTCAATCAGCGGCATCCGAGGCTCCTAGGGCGGAGTCGAAATTATCCTCTGCACCGAGCGCCGGTGTCAAAAGACTCGCTCGCGGCCGAGGCAGAATCGCCAGCCAGGCCAGCCAGGGCGACCAAAGCAGCGCATAGCGCGCGGCCCCGAAGAACACGATGTGCGTGATCACACACATCCCGAGCACGCTGGCCGCCAGAAACGCCAGCGGCCGGCTGGCTGGGGTCGGGCGCAGGGCCAGCAGCGCGGCGAGGACGAACAGCTCGGCCGCGTAGCCCCAGGGACTGAGCGCGAAGAGCGCGCCGGCCAGTGAAAAGCCGATTCCGAGCCGGTTTGTCGCCGCACGCCACAGGCCGACGCAAGCCCCCAGCAGCAGCAACCGCGCGTACAGCGTCTCGACGGTCGAGATCACCTGCCGGGTCGAGTCCGAGACCAGGCTCGGGTTGGACGTCTGCAGGTACGAGCCTGCCACGGCACCGGTGTTGAAGAGCTGGCCGAGCTTCAGCGGGGCGAGCGCTAGCCAGCGCAACGGCTCGCGAGCGATCCGCTCGGCGCCGGCGTGGCCGAAGCAGCGGTCCTTGCCGGCTTCGCCGAACACCTCGCGGCATTCGGACGGGACCGTTGGGCCGGCGATCGGTGCGAAGCTGCCCCGCCCTTCGGGCAGGGTGCCGATCAGCAAGTTCCAACCGCCGTTGGCGCTGACGAAGACGCAGCCGTCCATTTTAGCGCAGTTGCGCAGCGTCCAGGGTGCGCAACAGGCCAGGGTCAGAAGTAGCACCTCGGCCGCTCCGCGTAGCCGCAGCAGCAGCGCTCGCCGACGCTCGGCGTTAACAGGTACGGCCACGGCTACGGCGCCCAAGAGCGGCAGCAGCGGCAAGAGTTGCGGCCGAATCAGCACCAACAGCGCGCCGCCCAGTCCGAGCGGCCAGCGCCGCCAAAACCCAGGCTCGGCATCGCGAACGAACAACGCGTAGCTGGTCAACAAGACCAGTCCACTTGCCGCTGCGGCCTCGGTCATCACAGCCGCGGTGTAGAGGACCAACGTCGGATGTAGCGCGACGGCCAGCGCCGCCAGTCGTGCGCGACCCAGCGTGCTCACGCGAACCGCGCACGCGTGAACGCCAACCACCAGCAGCGCGCCGAGCACGGCGTTGAGCAGCATGGCGCTCAGCGGTTGGGCACCCAACAGCGCGTAGACCGCGCCCAAAAGCGCCGGGTAACCCACCGGATAATGAGCCGCGTACGTGACAACGCCGTCCGGCCAGGCCCAAGTGTAGCCAGCTCCGTGGGCGATACGCGTTGCGACCACGTGATAGAAGCTGCCGTCGTCGGCCGGCGGAAAGCGCTGCGCAGCAAACGCGACGACCAGCAGACGCAACGCCAGCGCCAACCCGAACAGCCAAGCCGCTTGGCGAAGCGCCTGCTGGCGGCTCGTCATGCCGGGCGAGCCCGCCGCGCTCACACCCTCGCCTGCACCGGCTGGAACGCGACGCTCGTTACCAGCCCCAGGCCACGCAAGTCTGCCAACACCTCGCAAGCGGGCAGGCCCACCACGTTCGAATACGAGCCGACCACGCGCTCGATGAAGAACGAGCCGATGCCTTGCGCGGCGTAGGCACCGGCTTTGTCCAAGCCCTCACCGGTGGCCGCGTAGGCGCGGATCTCGGCCGCGTCGGCGGCGCGAATGTGCACCTCGGTCTCGACCGTACGCGCCACGCTGGCGCCGGGCGTGTCAAAAAGCCCGATCGCGTAACGCGTGTAGACGGAGTGCACGCGGCCAGCAATCCGCGAAAACAAGCGCGCGGCGTCGTCGACGTCGGTCGGCTTGCCCAACACGTCACCGTCGATGACCACGGTCGTGTCGGCCACGAGAATCGCGGAGTGGGCGGCGGTCCCCAAGCGCGTGCGCACGCCGGCCAGCTTTTCGTTGGCGATGCGCTCCAGGTAGGCAAGCGGCGGCTCTCCCGGCCGGCGGTCTTCGTCGATGTCGGCGGCCAACACCTGAAACGGCAGCCCTAGGGCCGAAACGATCTCGCGGCGGCGCGGGGAGCCGGAGCCGAGCACAAGGGGGTGAGAAGCATCGATCAACACGGGCTGCCTTCCTCTGGTAGGTTCGGGCGCGTGCGTCGCGCCGCGCTCTTTTCGATGGTCGCTTCGAGCGCTCTCATTCTGACGCGCCTGGCGTCGGCCGAATGTCGCGCGCCGACGGAAGCCTGCGTGGACGCGGAGCCGATGTGGCAGAGCCCGAGCGCCGTGCGCCTGACTGTCGTGTCCGACACGGCGGCCATGGAGCTGGGCAAGCTCGCGCTTGGCGCGGGCTTTACCCTCCGCGCCAAACCCGCAGTGCTCAACGTGCCAGCCCCCAACCAGAGCGGGCGCGACGTGAACCTGATCAGCAGTGCCGTCGGCTGGTCGCTGGTCGGGCGTATCGGGATTGGAAATCGCTTGGAGCTCACGGCACTGGCGGCCGGGCTATCCCAGCGCGGCGCCGGTATCAAGGGTGTGACAAGCCAGTCGGCAGCCGCCATCGATTCTCCGGCCCTACAAGATCCCCGCCTCGGCTTCGGATACGCGCTGCCGCCCCTGGCGCCGCGCTTGGCGGCCAAGATCCGCTTCGAAGCCAAGCTGCCGCTCGGCAACGCCGAGGCGCTGGCCGGCGACCGCAGCTTCGTCGCCAGCCCGAGCGTCGCGCTTTCGTCCCAACAGGGCGGCTTCTTTGCTGGGCTCGAGCTTGGCGCGCGGTTGCGTCGCCCGAGCGATTTCTTTGGGCTGCGCATCGGCAGCCAGGCGCTGATCGCCGCTGGCGCCGGTTACGAGCTAACCGGCCCACGGCTCTCATTCGCGGTCGAGCTGTACGTTTTGCCGAGCCTGATCGACAGCGGTATCTCCAGCTACGTGCCGGCAGAGTGGCTGTACACGACGCGCTTCGCGCCGCGCCTGTTCGGCAACTTTTCGGTCGGCGCCGGCATGGGCGCGGGCCTACCGCTGAGCGGTGGCGGCGGCGGAGCCAACTTGGGCTTCGGCTTGCCGAGCTATCGCGTGCTCGCCTATGTGCGGCTCACACCGCCGAGCGAGTGAGCGTGCTCAGAAAATCCGTTCGTGAACGAAGATGCGGTCACCCGACTGCAGCGGGATGTCGGCAGAGCGCCCTTCCATGATCGTACCGATCGAGATCACGACCGTGCGCGAACCGTTCCCGGTGCGGCGCGTCAGGTTCACTTTGTCCAAGTTGGCGATACCGGTAACGCCGCCCGCCTGCGACAGGGCCTGAATCAACGTCAGACCAGTCTTATACGGAAACGTACCGGGTTTGGAGACCTGGCCCATGATCGTGACCCGACGACTGTTGTACTCTTTGACTTGCACGACCACGCTGGGGTCGCTCAGAAACTGCTTTTCCATCAGCAGCTTGCGCACCAACCGCGCGATCTCCTGTGGCTCGAGCCCGGTCACCTGCACCGTATGCAAGTAGGGCAAATCGACGCTGCCGTCTGAAGCAACTTGGTACTCCTTGGGCAGCCCCTCCTCGCCGACGATCTCCATCGTGAAGACGTCGCCCTCGCCGATCGTCGATTTCTCGGTAGGAACCGGCAAGTTCAGGCCACGATTTTCGTTGGAGCCACCGCAGGCGAAGCTCAACAAGAGCGTTCCGGGGCCAACGAGCAAGGTGCGCCGACTCAGGTGCCGGCCGCGAACATCAAGCTTCATGCAACGTCACCAGAACAGACGCGCGCCGAGATAGACCTGATAACGAGTGTAGTCGAGATCCTCGCCGTGGACGCGAGCGGGTCCGGCGTTGATCTTGTCGTAAAGGAACGTGAGGTTCATCGCGAACGAGTCGGTGAAGCGGTATTCACCGAACGCGCGCCCGTCGAGGCGCAGCTCGTCGAAGGCCGCCGCCTTGTTGGCGCCGCCGCTATAGTCAGATTCCGGGTACGCGACGCGCGCCACTCCGAACTCCACGCCCGACACCAGCCGCCCGGCCAAGGATGCATTGACTTGTGCGTAGCCGCGATCACGCGAGTAGAAGGAGCCGAGGTAGCTGGTGTCGACGGTGCGGGCGTAGCCAAGCGCGATCGACGAAAGACCTGCCACGGCCGAGGTTTCACCACCCGTGGGCGCCGCGCTGATGAACCAACGCAGCTCGGCGTTGGCCAGCAGTCCGTCGTAATTCTGCGCTTTCAGCCCGGCGGGCCGCGAGTCGTAGAAGCTCGAGGCCCAACCGAGCATGGCCAGCGCCGCCAAGTGATAAGTTACCAGGCCGCGAAAGCCAACCCGGGTGCGGACGACGTCACCGTCCGTCTGCAGCGGCTGGTCGCCGGTGTAGCGAACGAACGTGTAGCTCGAGTCAAACAACAACGCGGAGCGCGGCAAGAAACGCCAACGACCCTGCGTGTTGATGGCGTGTTGCACATTTAGCAAATTGCTGAACGCAGCTTGCTCGAAGTAGTTGTAGGTGATGCCGTAACCGAGCCGCCAATCGAATAGACCGCCGCCGGGTCGCCAGGTGGCGCCCGCACCACCGCGAACGGTGTCGCGGTTGAAGCCGCCGTGCGCGAGGTCGTCGGTGTTTCCGTTCGGCTCAATCGCGCGGACGAAGCCGCCGTCCAGATCGAAACCAACCTTGCCCTGCGGAAAGATATCGAATCTGGCGTCAGCGCCGGCCGCCAGATTGCGCTGCTTTGAAACCTCCGAGTTGGCCGAGTCCAACGGAATGATCTCGTTGTAGGCCAAATGCGCGCCGCCTATGAACGTGACACTTGGCGGCGTCTCCGCATTGCGGCGTCGCATACCAAGCGTGCTCAAGGTGATCGACGGCGTAACGCGCAAGCGCAACACATCGACAACGCCTTCCGTTTTAGACGAGCGGGCGAAGTTGGAGTCGTAGCCAAACTCGCCGGCGAGGCTTGGATGTAACTCCAAGTTGCCAGCGCGAATCCCTACGCCTTCCGAGAAGTCGCGGTTGGAAAGCCATGCTTGCGCAGAGGCATCCAGCGGCAAGGTAGCTACGGCCAGCGCCGCAATGGTTGCAAGTCGAGCTTTCATCGTGACCAGCTAAGTAAACAGCTATGGGCGGTGTGTGGGTGCCGAGACTACTAGGTCCACGGCGAATTACTACATCGTCGGGCTGCTAAGAACCGGCGGCTCGCTCACCAGCGTGTCGTCCGGATACTCGGACGGGTCAGCATCCGGCAGGGCTGAATCGATGTCGACGGTGACGTTGCCCGTGCCGATGAAGCCGGTCTCTTCCCCGATGCACTGCTGCGCCTCGGCGATCAACGATTGCACGCGCTCGCGCAAGACCTGAATCACGGTGTACTCGTGTTTCGTGCGATCGACATCGTCCTGGTTCGCGCCGGCCGTCAGATCCAGCAATCGATCCTTGGCCGTGTCGGTGGCCAGCCGCATCTGCTTGACCTTGTCGTCCAGGCAAAGCGACTTGACGATGTCCTTCTTCTTCTTCGCCGCGACGAGCTGTTCGCTCACGATATCGCGCTGCCGATCCATGTCCGGCACCATGACGCGTGCACTTTGCAGCATCTGTTTGGGACTGAGATTCACGTCAGCGCCGCCGCTCACGTTCTTCGTTCCAGCCGCCGGTTGTGGTGCGCCACCCTCTTGGGCAACGGCAACGCCGACCCCGGTTAGGGTGGTAACTACGAGAGAGGCAATTGCCCAGTGCTTGATTATGAAGCGCATTTGTTCAAAGCCCTCCTAAGAACAGCGGCAGTATATGAGGCTACGCCGCAGCGTGTCAACGCGGCAAAGGCGCCCGAAACGTGACTGCTTTCCACAGCTTCGGCGTCGCCCGTCAGCTCGGTTGGGCCCCGATTTCCGTCGTTGCTCGAATGCATATGTCGCGATCTCCGAGCGTATTGGATGCGCGGAAGTCGGCTCGATTCACCCGGCCCGGCGATTCACCGAAGTGCAACGAGTCTATTGCTTCACGAACGTTACCGGCACGGCGATGACCGCACTGCCGCCCTCGGGCGGGTCGAATTGCGCCGCTTGCGCGCGCGCCACGACGCAGGAAATCACCGACGCCGGCAGGCTGCCTGACGGCGATGGGCTGACGCCCGCAACTTCACCGCCGGCGCCGACACGGATCGTCAAACGAATACTGCCGGCCGCATCGGGATTTTCGGCCAAGCCACGCTGGTAACAGTTGCGGAAGCCGGCGCGCATGCCGGCCACCACGCGCGCGGCGTTGCTGACAGTGCCGCCGCTGACTGCTGCGCCGCCGACCGACGCGTTGCCCTTGGGCCCTTCGACCTTGGCACCAGTTCCGGTGCCCTCGGTGCCAGCGCCGCGACCCGTGCTGCCGATACCCGCCAAACCACCGCCGGCGGCGCCGGGACGAATCGCTCCGCCGCCACCCTTGAGATTCAAATCACCGCCGGCGCCGACGGCCGCTGCGCTAGCAGCCGCTTGATCGAGCGAGCCCGTCGGCACTTCGCCGTTCTTGAGCACGCCCGCGGTCGCGGGGCCCGTGCCAGCGAACGCCAGCACCGCCATGTCGATCTTGTCGAGCTCGTTGGAGAGCGCGGCGCTTTCTTTCGCGCTCATCGGTGCAGCGGGCCCTTTGGGTCCGGCTGCGCCAGCGGTGCTCGGCGCCTTGACCGGCTCCGCGGCTTTCTCGGGCTTCGCCGTCTCGTCCGGCTTTTCTGCGGGCTTGTCTTCAATCGGCGGTGGCGGCGGTAGATTCTTCAGCGAATCGATCAAGCCGGCGACGCTCACCTCGTCATCGATTACCGGATCGAGCCAGTCCGAGTAGATCGCCCCGAGCGCCATGAAATGGCACAGGAACGACAACGCCGCGATGATCGTCGTATTCCAATCGATCGAGCTTGCGCCACGCAGTACTGCGACGGGCAGCTGCGGCTTCGGTTGCAAGGGCGGCGGCGCGACGAACTGAAACAGGAACGTCGTGTCACCGATCACGACTTTGCCGCGCGAGTCTTCGGTGAGCCGAACCTGGTAGGCGCCTTGCGCGTTGCGCTTGGCCTGCCCTTTGAGCATGTTCAGATCGGAGATGCCGGTCGGCAACGCGATGCGCCCGGTCATGCCGTCGAGAAAGTTGAGGTGGTAGTCGTTGCCGACGAGCTCGAACACGCGGAACGTGGGCGGCAGGTTCTGCGTCGCCACGACGAACATGTTCTTCTCGCTCGCGCCGACGGTCACGTGCGTGCGCTGCTTGATGATCCGCTCTTCGGCGACGCGCCCGGCTTGAACGACACCGATCCGGAGCACCTTCGGGCCGGCGTTGGCAGCCACAGCCCGCATGACTGCGGTCATCTGACCAGGGCGCTGCGAGGTTCCGGGCTGTTGCTGCTGGGTCATCGATTTTCCTCTAGGGAGCCGAGTACTCCCCTACGTACGTCCAAGGTCGGCGATCGGTTCTGACCAACGTAACGCCGACAACGGCCACTCCACAAAGTTCCATCAGGCTACCCAGTCCTTTCAGACGGGTCCACTCCTTGTCGCCGCCGGCGCCGGTTGATCGCGGCTCGCCAGGATTCGGCCAATGAGCCGATCCGGCGATGCAGCTCGCGACACCCACCCCAGCCCACCAAACCGAGCGCGAACGACCCCCACATCGCGATCGGCCGCGTGACGAGCTGCCCAGTCGCGACGGCCCAAAACGCCAAACCGGCACCGCCGAACAGCGCCGCGCGACCGAGCGCCTGAACGTTACGCCGCGCGAGGTTGAGCTCGAGGTTCAGCTCGGCCTCCGCCAAACGCCGTTCCAACGGATCGGCGTCCAGCTCGGTCATGCCGCTCTGAATCGCGCGACAACGTCGAAACGCGCGCCAGGAAAACCAGAGACAGAGCGCAGACAGAATGCCCGCGAGCAAGCGACCTCAGAACGGGTCGTTGTAAACGGCCTTCTCGATCCGATCGAGAAACGGCTGACGCAGCTCAGCCAGCGTGAGCTTGGGCTGGATTCGGCTCACATCCACGGCGGCGATCGGCTTTTGCACGCGACCGACGATCGTGACTTCGCTGATCGTGACGATGCGCGGTTTTTTCTGAGCCGATGCGGCGCCGGGCAAGAGCAGCGCAAGACTGCAGACGACTCCGGCCAAGAGGTGCGAGGTGCGAGGTGTGAGGTGCGAGAAACGCGACATAATTTTCCTCGGTTACTTCTTGGGAGCGGCAGCGGGAGCTGCAGCCGGCGCGGGTGCCGCACCTGGTTTGGGAGCCGCGCCAGGTGCTGCCGCCGGTGCTGCTGCCGCCGGCGCTGCTGCCGCCGGCGCTGCTGCTTCAGCGGCCTTGGCCTCGACCAAGGCTTTTTGAGTCTTGGCGCGAGTGATGAGCTCGTCCGAATCGTCGGGCGCGCCGCCAGCCGTGCGCGGCTTGAGCCTCTTGTACTGCTCGAGCTCGCTGATCGCTTTGTCGGCGGCTTGCCCCGGCGTCAGGCCCGGCACGCTGGCTGAAAACAGGTACAAGAGGCCCAGATTGTAGTGAGCTTGAGCCACGCTCGGATCGGTTTTCACCACCCAATCGAGCTCGCGCTGACTCTCGGCGGTCTTACCGAGCAAGCGGTAGGCATCACCCAAGTTCAGGCGCGCCAAGACGTTGAGCGCGTCGTACTTGATCGCGGTCTCGAGCAAGCCGGCGGCCTCCGCGGCGTTGCCGGACTCGAGCAGATAGTTGGCGAGGTGCACGCGGGCTTCCACCAGATCGGGGCGCAGCTCGAGCGCCTTCTGCAGCTCGGGAATGGCGGCGGCTTTGAGTCCCTGCTCTTTGTAGATCAAGCCGCGCAGCAGCCGCGCCTCGGCGTTGTTCTTGTCGCGCGGCGGGTTCTCGTCGCCGTAGCCGTCCAAAATGCCTTTGAGCGCGTACAGCGCGAGATCCAAGCGACGCGAACGGTAGTGATCGCGCGCCAGGGTGATCATCGCCGGGCGGTAGTCGGGGTTCTTCTTGAGAGCTTCCTGCGCCAGTCGCTGCGCCGCACCCGAGTCGCCCTGGATCGACTTCACTTCGGCCATCGCCGCGCTGACCGCCGCGCTTTTCGGCATCTGCGCTTGGCGAGCGTTCAAAAAATCGTTCGCTTCGTCGGGCTTGCCGGTGCGCGCCAACAGCACCGCATACGCGACGATTGCCGGCTCGTAGTCGGCGACAATCGTCGTTGCCTGCCGGTAGGCCTGCAGCGCGCCTGACGTCTCGGTCAAGCGCTCGCGCACGACGCCGAGCGAGTAGTACGCTTGATACGCCTTCGGATCCGCTTGGGTGGCGGCAACGAACTGGTTCTTAGCGCCCTGCAGATCGCCGGCTTGGAACGCGGTCATGCCGGCCTGGTAGGCGCTAGCCGCGCTCCCGCTCATGGCGGGGCGCGGGGCAGCGTCGGCACTGGTTGGCTTGTCGCTGACGCCGAACTGCTGACCTGCCTGGGTCGTGGCAACTCCGCCCGGCGTCGTCACGCCCGGGGTGGCCGAACTGCCCGTGGGCGATTTCGCGCCGGCGCCCGCAGCAGCGCCGCCGCCGCAAGCGACGCTGAGCAGCATCAGGCCGCCCAGACCAGAGAGACGAACGTAGTTGCGAAGTTGCGCGCTCATTGCCGGCTCCTTCATTGCACGAATGCCGGTAGCGGCGCGGGGGTGCCGTTCGGCGGAGGCGCCGAGGAAATGCCGGGGCGCATGCGCGGGTACATGCCCTCGGTGTAGCTCAGGTCTTTCACGGCGCTGGTGTACTGCTTCATCTTGGCTTCGCCGATCACGTCAGTGAAGAACGCCAGCCGACGGATCGAACGGATGACTTGCGGGTTGGCCACGTTGAAGCGCTTGGCAAACACGACCGCGGTTGCGTAGCGCTCGATCATGATCGAATCCGCGCTGCCGAGCTCTTGCTCCTTCTTGTCGCGCCAGGTTTTGTTGGCGGTGACGCGCGCCGCGTCGGCCTTCTCTTGCAGGTCGGGGTTATCGCTGTTTTCAGCGCGCTTGATGATGGCCTCGGTCTTGGCGTCGAAGATCTTCAGCTCCGGTGCGCGGGTGTTGTAGAGGCCCGTGCGCAGCGCGTCGTACAGCGAGCCCTGGCGCGCGACCGACGCGGTCGTCCACTCCGGCGAGACGTAGGCCTCGTTCACGTGTTGCAGCTTGTCGAACCACTTTTTAGCTTCGACGGCGTCCTTGCCGTACTGGCCAATGACTTCTTGCATCGTGCCCTTGTAGCGGTGATGCCCGGTCTCGTAGTCGAAGCTCTTGTTGATCTGGTCGTCGAGCATCGTGAAGTCGGCCTCGGCAGCCATGTTCGCTTCCTTCGAGCCGAGCGCGCTGTTCTTGCCGCCTTCTTGCGGGGCTAACCGCTTCCACTTCTCGAACGAGTCGATCGTCGTTTGCCACCATTTATCGGTGTCGCCGGCGAGCACCGCTTTGCGCGTCTTGGCGGACCAGTACGCGGCCTGCACCACGTATTGGGCGGCCGCGTCTTTGTTCTTGTTGACGGTGAAGTAGTCTTCCATTGCGCGCTGCGCCGAGCGGCGCGCGGTTCCGTTCGCCCCGTCGTCGCCGCTGTACGGATCCCAACGCTTCAGCTCGGCGCTGGCGACGATGAAGTCGGCTTCCGCCATCTCCTTCGGCGAGGCGCCGAGCGTCTGAAAGCGCTCGCGGGCCCGCGTCATGCCGCCGCGGTCGCCCAAGCTGGCGTACAGGCTCAACCCCTGCCGCGCCGATTCACGTCGGTTCTTCTCCGGGAAGTTCTGGTTATTGCTGATCTTGTCGTAGGTCTCGGCGGCGCGCGGGTAGTTGAAGAACAGCACGTACGCGCCGGCCAACGCGTCGTACGCGTTCTGCAGGTACTTCACGCGCTCTTCGTACTTCTTGGGCTGCGCCGCGACCGGAGGCTTGGCTTTCGCGTCACCGTTCTTGAGCGTGGCGAGCGTTTTCTCGTTGCCGTAGCGCAAGATGAAAAGCTCGTACATTTCGATCGCCTTGTCGTACTCGCCGACCTGCTTGTAGGCGAAGGCGCCGTTCATGGCCGCCTCGGGCGCCTCGTCGCGATCAGGCGCGGAGTCGAGCGCCAC
>FSUE01000681.1_pt1 | contig 13366 bp, 9 predicted proteins | sample 1637031 | NCBI WGS metagenome assembly FSUE01 (sample SAMEA3914819, study PRJEB12502) | metagenome | biome: forest; material: soil | place: Canada | collected 2010-06-26 | depth 0.3 m | reverse complement strand
GGCCGGCATCTGATCACCGACGCGCACGGCATGCGCTACCTGATCCCGCGCCTCGAAGAGCTAGACGCCAAGAGCCGCAAGCTGATGTCGGCGTTCGCCTAGTGCACCACCACGTCTCCGCTGCCGGTGTTGCGGGACTCGTCCACGCTGGCACCGCCGTACAGGTCAATTTGGCCGGAGCCGGAGAGCGAGACGCGCACGGAGTCTTGCACGGTGGCTGAGACGTCGCCCGAGCCGCTCAGCTCGATCGCGGCGCTCGACGCCGTCAAGTCGCGGCCGCGGACCGCGCCGGAGCCGCTCAGCGTCAGCAAGGCGTCGCCGGTCGTGCCCGAGAGGCGGATGTCACCCGAGCCACTGAGGAACGCGCCCAGCGCGGCGGTCGTGCCGTCGAAGCGCATGGCTCCGGAGCCGGTCAGGTAGAGATCGACTGGCGCCTCCGGCTCGTCGAATGCTAGCGTCATGCTACCGGCGCCGGCGAGCTTGGCGGCGCTGAGCTCGGGGATCGTGATCAGCACGTGCGGGCCGTCGACGACGCGGTCGATCTGCTCACGCACGTCGACGAACAACGTGTCGTCCTCGACGCGCGTCTTGACCACGTCCTGTAGGTTGGAGTCGATGCTCACCTTCAGCGACGGCTGGTCGCCCTGAACCACCTGCACGTCGAGCTCACAGTCGCTGCGAACCCGCGAGAAGGCCGCGGTCTCACGCTGCTCGTCGACGCGTTTGCCATTGCCGTCGATGCCCCAGCTACCGCAGCCCACGCACGCGCTCGCGACAGCCAGCACGCCCGCCAACCTAAAAAGCACGGAAGAGTTCGTCATTTTTGCCACTCCTGCCGGTCCGTGCCCGCTCCTGCCGCGACTGTTCAATGCGCTGGACGCGAAATAGGAGTCCGTGCTCGATTGGCCGACGTGACGCGCTTTTCCGCCGTGATTTCGCCCAACGAGCTGGCCGCCTTGCTGCCGCAGCCCGCGCTTCGCATCGTCGATTGCCGCGCCTCACTACAAGATGTCGCGGCCGGCAAGCAGGCGTACCAAAAGGCCCACGTACCGGGTGCCAGCTTCGCGGATCTGTTGGCGGATCTGTCCGGGCCGATCACGCCTGGCAAGACCGGTCGCCATCCGCTACCCGATCTCGAGACGTTCGTGGCGAAGTTGCGCGCGTGGGGCATCGGTGCCGGCAGCCAAGTGGTGGTCTACGACGATGCGGCGGGCGCGTTCGCGGCGAGGCCGTGGTGGATGCTGCGCTGGTTGGGGCATGACGCCGTCGCCGTGTTGGACGGCGGCTTCCCGGCTTGGGTCGCCGAAGGCCACCCGGTGACCGACGTCGTGACGCAGCCCGCGCCCGGGGACTTCACGCCGCAGCTTCGCCACGAGCTGCTCACCACCGCTAGCGAGCTTGCGACGCCGCAGTCGACATCGCGCAAGTTGTTCGACGCGCGCGCGCCCGAGCGCTATCGCGGCGATGTCGAGCCGATCGACCCGGTTGCCGGTCACATTCCCGGCGCCGTGAATCTGCCGTTCGCCGAGAACTTGCGCGACGCTCGTTTTCGGCCCGCTGCGGAGCTACGCGAACGCTTTGCGGCCGCGCTGGACGGCACCGCACCCGAACAGGCCGTCGTGTATTGCGGCAGCGGCGTCACCGCATGCCATGACGTCTTGGCCTTCGCCCACGCAGGTCTGCCGCTACCGCGCCTCTACGCTGGCTCGTGGAGCGAATGGATTACAGACCCTGCTCGTCCGACTGAACGTCACGCCGACCGTTGAGGCGCGGCACGAGCGTGAAGCGCTTGTTCAATTTGGCGAGTCCCAAAAAGACCAACACGCGCGCGTTGATCTCGGGGCGATCGACGCCAAAGCCGGCGAGCAGCGACGTGATCGCGGCGCGCAGGTCCAAAAATTCGCTCGGCGCCATCAACAGCTCGACGAACTCCGGCTTGTAGAAACCTTTGACGAACTTCTTGTACGTCTCGACCTGCTTCATGACCCAGGCTTCGTAGGCAACGAACTCGCGGCGTGAATAGCGGCCGTTGGTGAGCGCGGCGTCGACCGCAACGGCCGCGCGAAATGCGCCGACCATGCCCAAGTAAACGCCGGTCGAAAAAACCGGATCGATGAACGCACCCGCGTCACCCACGAGCACGAAGCGATCTCCGGCGAGCTTCTTGCTCACGTACGAGTAGTCCGAGATCGTCCGCACCTGCGCGACACGCGTCGCGTTCGCCAAACGCTTGGCCAAGTAGGGAGTCGCCGCAATTTGCTCGTGGAAGTACGCTTTGTCCGCCTTCCGTCCGCGCAACATGCTGGCCGGCCCAACTTGGCCGACGCTAGTGCGGCCACCCGCCAACGGGATCACCCACCACCAGCCGCCCGGCACCAGCACGACCGAGATGTCGCCTTCGCGCTTTCCCTCGGCACGCTGGGCGCCTTCGAAGTGTGAAAACACCGCGAAGTTTTTCAACCCCAAGTCCATCTCGCGCATGCCGAGCTTGCCGGCCATCAGCGAGGTCTGGCCGGTGGCGTCGATCAGCACTTGTGCCGAAATGCGCGTTTCGGTGCCAGCTTCGTCGCGCACCGTTACGGCGGCCGCTTCGCGCGAGATGTCGAAGCGCGTGACGGTCGCGCCTTCACGCACTTCGACGCCCAGCTTGGCGGCGTTCTTGAGCAGCAGGTGATCGAGCTCGGAGCGATCGACCTCGAACGCCGACGGGGCACCTGGGATCAGCCCGTCGGCGAACGCGTAGCGTTGTGTCACGCTGCCATCGGCGGTCACGAACTCGGCCGCGTACTTGGGTAAAAATCCGTGCGCGACCAGCGCCGGCATCACGCCTAGCTCTTCGAACAGCGGCATCGAGCAAGGCAACATCGATTCGCCGATGTGAAAGCGCGGAAAATGCTCCTTCTCCAGCAACACGACGCGTCGTCCGCGCTGCGCCAGCCGCGCGGCTACCGTCGAGCCGCTGGGTCCGCCGCCAATCACGATCACGTCGTACTTCGCTGCCAAGCGTGCAGGGTCGCGCGCGAACCGGAGCGCGTCAACCCCGCGAGCGCGCGCCGCTATGGGGGAAGCTCGCTCTTGAGTCGGTACCTGAAATTGTCGGTTTGCGCGAGCGCCACCAGCAGCTCGACGACTTTGCCGTCGCTGTCCAAGAAGGCTTTGGCAAGCTCGGCCTTGGAGCAGGCGTCTTCGGGAGCCTGCTCGCGTCGGTAGGCTTGGCCAAGCCAATGGCCGATCAAGCACGTCTTGGCGTCGTCGCTTTCGGCGATGCGCAGCAGCAGCTCGGGTGCGCCGCTGAACCGGCCTTTGGCGTCGGTCACGCGAAGCTCACCGCTCGAGTCGATCGGCAAGCCCTCCTCGGTGTCGCGCCACTTGCCGACCGCGTCGTAGTGCTCGAAGGCGAACCCGACGGGGTTGATGTCGCGGTGACATTCCTGGCAGGCCGCGGGTTGAGTGTAGATCGTCAGTTTCTCGCGCGTGGTCGTGTGTTGCGGAACGTCGGGCGAGAGTGGTCCGACGTCGGCCGGCGGCGGCGGCGGCGCGTAGCACAGTACGTTCTGCAGAATGGCCAGGCCGCGCTGCACGGGATGAGTAGACTGGCTGAACGACCTCAAGAAGCTGATTTGCGTGAAGAGGCCCAGGCGCTGCGTCGGATCGAGCCGCACCTTCTGGAACGTGTCGCCGGTGACGCCGGGGTATCCGTAGAAGCGCGCCAGCGGCTCGTTGACCCAAGTCGCGGGCGCGCTGACGAGCGCGCGAAAGGTGCCTGCACCATCGAAGGTGACGTTTTCGATGAAGCGCGACGTTTCTTCGTCGGCCAGTGTTGCCAATTCGTTGGTGTAGCCGAGCTCGGGCAGCGCGTCGCGCGCACCGAGGTGGAACAGTTGCTTGTAGTATTTGCTGACGAGCGCACGGTTGGGCGCCGTCCCGACCAGCCGGCGCGCTTGCGCCTCGAGCTCGGTGGGACCGAGCGGGCCCTGCTTTGCGGCCGCGAACAGCTCGTCATCGGCAGGGCCGCCGGTGAGAAAATAGGCCAGGCGGGCCGCCGTTTCGAAGCTGGTCAGCGCCACGGCGTCGCCTTTTTCGACTCCATTGCCTTGCCCGAGCAAGTAGACGAAGTCCGGGTTTTGCAGGGCGACCTCGATCACCGCGCGCGCACCGCTCTCGAAGTCTCCGCCGAGCTGCTTGCCCGTCGCGAAGACGTCGTTCATCTCCATGCGATCTTCGTCGGTGACGGCCCGGCGGTACGCGCGTTCCAGAAATTGCGTCACGAATTGGTCGCGACACGTGGCCTCGCCCTGCACCGCGACGTTGCAACCTTGGAACGCCGTTTCGCCTGCAGGCGCCTCGGTCAACACCTGTGCCACGTCGTGAACGAGGCGATGCAGGTCCTCGACTAGAACGTTCGAAACTTCGCCGGACGGAGTATCGTAGTCCTCGGACAGCCAGGGCAGCCCTTGGCTCTGCGTTGCCTGTGGTAGGTGAGCCAAGACGCTGCGATTCAATTCTGCGGTGGTGAGCCGACTCAGTGGCGAAGGCCCTGGGTGCGGATCGGCGCACATCAGCGGCACGTCGCCTGCGCCGCCTTCGCTCGCGCTGCTGCCGCTGCCGCTGCCGCCGGCCGGCGTCGTCGTCGAGCCGCCTGGCTCGAGCTTGTTGGTCTTGCCGCAGCCCGCGCTGGCCGCCGCGAGCATCAACAGGCAGGCACCGCTGCGCCAGGCCATCAGGTCAGCCCCCCGAGCGGGCCAGTGCAAAACTCTGGCGTGCCGAAGGTCGTGCGCTGGTCTCCGCAAAGGTTCAGCAACGCGAGCAAGAAGTCGTTGTGCGAAGCATGACTGTTCTGCAGCCAGCGATTCGTGCGCAGCCCACCGCCGCCGCCCGCCAGCAAGAACGGCATGTCGACGTTGTTGCTGGTCGCGGGGTCTTGAATGTGCGAGCCGAAGAAGACGACCGTTTCGTCCAGCAGCGACTGGCCGTCGCTGCCCTGCTGCGACGCCAGCGCGTCGAGCAAGTAGGCGTGCTGGCTCACGTACCAGGTGAAGATCGTCGTTAGCGGCACGGGCTGGTAGCCGCAGTCATTCAGGTAGCAATGCAGGTGCTCGTTCAGGCCTAGCCACGGGAACGTGTGCTTGGCCTCGGTATCGCTCCACATCAGCGTGGCGACCGAGGTGATGTCGCAGGCCAGCGCCATCACCAGCATGTCGATCATCAGCTTGCCGACCTTGGGGATGGCGGCGTCGGTTTTAATGTCTTTGATTTCGCCAGCATCGCCGGAGCTCAAACCGCTGCGTGGGTCGTAGTCCGAGATGTCGGGCAGCTCTGGCGCGCCGCACTTGGCCGACTGCGCGACGCGTTGCTCCAAATCGCGGATCTTGGCTAGATGCGCTTCCAACCGCTGCCGATCAGCGGCGCCGAGGCGCTTGGCGAGCTTGGCGTAGCGGCGATCCACCGCGTCCAAGATCGATTTGTCCCAGACCTGGGCGGCGGTGGTGACCGTTGGCAGGGCGCCGAACAAGTCTTGCCAGATCTGTACCGGATCGAGGCGCGGCGTGATCGGATCCCATTGCGGAGTGTCGGCGTAGCTGTAGATGTCGATCGGGCTCGTCAGCCCGTGCGCTTTACCGGTGCCCCAGCGCACCGCCAGCTCAAGGCTCGGCAGCCTATTGTTTTTCGAGAGCTGCTTGGCCAGCACCTGATCGATCGATGGCCCGCTCGCGAAGTCGTTGTTGGGTATCAGTTGTTGGGCTGTACCGGTCGAGAGCGCGATCAGCCCAGCTTGGTTCTGTTCGCCTTTCTTGCAGGTCATGTCGACGCCGCTGACGACCAGCACGCGCTCCTTTACCGGCGCCAGCGGCTGCAGGATGGTGCTCAGCGTGAAGGCGTCTTCGGTTCCGGTGGGGCGCCAGTTCTCGAGCACCGTACCGCCGGGCGTGTACACGCCCACGAAACGCTTGGCGGGCGCAGCCGCGGCGCGCGCCGGTCGCTCGGGGGACATGATTTCGAGCCACGGCAGCGCGACGGCCACGCTGCCGGCGCCCCTCAGCACTGCCCTACGATTCAGGCGAAATTGCGGCATGACACCTTCCGTTAACCACCCGCCGCCCTCGCAGTGGGTCACTGATTAGTGGCGTCAGCCGGCCGGATTTGGCCAGCTTCGCAACCGAAAGTGTCAGTCGAGGGCTATTTGCCCAGCTTGCCGATGACCGCGTCGCCCATGGCGGCGGTCGAGAGCGCGTTTTCCGCGGTCGGAGAAAGATCCCGCGTGCGTGCACCGGACGCCAGCGCGGCTTCGACGGCGCGCTCGACCGATTGCGCTTCGGCCTCGAGCCCGAGGCTGTGACGGAGCAGCATCGCGGCGCTCAAGATCGTGCCGAGCGGGTTGCAGATGCCCTTGCCGGCGATGTCGGGGGCCGAGCCGTGAATCGGCTCGTATAGGCCGAGCTTGCCTTCACCGAGCGAGGCGCTCGGCAGCATACCGAGCGAGCCGGTCAACACCGCGGCTTCGTCCGACAAGATGTCGCCGAACATGTTTTCGGTGACCATGACGTCGAAGCTGCCCGGATTCGTGACCAGCCGCATCGCGCAGCTGTCGACCAGCTGATGCTCGAGCGCGACGTCGCTGAACTCTTTACCGAGCTCGACCGCGACCTGGCGCCAGAGCCGTGACGACTCGAGCACGTTGGCCTTGTCGATTGACGTGAGCTTCTTGCTGCGCCCGCGCGCCAGGTTGAAGGCCAGCCGGCACACGCGCTCGATCTCTTTCTCGGTGTACTCGAGCGTGTCGACGGCCTTCGTGCCGCTATCCGGGGTCTTTTCGCGGTACTGCTTGCCGAAGTACAAACCGCCGGTCAGCTCGCGCACCAGCAACATGTTCACGCCCGCAATCCGCTCTTGCTTGAGCGGCGACGACCCGATCAACTCCGGGTAGCTCTTGACCGGGCGCAAGTTGGCGTAAAGGCCAAGGCCCTTGCGGATCGCGAGCAGGCCCTTCTCGGGGCGGGTCTTGGCGTTCGGATCGTCCCACTTCGGACCGCCGACGGCGCCGAGCAGCACGGCGTCCGAGCCCTTGCACGCCTTGAGCGTCGCTTCCGGCAGCGGGTCGCCGGTCTCGTCGATGGCAATGCCGCCGATCAGCTGATTCTCGAACGAGAATTCGTGACCCTGCTTGCTGGCAACGGCCTCGAGCACCTTGCGCGCTTCGGCGACGACTTCGGGCCCGACACCATCACCGGGCAAAACGACAATTTTGGCTTTCATGTTGAGGCGTGGCTCCTGCGCAGGGCGTCTACGAGAATTTTTACAAAGAGATCGCGGGATCGGGAGGGATTTTAGTTGTTCGAGCGGGCGGGTTGGGGCGCCGATGCCGGTTTGTCGGGGCGGACGCTGCCCGGGCCGGTGGCGTGCGTAACGCCGGCTTTGATCAAGCCGTACTCGATCGAGTCGACCAGCGCTTGCATGGAGGCTTCGATGATGTTGGACGAAGCCCCGACCGTGCTCCACGTGCCGTGCTCGTCTTTGCTGTCGATCAGCACGCGAGTGATGGCTGAGGTGCCTTCGGTTCCGTCCAAGATCCGCACTTTGTAGTCCGCGAGGTGAATGTGTTCCACGGCGGGGTACATTGGCGCAAGGGCTTTGCGAAGGGCGGCGTCGAGGGCGCCGACGGGCCCATTTCCGTCCGCCACGGTGTGCAAAACCTGGCTGCCGACCCGCACTTTTACCATGCCTTCGGCGAACGTCTCGATGCCTTGCCGCTGCCCAACCTGCGCCTGATAGTCGAGGATTTCGAACAGCGGCGTGTAGCCTTTGCCCCGACGCAGCAGCAGCAGCGCCACCGACGCCTCGGCGCTCTCGTACGACAAGCCGCGTGCCTCGGCAGCCTTGATCTCGTTCAGCGTCTCGAGGTCGGCGCCTTCGCGGATCTGCACGCCCAGCTCTTCGGCCTTGGATAAGACCGAGCCGCGCCCGGATAGCTCACTCACGACGACGCGCATCACGTTGCCGACCGCCTCCGGCGAGATGTGCTGGTACGAATCGGCGTGGCGGCGCATGGCCGCGACGTGGATGCCGCCTTTGTGAGCGAACGCGCTGCGACCTACGTAGGCCATGTGCGCGTCGTGCGTGACGTTGGCGACGTCGGCCACGAAGCGTGACAGCTCGGTTACGCCTTCCAACTTGCCCGGCCCGAGCGCGCGGAAGCCGAGCTTGAGCTCCAGGTTCGGCACGATCACCGAAAGATTGGCGTTGCCGCAGCGCTCGCCGAAGCCGTTGATCGTGCCCTGTACGTGGCGTGCGCCGCCCAACACGGCGGCCAAGCTATTGGCGACGCCGCAACCGCTGTCGTCATGGGCGTGGATGCCCAGCGGGTGCTGCAGCTCGCCCAGCACTTGGGCAACGATGGCTTGTACGTCCCATGGCAGCCCGCCGCCGTTGGTCTCGCACAGCACCAGCACGCGCGCGCCGCCGCGCTTGGCCGCGCGCAACGTGTCGAGCGCGTATGCCGCGTCGAGCTTGTAGCCGTCGAAGAAGTGCTCGGCGTCGTAGACCACCTCGCGCCCGGCCGCGCACAGGAACGCGACCGATTCTTCGATCATCCTCAGGTTTTCGTCGAGCGTGGTGCGCACGACCTCGGTCACGTGCATGGTCGAGGTCTTGCCGACGACCGTGCAAGCCGGCGTGCCCGCCAAGACCAGCGCTTGCAGATTTTTGTCGTCTGCGGCTTGAATGCCCGCACGCCGGGTCATGCCGAACGCCGACAGCTTGGCGTGCTTCCAGGCCCGCTCGCGTCCGCGCTCGAAGAACTCCAAGTCTTTCGGGTTCGACCCCGGCCAGCCGCCTTCGATGTAAGCCACGCCGAAGCTGTCGAGCCGATCGGCAATCCGCAGCTTGTCGTCGAGCGTGTACGAAATGCCTTCCCGCTGCGAACCATCGCGCAAGGTGGTGTCGTAGATCTCTACGACGGGGCGGTTGTCACTTTCGGACGAGCTAGGGTTTTCCATGGAAGAGTCGGTTTCTGCAGAGAACTGAGTACGAGAGGAACGGCCACAAAGCAAAAATCCCCCGGACCAAAAAGGTGCGGAGGACCAAAACTGCGGAGAAATTCCGTCAGCTTGCCGCCGCACCCGAGCCAATAATCAGCTCGGATGCAGGGGTAATAATCGCCAAAGCCGCCCCAAAGGCTGCCGCCAACGCCAAAGGCGTCGCCGGAACGGCGGGGGTCAACCAGAGCGACATCGTCCCGCAAGATGCCGCCGTTCGCCGAAGCCGTCAAGCCCGGGCGGCCGCGCAGTCGTTAATCGCGCGGACGTTAGTCGCGCGGACGCCAGTCGCGCGGACGTCGCGGCGACACATCAACGACAGGGACCATAAGTCTAGACGCTTACCTCGCTACGTGAGCGACGTGAGTGAGCGCGTGTTTCGACTGCAGCGTGCGACCCGCCACGCGCATACGGTCGACTCGAATGGAGGTCGCCTGTCGTGTGACGTCGTGTCGTCGCGCGGTGCGCGGTGTTGCCGATGTCGGTGAGTAGCGCGGCTAAAGCTTTCTATCTCGCTTTGTCTCGATGCGAGGCGCGGCGGGATCAAACGCGCCAACGCGTTCGTGTGCTGTGGGTGCGCGCGCTACTTCTCACTTCAAGTGGGGGGGACAGACCAGCGGTAAAGGACACCAAAAAGCGTTGTCGAGCGCTTAAGTGGAGCGTAGAGTTATCGTTTACTAACCCTACTGAGTGCGCGGTTCGATTTCGTTATCGAGCGCGTGAGTGGCGCGAGGCAGAAGACTCGAGTCGCTCACAACCGGGGGCCAAGGAGGTTGATGTATGTCTCGACACTCCGTCGGGAGCAGTGTCATCTCTGCCCAAAAAATCTACCAATTCTACGGAATTTTCATGTGCACACAGCGTGAGCCCCAGCGCGACGACCTTCGAAAAGCGAGTGAGTCATGATGCCTCAACTCACGGCGGGTAGCACCCTTGGTCGCTACGAGTTGCTGTTGCCGGTGGCCAAAGGCGGCATGGCCCAGGTGTGGGCTGCGCGGTTGCGCGGGTCGCGCGGTTTTCAAAAGCTGGTGGCCGTAAAAACGATTCTGGCCGGCGCCATCGACAGCACGCGCCTCGAGCAAATGTTCTTGGAGGAGGCTCAGCTCGCTTCGCAGATCCATCACACCAATGTCGTCGAGACGCTCGAGCTCGGTGAGCATGAAGGCACGCTGTATCTGGTGATGGAATGGGTCGACGGCGAGCCGATCAGTCAAGTGCTGACGCAAGCTACCGAAAAGGGCGGGCTGCCACTGCCGGTCGCAGTCAACCTGATCGCGCAAGTGTGTCATGGGCTGCATGCGGCCCACGAGCTGCGTGACGAAAACGGCAACCTCGTGGGCGTAGTACACCGTGATGTCTCGCCGCAGAACGTCTTGGTCACGCCCTCGGGTCGCGCCAAGCTCGTCGACTTTGGCATCGCCAAAGCCACCGGCCGCGCGTCGAGCATGACGCAACAGGGTGAAGTCAAAGGCAAATTCGGTTACATGGCGCCCGAGCAGGTGCAGGGCCACAAGGTGGACCGACGCTCCGACATCTTCGCGCTCGGCATCCTCGCGTACTTGCTGACGACCGGGAAACACCCGTTTCGGGGCGAGAACCCGGCCGTGACGATCCGCAACATCATGAGCGACAAGCCGCCCGAGGCTCCGAGCTCGCTGGTTGCGGATTTCCCCCCAGCCCTCGACGCCGTGATCATGCGAGCGATCGAGAAAGCACCCGAGCGACGGTTCGCAACCGCCGAGGACCTGCTGGTGGCGCTCGAAGCCGCGCTGCCCGAAGCGCTCGAGACCGGCATGACGACGCAGATCAGCGTCTATCTACAGTCGCTGCTGGGCTCGCGCGCTACCGCGCGACGTGCCGCGATTCGTCACGCGCAAGACATGATCGACAAACAGCGCGGCGAGGGCACCAGCACCAGCAACAGTACGTTGCGCGCGATTTCGCTCGACAGCATCCCGGACTCCGACTCGGCTACACCGGCATCGCAGCCGAGCGCGGCCGGGCTTGCGGCGGCTGAACAGAGCGCGTCCAATCCGTTCGCTGCAGCCCCGCTTTCCCGGCGTCGAGCGGCCTGGACGGCAGCGGCAGCGGTGGCCGGCGGCTTGGTGGTCGCGCTGTATTCGTTCGCAAAAAATGCGCCGATCACGGCTGGCGTGGCGACGCCGTCGGCGGCGGCAGCTGCAGCCCCCGTTGCCGGAGCCACGCTTGCGGTCGCGCCGAGCGCCCCCGTGCCAGCGCCGATCGCCAGCGCCGCGGAGGCGCCATCGACGCCGCTGAACGACGACGACGCTGCGCTCGAGAAATCGAAGAAGCTCAAGGCAACGCGCGGAAGAACGGCGCCGCGCGCTGTTGCACCGGCGATGGCCGCGCCGGCTATGGCCGTGCCACCCAGCGCGCCCGCTGCCGCGGTGGCGCCCAAGCCGATCGCGTCGACCAACGCCTGGGATCGCGACGCGTTCGGCGGGCGGCACTGACCCTCAGCTGGACCAACTTGGAGAAAAACCTCATGAAGCATCACCCCCTTGGCTCTCGGATTTGGCCGCTGCTGTTCGGTTGCATGGCCGCCGGAAGCTGGCTCGCGACTGCCTGCATTGCCGACGAACCCGGTATCGATACGCAGCCCAGCGCCGGCACGTCCACCGGCGCAACCGAGTCGCAGGGCGGTAGCGGCGCGGCCAGCGGCGCAACTGCGGGGAGCGCGCCAACGGCGGCCGGCGGCAACGCCGGAACAGACGCGGCGAGCCAAGCTGGTAAGACTTCTGGCGGCTCGAGCGCCGGGACCGCAGCGGCAGCCGCAGGCGGCGCAGGCGGCGCTGCCACCGACGACGACTCAGGTGGGGCACCCACTGACGCCAAAGCGTGCATCTTTCACAGCGCGCCGTCGACAGAAGGCGAGGGCGAAGGCGGGGCCGGCCCAGCGCCGACGATCACGATGCAGACCAGCCCGTTCGTCGGTACCTACCTGGCCGACGGAGCCGGTCGCACACTTTACGTTTACGGCGTCGACTTGCCTGGTGACTGTCGAGCCGACAACGCACCCAAATCGCGCTGCGAGGCCGATTGCTTGACCTCGTGGCCATTGTTCGACGCGGGCGCGCGCGTGCTCGGGCCAGGACTGAGTGACGACGGCTTCGGCGCCATACAACGCACCGACGGTCTCTGGCAAACCACGTACTTTGGTTGGCCGCTCTACTACTACAAGTCCGACCTCACGCTCGGGCAGATGACCGGACAAGGCAAAGGCAAGACCTGGCACGTCGCCGAAACGACGCCGGCGTCGATCGTCATCATGAAGGAAGGCGCCGTGAAGTACCTCGCCGACGGGTCGGGTCGCACGCTGTACGTTTCAGCCGCCGATACCGCAGGCAGTGCGCCCGTGAGTCAATGCGGCGCGGCGTGCCTGCAGGCGTTCGAGCGGTTCCATCAATCGAATCCGTCGCTGGTACCATCGCTGGAACAGCAAGATTTCTCGGTATTTTTGGCCGGCGGTGCCGAGCTGCAGCTCGCCTTCAAAGGTCAGCCGTTGTATCGCGCGCGCACCGACGTCAAAGCCGGCGACACCACCGGTACGGCGAACTCGGGCTTCACGGCGGCGCTCCTGCCATGACGCGCTGGCGCAGTAGGCAGCGGTTCTCGCTCTGCGCAACGGCGCTGCTGGTGTCGTTCGTGCTCGCGCGCTCGGTCGTTGCAGCTCCCACCGCCGATCAACGCACGGCTGCCGAGACGCTGTTTCAGCAGGGGCGCGACCTGATGGCACAGCGGAGCTTCGCGGCGGCGTGCGACAAGTTCGCGGGCAGCCAAGAGCTCGACCCCGGCCTCGGCACGCAGCTGTACCTGGCAGACTGCTATGACTTGGCCGGCAAGAGCGCGAGCGCCTGGGCGCTGTTCCGCGAGGTGGCGACCGCCGCGCGCCGCGCCGGCGAGCAAGACCGCGAGCGAATCGCCGACGAGCGCGCCAACGACCTCGCGACACGGCTATCGAAAGTGGAGCTCCACGTCGGCCACGCCGTCGAAGGGCTCGAGCTACGGCTCAACGACGTGGTCATTCCGCGCGCATCGTGGAACACCGTGCTGCCACTCGATCCAGGACCTTTGCACGTCGAGGCGCGCGCGCCCGGCAAGCGGCCTTGGCATTTCAAGGGCGCCATCGAGCAGGGGCCAGCCTCACGCCGCGTCGAGGTACCGAGCCTGAGCGACGCTCCCAAGGCTGCTGTGCCTGCGAGCCATGTCGACGCGGCCGCAGCGTCCACGCCACGCCCAGCCGCGTCGCGCGGTGGGGCGCAGCGTACGTTGGGCTACGTGGCTTCTGGCGTGGGCCTGGCGGCCTTGGCCGT
>FSUE01000490.1_pt1 | contig 13389 bp, 8 predicted proteins | sample 1637031 | NCBI WGS metagenome assembly FSUE01 (sample SAMEA3914819, study PRJEB12502) | metagenome | biome: forest; material: soil | place: Canada | collected 2010-06-26 | depth 0.3 m | reverse complement strand
CTCGAGGCGCGAAAGCTGCAACAAGCGGATGGCCTGCTGCAGCTGGGGTGTCATCACCAGCTGTTGGGACAGGCGTAGCTGTTGCTTGATTTCCATGGGGCCCGTGTTGGCACGGGGACCAACATCGCGAGTCTAAACCAGGTAGCAAGAAACACGCCTCACAAAAAAGCGCGCTGGAATCCGTTTATTTTCGTGCTGGTGTCTTCCTGGTGTCGCGCGCTCGCCCTGGTGTCGCGCGCCTGGGCGAGTTCCCGCCCTGATGTTCGCGCGCTTGGCGTGGTTCCTGGCCGGTGGTTCGCCTCCCTAGCGGCAAGATCGCCCCGGGACGCTTTGGCGCGCTGTCGCTAACGAGCGGGCGCCTGGACGGGAATCGACCCCTTGACGTCGTCGAGCGTGACGTGGCGAGTCGCGATGTCGATCTGCGCTGCATCAGCCGTCACCCAGCCGCGCCCGCGACTGACCTTGACGCCGCCTTGCAGGCGCACGCTGCGCCGCGCCACGTCCACCTCGAGCGCTGCGGCTTTGGCTTCGATACCCTTGAGCCGCACGGTCACGTCGTCCGAGCCGCGGGCGTAGCGCACGACCGGCGCCTCGTCGTAGCGCACGTCGATTTTTCCGCACTCGACCTCGAGCTCACCGAGCACGGCGTGCACGTGGCCTTGCAGCACCGCGGTGCCCTTGGCAATGTCGACATCGAGATGATCGGCGCGCACGTCGAGCGATTGGCCCTCGACGACCGCCAACGGATCAGCGTGTGCGCTCTCGGTGCCGCTGAGCACGAACGGTGATAGCGCGACGGCCACGACGAGGGTCCAGCGCTTGATTGCGCTCGGTTGACTCGTGGGCTCTGCCATTCGCTCCATCCCTATACCTCAGAGGATACCACTTGCGGCCCGCCGCGCCGCTACAATCGCCTAGGATTTCCGGCCTGGTTGTTCTCGTGGTCTTGCGGGTCCCTACCCGCAGACGGCTTGCCGGAAGGTCGTCGTGGAGCTGACCATCGACGGCGTTGCTGGAATATGTCCGGGGCGAGACCAGAGTGTTCGAAAGGTTCGTGGGAGTTCTTACGCCAGCCGAGACCGAGCCCTTCCCGTCATAAGTCGCGGGGCCCGGCCTACCGGCTTGTCGGACTGCCGGACAGCCAGTAGGCTTTCGGCGTGCACAGGCGCTTCGGTGGTGGGCAGACGACCGCATCGCGGATCAAGAGCCTGCTCAGCTATGTCCAGGCTGAACATGGCCGAGCCCAAGCGGATGCTTTCCTGCTCAGCACGAAGCTCGACCGCGACTATCTCGAGGACGAAACTCGCTTGGTCCCGGTCGAGCTCTGGCATTCCGCCCTGGTCGCATTTGCGTCCCGCTTCGGCAGAGACGCCGTGCTGGCAACCGCGCCGCACATGGTGAGCTCCGACAACCTGGGAGCCTGGGCACACGTGCTGCGCGGCACCGCCGATCCGGGCGGCGCCTACCGACAGCTCGAGCTGTTGGGCGGCGAGCAGGGTCGCACCGAGCGCTGGCGTACCCTCGCCTCAGGCCCGACTTGGTGGCGCGGCAGCATTCGCGTCCGGCGCGACGCGCACGAGGAGAGCGACGGGTTGTGCTCGCTGGCCCGCCAAGCCGAGCTGGCAAGCGTGCCGCTGCTATTCGGTCTGCCTGCTGGCCAGGTCGTCGCGGTGCCGAGCCCCGACGGCCCGCAATCGGAGAGCGAAGAGTTTTCAGTCACGTGGCGAGTGCCGGGGCTCTGGCCCGTCGGCGCCGGGCTCACGCTCGGCGGCCTGCTCGGCGTCACGGCGGCGGCCGCGTCCGAGTTGCTCGAGCTGCCGTTTGGCGCGGGTGCAGGGTTGGCGATTGGCTTGGGGTTGGGCCTGCTGGCGACGCACGAATGGCGACGGCGCATTCAGGGCCGCGCGCATCTAGTGCGTATTCATGCGCTGGAGCGCTCGCAAACCTTGCGCGAGACGCGCGACCGCGGCACCGCCGGCTTTCAACAAGGCGTCGTGGTTGCTGGCCAGTACCGCCTGACCGAGAAGCTTGGGGTCGGCGCGAACGGCACGATTTGGGAAGCCGAACGGCTGTCGGACGGCGGTCTGGTCGCGGTCAAGCTGCTGCGCGCGGCCGTCGCCCACGACACGGTGGCTGCCGATCGCTTGCGGCGCGAGGCGGCGGCGCTCGGCTTGGCCTGGCACCCGAACGTGGTGGAGGTGTTCGAAGACGGCTACCTGCCGGACGGCACCTGCTACCTCGTCATGGAGCGGCTGCACGGCGAGTCGCTAGCCAAGCGCCTGCACCGTGTCGGCCCGTTGCCACCCAGTACGCTCTTGCCGATGGCGCTGCAAATGTGTGACGCGCTCGGCGCCGTTCACGCGGCTGGCATCGTTCATCGCGACATCAAGCCCAGCAACATTTTCCTCGAGCTGTTGCACGACGAGCAAGGCGCCGAAATCGATCACGTCAAGTTGCTCGACTTCGGCGTGGCGCGCGTCGAGTGGGCCGAGACACGGCTGACCAACGCCAACTCACCGCTCGGCACGCAAGGCTACATGTCGCCCGAGCAAGAGCAGGGCCTCGAGATCGACCACCGCAGCGACATCTTTGCGCTCGGCAGTGTGCTTTACGAATGTTTGACCGGCGAGCCACCTCCGCTCACGCCAGCGTCGCTGTGGACCGGCGAGCGCGGCACCGACAGCGGCGTGCACCGCGCTTCGGTCGACATTCCGGAGCCGTGGCGGCGGCTGATTCAGCGCGCCATGTCGCCGTTGCCGCAGCAGCGTTACGCCGATTCGCGCGCCATGCGCGAGGCCTTGGTCCAGCTCGGTCGCGAGCCGGACCAGAGTGCTAGCGCCTGAAACGGCGCGCTCAGGGGCCGCGCAGCACGACGTAGTGCTGGCGGCCACGGTCGAACGGCAGCCGCGCGACCACGTGGAAGCCCTCGGCGGTCGGCGTCAGCGCGGCACGGCGCTCGACCTCGCGGGCAGGCTCGTCACCCGGTGGATAGGCCAGCAGCACCAAGGCGTCGACGTTGCGATGCCGCAAAAGCGCGTCGTCGATGCGCTTGGACGTGTGCCCGCCGGGCAGCATCGCGACGGCTGCGTCGGTGACGCCCGCTAAGTCCACGACCGTAAAGTCGCCGACAGCGCCAACCCAGCCGACATCCAGCGCCGCGACCACCTTGGCGCCCAAGAGCGGTGCTCGCGCGGCGTCGATCAGCTGCTGGCGATCTGGCCCGACGCCGCGCGCCGCGGGGCCCAGCTTGGCCGCCAAATAGACCGACATCGCGCCCGCGCAGCCCAAGCGCAGCCAGCTCGACCAACCGGGCGCCACCCGCCACAGCTCGGCCGCGCCGAGCACGAAGCTCGGCAGCACCGGCACCGCCAAGCGGTAGAGGCTCATCCAATCGCCGCCGGCCAAGGCTAGCGCCGCGAAATGCACCAAACCCGCCAGAGCCACCGCCCGCGCCACCGGCGCACCCCGCCGCAGGCTCCATGGCGCCAGACACAGCAGCGGCAGCCCGGTTTGGACCACGGCGTGCAGTGCGTAGCTCACGCCGTGCTCGAGATCCGAGGGCTTGGCAAACACCGAAAGCGGCGCGGCCCGCCCAAACAGCAGCGCTCGCAGCCCGCCGACCAACGCCACCGCGCCCAGCACCAACGCCGGTGACGCCACAGCACGCCCGAGCGCCATCCCGCTCTGAAGCCGCAAGCCGAGCCGGATGCACGCGCACCACGGCGCCAGCTCCGGGCGGAGTGCCGCCGCTAGCGCCGCCGAAAAGTCGGCCAGTGCGCCGCGACCGAGCGCGCCGATCGCCAAGGCGGTGACCAGCCCAGTCTCCATCCCCGACACCGCCCAAGCCGCGAACGGCGCCGTCGCCGCCAAACACAGCAGCAGCGCGCCGCCATACGCGGCGGAGGTGCGTTGCAAGATCCGACGCCCCAAGCCAAAGACCGCCACGGCGGCGAGCCCCGCGCCGAGCCATTTAGCGGCAGCGAGCGCCGCCAGCGGCCCGCCACCAGCAAACAGCGACAGCAGGTTCGCGAAGCCGAGCGGGGTCACGGCATCGACCACCGGCCCACCGGCGTTGAAGCGGTAGCCCACGCCGCGCGCCAGGTGAGAAGCAACCCGGCAGGTGATCAGCGCGTCGTCGACGGTGAAGCCCCAAAGCCAAGCCATCGCCGCTGCGACGCAAGCCACGCCCCAAAAACCACCCAGCACGCCGCGCGCGACGCTGGCGGTGGGCAGCGCAGGCGGTGACGACGCCGGGGAGGCCATCCCACCATCAAAGCCCGAGCATTTGCGCCACTGCAAGCGAGCTGGGCGCTCCGAACCGGCCCGTCGCCGCCCCTAGCGTCCTTTCGCGTGGCGTGTCCACTCCTCGGCGAAAGCGTCCGAAAAGTGTCGTTTCGGAGCTGTGGTTCCTACGATTCGCTCTACGGAATGACTGCGATAGATGTCGTCGTGAGGCCCCACGCCCTAGCCCAGCTGCCCGAAGCCCTGACCCCGCTTCATGGGCTGTTCGATTTGTTCGTCGACGGGATCAACCTCACCGCTCGACTTACTGAAGCGCCGCAGGCAGCTTTGTTGGTCGAGCTGGGGCACGCCCTGTCGCAGTTGAATCGCGGCAAGCGCGCGCGCGCCTGCTTCCCGATCTACTCCGACGAAGAAGCTTGGGAGATTGGCCTGGAAGCGGACGGCGTCGACGCGCTGCTCAGCATCTACCGCGTCGGCCCGAGCCCGCGCGTCGCCGTATTCGATCGGCGCTTGCCGCTAGCCACGCTCACCGCCGCCGTCGCGCGTGCGCTCGAGCAAGCCGAAACCCAGAGCCCGTCGGCCGCCGTCGGGCCTGCGCGCCGCGCGCTGGGTCTGCCCTACCCGACTTATGCGCACGCTCCGCTCGAGCGCCGCAAGGTGGCGATCGCGCCGAAGGCGGCCGCCAACGTCGCGTTCAGCGCCGAGGTCGAGCTGAAGCAGAGGAAGCCCGCCGCCGCCGAAGCGCCCGGGCTCGAGCGCGCCGACTTGCATTCGCTGCTGGCCACCGGCCGCCTCTCGCTCACGGTCAAGAGCCGCACGCTGGAGTTGGCGTCGGTCCAGCTGTTCCTGATGGCCGAGCGTCTGCTCACGATCGCCGAAGACGTGCTCGACGCCTGGCGCAGCGAGCGCGCGGTGTTCCGCCGCGCCGAGCTCGACGGCGCTCAACTCTCGGTCCGCCGCGGCCCAGGCGACGGCCCGCTGCGCGTCACCTTGGTCGGTTCGGCCAAGTCTCCGGACAACGAAGGCACGACGTTGGCCGACGTCTCGGCGCGCGGCTTCGTGCTGTCGTGCGCGCGCTTCTCGCTCAGCTTGGTCGAAGCGCTCGAGCGCGCCGACACGTCCCAAACCAAGAATCTGCGGCTGCGTGCCTTGGCGCGCGGTGCCCGCGCGATCGTCGACGTGGTCAGCGAAACCAACGCCAACGACTCGTTACAAAATCCGGAGCCCGACAGCTACCGCAGCTTCGGGCTGCCCCGCCCCGCGACCGGCCGCGGCACGTGGGAGCACGGCGGCAAGATGCGCTTCGTGCCGAAATGGGTCGCCACCGTTCCGAATATCGATCTACGCGCCACGTTTCAGTGCGGCGACAAGATCTTGGTCGGCTCGCAGCGCGAAACCGCGTGCCTGCTGCGCGATTCGGGCCGCGTGCTGTGGCGCGTCGCCGCCAGCCGCGCTGCCAGCGTCGTGACGCCGTTCGGGCTCGCTCGCCTCGGCTTCGACGGCAAGGTGGAGCTGCACGATCTCGAAACCGGCGGCGTGCGCTTCACCACGCACATCGCGCCGCGCGCAGCCGGTGGCGCAACCGGCGCGCTCGTCAACGGACCGGCGCTGCCCAAGCTGCTGGTCGTCGCCGAAGGCGATCGCGCCGTCACGGCGGTTGATCTGGTCTCCGGCGAGGTGCGCTGGCGCTACACCGGTCGGCGGCCGGCCAGCTACCGCATGCGCCGGGCCGGTAAGCTGTTGATCGTCGCTGGCGGCGATTCGGCGCTGATCGCGCTCGACGTGTTCACGGGTGAAGTCGTGTGGCGCGTGCGCGATCGCTTGCCGTTCTCGGGCGACATCTGCATCGACCACGACTCGGCCTTCGCCGTCGCAGGCGGCCCGGTCGGTCCGTGCAAGCTGCTGCATGTCGATCTTTGGTCGGGCGCGCTGCGTTGGGCGCGCGAGCTCGAAGAGCGCCCCTGCACCGACCAAACGCCGCTCGTCAGCGGCAACACGATCATCATTGCAACGCGCGACAAGCGCGGTGTCGGCGCTAGCGCGCTCGCCCGCGACACTGGCGCGCCGCTGTGGGAGCAGCCGCCCGGCTTGGCCTCGCCGACCACGGCTTGGCTGGTCGTCGACGACGCGCTGATCGCCAACACCGCTTCCGGCGCGCTCTTGTGCCTGGAAGCCAGCACCGGCCTGCCGCGTTACAGCCACGTCTTTTCGCGGCACGTCGAGGCGGATCAACCGCGACGGCTCGAGCCCGTGCTGCGCAACGGCGCGCTGTTCGTGCCGCAGCACCAAGTGCACGTGATTCGGCCGCGCGACGGCGAAGTCCTGGGCACGCTGCCGAGCGATCTGATCCCGGATCTCTTGCGCGTCGACGAGCGCTGCGGCGCTTACATCGCCGAAGAGAGCGGCCACCTGGCGGCGTTCTCGGTGGCGCCGCGGCTGTCGCTGGTGAAGTAGTGGTGAGTAGTGAGTGGGATCGCCTGCGTTCGCCGCTCAAGCCTCACCACTCAATCACCGAGGAGGCGGCGGCAGCGAGTCGATGCGCGCCGGCAGCGGCCAGGGTCCGCCGACTTCGGCGGCCTTGGCGCGCAAGAACGCCGCGATCCGCCGCATCGGCACCTGCCCCGGGCAGCTGCGTTCCTTTTCGGCCAACACCTCGTCGGTCACGAAGCTGAGGCTGTAAGCCGCTGCTCGAAAATCCGGCATGCTGCGCGACGCCGACAGCATCAGCGGCATCACGCCGCGGTAAGCACCACCCGACGCTGCAATCCGTTCGCTTTCACCGCGGTCGCAAACGCCACACGCCAAGCAACGGCTGAACGTCGACAGCTCGGCGCGCTCGGAGGCGGTCACCGGCGGCAAGCCATCGGCATCGTACGCCAACCGAAACGCAGCAATCCCACCCGCCTTACCGAACAAGCGGCGGACGAGTGACTGCAGCATCGCCCAAGTCAGCAACAGCCAAGCTTTCAAACGCGGCGGCACGCAGCAAGCCTTGCACGCCAGCGGCCACCTAGGGAGAACCCGGCCCGCCGCACCGTAAGATCTGTGCAGAACCCGGCCCGTATCGTGACGCGTCACCGTCACCTGTTACGCCCGGCGCAACACACCTAACTGCTGGTATTTATTAGTCAATAAGACTGGTACGGCGGCTGCAAAACAGCTCCTCGTCCGCGGCACAGCCCGCGAAAAGGAGCCTCAGATGTGGTCCCCCGTTGCCGCCAAGCCCGCCCCCTTCGTTCAGATCATCGACCGTACCCCGGTCGCGCTCACCGGCTCGTCGGTTCGCACGCCCAGCGCGTGGTCGGAAACGGAGCTGTTGGAACGTTTGTTGAAGAGCGACGCCAACGCCTGGCGTGAGCTGAACCAGCGCTACGCGCGCTTGGTGACGAGCTGCATCCAACGCGTCGTCGCGCGCTTCTCGCGCCGCGTCGGCGTCGACGCCGTCGAGGAGATCTACGCGACCTTCTCGCTGAAGCTGCTCGCCAACGATAAGCACAAGCTGCGCAGCTTCGAGCCGACGCGCGGCAACAAGCTGGGCACCTGGCTCGGCATGCTGGCCACGCATTGCGCGTACGACTACCTGCGCAGCGTGCGGCGCGAGCCCAGTGCCGTGTGCCTGACCGAGGCCGAGACGCTGAGCAGCGACCACCAAGATCCTTGCGAGACCGCGATGCTGAGCGAGCGCGCCCAGCTGGTGCGCGACTTGCTGGCCGAGTTCAGCGACAAGGATCGTCAGTTCGTGACGCTCTACTTCCAAGACGGCCTGAGCCCCGAACACGTGGCCGAGCGGCTCGGCATCAGCGTGAAGACCGTTTACTCTAAGAAGCACAAGATCCAGCGCAAGCTGTGTGAAATCGTGGGCGCGCCCGCCGAAGTTGCTTGAAATTCTCAGGTTGGCGAGCGCGCCTGCGGCGCTTCCAGTTTGCGTCGGCAGCCGAGCACGGGGTAAACCGGCTGCGTGCTGCGCCTTCCGCGCGAACGGCTCGACACGGCCCGGCTCGGGTCGCGTTTCGGCGTCGCCGCAGTACTTGGCGTTTCGGCGCTCGCGGTCGGTTGCGGTTCGGCCAACGTCCGCGCCGCGGCTCGTGCGGTGGAGGCCGGCGGCCCCACCAGCCGCATCGAAGAGCGCTCGCTCTCCGATCGGCCGCCGTTGTCGATCATCGAGCGTCAAGGCGACCCCGAGATTGCGATCGCTTTCGCGTCGTTGGCGTCGGCCGCGCCCGAGCTGCACGCGGCGTTCGGCGAAGTCTTGAGTCAACGCGTGTCGCGAGCCGGCTTTCAGGCGCAGCTGGTCACGCACGGCCTGGGCTTCGAGCTGATGTTGCTGGCCGAAAACCCCGAACGGGCGCGCGCCGCGACCCAAACGCTCCTGCAAGCGCTCGCGCAGCCACCCAGCGCCGGCGAGCTCGGCAGCATCCCCGCCCCGGCGCCTGGCCAAGCCGATCGCGCGCCGAACAGCGCCGTCGGCGAGTGCTCGGCGGAGTTGCCGAACCGACGGCGCTTCACCGACCCCGGCGAGCTGGAGCGTGACCGCATCGCCACGTTCGCTCGCGATCGCGCGGCGTGGGCGGTGGTGGGCGACGCTGACGCGGCAGCCGCCGTCAGCGCCGCACTCGCCGCGGGCCCGGATTGGCCGGAGCTTGGACACGTGCGTTCGCGGCTCGCCGACCACGATGTCACCGAGTTGGCGCGCGGCCAGCACGCCTCGCTCTCGGTCGCGCTCACGTTAGCCGATCCGAATCGCGCGCTCGGTGCCGCGGCCAGCCTGGGCGACGCCAAGGGCGCGCTCGGCGTGCGGCTTGCGGCGCTCGGGGTGGGGTTGCGGCTGCGACGTGTCGTCGCGACGGCGCACCCGGTCGGCGCTTGCTTGCGCATCGACAGTGATCTGGACGCGTCGCCCGGGCCGGACGCGCGCCGCCTCGGCTTTGCCATCCATTTGATCGAAGAAGAAGCCGCGCTTTCGCTGGCGCGCGCCACCGACGAAAATCGCCTCGAAGTGACCGCTGTATCCGCCGCGGATCCGCGACTGGCAGCGCGCGCAGCGGCTTACCGCGCGCTGATCGAGCCGGCGGCCAAGCTCGCGACGTCGAGGCTGGTGGCGCTCACGACGCCGGACGAGCCGCCGCTCGCGCCGAGCATCGAGGCGGCGATCGACCAAGCCCGGGCCGACGCGCCCGTGCTCGACGCCCGGGTGCGCGTCGAAGCCGGGCAGCCGGGCGTGTGGGCGCTGGTCACGACTCCGTGCGGCGCGGCGCCCGAACGCGCCGATAGCGCCGGGCACGCCGCCGTGCTGATGGGAGCCGCGACCGCGACCGCCACACGCAACGTGCGGCTCGAAGCGTGGGTCGGCGCCGAAGGGCTGGGCGTCTTGGGTTTCGCCGAGCGCCGGCCCGGCGAAACCGACGCCGAGGCCGCAGCTCGGCTCGGTGATGCGCTCGGCCAAGCGCTGGTAGCGCCGCCGACCGCGCTCGAGGTCGCGACTGCGCGCGGCGAGCTGCTCAAAAGCGCTGGCCTCGAGCCTCACCCGTTGCTCGATGCGCTGTTCGAGTCGTTGGCGCCCGGCCACACGGGTGCGTTAGCGCCCCGGGGGCTCGTGACTTCGCTGCAATCGGCGTCGCGCGAGGCCGTGTTGGCCCGGCAACGCGAGTTGCTGCGCTTGCCGCACCGGCTGGCGATTCTGTCGCCGACCAACGCCGGTGACGCGGCTTTCGTCGCGCGCAGCTTGGGGCGCTGGCTCAAGACGCCCGATGCCCCGCGCCCGTCACCGTGCGAGACCGAAGTCCCGTCGCCCGCGCGCGGCGAGCTCAGTCTCGCCCCCAACGCGGACGCTCCCGAAGGCAACTACCTGGCGTTTCGGATCCCGGCGCGCACCTTCGCCGAAGCCAGCGTGTTGGCGGAGCTGCTGAATTTGCCCGGCAGCGCCCTGGCGCGCAGCGTGGCCGAGCCCGATCTGGTCGGCGCCGCGCGAGCGCTGGTGTTCGGAACCAGCTCGGCGCGCGTGCTGGTCGTCCAAATCAGCGCGTTCGAGGGCCGTGAGCAGGAAGCCTTGTCGCGGGTGCAGAAGCTGTTCGAGCGCTTGGCGAGCGGCGGCGTCTTGATCCCCGCCGAAGTCGAAGCAGCGCTCGGACGCCAACGCGCTGCGCGACGTCTGGCAGCGTTGGACCCGCGCTACCGTTTGGTGCAATTGCTCGAGCCAAGTCCTTCGGCGCCGGTCGATGCCGCCGCGCTGCGCCGGCTCGCTGCTATTTTGCGGCCCGAAGCCGCGGTGATCGCGCGCAGCGCGCTGCGGGCATTAGCGCCCAACAACGCCAAGGCGCCGTCGGCTCGTTGACGCCGCGCGCCGCGCGCGTGTGAGCCTATTCCTGCCTTTCGAGGCCGGCGATGCGAAAGCCACGAGCTCCCAAGTCGTACAGGTGCACGACGAGCGGGCCGCGCGCCGCCGAGCTCGCGATCCGGATCCGGCGGTAGCGCTCGGGCGACGTATCGGGCGCGCTGCTGGGTGCTGCGGTGGGCGGCAACCTCACGCACAGCTCTCCGTCGGTGCCGACGCGGGTGACCAACGTCTGGCCAAGCTCGGCCAGCGCCAAGTAGTGGTACTCAGCTGCAGGCCGGAGGTGGCGGCGGCGAGCCAGATCGACACCGCACAGCTCCGCGCCTTCGAGCCGCAAATCCGCGATCGGCGACAGCCGCGTGAGGTAGCGCGACAAGATCCGCTGGAGGCGCCCCTCGAGGATGCGCGCCACGTGCTGCGTATTGCTCGGGTCGGAGAATTGGCCCAGCTCGGCCAGCGCCCCCACCATCTCGGGCGTAAAGCGCGACAAAATGCGCGCCATCCAGGCGCCGTCGCGTTCGGTCATCCGACTAAAGGCCGGATTCGGGTATTCCATCTTCCAGTCTTCGGGCACGAAATGCTCGACCTCGAAGTACCCAAACTGCTCGCGCCCCGGGGTGCGCTGCACCAGCTCCCAGGGCCGGCGGCGCACACCCAGCGTGACGAAGTCGGACGTCACGTCGCCCCAGTCGAACACGTACGAGCGGCCGAGCCGCCGCGAGATACCGTCCCAAGCCCATTCCGAGCCCAGGCAATCGCTCGTATCCAGATAGTAGTGGATGACGTGACCGGGCGAGTCCGGCGCGTGACCATCGCTCTGCCACGCATCCATCGTGTTCTGCTCGCGCGCATCGAAGTGATCCAGCCAGGCCGCGAGCAAGCGACCGCCGCGCAGCTCGCGCCGGTGCTGGTGCGGGATCACGTCGTTCACGTCGTCAGCCCGCACGCCTTCGTAGCGAAACGGACCGAGCGGACGCCCCGAGAGCCACGCCGATGCTTGCATCCGCACCAGCTCACCACGGCGCGACAGCTTGCTCAGAATGGCGGCGAGCGCGGGCTGGTCGAACGGCTTTTCGGCCTGGAAATTGGCGACTGAGCGCAAGCCGGGCTTCAGCGTCAACAGCGACGGCTTGAAGTAGACCACCTGCTCGCACGAAGTAAAGAAGCCGACGGCGTGGTAGGCCGCCGCGCCGATCACGCTCGCCGCGCTCGGGCGTTCGGGCACCGGCTCGTCACTCTTGAACATGTACTTGCCCTGCCCCGCGATGTTCACGCGAAAGCCGGGACTGGCGCCGTTGGGCTTGCCCTTGTCGATCAACCAGGCGCCGGTCGTGACCGTATCGGGGCGCAGGAGCTGCTCCGGCTTGCAGGCGCCTTGACGCAGCTCGTCGACCCCGAACGGGCGCGTGCCGAGGCGCCCGGTGAACCACGCTGAGTCGGCGACCTCGTCCAAGCTGTTGGCGTTGACGGCTTCGGTCGAGCCCTCGACCGCGAACGCCTCGGCAAGCGGGCGGAACACCAGGTTGTCGGCTCCGTCCCAGACCAGCGGCGACACGTATTCCTCGGGCGTGCATTGCGACTGCCCGGCGTCGTCGGTCCGGCATGGCGCCCGAAACGACTGCAAATCGCTGTCGCGCCGCAGCGGTTCTCGCAGCGGGAAGCGCGCTTCACCTTGACCGCACGCCGTGGTGACCAGCAGCGCGAAGGCCAGGGTCCCGGCCGCAGCGTCCGTCGCCGTTTGCATGAACTCCTCTATCGGCGCCGCCGGGGCCGGCCGCAACTGGGCTAAGGTGAGAACTCTGCGACGGCTTTCACAGGGCTGTCACCGGACGCTTTGCGCTCTTCGGCCAACGTGATAGCGAAGCCCGATGGAAGCCCGGCAAAGCGTTCTGATTCTCGACTACGGCTCGCAATACACGCAGCTCATTGCGCGCCGGATCCGTGAGTCGAGCGTCTATTGCGAGATCCATCCCGGCACCATCCCGGTCGCGAAGATCCGCGCCATCGCTCCCAACGCCATCATCTTGTCGGGCGGCCCGCAGAGCGTGTACGGCGCCGACTCGCCCAAGAGCGATCCGGCGCTGTTCGACCTGGGATTGCCGGTGCTCGGCATCTGTTACGGCGAGCAGCTGATGGCCCACCAGCTCGGCGGCAAAGTGGAGCCCTCGGACGAGCGCGAGTACGGCCCCGCCGAGATCGAGGTCGGCGAAAGCGTCGGTATCCTGGGCGGGTTCAAGACCGGCGAAAAAATCAACGTTTGGATGAGCCACGGCGACCGGCTGACGTCGCTGCCGCCCGGTTTTCGTCCGATCGGGAAGTCGGGCAACGCGCCGTTGGCGGCGATCGCCGATCCGGCGCGCAAGCTGTACGGCATTCAGTTTCACCCGGAAGTGGCGCACACGCCGCGCGGCCTCGAGATTCTGAAGTCGTTCCTGTTCGACGTCGCCGGCATGTCGCCGAGCTGGACGCCCGGCTCGTTCGTCGACGAGGCGATCGCCAAGATCAAAGAAGCCGTGCCCGAGGACGCGCGGGTGATCTGCGGCCTTTCCGGCGGGGTTGATTCCTCGGTCGCCGCAGTGCTGTGCCATCGCGCGCTCGGCGATCGGCTGGTGTGCATCTTCGTCGACAACGGGCTGCTCCGCGAAGGTGAGTTCGAGAGCGTGACGGCGATGATGCGCCAGCACTTTCACTTGAACTTGATCCCGGTCGACGCGAGAAAGCAGTTTTTGGACGAGCTCAACGGCGTCACCGATCCGGAAAAGAAGCGCAAGATCATCGGCCGCGTGTTCATCGACGTGTTCGACGCCCACGCCGCG
>FSUE01000674.1_pt1 | contig 13456 bp, 11 predicted proteins | sample 1637031 | NCBI WGS metagenome assembly FSUE01 (sample SAMEA3914819, study PRJEB12502) | metagenome | biome: forest; material: soil | place: Canada | collected 2010-06-26 | depth 0.3 m | reverse complement strand
GCTCTTGCTGGGCGTGATGTTGAGGCGCACGTGGCTGCCGCCGACATTCTGCGTCGTGAAGGCGGCACCCTCTACGGTGGCGGCCAGCGTGTAGCCGAACTTGTTGGCGTCGGTTTGGCCGCGGCTGAAGCCGGCCACGTCGGCTTCGTTGAAGGCGGTCACGGTCTTCCAAGTGTTCAAATCGGGCGCGTTGCCGGAGTTGCCGAGCCCGCTGACGTCCCACAGGCTCAAATCGACGGTGATCGCCGTGACGTCGGCGCGGCTGTCTTCGACGTGGATGCCGAGCAGCTCGGATTTGGGCGCGCCCATGATCGTGACGTCGCGTCCGTCGCCGTAGTGGGTCGTCAGCAGGCCGTCGTACATGACCATGCGCTGCTCGAAGCCGCTCGCGCCGGTGTCGATGGCGGGCGTGGTTTGCAGCGCGACGTTGCCGACGCCGAACGCCGTCTGCTGCGAGACGTCGACGCCCGAGACTTGCATGGTCAGGCCGTTCTGGCTCCACACCATGGCGCCGGTTTTGCCGTTGCCGACGCCGAGCGCTTTGATCGGATCGGTGTTGGGCACCTGGTATACGATGTCCTGCTTCGACAAGTACTCGGCGTACTTCACGTTGAGCGCGCCCTTGATCGTGTCGAAGGCCGAGCCGGTGGCGCTGTCGGGCACCGAGGGTCGCGTGTCCATGCCGGCACCGCCGCCGCCGCTGCCGCCGCCTGCCAGCGCGCCGCCGTTGCCGCCGCCGGGCAGCGCGCCGCCGACCCCCGCGCCACTGCCGCCGGTCGGGTTGGCCACGCCGCCGGTCGGGTTGGCCGCGCCACCGTTGTTGAGACCGCCGGTCGCGTTCGCGCCGCCGCCCGCGACGGCGCTGCTGCCGCCACCCGGCGCCGCTGACTGGGACGGCTTGTCGGAGCCGCAACCGGCTACTGACAAGGCCGCCGTCAAACCCAAGCCCAACAACGCATGACGAGAAGAAATAGGCACGCTCCTCAGTGGGGTCGGCGCACGGCTCGGATCAGGCAAATCTGGGCCGCCGCCCGGATATTGGTCATGACAGATCGGCCGGTGTCCGCCACCTTCGGGCGCTGTTCCAATGACGAAGGAGCGCCAGCCAGGACATTACTCCCAGCATGTCGCGTCGCTTGCTCGGGTCGTGTGCGGTCGGTTTCTTGGTTGCGGGGGCTTGGGCCTGCAGCGGTCCGGCTGAAAATGGCGGCGTGACGCCGCCCACCTCGACCGGGGGCGGCGGCGCAGGCATGGCCGTGAGCGCTGCCGGCACCGGGGTGGGGGTAAGTGGGAATGGCGGCGCGGCGGTCGCCGGCAACGCTTCCACTGCCGGGACGGCTGGCGGCGGTAGCCCGGGCGGTGGTGGTATCGCGCCGATCGCGGGCAGCGGCGGAGTGCCGGCCAGCGGCAGCGGTGGTGCGGGCGGCGCGGCCGGAGCCAATCCCGGCAACCCCGGCAACTACCCGCAACCGCCACGGGCGATCAACGTGACTGGCACGCTCAAGGTCAGCATCGGGTTTGCGCCTTCGGCGGCTGATCCGCAAGCGTCCGGCTCGCAGCACTACGGTGAGTTCGATCCGAGCAAGAAGCTGCAGAAGAAGCTGGTGCTGCCGTTTGGCGGCGTGAACAGCGACCCGTGGCGGATGGGCTGGGCGGTCGATCGCGGCTACCACGTGCTCACTGTCGACCTGTGGAACGACTACCCGAAAGATCCGGGCTACCCCGAGTACCTCGAGAGTTGGTCGGGCGAAGACTTGAGCAAGACCATCAACCAGAGCCCGGCCAACGGCGTGATGGCGCGCGTGAAGGCCGGCCTAAAATATCTGAGCGCTCAAGATCCGGGTTCGGACTGGGGCTACTACTTGGACGCCGCTGGTGAAGTGCGCTGGAACGACGTGATCGTCTTCGGCTACTCCTTCGGTGGGCAGATCGGCGTCGCGGCCAGCAAATACATCGCCGCCGATCGCATCATCATCACTTCGGCGCCCAACGTGCCGATTGACTCGCCCTGGCTCAAGCAACCGGGCAAGACCCCGCCCGAGCGCTGCTTCTTCTTGGGCGGCAACAAAGACGGCGAGCACCCGACGCACAAAGCCGAGACCCTGCTGCTCGGCTGGCCCGGCGAAGTGATCAACGTCACGCACATGCCGCCGCCCTACGCCTCGAACCGGCTCGAGGTCGACGACGGTCACTCCAGCTTCTGCGGCCGCCCTTTCGCCGACGGCATGGTGGATTGGGATTCGATCTGCGAATTCATGTTCCACGTGGTGGAGTAGCCTCTCAGCCTCGGCCAACGATTCATCACATCTCGTGGCTGCCAAACTGCAGCTCAATCGCAGAAGCTCTTGTAGCGGACCTGGGCCACTCCGCGCGGCTCGAGATTTCACAGGGAGTATGGGAGGACGGGAGGTCCGCGAGGCGAGAATTTCGGGGTTTCAAGACGTCAGGAGTCGAAACGGCGACTGCACAGTTGCCGGGCGGCGTATCGCGGCTCGAACAACAGGAACCTCGCGGACCTCCCGTCCTCCCGTCCTCCTGTGAATCTTGGAGGGGTTGCCACGAGCGATCAGAAGGGAGGCAGCCCGAGGCGTGCCGCTCGGTGCGACCGAGGAACGATACGTGAGCTTCTGCAAATGGGCTGCGATTGGGCAGCCCGAGGGCGAAAAATCTCGAGCGCTCGAGCTCCGCGACGGCTGCGGCTCAAAAGCCTTGCTCGCCCGCCTAGAGTGCGGAAGAACGTCGCTCGTCCGAGAAACGAGCCCATTTGAGCACCGAAAGTCAGGCCGAACGGCGCGCGCTCCTGCCCATCTTCTTGATCGTGCTCGTCGACATTCTGGGCATGACGATCATCTTGCCGCTGCTGCCGTTCTACGCGCAGGAGTTCGGGGCTTCGAGTGTGCAGATTGGGCTCTTGGTAGCGACGTTCGCGGCGTGCCAGCTGGTCAGCGGTCCGCTGCTCGGTCAAGCGGCTGATCGGGCGGGGCGAAAGCCGCTGTTGTTGCTCAGCCAACTCGGTACCTTGATTGGCTTCATCGTGCTCGGTCGCGCGACGTCACTGTGGATGGTGTTCGTGTCGCGCGCGATCGACGGCGCCACTGCCGGCAATCTGTCCCTGGCGCAGGCGTACGTCTCCGACGTCACCGCCAAGGAGAATCGCGCCAAAGCGTTCGGCGTGATCGGCATCGCGTTTGGCATCGGCTTTCTGATTGGGCCTGCGATTTCCGGCTACCTGTCGCAATATGGGCACCGCTCGCCGATTTACGCCGCGCAAGGCTTGAGCGCGCTGAGCATCTTGGCGACAGCGGTGCTGTTGCCGCGCGCGCGGCCGCAAGCGCCGGACGCTGCTGCTGGGCCTGGCGGGAAGCGCTTGGCGCTGTTGTCGTGGGGCCGCTACGCCGAGTACTTTGCCCGGCCCGAGCTCGGCACGCTGCTCTGGCAATTCTTCGCGTTTGCGTTCGCTTTTGCGACTTTTACCTCCGGTTTTGCGCTGTTCGCCGAGCGCCGGCTGGCCTGGCACGGCGTGCCGTTCGGCGCCAAACACGTCGGTTACGTGTTCGCGTTCGCGGGTTTTCTCGGCATCATCCTGCAAGGTGGTTTGGTCGGGCGACTGGTGAAACGCTACGGTGAGCTGAAGCTGACGCGCGCGGGTTTTGCCAGCTTCAGCGTCAGCTACGCGATGCTGGCGCTCGTGCACCGCGTGCCGGAGCTGCTCGGTAGCGCGACGTTGTCGTCGTTCGGCCAGAGCACGCTGCGGCCGGCGTTGACGGCGCAGATCACTCACAACAGCGCGCGCGACGAGCAAGGTCTGGTGTTGGGCATCACGCAATCGCTGACGTCGGTCGCGCAAATTACCGCGCCGCTGATCATGGGCCTACTGTTCCGGCATGATTTGCCCGGCGTTTGGGCGCTGACGGCGGGCGCCTCTGCCGCGATTGGCCTCTGGCTCAATCTGCGGCAGAAGGCCTGACGGACCTAGCCGCAGCGTATGGCTCACCGCACCTACCGCTTGTCGATCAGCCCCGAAGACGTGCCCGAGGTGCGGCGCGTGCTCGACCTCGATGGGCGCAGCAGTCTGGACGATCTGCATCAGGTGCTTTTGGACATGTACGAGCTCGACGCCGAGCACCTGTATGCGTTCTTCATGTCGGGTCGATACTGGGACAAGGAAACCGCGTACTGGGATCCACGCAGTGACGGGCGGAGCGCCGCGCGCGCCTTGCTGTTCCGGCTCGGTCTGACGCCGGGCAAGAGCTTCGCGTATTTGCTGGATTTTGGGACCGAGCAGCGCTTCACGGTGACGGTGACGGCGGTCAGCGAGGTCGAGCAACCGCTGCCTGATGCGGTGTTGGTGGAGTCGGTCGGGCACGCGCCGACCACCGGTCTTCCGCTCGACGACGACACGGATGCCGAAGGTGAGCCCTCCGAGCTAGGCGAGCTCGTGCCGCTGGCCGAGCAGTTCCTCGACTTGGACGACGAGCTAAGCGAGCTGAGCAACGCCGCGGTGCTGACCGCGCCGCGCGAGCCCTTGCCGTTGCTCCGCACCAGCGCCGAAGCGGCCTTGGCGCTGCTCAGCGCGGTCGCGCAAAACTCCGAGCGCTTCTTCGAGCTGGATCACTGGCTGCTGGAGCGCTCGCTGGGCGTTCGCTTGCTCGATCTGCCGCTCAAGCTGGCAGACGCGGGCGAGCATGAGCAGGCAATCGCGCTCGCCCGGGCGCTGGTGTTCGTGGACCGCGAGCTGGTCGAGGGTGATCTGGCGATCGTTTTGGCCAAGGCCGGTCACCGCGAACAGGCGCTTCTGCAACTCGAGTCGAACTTGAAGAACGCGCACGACGCCGCGCTCGTCGAAGCCAAAGCTGGCGAGACGCACCGCGCGCTCGGCGATTTGCCAGCCGCCGAGGCGTACTACCGGCGCTCGGTCGTCGAGTCGAAGACCTCGTCCGATCGCTTGGAGGCGCTGCTGCGCGTTGCTACGTGCTTGATGGACCAAGGCCGCGAAGCCGAAGCCAACGAGGTGCTGCAGCAGACGCGCAAGCTCGAAGCCGAGGCCGAAGCCAAGGCCAACCCGCCGGTGGTCGGTCGCAACGAGCCATGCCCGTGCGGCAGCGGCAAGAAATACAAGAAGTGCCACGGCGCGAACGCGTAGCGGCGTGACTTCCGACGGCACGGGCGATTGTACGGATTTTCGCTGCATGACAGCGACGTCGAGGACCAGTCGGTGGCAGGGACAAGAGGTTTCGGCTAAGGGGGACGGATGCTTTGGCGGGTCGTGCTGGTGGTGGGGTTGCTGTGGCCGTTTCGAGCCTCCGCTCAGTCGAGCGGTCCCGAGCTTTTTCGTCTGAGCTGGTCGGTACCCGACGAGTGCCCATCCGACACCGAGGTCAGGCAAGAGCTGCAGCGTTTGCTCGGCGCTTCGACGGCTTCGCCCGGTGGTCGCGTGGATGCCACGGCGCGTGTCAGCGCGGTGAAGGGTGGTTTCGAGCTCGAAATCGCCCTGGGCCAGGATGACCAACTGCGCACTCGGCGCTTGGCCGCGCCCCACTGCGAGGAGTTGGGTCACGCTGCAGCGTTGATCGTGGCATTGGCGGTCGATCCATCGCTGACGATCGTCGGAGGTGAGAAGCTCAACGAGGTCGTGCCCGCACCGTGCCCTGCTCCGACCGCCAGCATGAAAGCGACGTCGCCAGGGCCGGCACCACGGTGTCCGGTCTGTCCCGGGTGTGCCGCCCCGATGCCTGATTGGCATACCGCTATCTTGCTCGCGGTCAGCATCAGCTACGGCGAGCTGCCGCAAGCCTTGCCGCGCGTCAGCGTGGGCGCTGCCTACCGCGCCGATCCACATTGGCTGGAGCTGGCAGTCAGCGGGGCCTTCGCGTCGACGGGTTTTCGCAGCGACGGTCGCGGCGCGAGCTTTTGGCAGTGGTACGCCACGCCTCGCTACTGCGTTCAGGCTCGTTTCGGCACGACGCGGGTTGGCCCGTGCGCCTCGACCGAGGTCGGGCTGATCAAGGCCGCCGGCTTTGGGGTTGAGCAGCCGAAGACGCAGCGAACGTGGTGGGTCGCGCCCGGCCTGGGGCTGCAAGCAGACTGGCGGCTCCAGTCGGGGGCGGAGCTACTGGTCGGAGGGGACCTGTTGGTCGCAGCGACGCGGACGAGCTTCGAGCTCGACTCAGAGCAGCTTTCTCGGCCTCATTTGCTGATCCCTGCACTGCGGCTAGCCCTGGTTGGCGGTCTGTTTTGAGGCAAGGGACGATTTCGTGACGGAGCCCAGCGTCCTTGCCACTCAGCCGGAGGTGGTCTCCTTGTCCGAAGGGCAAACCAGCTCCCAAGCTTTGCCGGATCGGGCAGATACCGCGCCGGAGCCCGACGTCGGCGCCATCTACGATGACCATTTCGATTTCGTCTGGTGTGCGCTCAGGCGGTTGGGGGTGCGCGACTATCAGTTGGAAGACGCGGTTCAAGATGTGTTCGTCGTCGTCCAGCGTCGCCTGCCCGACTTCGAGCAGCGCAGTACCCTCGCCACCTGGTTATACGGGATCGCTCTGCGGGTCGCCAAGGATCATCGCCGCCGCCACGTGAAGCGGGGGATAGAGGTGCCGAGTCACGACGATGCGCTCGTCGGCACGGCTCCCGATCCGCGACAGGCCGCGCTCCAGGCCGAGGCTGCCCAGCTCGTGCAAGACTTGCTCGACACCCTCGACGAAGACCGGCGGGTCGTTTTCATCTTGGCCGAGCTCGAAGAGTTCACGGCGCTAGAGATCGCAGAGACCTTGGGTCTCGGGGTCAACAGCGTCTATTCGCGGTTGCGCCTCGCGCGGCGCGATTTTCAGCAGGCCCTCAAGCGCCATCGCGCTCGCGCAGACAGGCAAGGCCCATGAACGATCCCGAGGTTGAAGAACTTCTGCAGCTCGCGCGCGCCACAGCGCCGCGCGCGGGTGCGAAATCGCGGCTGAAAGCCCAAGTCTTGGCGGCCGGCGCGACCGGTGTCGCTATCGGCACGGTGACGGGCCAAGCCGCCGGCGCCAGCGCGCTCGGGGCCGCCAGCAAGGCCGGTAGTGGGCTGCTCGTCAGCGTGCTCGCCTGTTTGGCGGGTGGCGCTGTGGGGGGCTATCTGGTGCTGGCGGCGGTCACTCCGCGGCTCAGCCCCGTGCCGCCGAAAGCAGCGTCGGCTGTCGTTCGGTCGCCTGCGCCCAGCGCCGCGCCGGCCGACGTCTCGGTCGCTCAGTCTGCGCCAGCGGCTGCGGCTGCCCCCGCAAGAGAACCGGTATCGTTCAGCGTGGCGGTACCGGTCGCACCGCCTGCCGCATCGGACGCGGCCGTGCCGTCGATCGAACGTGAGACGCAGTTGATCGCGGACGTGCAGCGCGCGCTGCAACGAGGCGATGCCGAGGCGGCTCTCGGGGTGCTCGCGCGCTACGACGCAGAATTCCCACGCGGGGCGTTGGCGGAGGAAGCCTCGGCCGCGCGCGCCGTCAGCTGGTGCAAGCTCGGCACGAAAGCGCCTGCTCGGCAGGCATTGAACGCATTTCGCAGCAATTTCTCGAGCTCGCCGTTGGCGGCGCGGGTCTCGGCTGCCTGTCGCAGTTTGGACGGGCATGTCGATTTCGAGCTGGGGCCCGAGGGCAGTGCCACTCAGTCGGGTAAGCGCTCGGCAGGGTCCAGCGCGCGAGGAAGCGTCAATCATGAATAGCAACAACGGTCGGGGAAGGCGTCAGGGAGTGCTGTTTCTTTGCGGGTGGGGCGCGCTGGCCCTGCTGACCGCTGCCGGATGCGAGGGGGTTGCCAACCTGGGCGACAATCCACCGACAAGGGGCGACGGGGGCGACGGGGGTGAGCCGGTTGCCGCCGGCACGAAGAATGCGGGCGGCAGCACGGCCGGGGACGAGCCGGGTGCCGCCGGCACGAAGAATGCGGGCGGCACCACGGCGAACCAAGGTGGCACCAGAGCGCTCGGCATTGGCGGAGCCCCGGCAACAGCCGGGACGGGCGGTTCGCAAGCTCCCGACGCCGGCGGTGAGGGCGGCGGAAGCGGAGCTGGCGGCGAGCCGACCGCTCTCGTGCCGTACCCGCTTCAGCCGACTGCTCCGATCAGCGCCGACTGCACGTGCGTGGACGCCGATTCGGTGTGCAACGCACAGAACCTGTGCGTGCCGCGCTGCGAGCCGGGCGGCGTTTGCGCGGTTTGGCGCATCGAGCGCGGCTTCACGTCGACGCTCGCGGATGGCGACGACATCTACTTCGTGCTCGCGGCGGCTCACGACTTGTTCGGCAATCACGTCGGTGGCGACGAAGGCAAGGAGACGCTTTGGAAGGCGCGCTATCCGGACCTTGCCCCCACCAAGCTAGAAGCGCTAGCCGACGAAAGGAACAAGCTCGTTGGCCACGTGGGCAACAAGACCTATGTCTGGAGCAGCGGCGCGTCGTCGCTTCAGGCCCTGGCGGACGATGGCACGCTCACGGCGCACGAGGTGCCGGCCGATGCGAGGTTCACGAGCGTGACCGCGGCGGGGGCGTTCGCGATGTTGGCCGACGGCTCGATCTCCAAGCTCGAGGTGAACGGCGATGGCTCTTTCGGCCAGGGCTTCGTCCCCGCAGTGCCGGCGCCCGCCGTGCAGGGGAGCCCGCAGGATCTCTTCGTGGGTGACCGGCTCTGGCGCGGCCAACTGACGGGCGAGATCTGCAGCTTCGACCTGGCTGCATTGGATGCGCCCGGGGTCTGCAACTTCACCTGGACTTCGCGGATCTTGGGGGCCAGCGGGAGCCATGCCGTCATCCTCGGAGAGTCCTTCTCCGTGAAGGAGGTAGAGGTTGGCACAGGAGCCGTTCGCGTCCTCTCGGACATAATCGATCCAGCCGGCATGGCGCTCGCGAACGGTTGGGTGACGATGGTCCTGACGGACGAAAATCGCGTAGAGCCGAGCACCCTCGTGCGCATTCCTGTCGCATCACCCGCGCCACCGACCCCCGTGATTTCGAACGAAGTCGCCACCGCCATCGCCAGTTCCGGCACGGACTTCCCCGGCCTGGCGGGTCCGATCGTGACTGCGGACGCCGTCTACTTCAGCCAGGCTTGGCAAGAGCGGACCGGTCCCGGCACATCGCGCTACATCTTCCGCGTGCCACTGCCGGAGTAGCGCGTCTCCTGCGACGGGTATTCTTCCCCGTTAGCACGCTTGGGGTGGTCGTTGCTGGGGGCTGCGAGGCATGCCACTGCGATGCACGAGCAGACGAAATCACGCGCCGACGGGAGCATGGGCGGTGTCTACCGCTGCTCCAGGAAATCCGCGAAACGCTCGCGGATTTCCGGGGTTGCTGCGATCACGTGCCCGCCGTCGTGCTCGAGCACCAGTCGCTGCGGAAACCGTAGCGCGAGCTGGTGCGAGGCGGAGCTCGGTACAATCGAATCAGAGCGTCCGATGATGTGACACGAGGGCAGGTCGTAGCTGGATTTTTGCGCGTACAACTCGGCGTGCGCGCTGTCGTTGCTGAGAAAGCCGCCGACCATCACGCAGAAGTCGAAGCAAAGTGGTAGCTCGGCGGTCGGCTGCCCGCCGGGCGCGCGCATGCCGGCGAGCAGCGACGTGAGCGTTGCACCCTGACTGAAGCCGAACACGCCATCGAAAGGGCCCTGCTGCGCGAATAGCTCGACCAGCCAGTCGCGCGTTCGCTCCCAGCCGACGTAGCGCGTGCTCGATCGCTCCACGCCCGGGTCGCCGCGCGCCGGCGACCGTGAATTCTCGCGGGCGTGCCACCAGCCGAAGTCGCCGACTGCCAGTGACGGCGCGTCCACGCACACCAGCTCCACGCTGGACGGCAGCCCACGCGTCAACGCTCGCAGCTGCTCACGCAAGATGGCCGCGCTGCCGCGGTAACCGTGGAGACACAGCACGCGCAGGCGCTTGCCGTCCGACATCGTCAGTGCTCCGCCGTTGCCTGGAGGCGAATTAGGCCCGGGCTCCCCTTGCCGCCTTGAGCATTCATGAAGGCGAAATTCGACACGTACAGCGTGTCGCCATCGAACACCGGGCTGGCGGGAAAGTCGAGCGGAGCGCCCGCAGCCAGGGTAGCTACACTGCCTTTTGCGTCGACCACCGCTAGCTCGTTCAGGAAGTTACTGGCGACGAACAAGTTGCCGCCATGAGGTATCACGCCGTCGGCACCGCCCAGCGTGGCACAGTCGGGCCCTGCAAACCGGCTCACCTTGCCCGCCTTGCCGTCCGCTTCGACGACGATGCGCGCGATCAACCCCTTGTCGGTGTTGGTGACGTAGAAGGCGCCATCCATTTTCGCGATGCCGTTGGCGCCGATGTTGAACGGCAGGCCGGCATTCTGCAGGCTGGCGCACGAGTGTTTGCTGTCTCCGGCCAGTAGCTCGTCGCTCGCCCATTTTTCGACGGTCTTTCCCGACTTCGACAGCTTGAAGATAGCTGCGGCGTTGGAGTCGGCGATAAACCAAGAGCCGTCGTCGTCCGCCCAGAGCCCATTCGGGAAGATCATGTCCGGGTTCGCAGCGAACAGCTCGGCGTCACCACCGCTCGCGCCTACGCGATAGATGCCGGCTTGCACCTCTGGCACGAAGGAGACGAGCGCCGCGTAAAGCACGCCCGGGTCCTGCGCCGAGAAGGCCAGGCCGGTCATGAAGCCTTTGCCAGAGACTGGCGACGGCAACTTCGCGAACGGTGACAGGCTACCGTCGCTCAGGTTCACTTTTGAGATTTGACCCGTCGGAGCTAAACCGACATAGGGGACGCCGCCTGCGACCGCCAAGCCCTCGGGCAGCTCGCCCTTGGAGACGTCGAACGACGCCACCGCTTCCGGCGCTGCCAGGCTCGCCTCGCCCGCGCCCGCCGTGCTCGGCCCGGCCGAAGCGTGAGAGGCCGATGAGCAGCCGCTCAGCGTGAATGAGAGTGTCAACGTCGCCGCGACACCTACCGTACCCAATGACTTCAATGCTCGCTTTTTCATCTTGCTAGTTCCTTCGAGCGAAACGCTTCGCCGTGGAAGAGACCTTGCGGCTGGGTTCGTGGCGGAAAAAGCCCTCCAGCGGACTTTGAGTCATGAAGACGAGTCATCAATCGCAGGCCCGGATCCGATGGCCCGCACGGCCAGACTCTGCGAAGCTCATATAGCAGGACAATGCGACGGAACCTGATCAGTGCACCCGAGGTCGTGCGAGGCATGATGGCGCTCGTGGCCATTGCCGAGCGCGCCTCGTTCGCCGGCGCGGCCGCAGATCTCGGGATCAGCGCGTCGGCGGTGAGCAAGCTCGTGTCACGGATGGAGGCGCGTCTACGCGTGCGCCTCGTGCACCGCACCACGCGGCGCGTGCAGCTCACCGAGCTTGGACTCTTGTATTGTGAGCGCGCGCGTCGCGTGATCGAAGAGCTCGACACCAGCGAGCAGGAGCTGCAGCACCTCGATCCCGATCCCAAAGGCACGCTGCGCGTTACAGCGCCCACCGTGCTGGGCCGCGCGCGCGTCTTGCCGGTGATCATGGCCTTTCAACATCGCTTCCCGGCCGTTCGGGTGCTGTTCGACGCGACCGATCGCGTGGTCGATCTGATCGCCGAACAGGTCGACATCGCGGTGCGCACGGTCGCGGAGCCGCCACCGACGATGGTCGCGCGCAAGCTGGATGACGACGTGCGCCACCTCTGTGCCAGCCCGCGCTACGTGGCTACCCGCGGCGTCCCGAAGACCACCGCCGATCTGGCAGCCCACGAATGCCTGCCGTGCCGGGTTCACGGTGAGCCGGCGCCCTGGCGCTTCAAGGCCAGTAACGGCGCGATCAAGGCGCTACAAGTCGACGGTCGGCTGCAGTTGAGCGACTCGTTTTCGATCCGAGACGCCGCGCTGTCCGGCGCCGGGATCGCGGACTTGCCTGAATATTTGGTGGCGCGCGACCTCGCGGAGGGGCGGCTGGTGCGCGTGCTCGAGAGCGTGCCTCGCGTCATCCGCGGCGTGTATGTCGTCTACGCGCCGTCCCCGTTCACGCCGACCAAGGTCAGACTGTTCGTCGAGGCCCTGAAGGCGCACTTCAAGCTCACGGCACCGGAAGCCCGCGCCCCCCACCTGGATTCGTAGCCGGCCCCGCTTGTTGATCCGCAACGGCGGCGCTAGAGGTCGTCGCCCGCATGTTTCTCGACGTCTCGCCGCTGCGTAAGTCTCGCGAGTATCGGCTGCTGTACGCGGGGCAGACGGTGTCGTTCTTCGGCAGCATGCTGACGTACGTCGCGGTGCCGTATCAGGTCTATCAGCTGTCGCACTCGTCGTTTTACGTCGGGCTGCTCGGCACCGCGCAGCTCGTGCCACTGTTGCTGGCGGCGCTGCTCGGCGGCGCCCTGGCTGATTCGCTCGATCGGCGACGCATGCTGCTGGTGTCCGAGCTGGCCATGGCCGCGGGCTCGGCCGGGCTCGTGCTCAACGCCAGCTTGGCGCAGCCCAGCCTGTGGGGGCTGTTCGCGCTCTCGGCGGCGATGAGCGGTGTTCACGGCTTTCATCGACCGGCGCTCGAGGCCATGACGCAAGAGCTGGTCGCCCGCGACGACCAGCCGGCGGCCTCCGCGCTCGGCTCGCTGCGCTTCAATCTGGGGGCGATCGGCGGGCCCGCTTGCGCAGGCCTTGTGATCGCCAAGTACGGCTGCAGCGCGGTGTATTTGATCGACGTGGCGTCGTTCGGCGGCTCTTTGCTGTGCCTGTGGGCGATGTTGCCGCTGCCGCGCAAACCCGTGCCGGCTGAGTCGGCGCTGGGTAGCATTGCGGAAGGTCTTCGCTACGCCAAAAGCCGCCCAGAGCTGATCGGCACGTACGTCATCGACATCGTGGCGATGATCTTCGCGATGCCGATGGCGCTGTTTCCGCTGATGGCCGAGCAATGGTCGGGCGCCACGGCGGCCGGCTGGCTGTATTCGGCGATGGCGATCGGCAGCTTGGTGATGACCCTGTTCAGCGGTTGGGCCAAGCGCGTGACGCGGCACGGCGCGTTCGTGATCGCTGCCGCCGCAACTTGGGGCGTCGCGATCGTGGCGCTGGGCTTTGCGCCCAGCTTGCCGCTCGCGGTCGGTTGTTTGGCGCTCGCCGGCGCCGCCGATATGGTCAGCGGCATGTTCCGGCAAACGATCTGGAACCAAACCATCCCCACCGAGCTGCGCGGTCGCCTCTCGGGCCTAGAGATGATGAGCTACATGACCGGGCCGCTACTCGGCAACGCGCGCGCAGGCTACCTGGCCACGCGCTTCGACGCGCGCACGTCGATCGTCTCCGGCGGCTTGATGTGCGTGCTGGGTGTGCTGCTGTGCGTGCCGCTTTTGCCGAGGTTTTGGCGTTACAAGAGCGACCACGGCGCGCCGCCGATGCCATGAGCTAAGCGTAGCGTCGCTCGTGCTCCAGCAGCCATTGTTTACGTTCGAGCCCGCCGCCATAACCGGTGAGCGAGCCGTTCGCGCCTACCACACGATGG
>FSUE01000690.1_pt1 | contig 13480 bp, 7 predicted proteins | sample 1637031 | NCBI WGS metagenome assembly FSUE01 (sample SAMEA3914819, study PRJEB12502) | metagenome | biome: forest; material: soil | place: Canada | collected 2010-06-26 | depth 0.3 m | reverse complement strand
TTTGTTACTCCTGAACGGCCTAAATGATCACGGAGTCGCTGGCTGCGGAGCTCGAACAACTTCTCACCCTCAACGAGCTGACCGAGCTCAGCCGCGGCTGCTTGGGCCTCGACCCCGAAAGCGTCGGGGGCACTGCGGCCAAGGCTTCGTTCGCGCGCGCGTTGGTCGTGCGCTGCCAGAAGCTCGATGCGGTTCCGGCGTTGCTCGACGCGGTCGAAGCGAGCGGCAAGCGCCTTTCCGAGTCGCTGCAGAAGCTGCGCGGCGACGGCTTGGTGCTCGAGCCCGCGCTCGGCCCAGGCGTCGAGCTGGGACAATACCTGATCTTGGAAGAGCTGGGCGCCGGGCCCACGGCGCGCATCTACCGCGCGCGCCGCGACGGCGACGACGTGCGGCTGCGCGTGTTGCGCGGCACCGTGCGTCGCCGCGACGCCGAGCGCGCGCTGGTGCAAGCGCGCCTGTGCGGCAACATCGCGCACGCCGGGCTACCCGATGCGCTGCAGTCGACGACACTCGAGCTGGCGGGTCACAGCTTTTTTACGGTCGCCCACGATTTCGTGGCCGGCGACTCGTTGGCGCAAATCATCGCCAAGGACGGCGCCAGGCACCTGAACGCGGTCCTACCGTTGCTGTGGGCGATCGCGGAGCCGCTGGCCACGTTGCACGCGGAGGGACGCGCGCACGGTGCGCTGCACGCCGGCAACGTGATCGTGACCGACAACGCGCAAGCTGCGCCCAAAGTGCGGCTGGTCGACGCGGGCGCCGGCTTGGCACGGCCGCCGCTTTCGGATCCGGGCGAGCAGCGCTGGGTCGCCTCGTTGGCGCCCGAAGTGCTGCGCGGCAAAGCGCCCAACCCCGGCAGCGACATCTACGCGTTCGGGATCTTGTTCTACGAGCTTTTGTCCGGCAAGCCGCCATTCACCGGCAAATCGGCGGCCGACGTGGCGCTCGGGCATTTGATCGAGTCAGCCGAGCCGCTCAGCTTCGTGGCGCCCGGCAACGGCGCGTCGCCGGCGGTCGAGACGCTGGTGAGAACCTTGCTCGAAAAGAATCCGGAGCAGCGTCCACGCAACGGTGCCGAGCTGCTCGAGGGCCTGCGCAAGCTGTGGCACAACTCGCAGCGCCCGCCGAGCTTCATCACCGACGAGCGGCTGCCCGAGATGTTCGAGGCGCTCGGCCAAAATCCGAACGACGAAGAAGCCGCCGCCAAGCTCGAGTCGATGCTCGATCTCGGGGCCGATCCGACGCGCCTGGCCGAAGGCTTCTTCGAGCTGGCCAAAGAGCTGCGCGCCAAAGACGAGGCCGGCACGCGCCGCGCCGTCCCGCGCCTTTTGGCGCGCGCCGCGCGACTGTTCGAGAAAGGCTCGCAGCACGAGTCGGCCGAGAAGCTGTACAAGGGCCTGCTCAAGCTGGAGCCGGACAACCGCGCGACCGCCAAGGCGCTCGACAAGGTGCGCAGCCGGCTGGGCAAGCACGAAGAGTTGGTCGAATCCTTGTTGGAGCGCAGCGAAAGCGCTTCGAACCAGAGCGAACGCGCCGAGCACCTGTTCGCGATCGGTGAAGTTTACGCCAACGATCTCGACGACAAAGAGCAAGCGCTGGTGGCCTACGCGCAGGCGTTTTGCGCCGACCCGACCGTCGACAACTACGCCGAGGCGATCGAGCGTCTGGCCGGCTCGCGCTACCAGTCGTGGGAAGAGGTGTTCGGACTGTGCTTGGAAGCCGCCAACGAGGAGCTTTCGACCGAGGCGCAGCACGACCTGTTTTCGCACATGGCGCGCTGGTACGCGGACAAGGTCTCGCGCCCCGATCTCGCGCTGCCGTGGCTGCACAAGGTGCTCGAAATCGAGCCCAGCCACGAGCGTTCGCTGGAGATGCTGTCGCAGATTTACAAAAAGGCGCAGCAGTGGCCGGAGCTGTCGCAAATCTTGGTCAAGCGCGCCGACGTCGCGGCGCCGAACATCGCTCGTGATCTGCGCGCCGAGGCGGCTGAAATCGTCTCGAGCAAGCTGGGCAGCGCGCCAGCCGCGCTCGAGCTGTACGAGGCGGTGGTGAGCGAAGATCCAGGCCATGAACGCGCCGTGCGCGGCATGGTCGAGATGCTGCGCCAGTCTGGTGACCACAAGCGCGCGCTGCAGGTCTTGGCCGGCCGCGCCGCCGCGCTGTCGGGCGAACAACGGCACGCGCTGTTGTGCGAAATCGCCGAAGGTTACGAGGTCGACGCCGACGATCTGGACGCGGCCGAAAAGGCCTACAAACAGGTGCTGGCCGAGGACGCGAAGTCGAACGACGCCTTGCGCGGCCTCGACCGCATCTACAGCCGCCTGAGCCGCTACCAAGAGCTGCTCAAGGTGTTGGAGCGCGAAGTCGAGCTGGCGGTGACGGCGCGCCAAAAAATCACCTTGCTCGAGCGCGTCGCCGGCGTGTGGGACGAGGAGTTTTTGGATCACGGCCAGGCGGCGCGCGCGCTGGAGCAGGTGTTGGCGCTCGATGCCGGCCGCGTGGATACCGCTCGCGAGCTCGGCCGCCACTACCGCTCGCTCGAGAAATTCGTCGAGCTCTCGGACCTGTACCAGTCGCAGATCGACAAGAGCAGCGACGACAAGCTGCGCGTCGAGTCGGCGCTGTCGCTCGGGCGCTTGCTGGGCAGCGAGCTATCGGCGCCGCAGCGCGCGATCGAAGCCTACGAGCTGGTACTGACGCTGGAGCCGGGCCACAAGGCGGCGCTCGACGCGTTGGCCACGTTGCGCGCCTCGGCTGGTGACTCCGAGAGCGCGCTCGACGCGATCGAGGCCTTGGCCGAAGCCGCCAAGACGCCGAAAGAGCGGGCTGACTACTATTTGCGCGCCGCCACCCTGCTCGAGCAGCAGGGCGACTTGGAAGCGTCGATCGGCCAGCTCAAGCGCGCGATCGACGCCTTTCCGGACGATGGCATCGCGCGCGGCAAGCTCAAGAGCAAGTACGTCGTGATGGGCAATTTCGGTGGCGTCGTCGAGCTCTTGGAAGAAGAGCTGGAAAACGCCAAGGGCGACCACCAGCGCTCCAAGCTGGCCGGGCAAATTGCCGTGCTTTGCCAGCGCCACCTGCAAGATCCGGAGCGCGCGTCTTCGATGGCGCAGCTGGCGTTTCACCTCGATCCGACCGAGCCCGGTGCACTGCGCGTGCTCGGCAAGATCGCCTACGACGACGGGCGCTTCGCCGAGGCCGCCAAGCGTCTCGAGCCGGTGATCTCGGTGCTCGAAGGCATGGAGCTGAGCGAAGCCGCCGAGGTCGCGCGGTTGTACATCGAGGCCTTGGTCAAGGCCGGCTCGGCCGAAAAGGCGATGGTGATGATCGACGGCCTGCGGCGCTTCTTCGCCGACGACGCGCGCGCGATGCTGGCGGTGGCCGAGCTGGCGTCGAAGCACGACGCGCCCGAACAAACCTACACGCTGACACAAGACTTGCTGCAGCGGCTCGGTCCCTCGCTCGGCCTGGCCGACGCCGCGCGCGCCGAGCGGCTGCGCGGCGAAGCCTTGGTCGGCCTGGGCCGACACGAAGAAGGCATTGCCGCGCTCGAGCGCGCGCTCGAAACCGACGCGCGTGATCTGTCGCCGCTCGACGGCATCGCCAAAGCGCAGGCGGCGCTCGGCCGCTACGACCAATCGCTCGAAACGCTGTACCGCAAGCTCGAGCGCACGGTCGGTGACGAACGCGCCAAGCTGCTGCTCCAAATCGGCGATCTAGCCGCCACCCGGCTCAAGAATCCGGACTACGCAGCCAAGAGCTACCTGTTGGCGCTCAGCGAAAAGCCCAACGATCGCGATATTTTGGCCAAGCTGATGCAGCTGTACGGCGCCGAAAAGGACTGGCCGAAGCTGATTCAAGTCATCACCAAGCTGGCCGAGGTCGTCGCCGAGAAGAAGCACAAGGCCAAGTACCTGCACACCGCCAGCATGATCGCCTCGCGCGAGCTGCAAGACGGTGCGCTGGCGCAAGAGCTGCTGGAGCAATCGCTCGCCTACGATCCGTCGCTGACCGCGGCGCTGGACGAAGCGCTGGTGTTGCGCCAGAAGGCGCGCGATTGGGAAGGCGTCAAGAACCTGCTCAAGCTGCGCGTCACCCACGCGCAAGACTCGGGCAATACCGAGCTGCTCTTGACCACGCTGTGGCAACTAGCCGACGTGTACGAGCGGCAGCTCAAGCGCGTCGAACAAGCGATCGCCGTCTGCACGTCGGCGCACGAAATCGAGCCCGAGAACACGCGCTGGGCCGAGCGCCTGGCGCGATTGTACGCCGAAGATCCCGCCGGCTCGTTCGCCGAATCGGTGCCGCTGATCGGCGACTGGATCGAGCGCGACCCGTACCAGAGCGAGCCGTACCAACTGCTACGCCGCATCTACACCGGCGTGCGCCACGCCGACGGCGCCTGGAGCGCCTGCCAAGCTTTGCATACGCTCGGGCGCGCCGAGCCCGACGAAGAGCGCTTTTACGGTCGCTTGCGCAACGAAGAGCCGCAGGCCGCCGCCGATCGCCTGGCGCTCTCGGATTGGCCCGAATACATCCTGCCGCCCGAGCATGATCCGGCCGTAACGGCGCTGATGGCGCTGCTCGAGCCGATGGCGCTGGCAGCCCGCGGCAAGAACATGGAGGCGTACGGACTGACGCCCGAGCACCTGCTGAACGCGGCAACGTATCCGTACGGCTTGGTGCAGGCACTCAGCGCCGCGTCGGATGCGCTTGGTCTACCCGAGCCGCCGGTGTTCCAGAACCAACAAGATCCGGGGGTGCTCACCTTCCTGGCCACCAGCCCTGCGTCGATCGCGCTTGGTGCAGCAGCGTTTGCGTCCGACCTGCCACTGGTAACGACCAGCTTCGTAGCGGGACGCGCCGTCACGTATTTCGTGCCTGGCTTCTTCTTGCGCCAAGTGCTGAGCAACATGACTGCCCTCAAGAGCTGGGTGTTCGCCGCCATTCGGCTGGTAAAGCCCAAGTTCCCGGTCTCGGCCGACCTCGAGTCGCTGGTGAACCAAGCCACGCGCGAGCTCACGCTCACGCCGCTACCGGCGCGCCAGCGCGAACAATTGACCGACGTCGTGTCGAAGCTGCTGCGCTCGACGGAGTCGCTCGACTTGAAAAAATGGGCGCACTCGGTGGACTACGCCGCCGACCGCGCCGGGCTCGTGATGTGTCAGGACCTCGAGCAAGCGGTCTCGCTGATCAAAGCGATCCCAGCTGAAGAGGGTGCACCACCTGCTAACCTCCGCATCGAAAAGCTGATCACCTATTCGGTCAGTACCGCGCACCTGACGCTGCGAGAACGCCTGGGTACCGGCGTCGGAACTTGAACCGTGCGAACGTAACAATTCAGCTTCGTTGCTTTGATAAAAGTTCTCCGCGTGCGGTTCCCATAGATCGGCGTGAGCCAAATGTGCGACCTTTGGTCACCTTTAATGACCTAGGCCACTTCGGCAGCGTCACATGCAGCGCGAGACAGATTTCCGAGCAGCGATACCGCTAATTGCCGTCGCTTTTGGCAGTTTTGTCGGCTGCACCGGCTACATCGAGCCTTCGGGCAGCGACACCGGCGTCCAGTCGCAGGCCGCTGCACCGGCGTCTCAAGCTGAGGCAAACGCCGGTCCCGCCGCCGTGAACGCGGCAACCAGCCCCACCCTATCGACGACTTGGCCGGCCGCGATCGGTACGTGGTGTGGCCCCGCCGAAAAGCCAACGCTGTGGCTCACCACCAAGCCGCAGCCGGGCGCGTGCAGCGCTGCGAGCCAAAAGCTGTACACCGACGCGAGCGAAGACAACTCCGAGGGCCTGACGCTGGAGCTCGAGCCACTGGCGTTGACCAGCTTTCCCGCCGCGCTCGACGTGCCTGCACGCTATTGCGCGCCGGGCGGCGTGTGCAGCAACGTGCGAGCGCTGTTGCAGGTCGAGAGCTTCACGGCTGGGCAGGGCTTGCGCGGCACCTGGCGCGTGACGCCGCCCGGGCAGCCCGAGCTCAACGGTCGCGTCGACGCCGGCTGGTGCAATTGGGATGACTTCTTGCCGGCGCATCCGCAGAGCGAGCGGCTCGCGCGCGACATTCAGATCCAAGAGGTGTCGGTTTATCAGGGCGTCAAGGTGCCGATCGCGCGCGACATGCAAGCCGTGGCCGCGCGCAACGCGGACCTAGTGCAGCAGCGCGAAGCCCTCGTCCGCATCTTCGTGCAGCCGGCGCCCGGGTTTCAGAGCCGCGAGCTGAGCGCGCGCATCACCTTGCAAGACGAAGACGCGCCGCCGCGCTATTTTTGGCAGACCATCAACGTCAGCGGACCATCGAGCGAGCCGGTCAGCGCGTCGACATTCAACATCGAGCTACCGAAAGACGCGTTCAATCCCGGCACCCAATACGCGGTCGAGCTGCGCGAAACCTCGCGTTGCACGGCGCTTTCCGGCACGCCGGTCGGCGCGCGCTTTCCGGAAACCGGGCTTGCGCCGGTCGGTGCCCGCGCCACCGGGCCGATCAAGGTCCTGCTCGTCCCGGTGCGCTACGAGGCGGACGGCTCCGGTCGACTGCCAGACACGTCGCCCGAACAGCTCAACCTGATGTCGCGGCGCCTGTACGCGATGTACCCGACCACGCAGGTCATGCTCAGCGTGCGCGACGTAGTCGGCACCGATCGCACCCAGCTCGGTGACATGCTCGACCAAATGCGCGAGCTGCGCTCGAGCGACGCACCACCGACCGATTTGGCGTACTACGGCTTGGTGCGCCAGGCCGAGACCTTCGTCGACTACTGCCAGGGCTCGTGCACGACCGGCATCGCAGGCTTTGGCAGCATGAGCGGCACGGCCTCGGCCGGCATGGGCGTCGGTTTTCCGGAGAGCGCCGCCTCGACGTTCGTGCACGAGCTTGGTCACATCTACCGTCGCCCGCACGCGCCGTGCGGCGGCGCCGCCGCGCCCGACGCAAGCTACCCCTACCCCGACGCCGGCCTCGGCAGCTGGGGCTACGATCTCGAGACGCGCGAGCTGTTCGATCCGCAAAACCACGTCGACTTCATGAGCTATTGCTCGCCGGATTGGATCAGCGACTACAACTACAGCCAGATTTTGGAGCGCATCATCGTCGTCAATCAGCGCGCGAATATGCCGAAAGTCGAGGGCTCCGCGCCGGGTGCGCCGCTCCCGCCGCCCGCCGCGGCGCAAGCGTTTCGCACGCTGCGTGTCAGCAACAGCGGACAGGCGAGCTGGGGTCTCGATCTGCATTCACGGCTGGCGCCGCCGGGTGATCCGGTGCGTTTGAAGGCGCTCGACGCAACTGGCACCGTGATCGAAGAATTCGCCGCCACGTTCGAAGACGGGCCCGAAGGCGAGCAGGCGTACTTCGTTCCAGCCGGCCGCGTCGGCTGGCAAGCGATTCAAGTGCCGGGCGGACCGCGCGCGCCCTACACCGACGCGACGCCAAACACGCCTTTTAAGCGTTGAGACTGCGCACTTAAAGCGCTCGTTCGAAGTCTCCGATAACCGCACGCACCGCAGCAGTTTAATCGCGGCGATGGCCCGAACGCGGGACGTTTTGGCGCGGCACGACAGCCATTGACGCAACGCGTGCCGGATTTCTTTGTCCAGAGTCAGAAATCGCTCGCTCCGTCCCCCCTAAAGTTTGGCGGTGTCGTACCGAATGGTTGCTTGGTGGATTGCGCGCGAATGCCGATTGGCGCGCACGCGTCCGCTGATTGGAAAAAAGGGATGTCATGAGGGTATCGTTGCTGAGCTCATTGGCGATTTTTAGCGCGCTATGCGGCGCGCTCGGCTGCTCCAGCGCGAGCGACAGCGGTGCCGACGGCGCGGGCGGCGACGCTACTGGCACCGAATCGGTGCAACTCGAGGTGTTCTCATGGTGGACCGCCCCGGGCGAAGCCGAAGCGCTGCGCTCGCTGATCGACCTCCACGAGAACACCTATCCCCACGTTCACATCTACAACGCCGCGACCGACCCCAAGGTGACCAGCGGAGGCGTCGAGGCCAAAGCCGTCTTGCAGCAGCGCCTGATGGACAACGATCCGCCGGACGCTTTTCAAACCAACGCCTTCGAGCTGAAGCGCGGCTACATCGCCGCTTCACCCGGCCTGCTCGAACCGCTCGACGACGTCTTCAAGGAACAAGGGCTGGCCAAAGCCATCGCTCCCGAGGCGCTGAGCGATGTGACAGTGGACGGCCACTTCATGGCGGTACCGGTCAACATTCATCGCGAAAATGGGCTTTTCTACAACAAGTCGATCTTCAGCGACAACGGTCTCGAGCCGCCGTCGACCATGGCCGAGTTTCTGACCACCTGCGCCGAGCTCAAGCAGGCGGGCGTTACGCCGCTGGCGATCTCGACTTCGCAGGGCTGGATCATCGACAAGGTCTTCATTGCGCTCGCGATCGGCTCGATGGGTTCCGATGACTTCGTCAAATACTTCGTCGACAAGACGCCGGTTGACGAAGCGGCATTCACGCCAGCCCTCGATTTGCTCGACCAAGTGTTGACCGACTACATCGACGTTCAGGCCGCCGCCGCCGACGGTTTCGGCTGGACCCAGGCCGCCGACGCTTTGCACGAGGGAACGGCCGCCATGTTCATCCACGGCGACTGGGCCAAGGGTTACTTGATGCAACTCGGCTGGACGCCAGACGTCGATTTCGGCGTCGTCACGACGCCCGACTCAGGCGGCGTGTTCGTGTATGGCCTGGATGTGTTCGCGGTGCCGAAGGGCGCCAAGCACCCGGCGGAAGCGTTGGATTGGGTGCGAACCGTTGCCTCGTCGGAAGGCCAGGTGGCGTTCAACGAGTACAAAGGCTCCAGTCCGGTGCGCCTGAACATGCCATTGAAAGGCCTGGACCCGATGGCGCGCGACATCTACGCCGACTTTCAGAGCGCGAGCCAGCGCATACCCAGCGTTGCGCTGCCGACCACTTGGGACGACGCGCTGGTGCAGCTCGCCAAGGATCACGACAAGGCGGCCCTGCTCAAAGTCTTCGTCGACAACCCGATTGGCATGTGACCGGGGCCATCCCCGGAGCCTACTCAGCCCAGGGCGGCGTCGTATTCGGGGATGGGTGGGGTGGTTTGGGCGATGGCTTCCAATTCCTTCACGAACGGCAACGCGAACAGCGCATCCGAGTAGGCTTGGGCGAATGCCGGTAGCGCGACCGCGTAGGTTCTGAAGCGCGCGGCGACTGGGAAGAACATGCAGTCGGCGATGCTGAAGTCGCCAAGCAGAAACGGGCCGCCGGAGCTCGACAAGGACGCGTCCCAGATCTGCAGCACGCGCGCGATATCCGCGTCAATTTCCGGGCTTTTCGGAGTTTTGGTGGTGCGGGCGCGCAGGTTCATCGCCATGGCGTTGCGCAAATGCCCAAACCCGCTGTGCATTTCGCACGCAATCGCGCGGCCGCGCGCGCGCAGCTGGCGATCTTCCGGCCATAGCCGCGCAGCCGGAGCGAGCTCGGCTACGTATTCACAAATCGCCAATGATTCGTGGATGCTGAGCGAGCCGTCGACCAAGATTGGCACCAAGCCGGCGCCCGAAAACGCCAGGATGCGCTCCTTCCAACCGTCCTCGGTCTTGAGCGCGATGTCGTGAGCGCGAAATGGTAGCGCGCTGTGTTTGAGCGCCAACCAAGGCCGCACGCTCCATGACGAGTAGTTCAAATTGCCACAAACAAGGCGCAACATCAGGGTTCTGGCTGCGGAGGCTACAATGTTTCTGGGCTAGCAAAAGCGTGTATTTGGCAAACAGAATCGATAAGTAATGCGCAAGATCTTAGCCAGCCAATGAGCGACTCTCAGTGGGTCCACAGGAGGACCTGCCATGCGCCGAATCGCGCTTCCCATCGCCATTTGTTTGTTGGCTTCTTACGGTTGCGCCGCTAGCGAGGAGTCTGTGCCCGCGGGTGGCGGAGGTACAGGCACGGCCCACGGCGGTACGCCGGCAATCGGTGGCTCGTTGCCAGGCGTAAGCGGTTCCGGTGTCGTCACCAGCGCGGGTACTTCGCCCGGCACGAGCGGCGCTGCCACGACCGGCGGCAACACCACCGGTACCGCTGGCACTCCCACCACTGGCACCGCTGGTAGCCCGACTGGGACGGCAGGCACGGGCACGGGCGGCGCTCCGGCCGCTGCCACGTGCACCATGTCGGCCACTGCAACCGGTACGCCGCCCCTGATCGACGACTTCGAAGACGGCAACTCGGACGTTGGCGCCGCTGACGGTCGCGTCGGCGGCTGGTTTCTCGCCACCGACGGCACCGGCTCGACGACGCCGATGGCCCCAATCGCGCCGAAGCCGGCGGCGGGCGGGATGCCCGGCAACGCGCTGCACGTCAGCGGCACGGGTCTCACCGGCTGGGGCGCCTCGCTCTCGGCCTCGATCACGCCGTTGATGGGCTGCTACGACGCCAGCAAGTTCACCGGCATCACGGTCATGCTCAAGGGCACCGGCTCGATTTGGGTCAGCGTGCTCACGGCAGCCGTGCGCGGCGCGCCCGACGGCCAGCGCAACCACTACAAGAAGCAGGTCACGCTGACCGGTGACTGGATGCCGGTCACGATCAACTTCAGCGAGCTCACGCAACCGGGCGGCTGGGGCTTGATCGTGCCGTTCGATGCCACCAAGGTCTACGGCGTCGACTTCGGCCCCGCGACGGCTCCGCCAACGCCGACCGCATTCGACTTCTGGATCGACAACCTCAGCTTCAAGATGTGAACCGCTACGGCTTCGTGTCGGGTAGCGCGCACTCCGCGCTACCCACACGCAGCCGCTCGTGCACGCCGCTGCAGCTCTGACTCGGGTCGTCGTTGATGCCCGCCACGATCGCGCCACACGGAAACGCGCCCGTCAGCGGATCCCACAGCGGCTGGTGCGTCAACGTGCCGTCGACGTAGCGGTAAATCACGTTGGCGCCAACGTCGCCGTCCGCGCCGGCGGCGCCGCGCAGCGCGTCTTCTTGGCCCAGGTACGCCACGCAGGCGTCATCGTGCAACGCCACGACCGGCAGCATCACGCGTGAGTCGTTGGGCGAAAACTCGATCGCTTCCGTGCCGGGCAGCTGCGCCGCGCAATGATCGAAGGACCAGTCGAGCGCGCCGGTCGCCCAAAACGCCACGCCGCTGTAGCCGCGCACGACCGCCCGCGCCGCGCTGGCTGCAAACGGCAGACCGGCGTTACCCGGGCCCTGCTTCAGCACCACGCCGTTGGTGACATCTAGCAACGTCACGTTGTCGACGCGCGTGCCCGGCGCCGCATCGACCGACACGCCGGTCACGCTCTGGACCGCCACGCCATTGACGATCAACGTATCGGCCACGATCCGCTCCGGCGTCGTACACGGGTTGGCCTCGTCGCAGCGCGTCTCGATCCGGAAGCCGGAACCGAGCGAATCCCTGACGATGTTGCCGTACAGGCGCGCGCCGCTGACCGGATACGGCGACGGATCGGTATACACCGAGCCAATCGCTCGCCCCACGACGCTGAAACCCGTCCCCACCACCTCGGCGATGTTGTTCTCGAGCAGCGCCGACGACGACTCCTCGATCTGAATCGCTACCTCGCCACGCGTCGGGTCATCGTTGGCGACCGTGTTGCCCTTGCTGGTCGCGTAGCGCGAATGCAGGTAGTTGCGCCGAAACGTGACGTTTTGGGTGCGCACGGCCTCGAACGCATTGTGATAAAAATCGTAGGTTTCGCACTCTTCGACCAGCACCCGCGCCGCCTCCAGCACGCGCAAAATGTGCGTGTGCCGGTCGTGGTTGGAGCGCGCCAGCAGCAAGCGTCGGAGCGTCAAGTCGTGACCGCCATGGATCATCGCGACGCTGCCGACGTCCACGCCCTTGGCGACGTCGGGGTTGTGCTCGTTCATCAGCACCAGGCCCTCGATCACCCAATTCGAACAGCCCCACAGCTCGAGCGGTACGACCGCGCCGTCACCGTGCAAAGCCGCCCCGCGCTCGTTCTCGGCCCGCACCGTGATCGGCTTTGCCGGCCGACCGCTGCGTGGCGCGCCACCACAATCGACGCTGAGCAGGCCGGTCGTCTCCAGGCGATACTCGCCGTCCAACAGCTCCAGCGTCTGACCCGGCAACAGCGACTCGGTCGCGCGCTGCAGCGTCTGCCACGGCTTGTCGTGCGTGCCCGGGTTCAGATCGTCGCCGTCCGGAGCCACGTAGAAAATGCTCGGGCGATCGGCGCCGATCGGGACGTCGAGCGCGCCGACTTCGCAAGCAGCTGCGCCGAGCGCGCAGGTTACGGCGACGAGCCACCGCGCGTTACGGCTCACGTTACTTGCAGGCGGCTTGGACGCGTGCGGCGGCCGGCGAGCTGGGGTAGCGCTGCACGAAGCGTGTGGCCGCCGAGCGCGCCTTGTCGACGCGGCCGGCTGAGCACAGCGCAAAAACTCGAGCGGCATCGGCTTCTGCTCGCAGCATACCGGTCGGGAAGCGACGATCGTAGCTTTCGAGCTTGCCGAGCGCGGCGGTAGCTTGCCCCGAGCGCAGCGCACCCTGCACTTCGGCCAGCAACGCCGCTTCTTGTTCCAAGCGCAGGCCGCTCGACGGCTTGGCTGCACGCGCCGGCGGGGCGGACGTTTCGACGGCGGGTGCCAGCGGCGCTGACGCGGGCGCGGGCGCGAAGCGAGCAGGTGGCGCAAAGCGCGGCGCTGGCGCGTGCGCCACCACGGGCGGTGCGAGCGGCGGCGGGCTGCCTTGCAGCGCGAAAAAACCAGCGGCACCCGTCGCGACCGCGGCGGCGACCACGAGCCCCTTCACGTACGCACCCGCAGAAGCCACCTTGGCGGTGGCGGTGGTTGCGGACGCCGCGATCGCTCCCTCAGCAGCGATCCGGGCCGCAACGGCGCCATGAAGGCTCAAAAGTTGAGCAGCAGACGGATCGTCTCCGCTGCGAGCAAGCTCGACCAGCCGGTGCGCCTTGAGCTCCAGGCCAGTCATTTCGCTCCCTCCCCGACCGCGAGTAAATCGTTGAGCTCGGTCTCGAACGCGCGCCGCGCTGCGCGCAGCCGTGAATAGGCCGTGTTGAGGTTGATCTCGAGGGCTTCAGCCGCCTCGGCGACGCTCGTCTGTTCGAGATCGACCATGATCAAGAGCGCGCGCCTTTCGTCGTCGAGACGCTCGAGCACTTGGTGCAAAAGTCCGGTAGCTTGGCGGTGCAGCGTGCGCTCGAACGGCCCCTCGTGAGCGGGAGCCGAGAGCGCGTGACCAAGCTCGTTCGGAATCGGCGTCTCGCGAACCGCAACGCCACGCGCCTTGCGCCGGTGGCGAGCCGCGACCCGCAGGACGATGCCGAAGATCCAGGTGCGCAGGCTGGAGCGACCTTCGAACTCGGGCAAACGGCGGTGAACGACGAGAAAGACATCCTGCGCAGCATCTTCGAGCGCGGCCTCGGGCACACCGAGGCGACGCAGGTTACGCCAGACCAACTTGGCGCAGCTTTCATACACCTCCGCAAAGGCGGGC